>Ga0180216_1000618_pt1 | contig 35828 bp, 27 predicted proteins | sample eDN3rd37CBELigMG_FD_128879 | JGI IMG/M metagenome (GOLD analysis project Ga0180216, IMG submission 128879) | Enriched Miracle-Growth compost microbial communities from Emeryville, California, USA - eDNA 3rd pass 37_C BE-Lig MG (version 2)... ... | reverse complement strand
GCGCTGGACTATCTGTTCGCGGGAATTTTCGGTCTGTTCGCCCTGAAAATCCTGGCGACCCAGAGCCGTGGCGCCTGAGCGTCAGGGCGCGGAGGGCGTGCCGGCGCCTGGCGCAACCGCCGGCGCATCCGGGCGCGGCTCGCCCCCGGCGCTGCGGCCAGCCACCAGCCAGTAGGCCAGTCCGGCCATGGCCCCGCACAGGAACAGCGCCAGCGTCACCCGGCCCTCGCCCCAGTTGCCGGACAGCGGATCGGCCGAATAGCCGGTGCGGGCCGCCCAGGGCAACGCCGCCGTCAGTACGCCGGTCGCGCCGGAATACCAGATGAACGAGCGGATGCGGGCGATTTCGCCAATCAGGCCGATCAGCGTCGGCGGCCCGGCCAGCACGATGGCCAGCACCGTCCACATGCGCATCAGCAGCTCAAACCCGGCGCGCGGATCATCATAGGCCAGGGCGGCGTTGAACGCATAGTCGATCAGGGACCGGGCGGCGAGCGCGATCATGCGGCCAAAGGCCGGCTCGGCCAGCGCCGCGAACCCCAGGGTCAACGCCCCAACCGAGAAAGCGCAGCACAGGGCGAACAGGATGAGAAAAGCCCGACCGATCACGCCCATGGCGGCTCCTTCAGGGTGTCCAGCGAGCAGGGCGCCGCTTCGCCGCAAACGCGCCAGTTCGAACAGGTAGAGCAGTTTTCCGGAAAGGCGGCGGCCATTTTGCCGGAAAAGCGCGTCACATCACACAAAGCGCCGGCCCAGTCAGGATGTCGAGGCCCGTTCCGGCCCCGCCACCCGCCGCCTTCGGCCGGCGCCCATCGTCCGAACCTGCGCACGGCGCGGGCCGTCATCTGCTGTAGCGCCTTGTATATGGCGCCTTGCGCGGGAAATGGCAGGCCCTCCGAAAACGCCCGCCTCAGGAAGCCGCTTCCGCGGCCGGATCGCCGCCGTTTTCCAGCATCAGCCGGGCGCGGGCGCGCAGCTTTTCGGTTTCGCTCTTCAACTGGCCGCAGGCGGCGAAAATGTCGCGGCCGCGCGGCGTGCGCACCGGGCTGGCGTAGCCGGCGCGGAACACGATCTCGGAGAACGCCTCGATGGTGTCCCAGTCCGAGCACTCATATTTCGTGCCCGGCCACGGATTGAACGGAATGAGGTTGATCTTGGCCGGAATACCCTTGAGCAGGCGCACCAGCTCGCGCGCATGGGTCGGGCTGTCGTTGACGCCCTTCAGCATCACATACTCGAAAGTGATGCGTTTGGCGTTCGACAGGCCAGGATAGTTACGGCACGCCTCCAGCACCTCGTCGATCTTGTATTTCTTGTTGAGCGGCACGAGGCTGTCACGGATCTCGTTGGTGGTGGCGTGCAGGGAAATCGCCAGCATCGCGCCGATCTCTGCGCCCGCCTTCCCGATCATCGGCGCCACGCCCGCCGTCGACAGGGTGATGCGGCGCTTGCCGAGGCCGATGCCGTCGCCATCGCTCATGGTGTCGACGGCGGCCTTGACGTTGTCGAAATTGTACAGCGGCTCGCCCATGCCCATCAGCACGATATTGGTGACCAGTCGCCCGGCCGGAACCGCGTCGTCATCGTGCTGAACGGCCTTCGAGGCCTTGTTGGGTCCAGGGACGCTCCAGTCACCCAGCCGGTCGCGCGCCACCATCACCTGGCCCACGATCTCCGCGTCGCTCAGGTTGCGCACCAGCCGCTGGGTGCCGGTGTGGCAGAAGGTGCAGGTCAGCGTGCAGCCCACCTGGCTGGAGACGCACAGGGTGCCGCGATCCGCTTCGGGAATGTAGACGCACTCAATCTCCGCGCCCCTGTCATGCGGCCCGGTCGCGGGCATGCGCAACAGCCACTTGCGGGTGCCGTCGACGGAAATCTGCTCGGAAATCACCTCCGGCCGGTCAATGGTGTAGTGCTCCGCCAGCGCCGCGCGCAGCACCTTCGAGATGGTGGTCATCTCATCGAAACTGACGGCGCCGCGCACGTAGATCCAGTTGAACAGTTGAGCCGCGCGCATGCGCAACTCCCTGTCCGGAACGCCAATTTCCGCCAGCGCCTCACGCAGCCCGTCCCGCGACAGTCCCGCCAGCGAACGCCGCACAGGCGCAGCCGCGCCAGCCGTCGCGGTGGCCTCGGGCTGCGGCGCAGCAGGCCGCGCGGACGGGCGCTTTGCGGGAGAGTTGAGATCGATCAGGACGGTCATGGCGTTTTACTACGGTCAGAATGTGGGCGGGGTGAGGCCGCGGCGCAGGCTGGCCGCCGTCAGGGTATTGGCGAGCAGGCAGGCGATGGTCATCGGACCGACGCCGCCGGGAACCGGGGTGATGGCGCCGGCGATCTCCTTCGCTTCCTGGAAAGCCACGTCGCCGACGAGGCGGGTCTTGCCCTCGCCGCGTTCCGGGGCCGGAATCCGGTTGATGCCGACGTCGATAACCACGGCGCCTGGCTTGATGTAATCGCCACGGATCATCTCCGGGCGGCCAACGGCGGCGACCAGCACGTCGGCGCGGCGGCAGACCGCCGGCAGATCGCGGGTGCGCGAATGGGCGACGGTGACCGTGGCGTTGGCGGCCAGCAACAGCTGGGCGATCGGCTTGCCGACCAGGTTGGAGCGGCCAACCACCACCGCCTCCTTGCCGGAGAGATCAGGCAACACCGAGCGGATCAGCATCATCGAACCCAGCGGCGTGCAGGGAACCAGGCCAACGGCGCCATTGGCGAGACGGCCGGCGTTGGCGTGGGTCAGGCCGTCCACGTCCTTGTCCGGATGGATGGCGGCGATCACCGGCTCCGCGTCGAGCCCCGCCGGCAGCGGCAGCTGCACCAGAATGCCGTCCACCTCCGGGTCGGCGTTCAGGCGCGCCACCAGCGCCTCCAGTTCCTGCTGCGACACGTCGGCCGGCAGCCGATGCTCGAACGAGCGCATGCCGACTTCAACGGTCTGGCGCGCCTTGGAGCCCACATAAACTTCGCTGGCCGGATCATTGCCCACCAGCACCACGGCAAGACCGGGATGCACGCCGTTGGCCTTCATGGCCTCCACCGCAGTGGCGATCCGGCCGCGCAGGCCTTCGGCGAAGCTTTTGCCGTCAATGATCGTGGCGCTCATGAATGTCGGTCTCCAAAGGGCGTCGGCAGGCGCCTGCCCGGCTCTCCCGGCTTCGGAATGCCAATAACCGGTCGGGACGAGCGCCCCGCCGGTTCCGTGCCGGTCCTGAAATTCCGCCTGTTCCTATAACATTTTCAGGCGCGGTGAAAACCGCCTTGCGCGCACAAATCCGCGCCTGGCGGTCGCCCTGGGATCAGTCGCCGCCCGCCAGCCCGGCCAGCCGGGCCGCTAGCTCAGCGAGGCTGGCCGCGCCTGCGGCGATGCTCAGCGTCTTGACCCTGGCCGTATGGCCGCCCGTTACCTCGACCTGGGACGCGGCGACGCCAAGGCTCTTCGCCACCAGCCTGGTCAGGGCGGCGTTGGCCTGCCCGTTCTCCGGCGCGGCGCGCACCCGGGCCTTCAGCACCGGCCGGCCGTCATCACGCATCTCCACCCCTTCAAGGGCGTCGCGGCCGCCGCGCGGCGTCAGGCGCACCATCAGGCGCAGGGCGCCGTTGTCGATGCGCCAGGGGCGCTCCCCGTCCGCCATGATCTGTCCGTCCCCGGTCAGATCACCGCCGGGTAGAGATAGAGCACGATGACACGCTGCAGGAAGAAGATGATCAGCAGCAGGATCACCGGCGAGACGTCGACCCCGCCCAGATTGGGCAGGATATTGCGGATCGGCCGCAACGCCGGCTCGGTGACGCGCTCCAGGAATGTCCATATGGCGCGCACGAAATCGTTGCGGACATTCATGACATTGAAGGCGACCAGCCAGCTCAGGATCGCCGATGCGATGATGAGCCAGGTGTAAATCTCAAGAACGACCATGAGGACGTCGAGAATAGCGCGCATAAGCCCTCTCACCTGCAACAGAAACCTGCCGCCGGTTTAAACCGGAACCATAGCGCGAACAAGCGTGCTGGCGCACGCACACGTCGTCGGCGCGTCAGGCCGCCGTGCGCAGCAGGTCGGTGACCACCCGCTCAAGCTCTTTCAATGAACCGCAGCTGATGCTGCGGTTGCAGTAGGCGGCGTAGATGGGCATGACGCTGTCGCCGCTACCCCAGCGGCTGCGGTGCTCGGGGTTGAGGAACAGCACCCGCTTCGCCCGCTGCTGGATGGTTTGCAGGATGTCGGCGCGCGGGTCGCCGTTGTTGTTGCGGGCGTCGCCGAGGATGATCACCGTCGTGCGCCGGTCCACGTCGTCCAGCGCCAGCTGCTCGAAATCGCGGAAGGCGTGGCCATAGTCGGTGGAGCCGCCAAAGCGCTGCAGCGTGCGGCCCATGGCGACGTCGGGCGGATAATTGTCAAACAGCTCCGTCACCTCGCCCAGGTTGCTGGAGAAGGCGAAGGAGCGCACCTCCGGCAGCACCTCGTGCAGGGAGTGCAGGAACAGCAGCAGGAAGCGCGACACCTGGGCGACCGATCCCGAGACGTCGCAGATCAGCATCACCCTGGGCCGATCAACCTTCGTGCGCTTCCAGATGGTGTGGAACGGCACCCCCTCGAACTGGATGTTGGCCCGGATCGTCCGCCGCGCGTCCAGCGTCCCGCGCCGCGCTTTGGTGCGCCGGCGCGAGTGCAGCGACACCAGCCGCTTGGCCATCTTGCGCACCAGCCCCTGCATGATCTGCATGTCGGAGCGTTCAATCAGACCGATGCGCTGGCTGGCCAGCATGTCCTCGCGCAGCCGTCGGCCCTCATTGCCGGCGAACAGCTGCATCTGGGTTTCCACATACTCCCGCACCTGCTCGTGCAGGCCGGCGCGCAGGCCGCGCAGCCGTGTGGCCCGCGCCGCGGCGGCCGCGTTGGAGCCGCCTTCCGCCTGGTCGATCCAGCGGCCCAGCTCCTCGCTGCCCATCAATTGCAGGATGCGCCACTGATACATGCCGCGCTGGGTGAAAAAGCGGATATCGGAAAGCCCGGCCTGCTGCGCCGCTTCGGCCAGACGCAGCGCCAGGTGGGCGGCGTCGCCGGCCTCGAGCAACTGCGCCAGTTCCTCGGCCATGGTCAGGCTCTCGCCTTCCGCCCCGAACATCCCGGCGTCCTGGTCGCCGCCGGCCTTGTCGCCAGGTTTGCCCTCGCCCTTGCCGGTCGCCTTGCCGGAGCCCTGGCCCGAACCACCCGAGGACGCCATGCCAGTGACGCCGGCTTCCTCGTCGTCGCCGTCGGCCTGGTCGTCAGGGCCCTGCTCTTCGGCGTCGCAGTTACCGGCGGCGCTGTTGGCGGGTTCCGGCGGTGTGAACGGCGCGAAGGCGAAGAACCTGTCAAAGACGTCCCAGAACGCCTCCTTGTCAGCGTCGGACTTGGCCAGCGCCTGGGAGAGCCCGTGCGCCAGCAGCATACGGTCCTCATAGCCCACCAGCCCGAGCACGGCCTCCGCGTCGATCACCTCGGACGGCGAAATGCGTACGTCGGCCTCGCGCAGGGCCTTGATGAATTCGCCGAGAACCTGGGTCATGGCTTCCTTCCGGAGCAGCGGCGCGCGGGCCAGGGACCCGCGCCGCCTTCCCCCGTCTTGCTGTTTAGCGCAGGTTCGATTTGGCCTTGCCAACCAGATCGTTCAGCTTCTCGCCGACCCGCTCGATATCGTCCTGGAACTTCAGCAGCACGTTGAGGGTGTTCTCCACCAGCGTGCGGTCGAGTTCGCGGGCGTGCAGCAGCACCAGGGTGCGGGCCCAGTCGATGGTTTCGCTGATGGCGGGAACCTTCTTCAGGTCCATCTCGCGCAGCGACTGCACGAAGGCCACCAGCTGGGTGCGCAGCTTTTCCTCGGCGTCCGGCACGCGCGAGCGGATGATCGCCCGTTCCAGCGCCTGGTCCGGAAACGGAATGTGCAGGTGCAGGCAGCGGCGCTTCAGGGCGTCGCTGAGATCGCGGGTATTGTTGGAAGTGAGGAAGACGATCGGCTTCTGGCGCGCCCTGATCGTGCCCAGCTCCGGGATCGAAATCTGGTAGTCCGAGAGCAGCTCCAGCAGAAAGGCCTCGAACTCGTCGTCCGCCTTGTCGATCTCGTCGATCAGCAGCACCGCGCCCTCCGGCTCCCACAGGGCCTTCAGCAGCGGGCGCGGTTCGAGGAACTCCTCGGAGAAGAAGGTGTCGTCGAACTCGTGCAGCCGCGCCACCGAGGCCTTCAGCCCCTCGGCGCCGGAGAGCACGTCGGCCAGCTTGTCCTTCAGCACCTGGGTGTAGAGCAGCTGCTTGGAATATTTCCACTCGTACAGCGCCTTGGCCTCGTCGAGACCCTCATAGCATTGCAGGCGGATCAGCGGCTTGCCGGTGATGGCGCTCACCGCCTTGGCCAGCTCGGTCTTGCCGACGCCGGGCGGTCCTTCCACCAGCATTGGCTTTTCAAGGCTCTGGGCGATGAAAAGGGCCGTGGCGATGGCCTCGGAGGAAATATAGCCCTGCGCGCCCAGCAGGCGATGAATGCTGGCGACGCTTTCGGACGGCGTGCGCGCCGCGTCGTTCGCCGCGCGCAGGCCATCCCTGGCCTGGTCGCCGGCGGGCGCGTTCTGATGAATGGCGGTGGTCATGGAAATGATCTGGCCTCTTTAACCCGGATCAGCGCGATGCGGGGATACCTTTGGGATATCTTTGCTGGAGCATGTCCAGGAGGATAACCGGTGAAAATGCTGTCTCACTCTGTTGAGCCGGCGCCGGCGCGAACCCGCTCCGCCAGGCGCGCCTGGTAAACGCCCCGGGCATGACGCGCCACCGTGGCCATCAGCGCGAACCATTTGAACAGCCGCTGCGCGTCCGCGCTGTCAGCCCCGCCGCCCGGCAGGACCGCAAGCCGCTCCAGCGCCAGCGCGTTCAGGTTCTTGACGCCCACCAGCGTGGCGATGTCATGGTGCTCGCGCCCCGGGCCTGCGTCCAGGGCGTGGGCGGCTTTCTCCGCGCCCATATGGATCAGCGCGGCGAAACCGGCCAGGGCGCCAATCTCCCCGTCCGCTTCCGCGGGAGCCGCGGTCGCCGCCTTCGCCAGCAGCGTCTCAAACGCCGCCGCCTGCACGCTCAGCCCCACGGAATCCTCCAGCGTGCGGAACGGCAGCGCCAGCCGGGTGAAGGCGTCGCCGTCAACCGGCAGCAACGCGTCATCTGACAGGAAGACGTTGTCGAGCACAACCGGGCAATGCTTGCCGTGCTTGCCCGCGTCGTCGCCGGCCTGGATGTCGAGCCCTTCGGCGTCGCGCGGCGTCAGGAAGGCGCCGAAGCGCTTGCGCCCCTCCACCTCCCCGACAATGGCGATCACGATGATCAGCCCGGCGACCGGCGCGTTGGTCACCCAGGCCTTGCGGCCGTTCAGCCGCCAGCCGCCGGGCGCCTTTTCAGCGCGGGTTTTCAGCAGCTTCGGACGGGCGCCGGCGTCCGGCTCGGAGACGGCCAGGGACAGGGCGATGATCTCGCCCGAGGCCAGGGCCGGCAGCCAACGCTGCTTCTGCGCCGGCGAGCCATGCTCGCCGATGAACGCACGGCTGGCGATCTGGCGCACCGCATAGGCCATGCCCACGGAGGGGTCGCCCGATTCCAGCGTCAGCGCCCGTGCTGTCGCGGCGATGTCAGCATAACCGCCGCCATCGCCCCACGGCGCCGGAAGGCCGACGCGGAACAGGCCGCGCCGTTTCGCTTCCGCCATCCAGCCGGCGGCGGACTGATGCGCGGCGTGGCCGGCCGGCTCGGTCATGATGTCTCTCCCGTTAGAGCCGGACCTGCTGATGTTGAGGCGCTTTTGCGACCCAACAGGCGCCTCCGTCTCGTTTTGGCGCGCTGGCGCGCCCTGGGGCGTCCGCGTGCTTTTTATTTTACCGCAAAGCGCGGCGGCGTCGCCCGGAGAGAACGCCGCCGCCGGTATCCCGACAGGATCTTAACGCCGCAGCAGGCTGGCCGGAACCTTCACCGGCATGTCGAGCAGCTGCTGCGCCTTGCCCTTGGCCAGCGGATCCATGCGCAGGCTGGCGAACTGGCCGCCGCCCAGCGCGTCCATCAGGTGGAAGTTCATGGCGTTGAGGCCCGGCAGTTCGTAGGTCCGCACTTCCGGATTGGCCGCGCCCTCGAATTCATGGGCGAAGAACTTCAACAGCGCGTCCTGGGTCAGCGCCCGACGGATCACCGGCAGCAGCGCCGGATCACGGGCAATGACGCCGACGTTGAAGGCGTCGCCCTTGTCGCCGGAACGGGCCCAGGCAATGTCGACCAGCGGAACCTCCACTTCGTCGTCATTGGCCGGCAGCGGCGCCTCGCTGATCTGCGGCCGCACCAGGCGGGCCGGATCGAACGGCTGGGCCGACGCGCCTTCCTGCACGGCGATGCGCTGGTCGCCCAGCGAGATCACCGGCGTCACCTCAGAGCGCGGGATCAGGAAGGAGAACACGCGCGCCACCGGCGAGATCGCCGGACGACCGCCGAACCAGCCGGTGGTGCCCACCGACATCGAGGTGGTCGGCGCGTCGAACTCGCGCAGGAACAGGTCCATGGCGCGGCGGTCGTCGTGCTCGACGCCGATGCGGGCGACGACTTCGCGCACGCCCAGATCACGCCCCTGGGCGCCATAGCTGGCCTCGGCGCCCAGGATTTCCACGCGCGAGGCGCGGAAAGGCCCAAGATTGCGCTGGCGCAACATTTCATCGAGGCGGGTCAGCACGGCTTCAGCCTGCCGCTGCGCCTTGCGCGCCGCGTCACGACCGACCACCGGGCTGGCGGCGATGCAGCGCCAGCCGTCCGTCCACGTCACCGACACCTTGTAGCAGCCGGAAGGCGCATAGCCGCGCGTGTTGTCCACCAGCACCCGGTTCTCGCCGACCGATTTCACCGTGACGGCCGAGAAATCGCACACCACGTCCGGCAGGGCGTAGGCCTGCGGGTCGCCAACCTCGTAAAGGATCTGCTCGGCCACCGCGGCCGGCGACACCAGCCCGCCCGTGCCCGGCGGCTTGGTGACGACGAAGCTGCCGTCCGCATGGCATTCGATCACCGGATAGCCGATGTGCGCCCAGTCCGGCACGTCTTCCCAGTCAGTGAAGAGCCCACCGGTCGCCTGGGCGCCGCATTCGATGACGTGACCGGCCAGCGAACCGGCGGCCAGCTGGTCGTAATCCGTGTCCTTCCAGCCGAACTCATGGATCAGCGGGCCGAGCGTCAGGGCGGAATCGACCACGCGGCCCGTGATCACCACGTCGGCGCCCTCGGCCAGGGCGCGGGCGATCGGGAAGCCGCCAAGATAGGCGTTGGCGCTCAGCACCGCGTCGGCGGCCGGGAAGGCGTCGCCCTTGAACATCTCGGTCTTGCCGGCGAATTCCGGCAGGCGGCCGATGAGATCGTCGCCTTCAATCACCGCGATCCTGAAGGAAAAACCGGCGTCAGCGGCGATTTTCTCCATGCGCGCCCGGCAGGCGTGCGGATTGACGCCGCCAGCGTTGGTGACGATGCGCACGCGCTTCTCGCGAATGGCGGCGAGATTGTCTTTCCACACCCAGTCCGTGAAGTCGCGGGCATAGCCCTCATCCGGCTTCTTGCGGCGCACACGGCCCAGCACCGACATGGTGGCCTCGGCCAGATAGTCCAGAACCAGATAATCGAGGTCGCCGCCGGCGATCAGTTGTGGCGCGGCGACTGATGAGTCGCCCAGAAATCCGCCTGCGCCGCCAATCCTCACGGCTTTCTTGCCGGCCATGGTATGCCTTCTCCCGAACAATCGCTTGATTGGGGAGGCACGTTACATGGCTTGCCCAGGGGCGGCAACGTTCACCAGAGCATGGACGGACGCCCCTTCCGGCGACCAGCACATGACGCAACGGCGCCAGATCATCGCATCCCTGGACGCGACGTCACCGGCGCCTGCCGCCGCCCGGGCATGAACCGGGCCGCTCGCGCTGGCCCCGGACCGTGATCAGCGGACGCGGCGAATGACGCGCGGCAGGTCCGGCTCGACGCCATGCGCCGCGCCTTCCGTTTCCGCCAGCAGGCGGTCGCCATGGTGCGGCGGGGCCGGATGCGCGCCCGGGTCACCGGCCATGGGATGCGCCGGCGCCCCGTTAAGGCGCTGCGCGCCGCGCCCGCCGTCGAGCCAGCGATCGAGAAACATCCCCAGCCACAGCCGCACCGCCGGATCGTACATGAAGCGGCCGCGATGGTGCAGCGGCGCCGCCTGGGCGCCTGGGGCGTTCATGCGGGCGGCGGCCAGGGTGGTCCAGCGATACACCATGGCGTGCGTCACTTCCGGGTGAAACTGGAAGCCGAAGGCCGCGTCGCCGTAACGGATGGCCTGCACGGGAAAATCGTCGCCCTCGGCCAACGCTACCGCGCCGCGCGGCGTGTCGAACCCCTCGCGGTGCCAGTGGTAGACGTGGGTTGGCCACGGCGCGCCGAGCTCATCGGCGAAATCAAGGCCGGCGCGGGTCGGGCGGATGGGGTAGTAGCCAATCTCGGCCCGGCCGTCCGCATGGGCGCAAACATTGCCGCCGAGGTGGCGGCACAGCATCTGGGCGCCAAGGCACAGCCCGAGGAACGGCTTCTCTTCCTTCAACGCCACGCCGATGAAATCCGTCTCCGCCCGCAGCCAGTCGTCCCCGTCGTTGGCGCTCATGGGCCCGCCGAAAATCACCACGCCGGCGTGCAGCGCCAGGGTCTCCGGCAGGCGGTCGCCCAGGCGTGGGCGCCGGATATCAAGCGGGTGGCCACGCTCCGCCAGCAGGCGGCCGACGCGCCCCGGCGTCGAGCCCTCCTGATGCAGAATGATGAGAACCGGCAGTTTGTCCGCGCTCGCCGCAGGGCGCCTGACAAGCTGTTCATCACGCCGCGCGCCGGCGTCACTGAATTTCATCACCATGTCCCAGTCCTGCCGCAGCGCGCAGCTCCGGTATGCTTTGCCTCCAGCCTGCGACCCTGCGGGCGCGCCTGTCGGCCAACGATCAATATTTTGGAATCCCGAAGCGCGACAGATGAATTTTCCATCGCGCGCCTCTCCATAAGGTTAATATATTTGCGGCGCGGCCATGGCGCCACGTGCATGGATGCACGCCTCCAGAGGCAACGTTGCAACCGGCGCGTGTCCGGCCCCCAAAGCCGCCGGTCAGGCGCGGATCACCATGCGGCCCGTTATGCGCGGCCGACCATCTGAAGGAAGATTGCGGCATGAGACGGGCGCGCCTCACCTGGACTTTCCTGCTTGCCGCCAGCCTGGTGGGCGTCGTGGAGGCGCGCGCGGCGCTGGCGCCCAACTACCAGCGTCTGGCGGAACTGCGCGCCATTCTTGATGATCCGGCCGTGATTGCAGCCTTCGGCGCCGCGCCCATTACCGGCATCACGCATGTTGGTTCCGACAGCTATCTGGTCGCCAGCGAAACCTGTCAGCTGTCCGTACGCATCGTCGGCCATGCCCTCCCTTCCGGCATGGTCGGCCCGCGCCGTTTTTCCGTGAGCGCTGGCAAGGCAAGCTGTCGCGGCGGCCGGTGAAAACATCAGGGTTGAATCATTAAAAAAACGGGTGACACGGAACACGTGTACCGTATATCCTGCCGTCCAGGGCATGAACGACCTTGGCCGCCCCGCGCGGCGCGTACCGGATTGGCAAAAATATCCGGACGGTTTCACAAGCCCGGGAGGACGCACATGACGCAGCAGACAACGGCGGCGACATCGCCCGCTCTTGACCTCGATATTCCTGAAAATCTGGCGCGGGCCCTTGTGACGCCGCGCAGCTACGCCACCGGCGAAACCACCGAAGCGCACCGTTGGCTCCGCGCCAACAATCCGCTTGGCGTCGCCCGGCTCGAGGGCTTCGATCCGTTCTGGGTCGTCACCAGACACGAAGATCTCGCCGCCATCTCCCGCAACAACAAGCTGTTCCTCAGCGGTGAGAAACCCACCACCCTCACCGACAGGGCCACCGACGAGCGGGCGCGGGAAATCACCGGCGGTTCGCCCCACCTGGTGCGCTCGCTGGTGCAGATGGACGCGCCGGACCACCCCAAATACCGCGCCCTGACCCAGGGCTGGTTCATGCCGCAGAACGTCAAAAAACTTGAGGCGGCCATTCGCGGGATCGCCCGCAAGAACGTCCAGAAATTCCTCGACACCAACGGGACGTGCGACTTCGTCAGGGACGTGGCGCTTGGCTACCCGCTTCACGTCATCATGAGCATCCTCGGCGTGCCGGAGCAGGACGAGCCGCGCATGCTGAAGCTGACCCAGGAGCTGTTTGGCGCGCGCGACCCCGAGCAGACGCGCGTCATGGGCGAAATGACGCCCCAGCAGCTGGCGATGATGCTGAAGATGGTGCTGGATGACTTCGCCAGCTACTTTGGCGCGATCAGCGAAGCCCGTCGCAAGGAGCCGCAAGACGATCTGGCCACGGTGATCGCCAACGCCATCGTCGATGGCGAGCCGATCTCCGACCGCGAAGCCGCCGGCTACTACACCATCGTCGCCACCGCCGGCCACGACACCACCTCCACCACCACCGCCACCGCCATGGCGGCGCTGGCGGACAATCCGGAGTTGCTGCGCGCGCTGAAGGCTGACCCGTCGAAGATCGGCGCCTTCATTGATGAAGCCATCCGCTGGGCCTCGCCGGTGAAGACCTTCATGCGCTCGGCCAGCGAAGACACCGAGTTGCGCGGCCGCAAGATCGCCAAAGGCGACTGGCTGATGCTTTGCTATGAATCGGCCAACCGTGACGAGGACGTCTTCGAGAAGCCGTACGAGTTTCGTCTCGACCGCACGCCGAACCGCCAGATCTCCTTCGGCGGCGGCGGCCACGTCTGCCTTGGCCAGCACCTCGCCCGCATGGAAATGCGCATCCTTTACGAAGAGCTGCTGCCTTATGTGGCTTTCGTCCGGCGTAATGGCGAACAGCGCATTTCCGAGAGCACCTTCGTCTGCGGCCTGAAGACGCTGCCGATCGTGTGGGAGCGCGATGCGTCGGCGCCCGCGCCGTAACGCCAGAACCGGCGCGACCCGCCAGGCGTGGGCGTGACCTGGCGCGGCATGGTGTGGGACGGGCGGCGACTGACGCCGCGCCGCCGGTCGCCATCACGCCCTTGCCGCTGGCGATGCCGGCGTGGCGCCGCAAGCAGCATCCGGCGCGGTTCGCCGCGCCGCCCCTGTCATGGAGCAGCCCGCCCTGGCGGCCTCGCCAGGCGGGCGCTTCCCGCATGTTGAAAGCCCATCATGAAAGTTCAGGCCGCGGTCGCCGTTGGCGCCGGACAACCCTTCGTATTGCAGACACTCGACCTTGACGAACCGCGCGACGACGAGGTGCTGGTGCGCATCGCCGGCGTCGGCGTCTGTCACACCGACCTCGTGTTTCGCGAGGCCGGCGCCATCCCGGCGCCCGCCGTGTTCGGGCATGAGGGCTCGGGCGTCGTCGAGAAGGTCGGCGCGAAGATCAGCAAGTTCGCGCCGGGCGACCGGGTCGCCATCACCTTCCGCTCCTGCGGCGACTGCGTGCGCTGCGGCTGCGGCGACGCCGCCTACTGTCTGACCATGCCCCAGCTCAACTACGCCGGCATGCGCCCGGACGGCACGCGGGCTTTCCGCGCTGACGACGGCGCGGCTGTCGGCAGCAATTTCTTCGGCCAGTCGTCCTTCGCCACCCATGCCCTCACCTATGAGCGCAATCTGGTGAAAATCCCCGATGACCTGCCGCTGGAACTGATGGGTCCGCTTGGCTGCGGCGTGCAGACCGGCGCCGGGGCGGTGATGCGCTCCATGGCCTGCGAGCCCGGCTCATCGCTGCTGATCACCGGCGGCGGCCCCGTCGGCCTCAGCGCCGTGATGGGCGCGAAGATCCGCCGGTGCGCCACGATCATTGTGGTGGAGCCGCACGCGGCGCGACGCGCGCTGGCGCTGGAGTTCGGCGCAACCCATGTCATTGATCCCGCCGCGACGCCAGACCTCGCGGCTGCGGTGCGGGCCATCATACCGGACGGCGTCAATTACGCCTTCGACACCACCGGCATCCCCGCCCTGCACGCGGCGGCCCTCGCATCGCTGGCCCCCAAGGGCACGCTTGGCATTGTCGGCGTCGCCGCTCCCGACACCCCATTGCCTGGCGACATCAATACGGTGATGACCTTTGGCTTCACCATTCGCGGCATTATCGAGGGCGACAGCGACCCTGGCGTTTTCCTGCCGGAACTGCTCGAATACTACCGCAAGGGCGAACTGCCGTTCGACCGCATGATCCGAACCTGGCCGTTCACACGGATCAATGAAGCCATCGCCGCCCAGCACATGGGCGAATGCATCAAGGTGGTTCTGTTGATGGACGAGACGGCGTAAGCTGCCGTCGCAACGATCGAAGATGACTGGCCCGCATGCGCCGGCCATGCTTTCTGGGGGAAATGCGCCATGATTTTCAACGACGTTTACGAAATGACCATTAACGGTCGCGGCGTCGCCGGCAGCGCGACCATCGACGTGATCAACCCCGCCACTGGCGAGGTGTTCGCAAAGGCGCCCGACTGCTCGCCCGGGCAGCTGGATGAGGCGGTGGCCGCCGCCAAAGCCGCCTTCAAAACCTGGCGCAACACCCCGATCGAGGAGCGCCAGGCGCTGGTGCGCAAGGCTGGCGAGGCCATCGCCGTCCATGCCGAGGCGCTCGCCCGCCTGTTCACCCGCGAACAGGGCCGGCCCGTCGACGCCGCCATGATCGAGGTCAATGGCGCCACCCAGTGGATGCAGGCGGTGTCGCAGATGACGCCGCCGGTGCATGTGTCGGAAGATTCGGACGACCAGCTGATCGAGACGCGCTATGTGCCGCTTGGCGTCATCTGCGCCATCGCGCCATGGAATTTTCCCATCTCCATGGCGATCTGGAAAATGGCTCCCGCGCTCGTCGCCGGCAACACCATGGTGCTGAAGCCGTCGCCGTTCACGCCCCTGTGCACGCTGAAACTCGGCGAGATTTTCCGCGACATCTTCCCGCCTGGCGTGATCAACATCATCTCCGGCGGCGACCAGCTTGGCCCGCAGATGACCGCGCACCCCGGCTTCGCCAAGATTTCCTTCACCGGCTCCACCGCCACCGGCAAGAGCGTGCTGGCCTCGGCGGCGAAGGACCTGAAGCGCGTCACGCTGGAGCTGGGCGGCAACGACGCCGCCATCGTCATGCCTGACGTGGACCTGGACGCCGTCGCCCAGAAGATTTTCTTCGGCGCCTTCTACAATACGGCTCAGATCTGCGTCGCCACCAAGCGGCTTTATGTGCACGAGGACGTCTATGACGGCCTGCGCGACCGGCTCGCCGGCATCGCCAAAGCGGTCAAGGTGGGCGACGGCGCCGAGCAGGGCACGGTGCTCGGCCCGATCCAGAACCGCCGCCAGTACGAGCGGGTGATGAACCTGCTGGACGACGCGAAGAAGAATAACCTCACGTTGCTGCAGGGCGCCGACGTGCCGGCGAATGGCGGCTACTTCATCCCGGTCACCATTGTCGACAACCCGCCGGAAGACTCGCGGGTGGTGCAGGAGGAAGCCTTCGGCCCGATCCTGCCGATGCTGAAGTTCCGCGACGTGGACGAGGTCATTGAGCGCGCCAACGCCAGTGACTATGGCCTCGCCGGCGCTGTCTGGTCGAAGGACACGGACAAGGCGGTGGAGATCGCCCGCCGCATCGAAACCGGCACCGTGTGGGTCAACCAGAACCTGAACCTGCGTCCCGACACGCCCTTCGGCGGCCACAAGCAGAGCGGCTTCGGCGTCGAGAACGGTATGGAAGGCCTGCTGGAATATATGGTTCCCCAGGCAATCTACGTGGCCCGCAGCTAATCGCCCCTCCCGGGGCGGCGCATCACCTTGCTGTCAGCAATGGCGATGCGCCTGGATCAGGCGTGGCCTGTCGCGGCGGCGGCGGCGCGACCGGCGAAGCGTTTTTCAGCGAAGCCTTTTCCAGCGAAGCCGGGGCCGCGCCCGGCTTTGCTGGCCGGGACAGAACGCTTTCCGGTCAGCCAGAACCGGGCTGATCGACCAGAGTTCGCCCAAAACAGGGAAAGCCGGCCGTTTCCGATCCGGATTGGTTGACACCGCGCCAGCCCGGCCATGGGCGCGCGAGGTAAAGCGACCACGCGGCCCAAACCGCCGCGCATGGTGGATCACCCGGTCGCCAGACTTCCGCCGACGCATTCGCTCCAGCCGCACCTGCCGCCTGCCGCCTGCCGCCTGCCGCCTGCCGCCTGCCGCCTGCCGCCTGCCGCCTGCCGCCTGCCGCCTGCCGATCGCGGCTGGGGCCTTCCCGTCGCGCGGTCAATGCTTCAGAGCGTCTTTGCATTTTCTCCCTCGCTTCGCCAGAAACTGAAGAAATAAATATAATAATTTCATCGTAAATTCAGTTGATGTTTCATTATTTTGAAACACTTGAAAATATTTGATCAACACTGAATCACCGAACGTTTCAGCAATTGGCAAATGTCGGCAAATTTCCCGAAACTGATCTGGAACAATTGTGTTTCTCGGGCGTTTCCCAACCACATTTTTGCGTCCGCCGCCCGCCATGGGCGCGCCGGCCGACTGACAGGAGCTTTGCGGTATGTGTGGAATTTGCGGAGAAGTGACATTCAACGGTACGCAAGCCTCACCATCCGCCATCGCAGCCATGAACCAGGTGCTCGCCCCGCGCGGCCCGGACGCCGAAGGCGTGGTGGCCCGGGGGCGCTGGGGGCTCGGCCATCGCCGCCTGCAGATCATCGACCTGTCGGCCCGCTCCGAACAGCCGATGACCGCCCCCGATCTCGGCCTCACCGGCGTGTTCAATGGTTGCATCTACAATTACCGCGCCCTGCGCGCCGAGCTTGAGACGCTGGGACACCGCTTCTTCTCGGAGGGCGACACCGAGGTGGTGCTGCGCGCCTACGCCCAGTGGGGCCTCGATTTCGCCAGCCATCTCACCGGCATGTTCGCCGTCGCCATTGTCGAGCGCGACAGCGGCCGCCTGATTCTCGCGCGCGACCGGCTGGGCGTAAAGCCGCTCTATCTTGCCCGCACGGCCAGCGGCCTGCGCTTCGCCTCGACCCTGCCGGCGCTGCTTGCCGGCGGCGGCGTCGATACGTCGATCGACGCCGTCGCTTTCCGCTTTTACATGAGCTTCCATGCGGTCGTGCCGCCGCCGCGCACCATTCTGAACGGCGTGAAGAAGCTGCCGCCGGCCACCATCCGCGTCATCGACGCCGCCGGCGCCGAAGAGGATCACGTCTACTGGCGCGTCTCTTATGACCGCTCCCGCGAGGACGCCGCGCGCCCGGCGGCGGAGTGGCGCGAGATGCTGAAGGCGTCGCTGACGGAGGCCGTGCGCCGGCGCATGGTGGCGGACGTGCCGGTTGGCGTGCTGCTCTCCGGCGGCGTCGATTCCAGCCTGATTGTCGGCCTGCTCGACGAGCTGGGCCAGAAAGACCTGCGCACCTTCTCCATCGGCTTCGAGGCGGCCAACCAGGAATCCGGCGACGAGTTCGTCTATTCCGACCTGATCGCCCAGCACTTTGCCACGACGCACACCAAAATCTTCGTGCCCTCGGCGGATCTGCTTGGCGCCCTGCCCGGCGCCATCGCCTCCATGTCCGAGCCCATGGTGTCCTATGACAATGTCGCCTTTTACATGCTGTCGCGCGAGGTCGCGAAGCACGTCCGGGTGGTGCAGAGCGGCCAGGGAGCCGATGAAGTATTTGCCGGCTACCATTGGTATCCGCCGATGGCCAACGCGCCCGACCCGGTGGCCGCGTATGCGAAGGCCTTCTTCGATCGCGACAACGCCGCGCTGAGCCGGCAGATCGGCCCGGCGTACGCCGGCGACGACGTGGCGCTGGCTTTCGTGCGCGAGCAGTTCACCAGGCCTGGCGCCGATGATCCGGTGGACAAGGCGCTGCGCCTCGACACCACCGTCATGCTGGTCGATGATCCGGTGAAGCGCGTCGACAACATGACCATGGCCGCCGGCCTTGAGGCCCGCGTGCCGTTTCTCGACCATGATCTGGTGGAGCTGGCTGCGCGCATGCCCGCCAGCCTCAAGCTGGCGGATGGCGGCAAGGGCATCCTCAAGGACGTGGCGCGCACGGTGATTCCGCCGCAGGTCATTGACCGGCCCAAGGGCTATTTCCCGGTGCCGGCGCTCAAATATCTCGACGGGCCCTATCTGGAGCTGGCGCGTGACGCGCTCGGCTCCACGGCGGCGCGCCAGCGCGGCCTGTTCCGGCAGGACTGGCTGGAGACGCTGTTCGCCGACCCGCGCGCCCACATCACGCCCCTGCGCGGCTCGGAGCTGTGGCAGGCGGCGCTGCTGGAAATGTGGCTGCAGACCCAGGGCGTCTGAGGGAGGTCGCGGCGATGAACGACACCAGAAGCAACGGCAAAAGCGGCGCCCGCGAACGCAAGACCCGCTCGCGCATGATGGCCCACCGCATGCAGCGGCTGCGCGAGCACGGCCTCAAGCCGCCCGTGGAGCACGATCAGGAGCCATCGGGCGAGAACGTCACGCTGGAGTGCGGCTGGGGACGGCTGCTGTTCAGCCACACGTTCCGCACGCCCGAGGAGCTGGCCGCGGCGATGCGCGCCGAAAAGCCTGGCCAGCGCGATATCGCCGTCTATATCCGCGATCCGCACGTGGCCATCGCCGCCGCGCCGCAGGAGCTGTTCCTCGATCCCTCGCACACCTACCGGCTCGACCTGGCGACCTACCGCCCCGAGCACCGGCGCGGTCGTGGCTTCACCATCCGCCGGCTGTCGTCGATGTCGGAAGCGGACGCGGTCAACAACATCTACCTGCGCCGCAAGATGGCGCCGGTGCGGCCGGAGTTCTTCCTGTCCAAGGCGCGCAACGCCCGCGCCCTGATCCACCTCGTCGCCATCGATCAGGACACCAGGCGCGTGCTGGGCACGGTGACCGGCGTCGATCACGCGCGCATCGAGGGCGTGTCCGAGGCCGGCTCGTCGCTGTGGTGCCTGGCGGTTGATCCGCAGGCCCCGCGCCCTGGCGTCGGCGAGGCCCTGACGCGCCATCTCGCCAGCCTGTTCCATGCGCGCGGCGCGCCCTGGATGGACCTGTCGGTGCTGCATGACAACGCCCAGGCCATCGCGCTTTACGAGAAGCTGGGTTTCGTGCGCGTGCCGTTCTTCTCGGTAAAGCACAAGAATTCGATCAACGAGCCGCTGTTCGTCGGCCAGCCCGCCGACGAGGAACAGCTTAACCCCTACGCCGCCATTATCGTCCAGGAAGCGCGCCGGCGCGGCCTGCTGGTCGAGGTGACCGACGCGGAGGGCGGCTTTTTCCGCATCACCCATGGCGGCCGCTCGGTGCATTGTCGCGAAAGCCTCAGCGAACTGACCTCGGCGGTGGCCATGTCAATCTGCGACGACAAGCAGGTGACGCGCCGCTTCGTCGGGACGGCCGGGGTCCGCGTGCCCGACCAGATCGAGGCCGACGATATCGAACGGGTCGATGCGTTTGTGGCGAAGCACGGCAAGGTGGTGATCAAGCCGGCGCGCGGCGAGCAGGGCAAGGGCGTCGCCGTTGGCCTCGACGCCGATGACGACATCGCCGGGGCCATCGCCGCCGCCCGCGCCTTCAGCGACCGGGTGCTGGTCGAGCAATATGTGGAGGGGCAGGACCTGCGCCTCGTGGTCATCGATTACCAGGTGGTGGCGGCGGCGGTCCGCAGCCCGGCCAGCATCATCGGCGACGGCCAGCACACCATCGTTGACCTGATTGAACGGCAGAGCCGGCGCCGCGCCGCCGCGACCGGCGGCGAGTCACAGATACCGCTGGACAATGAAACCCGCCGCTGCGTCGCCGCCGCCGGCTACGCCATGCGCAACGTGCTGCCGCCGGGCGTGGAGTTGCAGGTGCGCAAGACCGCCAACCTGCACACCGGCGGCGCGATCCACGACGTCACGGGGTCGGTGAATCCGGTGCTGGCGGAAGCGGCGGTGAAGGCCGCCCGCGCCATCAATATTCCGGTCACCGGCATTGATTTCATCGTCCCGGACCCGGCCGGCGCGGACTATGTTTTCATCGAGGCCAACGAACGCCCCGGGCTCGCCAATCACGAGCCGCAACCGACGGCCCAGCGCTTCATTGACCTTCTGTTCCCGCACTCGCTCCCGGCCGCGTCCCGGCCATGATCCCCGCGCGATCCCCGAGCGCACATGACCCTCGCGCGCAATGGACAGCCGCCGCTGGCGCCCCAGGGCGCCCGGGCTTTCAGGACGTGGATAGCACGACATGGCCCGCGTACCGCTCACCGCGCCAGACATTGTCCCATCAGGGAGACCAGACCTTCCCATGACCCGCACGCCCACCGAACCAACCCAGGCGCAGCCGGAAGCCTTCCAGCCGTCCGGCGTCGACACCGTCTACCTCTGCAATGTCCTGCGCCGTCTGCTCGACATTCCAAGTCCCTCGGGCTTCACCGACAATGTCGTCCGCGCCTGCTGCGAGGAGCTGGCGGCGCTCGGCGTCAACTATGAGATCACCCGGCGCGGCGCCATCCGCGCCTGCCTGTACGGTGAGGAGCGTCGCCCGGCGCGCGCCATCATTGGCCACCTCGACACCCTGGGCGCCCAGGTGCGGGCGCTGAAGGACAACGGCCGGCTTGAGCTGGTTTCGATCGGCACGTGGTCGGCCAGGTTCGCCGAGGGCGCGCGCTGCACCGTGTTCATGGAAAACGGTTCCTGCCGCGGCACCATCCTGCCTCTGAAAGCTTCCGGCCATACCTATGGCGATGAGGTCGACACGCAGCCCACCGGCTGGGACCACATCGAGCTGCGCATCGACGAACACGCCGCCACCCGCGCCGATCTGGAGCACATTGGCGTCGCCATTGGCGATGTGGTGGCGATTGATCCCCAGCCGGAGTTCCTCGACAACGGCTTCATCGTTTCCCGCCACCTCGACGACAAGGCCGGCGTCGCGGCGATGCTGGCGGCGATCAAGGCGCTGGCCGACGCCAGCAAGGAAACCGGCCAGCGCCCGCCAGTCGACACCTGGTTCATTTTCTCGATCACCGAGGAGGTTGGCGTCGGCGCCGCCGCCGTGCTCACCGGCGACATCGCCTCCATGGTCACCGTCGACAACGGCACGACAGCGCCCGGCCAGAACAGCCGCGAAACCGGCGTCACCATCGCCATGGCGGATATGGGCGGGCCATTCGACTACCACCTGACGCGCAAGCTGATCCGGCTGTGCCAGGACAACGCCATCGCCTTCCAGCGCGACATCTTCCGTTACTATCGCTCAGACAGCGCCTCGGCGATTGTCGCCGGTCATGACGTGCGCACGGCGTTGATCACCTTCGGCGTCGACGCCAGCCACGGCTACGAACGCATCCATCTCGACGCGTTGCGTTCCGTCGCCGAACTGACCGCCGCCTACGTCAGCAGCGACATCGAGATCGGCCGCGACGCCATCGACCTCGGCCCGCTCACCGGCTTCACCACCCAGCCAACGGCGGAGGACTGAGGAAAGAGCGATACGGCGCGCTGGCTGACAAAACCTGTCATCACCGGCGCTGCCGGATCAGCAACGCCGCCAGCCCCGTGAAAATCAGCGCGATCAGAATTGTTTCGGTCAGTATCCCTGTTCCCATGACGCCTGTTTTCGCCCCTCTGCTTTTATTGCAGAGCCATCGTGCGCCTCCCCGCGACGGCGCTTATGTGCGCGCGCGCATGTCGTGGCTTTGAAACGTGCTCCGGCTTGCCCTTGCGGCTGGTCCGGCGCTTATGTGCGCGCGCGCATGTCGTGGCCCGCCCTTTTGCTGCAAATTGAGCGGGCGGGCCTGCGGGTGGACTTGCAGGCAACTGGATTTGCAGGCGATTCTTCGCCGTGCGTCGCGTGCGTCGGGGCGCGCGGGAGGCGATCCAGGGGCCAGGGAGCGCATGGCGCATACGCGGAAGCAGCGCCCCACCCTCAGGGGACCAAGTCCTGACGCAGCTGTCCGGCCGCGCCAGCGGCGGGCCATATGGACTAGCGAAGCTTTGGAGGAAGTGGTGCCGCAGAAGGGATTCGAACCCCCGACCTACGCATTACGAATGCGCCGCTCTACCGACTGAGCTACTGCGGCTTCCGGGCGCTTCCTTGCCCCAAATGACGCCCGTTTGCAAGCCTCATGCCGCCGCAAACCACAACCCATGCGCTTCACACACGCTCCATAAGCCCCGCGCGGCCCCAGAAGGCCGGATCACGACGTCGTAGGCGCGCCCGCGACACGCGCCCGGCGCCCCGTGCGTTGGCGCAGAATCGCGCCCGCACGCGTCGTGGCCCGCGCCACACGGCGGCGGGCCGGACGCGGTTTTGCGACGTGAAAAAAATCAGGCGGCGCCATGCCTCTTCGCTCGCGCCCTTGCCGAAAGCGCCCATATGTTGCCTGATCGTCGCCGCCGCCGCATGACCGCGAAATGACGCCGCCGGTTTTGCGGCCATGTACAACAAGAGTGCTGGAACAGCAGGAAGGCCAATCCATGCAGGGCTTGCTCAGGCTGCAACTTCTCGGCCGCTACGCCGTTTTCGTCTGTTGCATTGTTCTGATGATTCTGTGCGGCCTGTTCGCCGACCACCTGTTGTTCGGCCGGTTTTGGGCCTGGCTGTTCGCGGCGCTGACGCTGATCGGGATTTATGACCTGTTGCAAACCCGGCACGCCATCACCCGCAACTATCCGGTGATTGGCCACATGCGCTTCATGTTCGAGGCCGTGCGCCCCGAGATGCGCCAGTACTTCTTTGAAACCGACGCGGAAAGCCTGCCATTCTCGCGGGCGCAACGCTCGCTGGTCTACCAGCGCGCCAAGGCGGAGCCGGACCAGCGCCCCTTCGGCACCACGCTCGACACCTATGCGGACCGTTATGAGTTCATGGGCCACTCCATCCGCACGGCTCCGCTGGCGGACCCGAAAACCTTTAGCATCACCATCGGCAACAGCCAGTGCGGCCAGCCCTATTCGGGTTCGGTGCTCAACATTTCGGCCATGAGCTTCGGCGCCATCAGCGCCAACGCCATCATGGCGCTGAACCGTGGCGCGAAACTCGGCCAGTTCTGCCAGGACACCGGCGAGGGCAGCGTCAGCCCCTATCACCTGCGCCACGGCGGCGATCTCGTCTGGCAGATCGCCAGCGGCTATTTCGGCTGCCGTAACCCGGACGGCTCCTTCTCGCCGGAAAAATTCGCCGCCCGCGCCGCCGATCCGCGTATCCGCATGATCGAGATCAAGGTCAGCCAGGGCGCCAAGCCTGGCCACGGCGGCATTCTGCCAGCCAGCAAGATCACGCCCGAGATCGCCGAGACCCGCGGCATTCCCCTGGGCCACGACTGCGTCTCGCCGCCCTCCCACAGCCGCTTCCACACGCCGCTGGAGATGATGGCTTTCGTCAAGGAGTTGCGCGAGCTGTCCGGCGGCAAACCGGTAGGCTTCAAGCTGGCGATCGGCCAGCCCTGGGAGTTCATGGCCATCGTCAAGGCGATGCTGGAGACGGGGATCGTTCCGGATTTCGTCGTGGTTGACGGCTCCGAGGGCGGCACGGGCTCGGCGCCGGTCGAGTTCACCGACAACATGGGCGTGCCGCTGCGCGAGGCGCTGCTGTTTGTTCACAACACCCTGGTTGGCGCCGGCCTGCGCGACCAGATCCGCGTCGGCGCCGCCGGCAAGATCATCTCGGCGTTCGACATGGCCTGCGCCATGGCGCTGGGCGCCGACTGGGTCAACAGCGCCCGTGGCTTCATGTTCGCCGTCGGCTGCATCCAGTCGCGCAGTTGCCACACCAATCACTGCCCGACCGGCGTCGCCACCCAGGACCCCTTGCGCCAGCGCGCCGTCGTGGTGACCGACAAGGCCGAACGCGTCGCCAATTTCCATCGCAGCACCCTGCACGCCCTGGCGGAACTGCTGGCGGCCGCCGGCCTGCGTCACCCATCGGAAATCGCGCCGCACCATATCGCGCGCCGGGTCAATTCAACGGAAATCCGGCTGTTTTCGCACCTCTTCCCGTTCCTGGAGCCTGGCGAACTCCTCGAAGGTCGCGGCGAGCATCCCTTTTACGCCGACGCCTGGCGCATCGCCCGCGCCGACAGCTTCGCCCCGGCCGACGCCCCGCGCACCGATATCCGCGCCAGGGCGGCCTGAGGCCCAGAGCCGGACGCCCGGAGCTGGGAGCGGCGGCGGGCGGGACGCGTGCGCCCGGAGCTGGGAGCGGCGGCGGGCGGGACGCGTGCGCCCCGCCTGATCCAGGCTGGTCAGAGATTGATGCGCCGGGAAACCTGCGGCGACCCTTCATCGTCGTCAGCGACCGGGCCCGGATCATCCGGCGCATGCGCCATCGGGAAGATCACCTCCGACGGCGGCCACGATGCGACCACGCGCGGCCTGGGGGACGCTTCCCCCGCCCCGCCTGTCGCCACATCACCCGCCGCGCCGGCAGCCGCCGCCGGACCAGCGGCGGCCTGTTGCGTGGTTCCTGCGCCTGCCGGCGGCTGCGGAGCGGCGGCTCCTGATGGCCCGCGCGCTTCAGTTGCGCGCTCCGGCGGCGGCGCAGCGGCCGCCATGGCGGCCGGCGACGGCTTGCCGGCTGTCGCCGCGACCGACGCCTCGATCAGCCGGCCTGCGGACGGAGCCGGCGCACCGGCCGCATCCTCCAGCCCGGGCAGATCGCCGGCCGCCATCGTCTCGTCGCCATCGGCGATCACGTCCTCCGATGTCCAGGCGGTGGGGTGGGCGCCCAGCAGTTCGGTCGGCGCCGCCCACACGAAGGCGTCAAGCCGGCCGCTAACCGGCGAGATCGGCTCCCAATGGTCGGACACGACGCCATCGGCGATCCATGCCGGATCACGCGGCGCCCGCGACGCCCGCGCCAGCCATTCGCGCACCGCGCCAGCGCCTGCCGGGCCGTGTTCCGCGATTTCCGCCATCATCAGGCAGACCCGCGCCGGCGGCCGGTCCTTCAGCAACGGCTCCAGCGCCGCCCGCGCCCGGTCGTATTCGCGGGCGTCGATGGCGGTCCGCGCCACGATGATGCGCGCTTCCTCGTGACCAGGCGTCAGCCGTTGCAGGTTGCGGGCCCGGTCGAGCCGGTCCAGCGCCGAATCGCCTGGCCGCATGTCGATGTAGGCGGCGGCGATCTCGGGATGCTGCGCCTGCTTCCAGCCAGCCTCCAGCACCCGCGACGCCTTGCGCAGGGCGCCCTGGCGCGACAGCAGCCGCCCGTACAGCGCCACCGCCGGAACCAGGTCCGGCGCCAGCTTCGTCGCCTGGCGCGCCGCCTCCAGCGCGCCGTCGGGATCGGTATCGGCGCTGTCCAGCGCATCAGCCGTCAGCAGCACCGCCCGCTGGCGACGGGCGAGGTCCCTGTCCATGCGGCCGGTGGCGAGGCGGCGCTCAAGCATGTCCAGCGCGTCGCGCCAGCGCCGCTGCGCCCCCAGATGCTCCAGCATGGCCTCATTGGCCCAACCCACCGCGGGATCGAGCTGCGCCGCCTTGCCGGCGAAGGCGAAAGCGTTGGCAAGGTCGCCCTTGCGCCGCGCCTCCACATACAGGCCGCGCAGTCCAAGCACCCGGGTCTCCGGCTGCTCCAGCATGGCGTTGAAGGCGGCCTCCGCCGTCTTGCGGTCACCGGCAAGCTGCGCGGCCTGCGCGCGCAGCAGCAGCGTCATCGGCTCCCGCCCGAGCAGTTTTCCCGCTTCCAGCGCGTAGCGGCGCGCCATGGCGGCGTCGCCAGAGCCAACGGCGATCATGCCGCGCGACAGGGCGGTGAAGCCACGCGCCCGCCGCCGCCCGCTGGTCGCGGCCCCCACCAGGTCCGGCGTGCGCAAAATCATCCGCAACACGGACCATGCCAGCAGCGCCGCCACGACGACCGCCAGCACCAGCAGCACCGCCACCGCCACCGACGTTTCGATGTGATAGCCCTGCCAGACCACGGCCACGTCGCCAGGCCGGTCCGCCAGCCAGGCGGCGCCGGTGGCGAGCACAGCGATGATGACGATGTACCAGAGGATGCGAATCATGGCCGCGCCCCCTGCCCGGCCCTGGGGCCAGCCTCGGGTTTGTCCGTTTCTGGCCGGGCGAGCGCCGCCAGCGCCGCGTCGAGGGCGCCGCGCGCCGCCCCCTCGGCAGCGACCCGCGCGGTGAGCGCCGCGCCAAAGTCCGGCGCCGCATCGCGCAGGGGCTGCGGCAATGCCCGCCAGGCGGCTTCGGCTCCGGCGAGGTCACCGGCGGCAAGCAGGTCGGAGACCCGGTCCACCGATCCTTCGGCGGCGGCGATGGGCCGCCCCTCCTGATCAATCGGCCGCACCCGCACCAGGCGCGATGCGCTGGCGGTGAGCCGGTCCAGCACGCCTTCGTTCTGGTGCTGCAGGGCCGCGAGCCGGTCACGCACGGCGGCGAAATCATGTTGCAGCCTGGCTGTGGTGGCGACGCCGCCCGCCTCCACGCCCATCAGCGGCGTGGCGGCGCCCTGGCCGCCGGCGGCCGCCAGGTTCGCCACATCGCGCGGCAGTGGTCGGCCGTTACGAATCGCCGCCAGCGCGTCCGCCGCCGCCACGGCCTGGACCAGCGCCTTCACGCGTGGATCCTCGCCCCCGTCCGCAACCTGTCGCGCCAGATCGTTCAACCGCGCGTCAAGAGCGCTGACGCGTCCGTCCGCCTGCTCGGCCAGACGCGTCGCGTTCTGCGCCGCTGCCTGCGCGGCCGCCGGATCGCGTTTTTGCACGGCCTCGTCCAGCGCCCGGACCTGGCCGCTCACGTCGTCGAGTTTCGTATTTGCCTCCCGGGCCGCCTGCTCGGCGCCGCCGAGGCGGCTTTCCAGCGCCGTGATCTGCGCTGTCAGCGCCGTATTATCCGCGGCGTCGTTCGCCGCCTGGGCATCGCCAGGGCCGGCCGGCCGCGCCGCCAGGGCGCGGATGTCAGCGCCGGTCCGCTCGCCCAGGGCCGCAAGCTGCTGGTTGAGGGCGGTCAGCCTGTCGGCCAGGGCCGCCACATCGGTTTTCGGCGCCATCGCCGCCATGCGGACCGACAATTCCTGCTCCACAGCCGAAATCCGCTGCTCGATGGAGCCATCCTGCTGGATCGTCGCAATGGAGCCGGGATGGATCACCGAAACGACCCAGGCCCCGGCGACGCCGGCGGCGGCGCCAATCACCGCCGCCAGCACTCCGCCAGCAAAGCCAAGCCCGCCCCTGGGCGAAGCTGGCGGCGAGGCGGACGGTGACGAAGCAGACGGCGGCGCCGACGCCCCGGCGGGCGGGCGCCGCGCCGCCTGGTCGGCGCCGCGACCCGCCGCATCGCCCGGCTTTCCTGATCCGCCAGCGGCGCCCGCTTCCGCCCGCCCGGCCGAAGCCAGATCCGCGTCAGCCCGCGTCGTTGTCCCCGGGGAGGCCGCCGCGCCGGGCGGCGCGGGGGCGGCGGCGGACGCGGATGGGGCGGACGTGGTGGAGGCGGTTTTCGGACCCGTCGCCGATGCTGGACCGGAAGCGGTCGCCGCGCCGGCTGATCCGGCGGCCGCCGTGTCCGCCGCCGGCGGCTGGCCGGAGGCTGGCGTCGACGGGGCCGCGGGCGAGGCGGCGCCGCCAGGCTCGACGATCGAGGACGCCGTCGCCTTCAGGTCGATGGTGGTGGGCTGGCGCAATGATTTGCCGGCCGTGGACCTGCCCTCGCTTCCTGTTGAGCCGCCAGCGGCGCCGCCGGCGCCAGGGGAGCCTTTTCCAGTCGAAGAGCTGTCCGTCATCGTCCGTCGTTCTCCGTGAAAAAATTGTCTCAAACTTGCCTGGAAAGCTGTCCGCCGGCGTTACCTGACCGCCTCCAGCTCCTCCAGCGCCGCCATCACGCCATCTTCGTCCGGATGGCGCGCCGTCACGATGCGGCCGACGCCAGCGTGCCGCAGCACCGCCGCGGCGTCATCGGAGATGGCGACATGGGCGATGGCGCCCACCGCCTCGCGCACGCCGGCCTGTTCGGCAAGCGCCATGAAAACCCCGGCGCTGCGCGGCGAATAATGCAGCGCGCAATCAATCCGCCCGTCGGCAAGGGCGCGCGCCGCGCCGGGCGGCAGCGCGTCGACGGCGTCAGCATGATAGCAAACCCAGATCACCGGGTCGTGGCCGGCGTGGCGCAGCAGATCGGCCAGGTCTTCCTTGCGCTCGCGGCCCACGGCCATCAGCAGGCGGCGCTCCGGCGCCAGGGTTTCGCGCGCCATGTCCGCCAGATCGAGCCGGTCGCCGGCGGCGGACATCACATGCAGGAAGCCGGCGCGACGGGCGTCTTCCGCCGTGCGGTCGCCCACCGCGAGAACCGGCAGATGCACGGGCGGCTCGGGAAACGCCAGCAGGGCGCCAGGGCTGGTGAGAATGATGGCGTCGAACACGCCATGCGGCATCGGCTCGCCGCTGGGAACGATCGTCAGCACCGGGGCGCGGACCACGTCATGCCCCATCGCGCGCAGGCGTTGCTCGGTCTGGCCGGCGCGTGATCCTGGACGCGTGACGAGTATCCGCATGGGCCTCTCCCGATCCGCCGCGACCTTCGCCAGAGGTCCCGCATTCGCGTACAACCGGCGCCGGCCGCATTCCCGGAAGGCATTGTGAACCGGTTCCCGGCAAAAGGCGACTGCGACCCGTGAATTCAACCGGCCAGTTACCGGCTCAGTTCCGGTCGCCCTGATGCTTCAACAACGCCGGGTTGGCGCGGGCCTGGATATCGCGGCCGGCGTCGTCGCCAAGCGCCCGGGCGTCGCTGACCGGTCCCTCGCGCACCGTCTCCACCCATTCGGAGCCATCGAGCGCCAGCAGCAGGCCGCGCAGCAGCAGCCGGCCGTCCCGCACCTGGGCGAGGCCGGCGATCGGCGTGCGGCACGAACCGTCGAGCACCGTCAGGAAGGCGCGCTCTGCGGCCAGCGCATGGCCGGTGTCGGGGCAGATGATGCGGTCCAGCGCCGCAAGCACCGGCGCATCGCCGGTGCGCGCGGTGATGGCGATGGCTCCCTGACCGACAGCCGGCAACATCTCGTCCAGCTCAAGAATGGTGGCGGAAGGATCGGCCACGCCCAGCCGCCGCAACCCCGCCGAAGCCAGCAGGGTGGCGTCGAAACGGCCCTCATGCAGGCGGGCGAGACGGGTCTGCACATTGCCGCGCAACAGGCCCGTGGTCACGTCCGGGCGCAGGCGCCGCACCTGGGCGGCGCGGCGCAGCGAGGCCGTGCCCACCACGGCGCCAGGCCGCAGATCGGCCAGCCCGCGCGCGTTCGGCGCGATGAGCACGTCGCGCACGTCCTCGCGCTCCAGATAGCCGGCGATCGTCAGGTCGTCGGGCAGCCAGGTCGGCAGGTCCTTGGCCGAATGCACCGCCAGATCGATGGCTCCGGCCTGCAGGGCCGAATCCAGCTCCTTGGTGAACAGTCCCTTGCCCCCCGCCTCGGACAGGGCGCGGTCCTGGATCATGTCGCCGGTGGTGCGGATCACCTCCAGCACGACCTGATCGGGATCAAGGCCAATGCCGGCGATCAGACGGTCCCGCACGATGTTCGCCTGGGCGAGGGCCAGCGGGCTTCCGCGCGTGCCGACGACAAGGCGGGAAATGGACATGTGGCGGTCCTGTCTCAAAACAGGCGGGCGTCCCGGCGGCCAGCCGGAACGCCCGCTGCAGCATCGGCTGCGAAATCCGGGTGTCGCGCGGCGCGTTCCTGGCGGACAAGACCATCCAGGCGCGCTCCGGCGCGGTCTCTATAAAACATTGGTTGCAAAAGTGGGAGCCGATTTGCGGACAGGTTGCCGCAACCGCCGGCGCGTCGTCCACAGGGCCGCCGCCGCGGCCGGCGCGCGCGCCCTGCCGGCGCCGGGTTCCCGCGCTTGGCAATTTCTTTTGCCTGTAACATGCTCTAAAGCATCCCCAGACGGATCCGGCGCGGCTTCGCATCAGGAAAACGCGTCAAATCAAAACGATAGGGCAGACATCCTTCAACCGGGCGGGGCCTTCATCCTCCCGGAAGCCCGTCAGCGGCGGAGTTACGGGAGCACCATGCGCGTCCTCGGCATCGAGACCACCTGCGACGAAACGGCGGCGGCCGTGGTTGAAACCGACGGCGCCGGGCGTCCGATCATTCGCTCCAGCGAGGTGCTGAGCCAGATCGCCGCCCACGCCGCCTATGGCGGCGTCGTGCCGGAAATCGCCGCCCGCGCCCATGTGGAGGCGGTGGATCACATGGTCGCCCGCGCCCTGGAGCGCGCCGGCGTCGAACTCTCCGACATCGACGGTTTCGCCGCCGCGGCCGGCCCCGGCCTGATTGGCGGCGTCATGATCGGCCTCACCACCGCCAAGGCGCTTTCCCTCGTTACCGGCAAACCGCTGATCGCCGTCAACCACCTGGAAGGCCACGCCCTGACGCCCCGCCTGGTCGAACAGGTGCAGTTCCCCTATCTGCTGCTGCTCGCCTCCGGCGGCCACACCCAGCTCATCGCCGTGCGCGGCGTCGGCGATTACGTCCGCCTCGGCACCACCATCGACGACGCCATCGGCGAGGCGTTCGACAAGGTGGCCAAGATGTTGGGCCTGCCTTATCCCGGTGGCCCGCAGGTCGAGCGCGAGGCGAAGAAAGGCAACCCGGAGCGCTTCCACCTGCCGCGTCCCATGCAGGGCCGGCCGGTGGCCGATTTCTCCCTGTCCGGCCTGAAAACCGCCGTGCGCCAGGAAGCCCAGAAAATCCTGCCATTGCGCGCCTCCGACGTCTCGGACCTGTGCGCCTCCTTCCAGGCGGCGGTGGTCGACGTGGTGGCGGACCGCACCCGCGTCGCCCTGCGCGGTTTCCGCGATATCGCCGGCCACCCCACGGCGCTGGTCGTCGCCGGCGGCGTCGCCGCCAACATGGCGATCCGGCGCGGGCTGGAGCGGCTGGCGGCCGAAGCTGGCGTTCGCCTCGTGGCGCCGCCGCTGGCCCTGTGCACCGACAATGGCGCCATCATCGCCTGGGCGGGCCTCGAGCGCCTGCGCATGGGCATCCAGGACGATCTCACCGTCGCCGCCCGTCCACGCTGGCCGCTGGACGCCAGCAAGGACACCCGCGCCGGCGCCAAGGCCTGACGGCGATGGCGGAGGCATCTGACGCTTTTGCGTCGCCCCTGCGCATCGCCGTCATCGGCGCCGGCGCCTGGGGAACTGCTTTGGCCAACGCCGCCGCCCGCGCGCAGCCTGACGTCATGGCTGGCGCGGAATCCGTTCCCCTGTGGGGGCGCAACGCCGCCGATATGGCGGCCATGGCGACGCGGCGCGTCAACGAACGCTTCCTGCCGGGGGTCACCCTCGCCAACGGCGTGGCGCCATCGTCCGACCCCGCCGTCATGGCGGGCGCCGACGCCGTGCTTCTGGTCATCCCGGCCCAGCAGATCCGCGCCGCCCTTGCGGGGCTGAAGCCGCATCTGTCGCGCCCGGGCCTGCCGGTCATCATCTGCGCCAAGGGCATCGAGCGCGGCTCCGGCCTGTTCATGTCGGACGTCGTGCGCCAGTCCCTGCCGGAAGCTGTTCCCGCGGTGCTCTCCGGCCCCAGCTTCGCCGCTGACGTGGCGCGCGGCCTGCCAACGGCGGTGGTTCTGGCGGCCGATGACGAACGGCTGGCGGCGCGGCTGGCGCGACGCCTCTCCGGCCCGACCCTGCGCGTCTATCACAGCGGCGACATGCGCGGCGTCGAGATCGGCGGCGCCGCCAAGAACGTTTTGGCCATCGCCTGCGGCATTGTCATGGGGCGTGGCCTCGGCGAGAGCGCCCGCGCCGCCCTGGTGGCGCGCGGCTTCGCCGAACTGGTGCGCTTCGCCACGGCTTTTGGCGGCGAAACCGCGACGCTGATGGGACTTTCCGGCCTCGGCGACCTGGTGCTGACCTGCGGCTCCGCCCAGTCGCGCAACTTCGCCTTCGGCGAGGCGCTGGGCGCCGGCGTCGCCCTGACGGCGGCGGGCGGCGGCAAGCTCACCGAGGGCGCCGCGACAGCGCCGGTACTGTTGCAACGGGCCCGCGCCGCCGGCGTCGACATGCCGGTGGCGAGCGCCGTCGCCGATATCCTCGACGGACGCCTTGGCGTCGACGACGCCGTGGACGCGCTGATGATGCGACCGCTGCGGCGCGAGAGCTGACGCGCCATCGCGAAAAGCGGACGCCGCTTTCCGTGACGGAATACCCGTGAACACGGGCGAACGGGTTAAACCAGATGGAGGCGCCGAGGTCTGGCGCGGCGTGAAGGGAATTGCCCTGACCGCCGTTTCGTGGCCCCTCCTCCAGATCAACCGCCAGGACTCAGGAGCAGAATTCATGGCTTACTGGCTGTTCAAATCCGAACCAGATACGTGGTCGTGGGAACAGCAGGTGGCGCGCGGCGACGCCGGCGAGCACTGGAACGGCGTGCGCAACCATGTCGCCAAACAGAACATGATGGCGATGAAGGTTGGCGATCGCGGCTTTTTCTACCACTCCAACCAGGGCAAGGCGATCGTCGGGATCGTCGAGGTCATCAGGCCCTATTACCCCGATCACACCGATCCCACGGGCAAATTCGGCATGGTCGACATCAAGGCGATCGAGCCGCTGCCGCGCCCCGTCACCCTGGAGGAGGCGAAGCACGAGCCGCGCCTCAAGGACATGGTGCTGGTCAACAACTCCCGCCTGTCGGTCCAGCCGGTGAGCGCGGCGGAATGGCGGGTGGTGCGCGAACTGGGCGGCCTGCCGGCCGAATGACGCCGCGACGATGCGGCGTCCACCGCCCTGATCCATTGGCCGCCTTGCGCCGCGCGGCCGCGCCCGGCTAACCTCGCCGCCAATCGTCCATATGAACGACGCGCGCCCCGGGGGACAGCGGTCCCGCCTGGCGGCGCCAGATTTACTGGGGAGCACGCAATGACCGATCTGTCCCACGGCAAGACCTATCCGCCGTCTCCCGAATGGCAGGCGCGCGCGTGGGTCAATCCCCAGACCAGCCGGGAGATGTACGACGCCTCGATCGCCGATCCGGAGCTGTTCTGGGACGAGCACGGCCAGCGCATCGACTGGTTCAAACCCTATACCCGCGTCAAGAACACCAGCTTCGCCCCCGGCGCCGTGTCGATCCGCTGGTATGAGGACGGCGTCACCAACGCCGCCTATAACTGCATCGACCGTCACCTGGAGACGCGCACCGATCAGGTCGCCATCATCTGGGAAGGCGACGATCCGTCCGAGTCGAAGCACATCACCTACCAGGAGCTGCACGACGAGGTCTGCCGCTTCGCCAACGTGCTGCGCAACCGCAATGTCGGCAAGGGCGACCGCGTCACCATCTACATGCCAATGATCCCCGAAGCGGCCTACGCCATGCTGGCCTGCGCCCGCCTCGGAGCCGTGCACTCGGTGGTGTTCGGCGGCTTCTCGCCGGATTCGCTCGCCGGCCGCATCGAGGATTGCGGCTCGCGCGTCGTCATCACCGCCGATGAAGGCCTGCGCGGCGGCCGCAAGGTCGCCCTGAAGGCCAATGTCGACGCCGCCATCGACCGCCTGCCGCCTGGCGTTGACGTGGACCACGTGATTGTGGTGCGGCGCACCGGCGCCAATGTCGCCATGGATCCGCTGCGCGACGTCTGGTACGACGCGGCGCGCGAGATGGTCACCGCCGAATGCCCGTGCGAACATGTGGAGGCGGAGCACCCGCTGTTCATCCTGTACACCTCCGGCTCCACCGGCAAACCCAAGGGCGTGCTGCACACCACCGCCGGCTATCTGGTCTATACGTCGATCACTCACAAATATGTCTTCGACTACCATGACGGCGACATCTACTGGTGCACCGCCGACGTGGGCTGGGTGACCGGCCACAGCTACATCCTCTACGGACCGCTGACCAACGGCGCCACGACGCTGATGTTCGAGGGCGTGCCCAATTATCCGGACATGTCGCGGTTCTGGCAGGTGATCGACAAGCACCAGGTCAACACCTTCTACACCGCCCCCACCGCCCTGCGCTCGCTGATGCAGGCCGGCGACGCGCCGGTGAAGGCGACCTCCCGCGCCTCCCTGCGCCTGCTGGGCTCGGTGGGCGAGCCGATCAACCCCGAAGCCTGGGAGTGGTATCACCGGGTCGTCGGCGACGACCGCTGCCCCATCGTCGACACCTGGTGGCAAACCGAGACCGGCGGCGTGCTGATCAGCCCGCTGCCCGGCGCCACCACGCTGAAGCCTGGCTCCGCCACCCTGCCGCTGTTCGGCATCCGGCCCGAACTGGTCGACGCCGACGGCAAGGTGCTGGAGGGCGAGGCCGAGGGCAATCTGGTGATCGCCGACTCCTGGCCTGGCCAGATGCGCACGGTCTACGGCGACCACCAGCGTTTCATGGACACCTATTTCGCCACCTATCCGGGCAAATATTTCAGCGGCGACGGCTGCCGCCGCGACGCCGACGGCTATTACTGGATCACCGGACGCGTCGACGACGTCATCAACGTCTCGGGCCACCGCATGGGCACCGCCGAGGTGGAATCGGCGCTGGTGGCGCACGCCAGCGTCTCGGAGGCGGCGGTCGTCGGCTACCCGCACGACATCAAGGGGCAGGGCATCTACGCCTATGTCACGCTGATGTCCGGCGTGGAGCCGACCGAAACCCTGCGCAAGGAGCTGGTGGGCTGGGTGCGCCAGGAAATCGGCCCGATCGCCACGCCCGACCTGATCCAGTTCGCGCCCAATCTGCCAAAAACCCGCTCGGGCAAGATCATGCGCCGCATCCTGCGCAAGATCGCCGAGGACGATTTCGGCGCCCTGGGCGACACCTCCACCCTGTCGGATCCGGCCGTGGTGGATGAGCTGGTCAACAACCGCCAGAACCGGCGAGGCTAAAACGCTGTCCGGTCAGCCGGAAACGGCTGATCGACCAGACTGCCCCCCACGCGTGCAGAACCGGAGCATTTGCTGATACCGATGGACCGAAAAATGCTCCGGGACATTTTCTGAAAAAGGAGTTTCCACCTCCATCAGGAAATGCGTTGAATGAAGGCGACCAGCGCGCCTCCGTAACCAGATTTAAACGAAGCGCGCCAGCGCACGGTGCGAACAGGCCGTTAAAGGCTGTTCGCGAACAATCTTGCGTTCAAAAAAGACAAGAGGGGTGATGCAGGCACAACCGCATCCCGCTCCAGATTTGTCATTCCATCTCCATATGGGAGCCGACACGCCATCTGCTCCGCTCCAGAATCACCACGTCCTTACCGGCCGCCGCCGTCCCGGACGTGATATGAATATGAGACGCGTATGACACGGCTGATCATCATGACGTGCGCCGGCCTGCTGACCACCAGCGCCATGGCGCTCGATCAGACGCCGAAGCCTGTTTCCCAGGAAATATGGCAAACATGCGTGAACCACTGTCTGTGTCAGGCGCCCGAAGTCATCCTTACATGCGTCGAGGACTGCATCACACGCCTGTCGGGGCAGTGACATGAACCGATTGTCCGCAACGGTCTGGCGCAGATCGTCTGCCAGGGAACGATCCGGATGAAAAGACGGGCGCGCGCATCAGAGAAGTCCCGCAACTCCTTCAGGCATTGACCGCGCGCCCGCCTGTGACCAGCCATACTCAAAAGTCAGAAGGATATTTGCATGCTTCGGCCCGTCATCTGGGCGCTCATGATGCTCGCCGGTTCAGCCTCCGTCGCCGCCGCCGCCCCGGAGGATTCAACAGAGCAGGAAGTCATCTACTGCCAGAGCTACTGCATGGCGAGGCATCCGCTCCGCCCGGATAAATATGAGCAGTGCACCTATAACTGCCTCG
>Ga0180216_1000616_pt1 | contig 35847 bp, 28 predicted proteins | sample eDN3rd37CBELigMG_FD_128879 | JGI IMG/M metagenome (GOLD analysis project Ga0180216, IMG submission 128879) | Enriched Miracle-Growth compost microbial communities from Emeryville, California, USA - eDNA 3rd pass 37_C BE-Lig MG (version 2)... ... | reverse complement strand
TCGGCGCTTGAGCAAGGATGATGAGCAGACCATCCCTTCCTCGGAAGCCATGATTCGGTGGGCGATGGTCGGACTCATGATCCGGCGGCTAGCATCCGCGTCATGACTTTTCACACACTTTCTTATATGGAATCCGGATGCATGCTCGCGGGGCGCCGTGATGCCGCTCCGTGCCATGTCTCGGGCACAGGACCCGAGACATGGCACGGAGCGGCGAAGACCCGCCACAATTCATCCGGATTTCGTATCACAGGAATGGCCCCGGAAATAAAATCCGGGGCCATTCCTGTGATACCCTGCGCTGAATCGCAGTATGGTTGACGGACCAGGTGCATCGCATGTAGGGGCGGACTCTTGTCCGCCCAGTTCCGGGCGATCAGGGCGGACATAAGAGTCCGCCCCTACCAAATCGATCGTCTTGCAAAGCGCTCTAACCTGGATCATTCAGGGAAGGATGACGGCAGAAAATGGGGCGGGTTACTCTGCATTGTGAATAATCCCGGCTAAAACGGGAAGAGCTCCTTCGCCAGGGAGTCCGTGAGCGTGCCTGCGTATTCCGACACAGCGTAGGCTTCCGCGTACTTCACCGCCGAGCCCTGTTCCTCACCATAGCGTTCGATCAGCTTGTCCCGGAATCGATCGGCTTCCGCCGAGGACCGGTTTTCCTGCTGCGTCCGGAAGTACCGATCCTGCTCTTCCTGTCCTGCGGGGACCTCGTGCGCGTACCCACCGACATGCGGCAACCACTCGTACACCTGGCTGATGTGCTGCATGCCCGCATCGACCTTCTTCTCGATGACGCTGTCGATGTCGATCGTGATGTCGGGTACGAAGGGGTTCGGTGTCGTGAAGCGATCCGAAATCAGGAGCACGACGGGATTCTTCTCCAGGACCGGGACCGAAGGGACGACGTTGGGAACCATCATCATGTAACAGGCGTCCTGCACCAGGATCGCCGTGTACCGATGGTCGGGATGGTAGTCGTTAGTGCGCGGAGCGAGAATGACATCGGGTTTGTACTCCCGGATCTCCGCGATCAGGCGCTGCCGATTCTCCAGGGTGGGCACCAGGGCGCCGTCCTCGTTGTCGAGTACCACTGAATCGGCGCCGACCTTTGCTGCGCCGTTCCGTGCTTCCTCCCGGCGGCGGGCGACCAAATGCTGGCCGCCGATCTCATGATGACCGGAAGATCCATTGGTCGTGCACAGGAAACGCGCTTCGCGGCCCAGTCCCGTCCACAGGGCGGTGAGTCCCCCGACCTTGAATTCGCAATCGTCCGGATGCGCTCCGATGGCAAGCAGTCGCATGATGCATGAGCTCCCTGTTCCCAAACGCGAGGAGGTTTTCTTCACGCCCGGGTCTCCAAAAAACGGGGACTGAGGATATCGATCCCCCGTTTACTCCACCTCGTCGGTCAATTTTCGGGGAGAAACGACGGAGCCATTCGCTGCCGCCTCGTAGAATGCGGTCGTCACCGCCAGATTCTCCCATGCGTCTTCGACCGTGCCGAGCGCTGTCTGCTCGCCGCGAATCCGGGACACGATGGGACCGATGCGGTCGGACGTATCCTCGGCGAGCGGCGCGTGGCTCCAGCCCTGCGTGCCGGTTTCCACGCCAAATGTCGCGATTGTGCCGGTGGCCGAGTCGATACTCACGGCGCCTTCACTGCCTACCAGTGACGATGTGACGTGCCAGCCGCCGGCGGGACCGGACCAGGTGTCTTCCACGCTGAAGATCGCGCCTCCTTCGAATTCGATCGTGGCGTGCCCGTAATCCTCGACCCCCAGATCCCGGTGAACGAGGTTGGCGGTTCGGCCGGAGACGGCGACGACGCGTTCGCCGAGCAGCCACCGGAGCAGGTCGATCTGATAGATGGAATGGTCGATCCAGCCTCCCCCTGGCGCACGCTCCGGATCCGCCCACCAGCCGCCGTCGGCGGCCGCATCTGGCCATCCTTTCGGGAGCCCGGACGAAAGCGTGAAGTTCCCGGAGACAATCCGCCCCAGCTTGCCGCCCCGGACCAGTGAAAGGAGATGCTGGTTCTGGTCGTTTTCGCGGGCGCGGGTCTCTGCGGGGATGAAGGCGACGTCCGCTTCACGAACGGCCCTCACGATCTGGGTGGCTTCATCCAATGTGCGGGCCAGGGGCTTGATCGAGAGAATGTGCTTGCTGGCGCGGGCCGCTGCGATCACGATATCCGGGTTGCGATCGACGCTGACGAAGCTGCCGATGGCGTCGATGGAAGGATCGTTGAGGAACGTGGCGGGGTCGGTGCTGACGGTCGGGTTCCCCGCTTTGGCTGCTACCTCCTGCGCCCGGTCCTTGTCGTCGTGGGCGATCCCGACGAGCTCGATGTCAGGATGGCTCGCCATCTCTTCCGCAAGACTGATGGCGGTGTACCAGTGATCGAGTCCGATAATGGCGAATCGAATCGGGGTGGACATGGCGTTTCCTTATCTTGACGTGGCGCCGAATCGACAGGTTGCCCGGTAGAACCGCTCCTCTCCCGGTATCAGTTCGTATGGTGTCGCTTCCGGAGTCTTCATCTCGAGAATGCCGTGGGTACAGGGCTCGAGCGCGACGGAGTACGATCCGGATCTGGCATTGATCCATTGCACGAACGCTGGAAGGGAACGGTGGTCGTACGCAAGTTCGAACCAGCGTCCCAGGGAGTCGTTGACAACCCGTATACATGTCTCCTCGGCGGTTGTCGGTACGATGGAGACATCAAAACATTGCTCCACGAAACCGTCAATGGGTGGCGGGAAAGGCGAAAACGGCATCTCGTCGCGGACATTGGCGCTTTGCCAGCGGACCGGACCCGTTTCCGCCTCGAAACGCACGCCTTCGTTGAGGAATGGCCAGCCCAGATTGACGTGATACAGCAGCCGGTGCGGTGTCACATCGAAACCCGCGTTGCGCACGCGGTCAAAGACGCGGATGTCGGCGCCGTCGATATCCGCTTCGATGCGGCGGACCAGCTCGAGATGTTCCCCGAAAACCGCGACCTGACGGATCGTGCCTTCCGCCCACAACACCGCACCGTCTTCCCGCCAGTCGCAGCCGTATCCATGCAGCTCCGCGGGAGTGTTCGAAATTCTTCCGTGCAAGGGATGATGAACGGTTCTTCGGGCAGGGTAACCGTATCGTTCCCCGCTGACCTGTGTGGCCGAGAAGATGTGGTCCAGCCCGCCCGTGACGAGGAGTCCGGACATGCCGCGCATCAGCGAGATACCATTTTCGTCCGTGTCGGAGAAGTACGCCGGGTGACGATATCCGGTCGGGGAGTTCCAGCTGAAGGCCGTGCCCTGGAACTCGACGCGGCCGATATCCATCGCCCGGTCGACCACGATATCGAAGCGAAGTCCCTGTGAGGTCGAGAACTCCAGAAGGCGGATCCCCCGTTCCTGCCCGTTGTCGAGAACGACGGCGCGGACGCCACCGGGTGCCAGTGCGTCGCCGGTGAATCGGGCGATCGCATTCCTGTTCAGAGGAGCGTGTGTCATCGGGAGCCATTCCTCCGTGCCGGAAAATGCCGATGTGGTCGATTGCCGACAGTATTGAGGCAGAAACCGGACGCGTCAATTGGCCGCGATGTTTTGTCCGGTCCGGGGCATGGACATACGCCGGTTTTCGCGGTCCAATGGCGAAAATGTTCCGGTCGGGAAACGCGGTTCGATCGAGCGTTCGGAAGACGTACGCGCGATGATTCAGGAGAGGGAGTTGCATGAGCGCGAAGTACACGGAGAGACCCGTCCGATTCGGCATGCTCGGTGCCGGGATGATCTGTCGGGACCGGCTCGGGTATCTTCCGAATATCGGCACGTTGAAGGACAAGGTCGAGGTCGTCGCCGTCGCGGATATCGTGCCGGAGCGAGCCCGGGCGGTCGCGGAGGAGTTCGGCATCCCGGATTCCTACGCAAGCCTCGACGACATGTTGGCGCAAGCTGACCTGGATGTGGTGGTGAATCTCACGCCGATCCCGGTTCATGCGGCGACGTCACTGCAGGTTGTCCAGGCCGGGAAGCACCTGGTGTCGGAGAAGCCGCTGGCAACCACTCTGGCCGAGGCGGATGCCATCATCGATGCTGCCCGGGAGCAGGGCGTGACGATCGTTTGCGCGCCACCGGATGCGTTGCAGGCGCGGTACCGGACAGCCCGGAATGTGATCGACCGGGGCGATATCGGGAAGGTCGCCTTCGCGCGCGTCCGCAGCTCGCACGCCGGTCCCGGTGGGGGACCGCGAGGATGGCCGATGGATCCGAGCTGGTTTTACCAGAAGGGATCCGGACCTCTCCTCGATATGGGTGTTTACGGGATTCACGAGATTACGGCGCTGCTGGGGCCTGCCAGGCGGGTGGTTGCCTTCAGCGGGATCACCGAGCCGACGCGTACCGTGCGCGGCGACGGTCCCTTCGGCGGTACGGTGATCGACGTGACGGCGGACGACAACTCCCTGTTCATGCTCGACTTTGGGGGAGCGACGTTTGCCGTGGTGGATGGCACCTTCAACGTGCACGCCGCGAAAAGCCCGAAGGTTGAGGTCTTCGCGCGCAAGGGAGCACTGGCGATTCACCAACGGACGGAATCCGGGCCACCGCTCGAGGTGTACCGGCAGGATCTTCAGCCGGGTGTCGATGGGTGGGATGAACCGGCCAATTATACGGATGCGGACGATCCGCGCGAGGAGGTTCTGCACCGAGCGATGCTCCTCGAGCACATGGTCGATTGCCTGCGGGAGGGGCGTACCCCGCTCGCGAGTGCCGAGCATGCCCGTCATGCGCTGGAGATCATGATCGCCGTGATGCAATCGTCCGAGGAGGCGCGCGTCATCGATCTGCAGACGACGTTCTGACCGGACTTCGGAAGGGAACCGGCTAGCGTCGACATCGGTTGGCGTAAGCGAACGGGGCTGCGCAGTGATCGCAGCCCCGTTCCTTGTCCATTGCTCTGGATGCATAGCGCGGGATGTCCGGTCTCATAGCCTCCCCGTCTTCCGGGCGCAGTCGAGGAATCCTGACTCTGCTGGGGGTGAGGTAGCTTTCTGGAGCACATGTGAAAGGAAGAGCCTCCGGAGGACGCGGCACCGCTGCGACCGTGGGAATCCCCCGGCGATGCCGTCGTACAGGGGCAACCGGGTATCCCCAGAGACGTGTGCTTCGCACGGGGATCCTTCGCTGCGCTCAGGATGACGGAGGTGGTGTGGGGAATCGGTGCCGGGGACGACGTACCGAGTGCTTCGCGTTCGCTCAGTGGCGTGTCAGGTCTTGTGCGTCAGCCACCGCCGTCATCCCGATCCCGTGAGATCGCGAAGCGATCGAGTCCTGAACGCATGTGAAGGATGTCGAGGGATCTCGTATCTCGTATCCCCATATTGCGGCGGATGCGCGCCTCGGGCGGCGTGGGGTCCTGCTGGGACCGCTTCTCTCTCGGACGATGTGCGGTCCCGAGATGCCTCGACTCCGCTCGGCATGACGGGCGTGTGGCGGGGTGGGTGACAGGTATGCCGTGACACGCTATTAAGGATGAAGAAAGGTTGGTTTTGCAGCGCATTGCAGGAAGGGTGCGAGGTTCACCAAGCCAGGTGGAGGGACGGGTGGTCCGCAGGAGGTGGGGTGAGGTCGCGTCAGCGGCCGAAACGCGCACGCGGCTCCGTTCGCGTCCTGAGCGACGCGAATGGATCGGCGCCCGAGCCTGCCCTGAACGGAGCGAATGGGGCGACCATATCCGGTATCAGCCCTTGATTCCGCTCACCAGATTTCCGGAGATGAAATAGCGCTGGAAGACGAGGAAGAAAAGGGCCATGGGTACGGTGGTGATGACGGCGATGGCCATCAGCACGGGCCAGTTGGTGAGGTAGAGCGACTTGAAGTTTGCCAGGCCGACCGGAAGCGTATAGAGATTTGTGTTGCCGCCACTGATAAAAATCACCGGTTCGACGAAGTTGTTCCAGCTGCCCTGAAAACTGAAGATCGCCAGTGCCGACAGCGCCGGAATGGTGTTCGGGAGCACGATGGTACGGAATATCTGGTAGCGACTGGCGCCGTCGATGCGGGCGGCTTCTTCGAGGTCGAGCGGAATCGATTCGAAGAATTGCTTCATCAGGAAGATGCCGAAAACATCGGCCAGGAAGGGCACGGTGAGGGCACCGTAGGTGTTGAGCAGGTGCAGATGCTGCAGCAGGATAAAGCGAGGGATGATCAGCACGATGCCGGGGATCATCATGGTGGCCAGCATCAGGGTGAAGATCAGGTCTCGTCCGGGAAAGTGCATGCGCGCGAACGCATAACCGGCCAGCGTATCCATCGCGATTCGTCCGACGATCCAGACGACGGCCACCAACGCACTGTTCAGGAACCAGCGGCCGATATTGGAGTCGAACGCGGTGCGGTACGCATCCAGTGTTGGAGCGGGGGGCCAGAACATGGTGCGGAAGGTGAGCTTCGTGGCATCTGGCGGAGTTTTGAACGATGTCGCGAGCGAGAAGAGAAACGGGACGAACATGATGAGCGCGACGATCACGAGCACGATGAAGCCAACGATGAGTAGCGCCTGGCTGACGCGTCCGCGTGGCCGGCTTTCCTTGAGGTCCGGGATGGTCGATTCCGTCAGGACAAGTGGATCCATCACGCACTCCTACTGGTCGGTGCGCAGCACGGAGCGTTGCACGAAATAGATGGCCAGGATGATGAGGAAGAGAGCGATCGCGATCGCGGATGCGTAGCCCATCGCGAAATTGGTGAACCCTTCCTGATAGACGAGGTACCCGAGGGTCAGCGTGGTTTTGGCCGGGGCCCCCTGGCTCATCACGAAGATCTGGTCGAACACCTGGAAGGTCCCGATCAAACCGAGGGTGACGACGAAGAAGATGATCGGCTTGAGCAACGGCACCGTGATCTGCCAAAACTGCTGGGTCGCCGTTGCCCCGTCGAGCGCGGCGGCCTCGTACACGTCCTGGGAGAGGCCCTGCAAGCCGGCGAGGAAGATCACCATCGTGCCGCCGACGGAGGTCCAGATGATCATCATCATGATCGAGAGCAGGGCGACCGAGGGGCCGGCCAGCCAGGGATTGAGATGGTCGACTCCCAGCGGCTTGAGGGCCATGGCGATGACCCCGTTCGGGTTGGACATCCAGGGCGGCATCGGCGTGGGCAACCCCACCTTTCGCAGGATGAAGTTGATGAGGCCGTTCTGCTGGTACATCCAGAGAAAGATGACGGAGATGACGACCGTCGAGGAGATGGACGGAAAGTAAAACGCCATCCGGAAGAACCCGCGACCGCGAATCTTCTGGTTGGCGATGACCGCGAGGAAAAGGCCGATCAACGTCTGGATCGGGACGACGCCGACGCTGAGCCAGACGGTATTGCGCAGCGCGATAGGAAAATCACGGGTCTTGGTGAGATTACGGTAGTTTTCCAGCCCAACCCACGGTTTTTCCGGGGTGATCACGCTCCATTCGTGAAAGCTGAGCCAGATGATCTGGACGATCGGCCAAAACACGAACAGGGTGAGCACGATCAGCGCCGGTGCGATGAAGAGGTAGCCACTGATCATGTCTTCCCGGGCGGTCGGGCTTGTCGTTTTCCGGAATGCCATGCAACTCCTCCCCGGATCGATCGCGGAGGCAGGCCAGCGCCGGGAGATCCCCGGCGCTGGCGAGAGTCGGATTCGCGCGAGCGATTGCCGGGCGACTGGCTAGATATTGATGTCCGTGTTGGCCGCGTCCACCATCTCCTGCTTACAGGCTTCCGTGTCGATCTGCCCCGCCCACAACGACTGGAGCGCGGCGTTGGCATCGCCGGCGAACTTCTGGCCGCCGGGGCCGTAGAGCACCGCCGTCGCATAGGCGCCGGAGTCGAGATAGGGTTTTCGCAGCGGGAACAATTCGAGATACATGTCCTCGAGATCCTTGCGGGCCGGGATGGCCAGACCGGATGTGTTGGCGAATTTCTGGGCCTCGAAACTGGTCATGTAATTGACGAATACCCATGCGGCATCCGGGTTTTTCGAGCCAGCGAAGATCGAGTAGGAGTTGGTGAAGGCGGGAGTGCCCTTGCCGGCGGGTCCGGCTGGCAACTCGGCGACCTCGTACGTCTTGTCCGGGGCGTTGAGCTGGAGGAAGGGGAACATCCAGTTGCCCTCGAAGACGATCGGCGCCAGGCCCTGGGCGAAGGCATCGCCCGGCCACTGGGCGCCAAGATCGGCCGATGGGCTGATCAGACCATCGGTATACAGGCCGTACATGTAGTCCAGAGCCTGTGAGGTGGCATCGGAATCCAGGATGATCTCCGTCGCATCATCGTTCAGGATATTGCCGCCGGCCTGGTAGAGAAACATGATGAACCGGTCGAAGTTCGGGTCCAGCGCCAGTCCGACGTTTCCGGTCGAGTCCTTGACCTTTTGTAACGTATCGCGCAAGCCATCCCAATCCGTGGGGAAGCTTTCGACGCCAGCGGAGGTCAGGACATCCGGATCGTAAACTGCACCGAGCGGCGACCAGTCCTTCGGCAGACCGTAGAGTTTATCTTGCCAGGTGTACGCCGTAATCAGGGGATCGAAGTAGACGCCCGTGTCGATGCCGTCCTCGGCAACGTAATCGTCGATCGCGAGCAGGACATCACGCGACATGAAATCCTGCGCGTACTCGTTCTGGACGTAAAAAACGTCCCCCGCGTTGCCTGCGGCGATATCCGTCTGGATCTTGGTGAGGTAATCGGCGGCGACTGGCTCGAACTTGACCGTGATGTTCGGATAGTGGCCATTGAACATCCCGATCATCTCGTTGACGGTTTTCTGGGCCTCGTCATTGTCGAAGGTGACGAAGCGAATCTCACCGGAAGCGCGCTCCGCGACCCTGGACATGGCGAACGCCGCTTCGGGGGAGGCCGGGGACGCTATCGGCGAGGCATCCTGGCCTGCGACACGTCCGGCAACGGAGATCGCTGCTGCGCCCGCGGCGGTACTGGCGACGAGAGAACGGCGGGAAATCGATGAGCGGGTCATGAACTTCCTCCAATACGATTGTGATGAGATCGACGAGGTGTTCTTGCATCCGCACAGCAGGGCTGACGGACGGACGACCTACGTATCCCCGGATGGGTTGTGGCAGAAAGAATGCAAATTACGGGCCAGCGACATCGGCATTGCCATCAAGGTGCGGGCCCGGAAAAGATGGTGTGGCAGTCCTGCGAGACCGAGGCGCGGTCTGCACGCATTCCTCTATTGCACCCCTTCGGGCGACAGCGTACGCTGGCGATACGCAATCCCGGCTCAAAAGCGCGGCGCCGGACGGACAATGTGCCCTCGATTCGGGGGCGGAGAGGACAAGCATGACGACAGGAACACCTTCCGCGAGTGGGCCCGCGACTGCGGAAGAACTGCGGTCCCGGCCGGTACGTTTCGCGGTCGTCGGTACTGGCGGTATGGGTGGCACGCACGCGCGCAACCTGGCCGGATCGCCGGAGGCCGAGGTGACGTGGCTGGTCGATGTCGATCTCGACCGGGCCAATGCGCTCGCCGTCGATATCGGTGGCAAGGTCACCGCCGACATGGAGGAGGCTTTCGCCTCGGACGATGTCGATATCGCGCTGATCGCGCTGCCGACCGGTCTGCACCGGATGGGCGTCGAGGCGGCGGCGAAGCACAAGAAGCACGTCTTTTGCGAGAAGCCGATCGCCCGCACCAACGAGGATGCCCGGGCAATGGTGCAGATCTGCAAGGATGCGGGCGTGCAGCTCATGATCGGGCACGTGGTCCGCTTCTTCCCGGAATACATGCGGATCAAGGAGGAGCTCGAGGCCGGCACACTGGGCCGGGTCGGGCTGATCCGCGGCTTCCGGGTCAACCCGCCGGTGATGGAGCGCTCCCCGTGGTTCGCCGATGTCGAAAAGAGCGGCGGCGTGGTGCTCGACCTGATGATCCACGAGATCGACACGTTCCGCTGGTTCTTTGGCGAGGTCGAGCGAGTGTATGCGCATGGGCTCAGCTTTACCGACTGGCATACCAAGCGCGACCACAGCGTCGCATCGATCCGGTTCCGGAATGGTGTCATCGCCCATTGCGAAGCGAGTTGGGCGCACTCTGCGTTCCGCACCTCGGTCGAGGTCGCAGGCGAGCATGGTCTGATCCGCCAGAGCAGCTTCGATGGCGCGACGTTGACGCTCGAGCAGTCGACTGGCGTGACGTACGAGGGGATCGGCCAGCAGAGCAAGGCGTTTACCTACATGCGTCCGACGAACGTGCCGCCCCACCTGCGGGAGTTGTTGGCCTTTATCGACGCCCTGCGCACCGGCGCGCCCTCCCCGGTTACCGGCGAAGAGGGGACGCGCACGCTGATGGTCGCCAATGCGGTGCTGGACTCGATGCGTGAGAACCGACCGATCTTCTTTAATGAAGATGGCAGCGTCCGCGAGGCCTGATCGTCCGTAGGTTGGTGTCGGGACCGCCCTTGCGATGCATTGCCGGTCCATCTATAGAGGAAGATTCCATGACGGAACCAAAAACAACCGTTCGGGTGGCGATCCTGAGCTTCGCCCACATGCACGCCTACGCCTACGCCGCCGCATTAACCACGAGGCCGGGTGTCGAGCTGGTGGCGATCGCCGACGATAACGAGGAGCGGGGCACGTCCGCCGCGGAACAATTCGGCACGACCTGGGTCGCGGACTACCACGACGTCATCGGCCGTGACGATGTCGACGCGGTCGTGATCTGCTCCGAGAACATCCATCACAAGGCGATGACGATCGCCGCCGCCGAAGCCCGTAAGGACGTCCTGTGCGAGAAGCCCCTGGCGACGACGGTCGAGGATGCCCAGGCGATGGTCGATGCCTGCAAACAGCATGGCGTCAAACTGCAGACGGCCTTCCCGGTTCGCTTCAACAGCTCGATCGTGGCGCTGCGCGAGGCGATTCGCAACGGCACCATCGGCGAGACGCTCACCATCGTTGCCCGTAACCCCGGCACCTGCCCCGGCTCGTGGTTCGTCGATCCGGAGCTCTCCGGTGGCGGTGCGGTGATCGACCATACCGTCCACGTCGTCGATGCCCTTCGCTGGATCTACGATGCCGAGTTCACCGAGGTTTACGCCGAGATCGACACCCGGATGCACGATATCAAGGGTGATGATACGGGCTTGCTGATGCTGAAGATGAGCAATGGCGTGCCGGTCAGCCTCGACACGAGCTGGTCCCGTCCGTCGAACTGGCCGATCTGGGGCGGCGTGACGATTGACGTCATCGGCGAGGGCGGTGTGCTGTTCGCCAATGCCTTCAACGACACCTACGAGATGGCCGAGGACCGGACACCCAGCTATGCCTGGAAGCCGGTCGAGGTGAGCGGCGATCCGGAGATGATCGCCTCGTTCATCGACGCCGTGCGCAACGATACCGAGCCGCTGGTGACGGGTGAAGACGGGCTTCGCGCCGTGCAGGTGGCCCTGTGCGCCTACGAATCCGCGCGAACGAATGCGCCGGTCCAGATCCCGTCAGCCTAAGCGGTCATCTGCCTCGGTTTTTCCAGGAAAACAGGAAGATACGATAATCGCGTAACAACCGGGAGGGTCCACCCTCCCGGCTTTCCGTGTATGTCCGCGGTCGAAAAGCTCTCTGGGATGTCGTTGAAGGGCGGGACATCGCAATTTGTCGATTGTGTACATCGCACGGTACACGTCATTGCGGAGCGGTTCCCGCGTCGGGTATCCTGTGGGCACTCAGTCACGGTGCGGGGAGGCGAAACCCGCCAGACGAATGTCGGTACCTCTATTCCGGCGCATGGCAATGGCGCCAGCGCAGCGGTCTTCTATCACCGCAGTGGAGGCAATCTGTTGAACCTGGGTCGCGGACAGTATCGGGACTCAACTGGGTTGCTGGCACATACGCGCCAGGAGCCGGGACGGGCAGACAATGGTTACGACGATTAGCGAGAGCGTGGCAGCGGTCGAGGAGGAAGATGTCCAGCGCCAGTCCCTGCTGCGAGGCATCTGGGGCATCTATCTGGTTCGCCGTTTATTCCGGGCGTTCCTGACGATCTTTTTCGTCTCCACGCTGATCTTCTTCCTGGTCCGGTTGCTGCCAGGCAACCCGATCGAGGTCTATATCAACCAGCAGATGACCCAGTACGGGTACTCCTACGAGGATGCCGCGAACCAGGCGCGGGCGCTGTTTGCGATCGATACCGACCAGCCCCTGATGCTGCAGTATCTCGATTACCTGAAGAACCTCGCCCGGGGCGACCTCGGCAAATCGGTCGTTGTCTCCGGCACCAGCGTGGCCAGTATCATCCAGTCCCGTATCTGGTGGACGATCTTCAGCGTCGGCACCGCGCTTCTCCTCTCGTTCGCGCTTGGCAGCATCATCGGCATGTTTATGGCCTACCGGCGCGGCAAGCTGTTCGATAGCATCGGAACCACGGTCGGCTCGCTGCTGAATTCGATCCCGAATTACCTGCTGGCGTTGATGATCATCAGCTTCTTCGGCGTCCAGCTCGGCTGGATTCCCTATACGAAGATGCGTGGCTCCGTTACCAGCGGTCAGCCGGTTGAGTTGAGCTTCGCGTTTATCGGCGACGCGCTCTACCACGCCATCTTGCCGATCAGCGTCTATGTCATCACGACGATCGGTGGCTGGATGCTGTTGATGAAGAGCTCCACGGTCTCCGCGCTGGAAGAGGATTTCGTGACCGCGGCGCGAGCCCGGGGCGTGCCGGAATGGCGCGTGCTGTTCTTCTACGTCGGGCGGAACGCTATCCTGCCGCTCTTTACCCAGCTGACGATCTCGATCGGGTTCGTCGTCGGCGGATCGCTCCTGGTCGAGCCGATCTTCCAGTACCAGGGTATCGGTCAACGACTTTTCGAGGCGATCCAGCAGCGCGATTACCCAACGTTGCAGGGCATCTTCCTGATGATCACGATCTCGGTCGTTATCGCGAACCTCGTCGCCGACCTGTTGTACAGCCGGCTCGATCCGCGTATTCGGTCGAAGGGGTAGCGAGATATGGCACAGGCAACGATGGACGCGGGACAGGCACCGGCGACTCCCGAACCCGTGACGCAACCGCTGGAGAAACCCGCGTTCTGGCGGACGTTCGTCTCCCGTAACAAGCTCGGCACTTTCGGCATTGTCCTGCTGGTTCTGATCCTTCTCCTGGCGTTCATCGGTCCGTTCTTCATGAGTGGGCCGAACCGGACGCAGGTCGACAAGATTTATGCGCCGCCCAGCTGGGGGCATCCCCTCGGGTTTGACTATCGGGGCCGGGATATCTGGCACCAGATCGTGAACGGAGGGCGGAGCCTGATCCTGGTGGCAACGCTGGCCGCCGTGATCTCGACTTTCATCGCGATCACTTTCGGCGCGTTGGCGGCGTTGATCGGTGGCAAAACCAATGTCGCCATCCAGACGATCACCGATGTGGTGTTGACCGTGCCGGTCATTATCCTGCTCGCGGTGCTGGCCGCCTTCGTCAAACTCGACAGTCCGGTCCTGCTGGCGGTGATTCTCGCCGCGACGGGATGGCCCACGCTGTTGCTGGCCGTCCGGGCCCAGGTGCTGTCGCTCAGGGAGCGGGAGTATGTCGAGGCCGCGCGAATGCTGGATCTCGGTTTGCCGCGCATCCTCTTCCGCGAAGTGCTGCCGAATATGGCCAGTTACATCATCATCAACTTCGTGTTTGCCATGACGGGCGCGATCTACGGTCAGGTCATCCTTTACTTCCTCGGTCTCGTCTCGCTTTCGGGCGACAACTGGGGGTTGATGATCCAGGAAGCCTACCGTCAGGGCGCTGTTTTCTCGCCGGATAGCATGCTGGGCCTGATCGCGCCGATCTTCATGATCGTCATGTTGCTCTGGTCGCTCACGTTGGTGGCGCGTTCGCTGGAAGATATCTTCAACCCCCGGTTGCGCGAGCTGTAAAACGATTCGGTACCGCACATCCGTCGAGCGGATGCGACACGTCGGAGAACTATGGTGAGCACATCCCGGAAAGACCAAGGCGGGCCGAAAACCCGGATCACCCCGGTGAACGCACCGGAGCATGCGGCGACTCCTCCCACCATCCTGTCCATCGAAGATATGTGGGTGGAGTACAAGACACCGTTTGGCTGGCTGCAGGCGGTGCGCGGTGTGGATCTGGATATCCGGCGCGGCGAGGCTGTCGCATTGATCGGCGAGAGCGGATCGGGCAAATCCACGCTTGGCTTCGCGATCCTGCGGATGTTGGTGCGCAGTGCCCGGATCGCCCGCGGCAAGGCGATCTACACCGAGGCGGATGGCACGAGCTACGATCTGGTGTCGCTGCCCGACAAGCGGTTCCGCACGTTTCGCTGGACCGAATGCGCGATGACCTTCCAGGCCGCGCAAAACTCGCTCAATCCGGTGATGCGGGTCAAGGATACCTTCTGGGAGACCGCCAAGGCCCACGGCAAGCACAATCGCAAGGAAATCGAGGAGAAAACGCTGGATTTGCTGCGTAAGGTGCAGCTCGATCCTCGCCGGGTCTACAACGCCTACCCGCATGAGCTATCCGGCGGTATGCGGCAGCGCGTTTCGATCGCGCTCAGCCTGCTGCTGGACCCGCAATTGATCATTCTCGATGAGCCAACGACGGCGCTCGATATCCTGACCCAGCGCGCGATCATCGATGTGGTTCGCAATCTGCGTGAGCAGCTCGATTTCACGATGATCTTCATCTCGCACGATCTTTCCCTGGCCGCCGAGCTGGCCGACAGGGTGGCGACGATGTACGCCGGCGAGATCGTGGAATACGCCGATGTGCGGGAGACCTTCTATCAGCCGAAACATCCGTACACCGTCGGTTTGCTGAACGCCGTGCCGCCGATCATGGGCGAGGAGTTCACGCCGTTGACGGCGATTCCCGGATCTACCCCGAACCTGGCGCAGATGCCGAGCGGTTGCCCGTTCCATCCACGTTGCCCGTACGCGACGGAGATTTGCGTCCGGCAGGATCCTCCATTGGTCGATATCGGAGGGCGTCACTTCACGGCGTGCCACCATTACGACCAGGTGACGCGGAATCAGGAAATCTGGGAGCAGATGGATATCGCCGGAACGGGCGATTGACGATGCATCAAGGCTGAGTTGCCTTACTGATTCGCAGGGTCAGAACGTTTTGATGTTCTTTCTATCCTGTATCGATTGACCGGCCCGAAGATGGAAGGAAACAACGCAGTCATGTCGCAAGCCCAGCCGGTGATGTCGCTGCAGCGTCTCACCAAGGAATTCGAGACCAAGGGCGGCCAGATCACCGCCGTCGATGATGTTTCGTTCGATCTGTACAAGGGGGATATCCTCTGCCTCGTCGGCGAAAGCGGGAGCGGCAAGACCACCGTTGCCCGGATGGCGGCGGGGATGATCGACCCCACGCGAGGCAAGGTGCTCTTCGATGGCAAGGACATCCACGCAATGTCCCGCGACGAGTTCGGCGCGTACCGTCGCGCCGTGCAGATCATCCATCAGGATCCGTACGCTTCGCTGAATCCGATCCATACGATCGGTGACACGTTGCGTGCACCATTGCTGAAGCACAAGCTGGTGAAAAACCGCGCCGACGCCACAAGGCGGGTGGAGGAATTGCTGGATCTTGTCGATTGCCGGCCAGTCGAGAACTTCATCAATAAATACCCGCACCAGCTGTCGGGTGGGCAGCGCCAGCGGATCTCGATCGCGCGGGCCCTGACCCTCAACCCTCGCGTCATCATCGCGGACGAATCTGTTTCGATGGTGGACGTGTCGACCCGCGTCAGTCTCCTGAACACGATGCTGAAGTTGCGGAACGAGCTGGATGTCACCTTCCTGTTCATCACGCATGACCTCGCCGTGGTGAAGTATTTCGGCTGGGAAGGCCGGATCGGCGTCATGTACGTCGGGAAGCTGATCGAGCGGGGCGCGACACCCAAGCTGATCTCGCGGCCGCTTCATCCCTATACCCGGGCGCTGGCCGAGGCGATTCCGGAGGCCGACCCCGATCTCACGCGATCGAAGGAGAAGCTGCAGCTCCGCAGTCTCGATATCCCGAATCTCAATGCCTTGCCCTCCGGTTGCGTCTTCCATCCCCGCTGCCCGTATTGGGTGGAGGGACTGTGCGATGTCGTGGAGCCGCCGCTGGTTGATGTCGGCGACGGGCGGGATGTTGCCTGCCACGTCGTGGTGCGGAACATCGAGGCCGGTGGCGACGGCCGGAACCTGCAGACGACCGACCACCTCGCGATCGAGAAGACGCATTAGGGAAAACAGTCGATCTCTCACCACCGGTCCCGGTTCTCGCATAGCTCCCTGACGACGGTTCTTTCGTTAGTAAGAACACGTCTGGCGTCGTGTGATCTGTTTCCATGTCTGCATACTGATGTATTGTATGCAGACCTTGACGAAACGAAGAAAACGGTCAATCATTATCCACAGAACCTGTCAGGAAGAGTTGTCGATGTCGTGTGGGGAGACGCCTCCCCCGTGAGGATGTGTGTGCAGCCTCGCATCTCATGAGTATCGAAACGGACGCACGGGATCCAGGAGCCTTGTTGGACCTCCAGGGATCGGTGTGCGCCCGGTAGCCATGAGCGGCATGTCTGGCGGCGGTGCCGGTGCAGGTAGATATCAGAACGTTTCAGGAAACCTGAAAGGATGGCTCGATGAGCAAGACGTTTTCCCGTCGTCGTTTTCTTGGGACAACCGGTGCCGGCTTTGCCGCCGCGATGCTGGCGGGCGGTGCCCTTCCGGCCGGGTTTGGCAAGGCCGTGATGGCACAGGATGGCGGCACGGAGTTCCATGCGGCCTATCCATACCTCGATCCCGGTGCCGGTGGACACTTCAACAGCTTCGTCACCAACGCGATCCTGACCGCGGTGAACCCCACTCAGGTGTATGGTGACCTGATCCTGCAGCCGCTCGGCATGTACTACTGGGCGACCGGTGAGTGGCTGCCGCTGCTGGCGACCGAGTGGAATTTCATCCAGTCGGATGGCGCCGCCGCTGAAGCCAGCCCGGAAGCAGGCGATGCGTCGGCCTCTGATGGTGTCCCGGCCGGTGCCGATGCCCAGCCGCTGTACAAGATGAGCGCGATCAACCCGAACGCCGACGTCTTCGAGGTGAAGCTGCGGGAAGGCGCGATGTGGTCGGACGACACGCCGATCACCTCGAAGGACCTGGTCGATACCCTCTGGGTGCGTCGCCTGATGTCGCAGACTGAGTGGAAGTACCTCGATGACGTCACCGCCGTCGACGACTACACCGTGCATTGCCACATGAGCGAGCCGTCGACCGAGGTCGAGCGCTACATCATCCGCATCGCCTATCCTCGACCGTCCTCCGTCTATGGCGAGTGGGCGGACAAGGCTCGCGAGCTCTTCGGATCCGGCAAGACGATGGATGATCCGGAAGGCAAGCAGTTGCTGGATCAGTTCACCCAGTTCCGCCCGGATGGCGACTATCCGGTGTCCGGCCCGTACAAGATCGACGTCAGCAGCATCACCAATGCCCAGATGACGCTGGTCAAGAACGACAAGGCCTGGAACGCCGAGAACGCAAAATTCGACCGCATCATCAACTACAACGGTGAGACCGATACGATCTCCGCGGTGGTGCTCTCCAAGGACGTCGACTACGCGACGCACGGCTTCTCGGTTGCCACTGAGAACCAGATGATGGACTCCGGCATCCGTGTCGTGCGTCCACCGGTCTACTCCGGGCCGGCGATCTACCTCAACTACGGCAAGTTCGAGGAGTTCAAGGACGAGCGGGTGCGCCAGGCGATGGCCATGGCGGTCAATCGCGACCAGAACGGCAAGGTCGCCCTCGGCGATTCCGGCATCATCCAGGAATACATGACGGGCATGAGCGACAACCTCGTGCCGCTGTGGATGTCGCAGGACGACATCGATGGCCTGAACCGCTACAGCTATGACGTGGATGGCGCTGCGGCCCTGCTGGAAGAGGCTGGCTGGACGAAGGACGGCGACGTCTGGAAGACGCCGGCGGGCAACGAGGCGACCTACGACCTCAGCTTCCCGGCGGAGTTCGCCGACTGGTCGGCGGCCGGGCAGGATCTCGCCGAGCAGTTGACCGCCTTCGGCATCATCATCAACCCGCGTGCGATCACGCACACGCAGCAGCCGATCGACCTCCACAAGGGCAACTTCGACCTGGCGATCCAGGGATGGGGAAGCTCGAACAACCCGCATCCGCACTATTCCTACACGACAGCGTTCTACACCCACAACACGCTGGCTGTGAACGATGGCGGCAAGGGCATGGACTTCCCGCTGACACAGGACACCAAGGTTGCGGGCGAGGTGGACCTCGACAAGCTGACGGTTGAGGCGGCGGAAGGTCTTGACGTCGATGCGCAGAAGGGCAACGTGACGACGATCGCGCAGGTCTTCAACGAGCTGTTGCCGATTGTGCCGCTGTACGAGCGCTACGGCAACAACGCCGCGCTCGAAGGTGCCCGCGTCAAGGAATGGCCGGCCGACGACGACCTGATCTACAAGAACAGCCCGTATGCGGACGGCATCCCGGTGATGCTGATGTACACGGGTTGGATGGAGCCGGCCGAGGGCGGCGAGGCTTAGCCTCCGCCACCTCGATCGCGGCATGTCCACGCAACCGACCCCGGAGGAGCAATCCTCCGGGGTCGGTTGCGTTTGTGTGTGGGCGTTTCCTGCAGCGAGTTGTCAGAAGGTTGATACCGAATCCGGATGCATGCTTGCAGGTCTCCATCATGCCGCTCCGCACGCATGGGTATGGGCATGTCTCGGGCACCGGACCTGAGACGATGACGACGTGCGCTGACCTGCGATGGATCATCCGGAGTCTGTCCAGAGGGCGCGGTCTGCCTGGCGCAACCATCACGACCATGTTGGCGCGCACCATTCCCCTCCCGTCATCCTGACCGCAGGGAAGGATCCCCGTGCGAAGCACACTCACGGCGCGCGGGCGCTCTATTCTGCCCTGCGGGCAGCGGCTTCGCCGGGGGATCCTTCCCTGCGGTCAGGATGAAGGAGGTTTTGTAGAATGCTCGCCGATCGCCGTGATGCCGCGGGTCAGCGCACGCGATCGATCATCCGGATCCGGTATGACAACGGCCCGGGAGCATCGGACGTAGGGGCAGTCGGTCCGTAGGACTCGCCGCCCATCGGCTCCCGCAGGGAGTCGATCTTCGGGAGACCGTGTCAACCTATTTGCAACATGCTTAGCTGGCGAGGAACTGGACGCCGGAAGGGTCCGTGCCGGGGGCGTCGTCCTCGAGGCGGGTGAGGAGGGTGCGCCAGCGGGCCGGATCGGGGGATTCCGTGACGCGGGCGAGCACGCGCTCCATCGCGGCGATGGTGTCGGCATCGGCCGAGCCGGAGATGCGTTCGACCCCGCTGCGCCAGGCTTCCTGCATGGCGGTGAAGATGTCCGATTCGGTGACACGATCCGCGGCGTCGATCTGGAAGGGGATGCCGCGCAGGGCGAGATCGAGCTGAAGCGGAAATGTGGCGTCCGGATCGCTCGGCTGGTAGCGGATGGTCATGTCGGCGAGGGGTTGCTCGCCGCGCTCGTCCCAGCCGAGCATCTGGGCGCCGAGCTCGGCGACGGCGGCATCGGCGAGGCCGTCGATGGTTTTGCGGCGGCGGGCGGACATCAGCGAAATGCGGCGTTTGGGACGGGTGGCGGATGTCGACGTGCCGGTATTCGCCGATCGGGAGGTCATTGGATGCGCGTTCGGCACCCCTGAGGATGGCTTCTGCGCGCGTTCAAGACCTCCCCTACGCCCGTTCTTCTCCTGAGGCAAGGATTTTTGCTTCGGGGGTTTGGCGAGACCGGCCTCGATGAGGAAGCGGCTGGGGGTGGATTCGCTGCGACCGTTCTTCTTGTCATCGACCCAGGAGACGACGAGCCGCTCGGCGGCGCGGGTTATCGAGACGTAGAAGAGCTTGCGTTCGGCCTCGAGGTATTCGCCCTCGACGCTGCGATTGTCCGGGAAGACGCCATCATTGCATTGCGGCACGAAGACGACCTGCCATTCCCGCCCTTTCGCGCCGTGGCAGGTGGAGAGGGTGATTTTCGGCGTCGATGATCGGCGCAGGGCCTCGCGCTGGATGGAGATGAGGCGGTCGAGCTCGACGAGGAATTCCTCGCGGCGATCGCCATCATCCTCGGCCAGCTTCTCGAGACCGGCGAGTCGCGAGAGCTGGTTGGCGCGGCGTCCGCCCTCGATGGCACGGGAGACGACGGCGTTGAGGAAGTCCTCCAGGGCGATGATGTCGCTGCCCAGGGAGCGACTGTGACGGAGCTGGGAGATGCCGGCGGTGAAGGCGGCCTGGAAGCGGTCCGGCAGGAGCTGTTGGAGGGCAGGTCCGGGGAACATGTAGTCCTCTTGCGTGGCGGCGCGGACGAGATTGTTCACCTGGCGCTCGGGCAGGCGGCGGGTGGCGGCGAAGGCGCGAACGATAGTGGCGCGGTCCTCCGGCGGCGGGACATCGTGCTCGCGCAGGGTGGGGGCGAGGAGGAGCATCTTTCGGGCGTGCTCCCAGGTGATGCGGATGTCGTTTTCTGGCGCGATCTGGTAGGGCGTGGCGGCACGGATCATCGCGGACTGGATGTCGATCGCCTGACCGTTGGTGCGGGTGAGGACGGCCATCGTTTTCGGGTCGTCGCTGTGGAGGATGGCGCCGGCGTAGCGGGCGATGCGGGCGGCCTCGTGCCAGACGTTGTCGGCGATCAGGGTGTCGATGCGGCCGGGGAGATCCTTGTCGGCGCGGGGCGATTTGGCGATGCGCGTCTCGTTGTGTCCGATGAGCCTGCCGGCGACGTCGATGATGCGCTCGGGGCAGCGATAGTTCACGCTGAGCTCGTAGTGGGTGAATTCGCGGCCGAAGGCGGCGGCCGGATCGATGAGGAAGCCGGCGGAGGCGCCGCGGAAACCGTAGATGGCCTGGTCGTCGTCGCCGGTGACGACGAGGGTGGCTTTCGGCGAGATGAGGGCGATGAGCTCGCAGTCGAGGTGGTTGATGTCCTGGAATTCATCGACGATGACCTCGTCGACCATGCCCTGGATGCGTTCGCGGAGATCGCGGTTTTTTCGCAGGTGGATGAGGGGGCGGAGCTTCTGGTCGTCGAAGTCGATGCCGCCGCGATCCTGCAGGAAGCGCTCGTAGGCGATGTATTCGGAGGCGAGATCGTTGCCGAACTGGCGATCGGAGATGCGGGCGACGATCTGCTCGTTTTCGAGGTCGCGCAGGAGGTGGATCTTGTTTTTCGCGATCCAGCTGGCGAGGTCTTTCCGCTCGGTGGTGCGGGGGTCGAGGATCTCGTTTTTGATTTTGGAGAGCATCGACGAGAAGACCTGGAGACCGTAGTCGTTGACGAGATCGCTGAGGTAGCGGGTGCCGGGCCAGAAGGGCTCGGTGATGATGCGGGTGCGATCCTCGTTGATGTGCTGGCGCAGGAGGGCGTAGCCCCAGGCGTTGAGGGTTTCGACGCGGGGCGCGGGACCGGATGCGGTGTGGAGCTTGGCGCGAAACGAGGCGGCGGCGTTGCGGTCGAAGGTGAGGACGAGGATGCGGTGGGCCGGGATGCCGTCGGCGATGCGTTGCTCGACGCGGCGGGCGAGGGTTTCCGTCTTGCCGGACCCGGCCGGGGCGACGACGCGGATGGATGCTTCCGCGGCGTCGATGACGCGCTGCTGGAACGGATCGGGCGCCGGGCGCGAGGGGGTGTCTGGTTGGGCTGGCGGGACGGTGACGGGCTTCACGACGGGACGGCTCCTGCGCGGACGACGGATTCTATGGGGTTAATGTAGACCATGTGTTCCAGTCGGTGCGCCATTGAAGGGCGTGATACGGGGGGTGGGAGGCGTGTCCAAGACGTCTCATACACCGACGCGAAGCCGATCACTGGTCGCAGAGGTCCGTATGCGCGAAGGCGATCATGATCATGATCATTTTTCCCGGTGAAGATGATCATCTTGATCGTCAGCGGGAAGGCGCCATTTCCAGGTCGTGCCGTAGAAGCCATCCCGGTAGGAAGTGACGCCGATGTCCTTTTTCGCGCGACGGATGGTGATCTCGGAGAAACCGAGCCGCTTAGCCTGCTTGAGAACCTGCGTACCCTCGACATCGTGGTCATGCAGATATTCACGGAGGAAGTCGGCGGCGTCGGTGCGTTCGGAACGACTGAGGCGTCGATCCATCGCATCATCGGCGCGATCATCGATGCCGGATTCGGTGGGGCCGAGCCAGTGGACGGCGCCATCGGGATCGATCCGAAGGGCGACGGGTTCCGGAGCGGCGGCGTAGTTGCTTTTGACGACCTGGAGAATGGCGCGGTCGGGGTTCTGGTCGTCTTCCTCACGCGCAATCATGATGACGGAGCGGGCGATAGCAGGGACGGCGGAGGTGCCAACGAGGCGTTGTGCCGGGCGACGGGTGCGACCGGTTTTGCCGACGCGCATGGTGCCGAGGAGCGCGACGCCGGTGGAAGCGGCAAGATACGCGAGAGGGCGAAGCGCTGCTCGAATCTCGCTTTCGCCGCCACGATCGGCGCGGCGAAGCAGGGAACTGAGCGGGTCGATGATGACGAGGCCGATATGGTTATCCTCAATGATCCGACGCAGGTGATCGATACCGTGGCCAAGATCGAGACTTGCGGCGTCGAGAATGAAGACGCGATCGGGATCGACGTGGTTGGCATCGAGCCGGGGCCGGATGACGCGAGCTGGATCATCCTCGGCGGCGAGGATGAGGACGTTGGTGGGGACGGCTGTGGTGCCGTCCGGGAGTGCCGAGCCGCTGGTAAGAGCGGCGACGAGGGCGGTGATGACGGTGGATTTGCCATCGCCGACGTGGCCGCCGAGGATGGTGAGCACCCCGGCGGGGATCCAGCCGCGCCAGAGCCACGCGAGGTTTTGGGCGGGAATCTCGGAGAGGCGGGCGACGACGGGGATGTTGGCGATATCTTGCTCGATCTCGTCGATGTGGGCGCTGATTTGGGAGGTGAACATATCGGCGAAGTCTTCGAGGTCCATGAGGCGGAGTCCTTTCCCGGAATGCGTATGTAGAAGGGGCGGTTAATCTATATACGCACCGGGGACATCGGAATCCGTCATGCGAGGAGAAATATGGCTTTCTTATGAGACAGAAGTGCTGCTCTCGGATGTTTACTCTTTCATTGGTTAGTGAGGACAATCTCACTTCCGAGAGGAGTGGAAACAAACTGCTCGATTTGACCGGCAATTCTCTTGATGTGGGTCCACCCATCATCGGTGGACGGATCTTCTTCAGCAGACGGTAGATGCTGAGCCACATATCGGGCTGCTAAAGACTTGGATGGTCCAAATCTTCTTTTGGCTTCATCTTCTAGGCCGCTATAGTGCGGTCCAAATAGCTGGCCCAAGGCTGATTCGTAATTGGCATCAAAAATAGTGAAGCGGTCGTGAATGCCAACGGGACCTTGAGTGTAGTCATTCCAATCGTTTTCGCTAGATAGACCCAGAGCCAAGAAAATATCTTTGCGTGCTCTTTCCGCTTCTCGTTGTTTGCTCCCCCCTTTATCTGAGTCAGAGTCAAATATTGGATAAACTCTGTATCCGTGTGCCTCGAAGAAGCGATGCCATTTGGCGATATTGCTGATCCCCTCTACCGGTAAAAGCGCAACACCAAGGCGGGCCAGATCGGTGCCTACTCGCTTAAGTAGTTCTGGCAAACCAAAACGTTCAGTTGCCCCTTCCACCAATACACACGCTCGGGCAAACATTCCTTCTTTGATATCGTTCGTAGAACTGGACTCGTAAAACGGGCCGACATTGAGATTATCTACTCGTTCCACGGGCACACCGGTGCTCACCAGTTTCTGGACTAAACCTGAAGGTGTCAATTGCGTTATCTGCGTCGCTTGTCCTTCAGCTTCTTTGCGCACGACTACCAAGGTTTCTGGAGACGAAAGGTCAATAAAGCTCGGACTATGCGTTGTTAGGATGACCTGAGTCCCGCTTTGGGTCAGTTCCATCAATTTTTGGGAAACCCAAGCCTGTGCCAATGGATGGAGATGGGCTTCAGGCTCCTCAATTGCCAAGATAAGCCCCGAGCTGCCAAAGGCTTGGGCGTATGCATGAGAAAAGGCAATTGCTAGAATTTGTGCTTGCCCTGTGCCCAACTCCTCGAAAGAGCGTGCCTCGCCGTCAATATGGGGGAACAGCCTGAGGGAGCGGAAGAAATTCGAAGCGTCGTATGCAGAAAAGTCAATATCCAACCCATATGGAAGATTTCCACCAAAGCGAGAGGATGATTCCTTTAGAGATTCGGCAAATTTGCTAAATTCAGGAACTTCGTAGAATGTTTCGACTAGACCCGAATAGAATTGCTTGAGTTTCTGTACGCGGCTTTCATCGTCTGTCAGTTGAGAATGAAATCGACGCATCAATTTGGAGAGGTATGTCCACTTTGAGTTGTATGAAAGCTGGTATGTGAGATCTCGTTCAGTCCCAATCAACATACAGGCAATTTGGGACTTCAGTTCATTGGACATCCAAGTATGCGCACATCCAGAGGTTCGAATAGTGTACTCACAAGGACGGCTATCGCCCTTCGCGTACTTCAAAGTAATTGAGTCTACAGTAGTTCCACAGCCATAGGGACAAAACACGCCGGCCACTTCTACCCGAATCCAGATGGTAAGACCTTCTGGCGACCTTCCAAAACACTCGTGGTCTTCCGGCATATAGTTGCCCGCCCAAGTTTCTCCAAGGATCAGGGAGAGCGCACGTAGGATATTGGATTTTCCAGCATTATTTTCGCCGATTAGTACCAATGGAGCATTGTGAGGAAATTGGATATTGACGCCATCTTCTCCGATCGATCGATAGTTGTAAATGGTCAGCCTTTTTACGCGAGGTCTCGTTTGTAGAGGAGGGTGATAATTCATTAAGGCTCCTAAGTTAGATGACGATTCATCGTCCGATGAATTGTGTTTATTCAATATTCCATAATATTGTATCAAAGAAAATGATTGGATGGCAAGAGGCATGGTATGTTTTGTGCGTGGCGGTCTCTGGAATCCTTCGAAGACATTGCTGGCATGTCAAGTATGATGAGCGAGCTGAGGGGATGGCCCACCTGAGGAGGGCCTTGTGGTGTAACACGGCATGCCGATCTCGTTTTCAATACGTGCGTTCTTTAATGCTTCCGTAGCCGGGCGACAAGCCAGCGAATTCTGGATTGATGGGCACGAGTTTCTGAAGGGTGACTCGGAGTCCGGTTATGTGCCGGGTTTTGATTCATCGCAAGAGCAACGTAACTGAGATGTGTACCGGAGTAATATTGAGTAATATTCTATTCAGTTACCTAACTGGCTCAGCTATAGGGGCCCCAGAAAGTTCTTTGGCTCGGTTAGCCAGTTTAGGGCAAAATGGGTAACAACGCTTTCGCTGAATACACCCTGATTCGGGCGTCGATGGCCTGTAGAGTCCTTACTCCAGAAATGATGACAAAGGATGCAACAGAAAAAGAAGATGCAGCGTTTGTCTGCGAGAGTTAAGCTTCGGAATTACTTCGCCGATCACGTTGGCGAAGTGCTTGATTCAAATACATTGCGCGAAATAGGCGGAATTAGCGAATGGGCTCGTAGAGTCCGTGAGCTTAGGGATGAAGAGGGCTTAGATATCGTTACGCACAACGATTTGGATTCCCTTAAACCTAACGAATACATGCTCCGTAGCTTGGAAATCAAGCCTTCAGCAGAGAGATCTATCTCCAAGGAGGTACGAGCGCTCGTTCTCGATCGTGATGGATACACGTGTCAGATGTGCGGTGCCGTAGCTGGAGAGCCTCATCCGTATAACAGGAATCAAAAGACACGATTGCATATCGGTCATATCGTCGATAAGTCGCTCGGTGGGACTGATGACATAGAGAACTTGCAGGCACTATGCTCGGTCTGCAATGAGGGTGCGGCAAATATTACATTCGCGCGTCCAGATGTGACGAGACTTCTAGCCCAAGTCCGTAGAGCCCCCCGGCTAGATCAACAAGAAGTTCTCTACTGGCTCATTACCAAATTTCCCGCGCAGGCAAAGCGAAAGATAGAAGAAGGAGAGGGATAATTGTAGCGTTTCTTAGGAGACGCTGATTTAACGAGGCCAAGGAGGGGGATTCGGTGGGCGCGTGGAGAAATCCACTTTGCTCCAAACATGCTCATAACACCACATGCATCCGCCATTAAATGGACATTCCCTGCAGAGCGGTTTCCCTGAGGTACATATCAGGGCGGAAAAATCGAGCAGCCCATAGTTATGCTCTTTTGCCGATCCTATTGCGGGGAGTATTTCAGTAGCAAGCTCCCATGCGCGGGGAGAACGACGATTGTCTGGGCCTAGCTTTTCACCGAAAAGCCGTCCGAGAACGCGCATGACATTTGCATCTACGACAGGGACTCGTTGACCGAATGCGAAGCATGCAGTCGCATGAGCTGTGTAGAGACCGACGTGCGGGAGAGCTAAGAGCTTTTCGATACTCTTGGGAACCCGGCCCCTATGATTCTTAACTAGAACTGCACTTACTTCGTGTAGGGCCTTTGCTCGTTGTCGTCCGAGTCCCAGCCCGACAACCATTTTATATAGTTCTTCGCTGTCGGCATTGGCGAGAGCTTTTGGATTTGGGAATCGATCCATCAGCATTGGCCAGACTTCAGCTACCTGATCTGCCTTAGTCTGCCTAAGTAACATTTCAGCCACTAGAGTCCCGAACGAGCCGGTAACGTATGGTCGCCATGGGAAATCTCGCCCATGTTGCCGATAGAAGCGTCGTAGTCCGTCTTTCAATTGCCCGACAAGGATTTCTCTAGGAATGGGCATTAGTCAGCCGATGTAACGAGCTCTACCGAATATTGGGTAGCTATGGCATCATAGATGGCTCGTCCGACCGCTTCCGCGACTGGCGGAGGGAAAGCATTTCCAACCTGCCGGTACGCCGCTGTTTTGCGGCCGGCAATCTTCCATTCTGCCGGGAATCCCTGAATCACTGCCGCCATTTGGACTGTAAGGCGGGGGATACCATCAAAGTCTGGCCCCGGCGGCTCTTCGGCGAGAGTCGAGCCATTGACACCTAACTTGAGCCATGCTTCGCGCGCGCGCGTTGGGCCAAGATCAGGGCCGCCATGCTTGTGGGAACCTCCAACCAAAGTAGGTGCTACAGTATTTGCTCTTGTCGCCCATTCCATGGCACCAGTCCATCCTCCTGCAGCCATTAAATATGCTAAGGCTTCACCCACAGTCGGGGCCGATGTTTGCATGGGTTCGGGCCAAGTGAATTCTCCAGCATCTTCTCGTATTGCGACGAGGATGGCACGAGGACGCAACTGTGGTACTCCGAAATCCGATGCATTGAGGAGTCTCCATTGAGGATCAGGGTATCCAAGGAAACGCAGTCGATCCTTGATCTGCTGACGATAGTCCTCGAATTTCGGTGCCAGTAAGCCACGGACATTTTCAAGCATCACCGCACGCGGCTCCGCTTCCCCCACTAGACGAAGAGCCTCGGGGAACAGGTCCCGCTCATCATCTTGCCCAAGACGATGCCCCGCTACTGAAAAGGGAGGACAAGGTACACCACCTGCGAGCAAATCCACATCACTATGGTCCTTCGTTGAGAACTCACGAACATCGCCTTCAATGACGTTCCAGTTAGGCCTGTTCTGGCGCAAAGTGGTACACGACCACTTCTCGTATTCTACGAGGGCGATGTGTTCGAATCCCGCCCTTTCTAGACCGAGGGCTTGTCCTCCTGCGCCGGCACAGATCTCAATGGACGTTAGGGCAGGCCTGAATGTTGAGTCCAAGGTTTTGTGAATGGACACGTTTTAATCGTCCTTGCATCATGCGGGGCGTATGCCCTGTACAGACAGATAGTAGCATGGAGAATTACCCGCCAATATGCCATATTATACGACAATAGACGGTAAGGATACTAGGCATGCGGTATCATCTCTGGAACCATAGGATTTCATTCAAGGACCCAATTACTATGCCAGGCTCAGAATACCTAACGGTGGCACAAGTAGCGGAGAAACTACAGGTCCATCCCGAGACTGTGACTCGATGGATCAGGCAAGGAACTCTTCGAGGAATCCTACTGAGCCGTCGCGCCGGTTACCGGATTGAACCAAGTGATCTCAATAGATTTATGGACTCTAAGGAACGGAGAGGCACTTCTGACAAAGAGGAGAATAGTAAGTAAATCGCCTTTATCTGTTTTATTGCCAGCGTGACCAAAGCTGATCCTGAAGTTTCCCTTTCTATAACGTTGTCGCCTCTCCATGATGTCGGTTAGGGAGGCGATGGAAATTCCCGCTCAACGTGTAAGTGATCGCCCTGCGGGAATAGCCTTTTTGCGTTCAGGATAGGCCGCGGGGATGTCCTTGTCAGAAATGGTGGTTAGATAAGGCACCTGCTATTGATGCCATGCGAGAGGAGGGGGACGTCTGTTGAGCCATCGATCCCTCTCGAATGCGTCCCCTGTGGCCGAATGTCCTCTATCTCTCGCGGTTGTCGCTGAATCTCCGTAACCGGGGTGTGCGAGACGATCTGGCCAATAGCCAGGCGTTGCACCGCCGGGTGCTGGATGCCTTTCCGCAGACGAGCCGGGAGGCGAACGGGTTGTTGTATCGGGTCGATCCGGTCGGCGAATCCTTGCTGAATGGCGCGACCTTGCTGGCGCAGTCAGTATCGGAGCCCGACTGGTCGCGATTGCCGGATGGGTACCTTGTGGCTCCGGATGGCTACGGGCTCGACCTCGATGGCGATGCGCAGGTCAAGGACATCGCCGCCAGTTACGGTGGCATCAGGGTCGGGGACCTCTTCCGATTCCGACTCCGTGCCAGCCCGACGAAACGAATCGCGTGGGACGTGTTTCGGGATGCGTATCCGGAGAGGGCTGCGATCCGGGAGAGAGGGCGACCTGATCGAGACCCGCGTAAGCTCAACGGGCCGCGCGTGCCGGTGACCGACTACACGATCGAGAAAATTCTGTGGGAACGGGCGCATCCAGGAGAGAAGTACGAGCATCCGGAGTCGTCCGAGTCGATGCTGCACGCGTGGATGGTCCGCAAGGGACGCGAGCACGGTTTCCTGGTCGCCGATCTCCAGATCCGGCCGGATCCGCTGACGGGCGACATGCAGTATGGCCAGAAGACGGGTGCCGATGGCAAGCCGCAGGGTCTTTCGCACAAGGCGATCGTCTTCGACGGTGTGCTCAAGATAACCGACCTGGATGCTTTCCAGACGGCGCTTCGACAAGGCATCGGTAGCGGAAAAGCCTATGGATTCGGCCTGCTTTCGATTCGGAGGGTGTGAGGTGCGTTATGAGCAACAACAACCTGCGAACCTTGCCGAAGGTGCGCGACAGTTGGTCGTATCTCTACGTCGACCGATGCCGGATCGAGGTTGAGGACAAAAGCATCGCGATCCTGGATACGGAAGGCAAGACGCCGGTGCCCTGCGCCGCGATCACGCTGCTGATGCTGGGACCGGGTTCGACGATCACGCATGCGGCGATCCGGGCCCTGGCCGATAACGGCTGCATGGTCGCCTGGACCGGGGAGGAGGGCGTGCGGATGTACGCCTTCGGCACGGGTGAGACGCGCTCGGCGCGGAACCTGTATCGCCAGATCGCACGCTGGGCCGATCCGGATCAGCGGCTGGCGGTGGTGAAAGCGCTGTACGCCCTCCGGTTTCCCAAAAAGGATGTCAACAAGCACACCTCCCTGAAGCAACTGCGGGGAATGGAGGGCGCGCGGGTTCGGCACTCCTACGCCGAGATGAGCCTCCTGACGGGTGTGCCATGGTTCGGCAGGATCGTCGGCAAGGGGAATTGGGAGCGGGCGGATCCGGTCAACCGGGCGCTTTCCGCGGCCAATTCGGCTCTGTACGGTGTCTGCCACGCGGCGATCGTCTCACTGGGGTATTCCCCCGCCGTCGGCTTTATCCACACCGGCAAGCAATTGTCGTTCGTCTACGACATCGCCGATCTCTACAAGACGCAGATCAGCATTCCCGCCGCCTTTCTGATCGCGGCTGCCGGAGAGGACGATATCGACAGTCGCGCCCGGCGGGCCTGTCGCGATGCGTTCCGGGAGCAACGCATCCTGGAGCGCATCGTCGACGACATCGAGCGGGTGTTGCGGGCGCCCGAGGAGCCGGATGCGTACGCAGACGATGCCGCGTTGCCGGGCGGGTTGTGGGATCCGGTCGAGGGGATTGTCGCTGGCGGGATCAATCATGCCACGGGTGAGGAGACAGTGACGCCCACGCCGGGGATGGCGCCGACGATCGACATGACGGGTCGCGGCGGCGAGGACGATGATTTCGATCCGAATGAGGTGGCGTGGTGATCGTCCTGATTCTGGAGAAGGTGCCGGCATCGCTGCGGGGCGAGCTGACGCGTTGGTTCGTCGAGCCGAGGACCGGCGTCTTCGTCGGCCGGGTGTCGGGTCAGGTCCGGGACCTGATCTGGGAGCTGGTGTGCGATCGCCTCGGGGGCGGTGGCGGGATCATGATCCACCCGATGAACAACGAGCAGGGATTCGAGATTCGGAGCCACGGGGAGACGCGAAGCGCCCTGCGGGATTTCGAGGGACTGACGCTGTTCCGGAAGGCGTTGAATCCGCGTGAGGAAGCGCTGGTGGCGAAGGAAGCGCGTTCGCTGGCATGGGCGCAGGGCGAGGAGCCGATGTAAGCAGGTGGAGAGTCTGCAAGGGAAAAGCCTGATCTCATCGCGATTTCGTTCGTGTGGTCCCCTCACACGCGGGGATGAACCGTGGTACCACTGCTATGCCGATCCTCGCGGATCGTGGTCCCCTCACACGCGGGGATGAACCATCGGCCGACACCCTCACCGACGCCGTGGCTAGTGGTCCCCTCACACGCGGGGATGAACCGGTGGTGCGATGATCGTGGATGCACCGACGGCAGTGGTCCCCTCACACGCGGGGATGAACCGACGATACACGGTTCCATCCACCATGTTGATAAGTGGTCCCCGCACACGCGGGGATGAACCGAGGGGAATCCACCATGAAGACGCTCACCACAAGTAGTCCCCGCACACGTGGGGATGAACCGCGCCTGGGCCAGCACCACATTCACGATCACCAATGGTCCCTGCACGCGCGGGGAATGGCAAGGTGTCTCTCGCCAGACGGCGGTGGCGGCGATAGGATGGGGCATCTGCGATCGATGCCACGCGAGAGGATGCCCCATGTCGAGCACGTTGACCCATCTGGAATGCACCGCCTGCGGCCGGACGTATCCGGCCGACGAGTTGATAAAAACCTGTCCGGAGTGCGGCAAGGTCCTCTTCGCCCGGTACGATCTGGAGAAGGCGGCCGCGACGATGACGCCGGAGGCGCTGGCGGGACGTCCGTGGAACCTGTGGCGGTATGCCGAGATCCTGCCGGTGCGGGACGAGGCAAACCGGATCACGCTGGGCGAGGCCGGGACGCCGATCTTGCCCGCGCCCCGGTTGGGTGCGGCATTCGGACTCGATCGCCTGCTGATCAAGGATGAAGGGTTCAATCCGACGGGGAGCTTCAAGGCACGCGGGCTCGGGATGGCCGTCGCCCGGGCGAAGGAGATGGGTGTCACGTCAGTTGCCATTCCCTCGGCCGGGAATGCCGCGGCGGCGATGAGCGCCTACGCGGCACGGGCCGGGCTGGAGGCGGTCGTGGCGATGCCGGTCGATGCCCCGGCGGTGATGCAGGCGGAGTGCGTCGCCTATGGCGCGCGCGTCCTGCTCGTCAAGGGGCTGATCAACGACGCCGGGACGATCATCCGCGAGGGGTCGAGCCGGTTCGGGTGGTTCGATGTCTCCACCCTGAAGGAGCCGTATCGCGCCGAGGGCAAGAAGACGATGGGGCTGGAGCTGGCCGAGCAACTCGGCTGGCGCGTGCCGGACGCGATCATCTACCCGACTGGTGGTGGCACCGGCATCGTCGGTATGTGGAAGGCGTTCGCGGAGCTGGAGGTGATGGGACTGATCGGCGTGAAACGGCCCAAAATGATCGTCGTGCAGGCGGAAGGGTGCGCGCCCATCGTCCGCGCCTATGAGGAAGGTGCCGGACATGCACCGCTGTGGGAGGGCGCGTCGACCGTTGCTGCCGGGATGCGGGTACCGGTCGCGATCGGCGATTACCTGATCCTCGATGCCGTGCGGACGAGCGGCGGTACGGCGATCACGGTTAGCGATGACGAATTACTTGAAGGGGCGCATCTCGCCGCGACGATGGAGGGTATCTCCGCCTCGCCGGAGTCGGGCGCGACGATCGTTGCCGCGCGGAAGTTGCGCGAGCAGGGATTCCTCGCGGCGGACGACGAGGTCGTTCTCTTCTCGACCGGATCGGGACTGATGCACACCGACCTGGTGTCGAGGGAAGGGCTGCCGGTGCTCGATCCGGCCGATGCGCCCGAGACGTGGTTCGCCGGGGGCTGACGGTCGGGGCGGGAACGACGCAAGAGGGTGCTTCCCACAGGCACCGCGTCGTCCCCGCGTGCCTGTGGGAAGGGGCCGTGGGGGCGGCGGTCTTCCTGTATGCTCGATCGCATGAATGCATAGTTAATTGATCAGAATTAAGGATATATCCGATTGGTATTGTCTGAAATACGTCTGTATTGCTTTTATCCCTTTCTTTGCTATCATGGGGGTGTGGGCATCGGGTGATCCTTGATGATCCGAAACACAGTCGCTCACAGAAATGGAGGGTCCCACATGTTGCAGATTCAGGAAGGCCAGTGCGGACTTTGCGTGCATTTTGGCGAGAATACATCGGACGAGCCGAAGCTGATTCAGATTCGCCTCAAGCACGAGGCTCCGGATACGCTGGTGGAGCCGTGCGGGTTGCCTGAGAATGCCGCGCTTGACCTGAAGGTGACGCCGATCAGCGGTTGCTCCGGGTTCGAGCCCGCAGATGGAGCGGCGCAGGCCTAGCGTTCCGCGGACACCAGAGACGAGATACCGCCCGGGATCGATGACAGTCGTCGATCCCGGGCGGTGTTGTGTTCCGGACATGTCGTTACTGCGATATCGAGGCCGGGAGACGCCTACACCTCGATCTGCTTTCGGACGCGCGGGGCCTTGTGGGGGACGCGGAGGCGGGCGGAGAAGGAGATGAGCTCGTCGACCATCTCATCCATGCGCTCCTGGATACGCTCGTCGACGATGGTGGCGGTCTCCTTGTCGATCGCCTTTTCGGGCACGGCGATGTGGGTCGGGATGGTGACGCCCTTCAGGCCGCGCACGCACATGGTGAGCGCCTGCAGCACGCCCATCGATGTCATGCCACCGTATGCCATGATGCCGACCGGTTTGCCGCCGAGATACGGTGGCTGGTCCCATCCGAGGAAGATAAGCGCATCAAGCACATTTTTGAGGGCACCGGAGATGGTGCCGTGATACGTTGGCGAGCAAATGATGAGCCCGTCGGCGCGGCGGACCTCGTCCAGCAGCCAGGCGAGGGAGTCCGGGTAGTCCTCCAGCTTCCAGTCGGTGCGGAACATGGGAAGATCGAGATCGTAGATGGTGGCGAGCTCGGTGACGGCGCCACGATCCCGGACGCGGGCGAGGGCGGCTTCTAGGGGGAGAAGACTCCACGATTTTTCGCTGGTGGTGCCGCCGATGCCGAGGATACGCAGGGGTTGAGGACGTTCTTCCTTATAAATCGTGGGGCCTTCGATGCCGAAGTCGTCGAGGTACATCGACGGATCGGGAAGTTTGTGGATGACATCGCGGGCGGAGGTTTCGGCGGGGGAGATCTCGACGTCGCGATCGCGGTTGCGGCGGAATGGGTTGTTCATGCGGTCTGGCATCCTGATGTCATGCGGGCGACTCCTTCGTACAGGATACGGTTGTTGGCAAGTTTCGCACCATGCCCCGGACGTCGAGCCTGTCTATTCCCAACGGAGACGTCCGACGCGGTATGGTGGAGCGGCGCATGGCGGGGCTCGCCCGTATGGTGGGCGAGGACGAACGTCGCCCATCCGGGTCGCCCCTGTTCAAAAGGAATCTCATGTCCGGAATCATCTATCTCGATGCCGATGCCTGCCCGGTGAAAGATCTGGTCTACAAGGTGGCGACGCGCTACAAGGTGCCGCTGAAGGTCGCGGCGAATGGCTGGCTGAAATTGCCGGAGAACGCCGATCTCGACGCGGAGATGATCGTGGTGCCGGGGTCGCCGGATGCCGCCGATGACTGGATCGCCGAACGGGCGACGAAGGGCGATCTGGTGCTGACGGCGGATATCCCGCTGGCGGCCCGGGTCATCGGTAACGGGGGGCGGTGTCTCGATTTCCGGGGAAGCGAGTTCAACCCGAACCGGATCGGTGATGCGCTGGCGTCGCGCGACCTGAACGCGCATCTGCGGTCGATGGGGATCGTCACCGGCGGTCCATCTGCCTATTCGAAAACCGATCGTTCGAAATTCGCCTCCGCGTTGGACGCGGCGGTCAACCGGCTTGCCCGCGAGGCGGCCCGAGGACAATCATGACGTTGCTGAATGCGCCGATAGCGGCGGTCCTTCTCGATCTGGATGACACGATCCTTCACGATGACCAGGCGACGCAGGCCGCGTTCGCGGCGACGGCCGAGGTGGCGCGGGAGCAGGCCGGAGTGGATCCGAACGAGCTGATCGCGGCGGTGCTGCGGGAGTCGGCCGCGCTGTGGGCCGAGGGGCCGCATCCGGAGTGGACCCACGGCATCGGGACGGACGAGGTCGAAGGTCTGCGCTCGCGGTTCGCGGGAGAGCATCCGCATTGGGTGGCGATGCGGGAGTGGGGACCGGCGTTCCGGCACGAAAGCTGGCGGCGCGCGCTGGCATCCTGCGGGGTCGAGGACGACGGGTTGGCGAGCGAGCTGGATGCGCGATTCGATGCGGAGCGGGCGGCGACCAACCCGCTCATCGAGGGCGCGGAGGAGGCGTTGGGCGAGCTCCGTAAACACTACCGGCTGGCGATGGTGACGAACGGGATCCCCGACGTGCAACGGACGAAGATCGAACGGGCAAGTCTGGCGGAGTACTTCGAGCTGCTGATCGTCTCCGGCGAGCTGGGCTACGGGAAGCCGGAGGCCCGGATCTACGAGGAGACGGCACGGCAGCTCGGGGTGGCGCCGGAAGCATGCATCATGGTCGGCGACAACTTCCGGCGCGATGTCGTCGGGGCGCAGGAGGCCGGGATCCGGGGCGTGTGGATCTCGATGGGGCGCCCGATGCCGGAATCTCCGGTGACGCCCTGGTTGACGGTGACCTCGCTGGCGGAGCTCCCGGATCGCCTGGCGGAGATGTTTGGACCGGCGTGACGTCCGGCGCTAACCGCCCACGATGCGGTAGGGCATGACAAGCGCGAACCACAGCCGGAGAGAACGCTCTCGGGCTCCCCTCTTTCTGACTGACGATCATGCGCGACCCTGACGGTGTACAGCGAATCGCATAGTAGTTGACGGTTGGTGCGGACCACGTCCCTCGCACGTCGGGGCGGATGACCGGAGGCTGGTGGGGTGCGTCGCATCAGCGGCCGAAAAGCGAGAGCGGCCCATCCCTCCGGTCAGGACGGTGGTCATGTCCCGTCTACGCTCGGTCATCCCGAGCCGATGCGCCTCCACCGTCATCCTGACCTCATGACCCTTTCCCTGTCATCCCGAGCCGGAGCCGCGAGCGGAGCGAGGGGCGACGTGTCGAGGGATCTTTGCTCCCGCACACCGCCGTGGTCGCCAGAGACAACGATCCCTCAACACGTCGCCACTCGCGGCTCCGGCTCGGGATGACAGAAAGGTTGCGAGGCCCACCACGTCAGGTGGAGGGGCGGGCGGTCCGCAGG
>Ga0180216_1000614_pt1 | contig 35883 bp, 41 predicted proteins | sample eDN3rd37CBELigMG_FD_128879 | JGI IMG/M metagenome (GOLD analysis project Ga0180216, IMG submission 128879) | Enriched Miracle-Growth compost microbial communities from Emeryville, California, USA - eDNA 3rd pass 37_C BE-Lig MG (version 2)... ... | reverse complement strand
GACCGCCCGGTTGTTGAGAATACCCCGGTCCGGGTGCTTGGCGTGGCTGGGCGGACGCTGGTTTTTCGAAGCAATCGATGATCCCGGGCAACCCTTGAACGCGTCCACGACTTTGCGCGGGGGGAAATTCCCCCCGGACCGAAAACCAGGGCCTTCGGCCAGACTGTTTAATAATTCTTGGGCGATGGTTGCTCAAGAATCACCCCGCCGGTTCCGGCGTTCGGATCATCCAAACGTTTCGAACGCCCCTTGCTCCATTCGTCGAAACGGCACGTGATGATCTCACGGAGAATCGCCCGCGCGGTTCGGCGTCCCGCGTCCGAGCGTTGACGCGGACGAATTCGCCCTTGGTTCTCGTCATGATCAAGGCGCGCCCAACCCCATCGGCGCGGCAATGCGGCGGTCGGCTCCAGCGGTGCTTGAGCGACCGCATACACCCCGGGCGAGCCTTCCTCTCCGGGCCGTCGGTCCACCCGCGCGCCTCCAACAAATCCGCGCGCCCCGGCCGCGTTAAAAAAACCGAGAAGCGCTGTTGAAATTCTGGTTGCTTTTCGTCCAGCTTTAATATACCTATCAATTCGCCCGTCTCGACGGCGAACCTGTCGCCCGCTTTGGTGTCCCACTTCACGATTAACAACTCGCAACCCAGGCATTGGAGGGAACCGCATGCGCGTATTCTCGCCTCGCGTCCGAGCGTTCACGTTGATCGAACTTTTGGTGGTCATCGCCATCATCGCGGTCTTGATCGCGCTATTGCTTCCAGCGGTGCAGGCGGCTCGGGAAGCCGCCAGACGGTCTCAGTGCGTGAACAACCTGAAGCAGATCGGGCTGGGCATGCACAACTACGAGTCGGCCAACGGCTCGCTTCCGCCGGCGAAGATCTGGTCGGCGACGGCCGGCACGATGCCCACGAACGACGAGGGAGGTCAGGGTCTGGTGCTCAACACCACGGCCTTCGCGCTGATCCTAAGTCAGCTTGAACAGACCCAAATGGCCAACGCCTACAATTACAGCCTCCCGTCGTGTCCGGCGACCAACGCCGCGCCGAACGTCAACCCGGTCGGCGGCGCCACGTCGTACATGGCCAACACCACCGTGACGACCTCGCTGATCTCGACCTACATGTGCCCCAGCGACGTGGACCTCGGCCCGTACAATCCGACGCCGGCGACAACCGTGGGCGCCTACAACGGCTACCTGTCGCGCCGGTCCAACTTCCTGCTCCCCGCCGGCCGCTATTACGAGACGTACAACGGCCGGCAACTGACGACGCGACCGCGCGATGGCGGCGTGTTCTCCGGAAGCGACCGGGGAACGACGCTGGCCGCCATCACCGACGGCACCAGCAACACCACGCTGGTGCTGGAATCGCGGATCGAAAAGACCAGCATCGCCTACGGGGCCTACTGGGGCCAGGGGCTCTGGACCTCGACGCACGCCCTGATCTACGACAACAACCCGGCCAACACCTCCTCGTACAGCCCCAACTGGCAGTCGACCATGCCCAACGGGCCGGCGACCGTCGCCCAGATCTCCGCGGTCGACAACCCCAGGCGGTTGGGCTACGCCTGGTCGATCGGCAGCCGACACGCGGGAGGCATGAACGTGGCCTTCGCCGACGGCAGCGTCCGGTTCATCAAAGACTCGATCAACCCCTCAACCTGGTTCGCCATCAACACGATCGGCAACGGCGAGGTTGTCAGCTCCGACAGCTACTAAGGTAGGCAAGGGCCCGGTTCAACCCGGAGAAACCCCGGCCGTCGGCCCTCCCCAGCGGGCCGACGGCTCGTTTGAGCAATCATCGACAACGACGCCGCGACCCAATTTTTCGAGGGATCGATTTTGATGACAATAACGAGAAAGCACAGCGCCTCGGTCGCTCTGGTTTTCGCCTGCGCCTGCGTGATGGTCGCGCCGGGCTGCGGCGACGACGGCCCCACGCTGGTCAACGTGACGGGAACCGTGACCCAAAACAACCAGCCCCTTGAGGGGGCGGCGGTCATGTTCATGCCCGACCCCTCCAGCGCCGACGCCCGGCCCGCCGAAGACACGACCGGCCCCGACGGCAACTACAAGCTGAGAACCGGCACCCGGTTCGGCGCCGTTCCGGGCAAGTATCGGGTCGTCATCACCCCGGCCCCCCCCGCCTCGACGATGGCCAAGGTCGACCCGGCCTTCGCCGACGACCCGTTCATGGCCCAGCTCTCCGCGGGCGTCGCCCCCACCAAGTCCAAGGGAAAAAGCGTTCAGCCCGCCGAGTTCACCGAGGACCGCGAGATCACCGCCGAGGCTTCCCAGGTCCACGACTTCGACGTGAAGATCAAGGCGAGCGACTCGTAATCGAGGCGCGAACGCAACCCACCCGCGGGCGGGTCGCCCCCGTCCGCCGTCTCGGGTTCACCGAAGCAGCATCCGAACGGCCTCCCCCCTCTTCAACCCTCATCCCGGATTTGTTTCTTCGGGGGGCGGGCATTCCCGCCCGCCCAGAAACCAACATCAGGGTTAGGGCGGGCGGGAATGCCCGCCCCCCGGGTTGGAATTCCGCGAAACGGCGCAACGAATCCGTGATGCCTGAACGCGACGAATTGCCCGGTCAACACCAACTTTTCATCAGGCCAGCCTTGCCCTACCGGTGGAACCGCGCCCAACCCGTGGCGAATTCCGACGACCACCACCCGGCCCTATTCCCTCAGCGCCCGGACCAGGGCGCGGACCTTGGCGACGTCCTTGACGCCGGGAGACGCCTCGACGCCGCTGGCGACGTCGACCATCCAGGGGCGGACCATGCCCGCCCGGGCGGCGACGTTCTCGGGGGTCAGGCCGCCGGCGAGCATCAGGCGGGCGAGGGGGGGAAGGGCTCCAAGCGTCTCGTCGGCGACGACCACGCCGGCGCCGCCGGCCAGTCCCGGCGCCCAGCCATCGATCAGAACGGCGTCGGGCGCGCGGCCCAACCGCTCGGCGCGAGCTAGATAGGCCGACATGGCGGCGACGGCCGCGGCGTCCCGGAGCCGGAACGCCCGGATGACGAAGAACTCGTCCAGGACCGCCAGGTCTTCGGCGGGCTCGTCGCCGTGGAGCTGCACCCGGCGAATGCCCAGCGACCGACACAGAGCGCGGACCTCAACCGCCGGCCGGTCGACGAAGAGGCCGACGGCGGCGGCGACATCGGGAAGGACCCGAAGGATTCCCTCGGCCCGCTCGACCGTCAGGCCGCGGGGCGAGGGGGGGTGAAAGTTCAGGCCGATCCAGTCGGTCCCCGCGGCCAGGCAGTCGAGGGCGTTGGCCGGCTCGGTCAGGCCGCAGACCTTGACGCCCGGAAAAGCGGGGAACGTCGGTTCGTCCACCCGGTCCGAGGCGTCCGCGTCGGCGGAGCGAGCGTCGTTCATGGCGCTTGCGCTCCCAAGGCAAAGCTCGACTCAGACGCCCAGCTTTTCCAGGGAGTCCTTGAACTTGTTCAGGGGATTGACGCCGACCAGTCGGTCGACCTCCTTGCCGCCGTGGAAGACCAGAACCGTCGGGATCGCCGAGATTCGGAGGCTCCCCGGCGTGTTCGAGTTCTCGTCGGTGTTCATTTTGCCGACTTTGATCTTTTCTCCGAGTTCGGTCGCCAGCTTCTCGATGGTCGGGGCAAGCATGCGGCAGGGGCCGCACCAGGGCGCCCAGAAGTCGACGACCACGGGGACCGGAGATTCCAAGACTTCCGACTTCCAATTGGCGTCGGTAAACTCCATCACACTGTCGGCCATGATACGCGCCTCGTTGCCATGCGAACGTTCCGGAGAGCTCGGATCGCGGGCGGTCGATGGCCGACCGGACGCAACCCGAAACATGGAGGCATTATAAGTTGGACCCTAGGCGAGTCAACAAGGTGGACCGCCCCGCCCGGCCCGCGCCGGGGGTTCCGCGCCGCCCGTCGGCTTCCGTCGCCAAACTTCGATTAGGCCGAAGCGGGCCTCGGGGACGTACTCGTCCAGGATGACTCGCCCCAGCCGCTCCAGGCGGAGCCGGGGCTGGCCGGTGTATTCCCGAGGAGCCCAGACGACGATCGAGTCGGCGCCGGCCTCCTCCAGCTCGCGGGCGAACGTCTCGTCCATGTCCTCGCGGACCAGCCAGACCCAGGCGATTCCAGTCTCGGCGTGGAACGGGGACCGCCGTCCCGTCGGACCGTTGACCGTGGGGAACGGCGGGTTCTTCAGAACGTTGGCCACGATCGTCTCCGGGCCGGTCGTCTCGCGAATGTAGCGCAAGAGCTGGGTATAGTCGTCCCAGGTGTAGAAGGGCTGTCGCTTCGAGGGGCCATACCAGATCGAGGCCCCGGGGGGCGCGGGGGTCGGTCCGCCGCGAACCGCCGCCCGGATCGCGGCCAGGCTCGGCTCCACGCCGCAGTTCCAGGGAAACCAGCGCGGGGCGATCGGACTGGTCTCGTACAGGAGCAGCAGGATCGCCAAAAGACCCAACAGGGGCCGCCGCCGCCCAGCGGGCGTCTCGGTCGCCGCCCGAACGCACCAGGCGAACGGAATCGCCCAGGCCGTCGCGCTGGTCAGGGCCAATGGCAGCGTTAAGTAGTTGTGGTCCACCGGATGCAGCGGACGATAAAGGAGCGTCCCGGCGACGACCAACAGCCACGTCCGGGCGGGGCCGGTCAGCGGGTCGCGCCTCGAACGGAGGCCGAGCGCGATCAGAGCGATCAGCAGCGCGGCCGTCGTGGGCCGCCGAAACTCCCCGGCCAGGATCGCGACGCCCCGGTCGAGCGTGAAGGTGCTGTACGGCCCCCCGTAGGAGGCGACCCGAAGCCCCCGGATCAGATCATCAAGCACCCCGGCGACCACCAGGGGCGCGAACCCCAGCGCGACGAACAGCCCGAAGGCGCAACCCCACTCCAAAACCGGCGCCGCGCGCCGCCGCCACCCGCGGCCCTCGTCGGCGGACTCGGCCGCGGCCAGCGCCAGGGCCGGAAGAAACAAAACCGCGTGGGGGCGGATGACGAACGCCCCGGCGACCAGAAAGGCCGAAAGCCACCGCCCGCGCCGGCCGGGCCAGGTCTCCAACACCAGAACGCCGAGCGCCCCGCCCAGCGGAGCGTGCCAGTCCCGCTCGCCCACCGCCTCGAAGTGCAGGTCGAGGTACAGAGCCAGGACGGTCAGGCACGCGGCCATCCCCGCCAGCGAGCTTCCGAGCCGTCGTCGCGCCCAGGCCAGCAAAACGCCCAAGTAAGCCAAAAACGCCCCGGCGTCGGCCGCGTAAAGCGTCCAGGTCCGGCCCCAGCCAAACACCTTGCCGAGAATCCAGTGAAGATAGATTTGACCGGGGAAGTTGTAGCCCCGAACATCGCGGTAGGGGAGTTCCCCCGCGTCCCAGCCCTGGGCGATCACCGCGAAGGCCTCGGCGTCGCGGCTCCAGGGCCACTGGAGGTAGTGCGGCAGCCACATCGCCAGCCAGGCGCCCCCCAGCGCCGCGAGCCCCACGAGCAGGCCCCGCCGAAGCGCCCACCAGGCGGCGAGGTCGACCCGGTTTAGCCCCCGGCCCAGTGGCGACGACCGAGGGTCGATCCCGCGCCAACGGATCCAAAGGCCGACCGCCAGATAACCGGCCGCGACGCCCGCGAAGGCGCACTCGACGGCCCGGGCGCGCGCCCAGTCCGGCAGGAACCGAACCAGGTCGATCGCCAGGATCCCTCCCAGGATCACGAAGGCGATCCCCGCCCCCAGCGCGATCAGCCGCCGCGTCGACGTCGCTTCGCTCTCCGCCGGGCGACCCGAGCCGGCCATCATCCCGCCCGCCTCAGCGCCTGGCCGACTTGCGGCCGGAGGCGGCGGGCGCTGGGTCGTCCTCGCCGCGGTAGAGGAGTCGGCCGCAGCTCTTGCAGAAGATGAGCTCCGCGTTGTTGATCAGCTCGTTGACCATTTGAGGGGTGATGGTCGTGTAGCAACCAAGGCAGGCGCCCCCCTCCACGGCGGCGAGGGCGTCGGCTCCGAACCGGCGGACGATCCGGCGGTACTGCTCGCGCTGGCCGGGGGGGATGGCGCGCTCGGCCTCCTTGATGCCCTCCTCCAGCTCGGCGAGTTGGGCCCGCCAGCCGACGGCCTGAGCCTCCAGGTCGGTTTCGAGCTTGGCGACCTCTCCGGCGAACGTCTCGGTCTCCTTCTCCACCCCGGCGAGCGCGGCGGTTTGGGCCTCGACCTTCTCGTAGCCGGCGAGGATCTCGTCCTCGTGCTTGGCCCGGGCGGCCTTGTCGTGGGCGATCTGGTTCTGGATCGCCTTGTACTCCTCGTTCTTCTTGGCCTGGTTGAGCTTGACGGTCAGGTCCTCGATCTTCGACTCGGCCGCTTGCAGGGCGTGCTCGGACTTCTTGACCCCGAGCTTCAGGTCCTGAACCGCCTTGCGGGCCTTTTCCAGCTCATCGCGCCGCTTGGCGAGAGCGGCCCGCCGCGCGGCGAGGGTCTTGGGACCAGACTCAAGGCGATCGCGAAGCGCCTTGGCGCGCTGGTGCAACAGGTGTAACTCGCGAAGGGAGTCGGTCGTGGCGGCCATCGGCGGGTCTCCTTTTGAAGAGGGTTGTTTGAATGGGTAAATTTATCGAAAGCGGCCTGAAGAAAATCCCCGCTCCCAGGGGGAAAAGGATGATTGACAACGCCCATCCCCTCCGCGCCCGCGCACAAAAAAACCGCCGGTCGTTTGACCGGCGGTTGAGAAGAGGCGTCAACCGGTGCTCTCGAGGAAGCCCTCGAGCTGCCGGCTTCGAACCGGGTGTTGCAATTTCCTGACGGCCTTGGCCTCGATCTGGCGGACGCGCTCGCGGGTGACCTTGAAGATCCGGCCCACCTCCTCCAGGGTGTAGGTGTAGCCGTCGCCCAGACCGTAGCGGAGCTTGATGATCTCGCGCTCGCGGTAGGTGAGGGTCTTCAGGACCTGGTCGATCTTGTCCTTGAGCATCTCCTGGGTGGCGGCGTTGATCGGGCTCTCGACGGCCTCGTCCTCGATGAAGTCGCCGAAGTAGCTGTCCTCGCTCTCGCCGACGGGCCGATCCAGCGAGATCGGGTGCCGGCTGATCTTCATCACCCGGCGCGTCTCCTCGACGGAGATGTTGGCCGCCTTGGCGGTCTCCTCGATGGTCGGCTCGCGCCCCTTCTCCTGAAGCAGCTTCTTGGAGACGTTGCGAAGCTTCGACATCGTCTCGATCATGTGGACCGGGATCCGGATGGTCCGGGCCTGGTCGGCGATCGCCCGGGTGATGGCCTGCCGGATCCACCAGGTTGCGTAGGTGCTGAACTTGTAGCCGCGGCGGTACTCGTACTTGTCGACCGCCCGCATGAGGCCCGTGTTCCCCTCCTGGATCAGGTCGAGGAACGAGAGGCCGCGGTTGCGATACTTCTTGGCGATCGAGACGACCAGCCGGAGGTTGCCGCCGGAAAGCTCGCGCTTGGCCTGCTCATACTCCTTGAACCGCTCGTTCATCAGCTCGACCCGCCGCCTGAGGCTCCGCGGGGTTTCGAGCGTGATCCGCATCAGGTCCTTGAGCTCCTTGACCAGGTTGGCGCGATCCTCCTTGCCCCCCCGGCCGGCCCGGTGCTCGCGAAGCTGCAACAGCAGCTCGTTCATCCGGAAGGCGATCTGCTCCAGCCGCTTCATCAAGGGCTGGACCTTCTGGGTCCGGATGGAGAGCTCCTCAACCAGGTTGACCGCCTTGAACCGCCGGCGCTTCAATTCGCCGCGGAGCGAGGCGCGGAGGCCCGGATCGCGGTCGCGGACCAGCGCCTTGAAGTCGCGGACGTTCCGCTCCATCAGGTGCTCGAGCGTGGCCAGGTTGTGGGGCATCCGCCCCAGGATCTGGTCCTTCTCCAGGTTCTCGGTGACGGAGACCTTCACCGTGCGGTCGAAGGGAAGCTCGCCGTCGTTAACCTTCTTTAAAACGTCGGTTACAAGCGCCAGGGCGAAGTGGCACTCCAGCACCTTGCGGCGGAACTTCCGCCGGGTGACCTCGATCCGCTTGGCGAGGTTGATCTCCTGCTCGCGGGTCAAGAGGGGGATTTCGCCCATTTGGGTCAGATACATGCGCACCGGGTCGTCGATCCGGCGCGAGATGTCGTCGAGGTCTTCGGCGGTCAGCTCCGAGTCGTCCTCGTCGGCGTCGTCGGCCTCCTCGTCGCCGGCGTCGTCATCGGACTCGTCGTCCAGGTCGCCGGAGGCCAGCAGGCGGGCCTCCGCCTCATCCTCATTGATCAGCTCGACGCCCATCTCGTCAAGCGTCTCAAGCAGACCATGGATGCGCTCGGGGCTCGTCGCATCATCGGGCAAGACGTCGTTAACCTGATCGAACGTCAGGAAGCCGCGTCGCCTGCCCAGTTCGAGGAGCGTCTTCAAGCCCTCGTCCAGCTTATCCATCCAAGAATCCTCCCTCACGCGCGAAACGTCGGATCGGGACGCGACCGCCTGGTCCCGGCCCGCTGAGTCAGAAGTCGTCGATATTCCAATTGTAGCGCTCGGTGCGCCTCGGGGTCGGCCGCTCGGTCGGTCTCCTCCAGGGTCCGCCGAACATCGTCCAGCCGCTCCAGTCGTCCTCGTTCGTCGAGCCGCTCCAAGACGGCGTCGAGCCGCTCCTCCCACTCCCCCGGCGCGGCCGTGCCGTCGTCCAGGGGCTGGGGCTCGGCGCCGCCGGCGCCGACGTGTTCCAAATAAAGGGCCAGGGCCCTCGGCCCCGGCGCGGCCTCAAGCCGGGCCGCCAGCGATCGACCGGAGGGGCGCTCCCCCTCGCCATGCAGTTCATAAGCGGCTTCGAGGATCGCCCGGGCCGCCGAATCGCGGAGCGTTCCGACCGCCACCAGCGAAACGAGCCTCCCCAAAACCTCGGGATGATTCACGATGATCTCGATCAGTTCGCGGTCCACCGGGTCCATCGCCCGGTACAACTCCGCGGCCGACGGCGCGTCCGGCTCCTCGGCCCCCGTCGCCGCCGCGACCGGCTCGGCCGCCCGGGGCCGCCGGGCCGCCGCCCGCCCCAATTCGCCGAGCCGCCGCCTTAAATGTTCGGTGGGAATCCTCAAACGTTGGCCCAGGGTGTCGAGCGCGCGATCGACCTTCAGATTCAGCCCCCCGCCGACTCTCGCCGGGATCCGGGCGAAAACGCCCAGCACCCACTCGGCGGCCCGCCGCGCCCCCTCGATCGAGTCGGAGTCGAACCGCTCGCGGGACCGCTCCAGCACGAAGGCCAGGGGGTCGGCCGCCTCGGCGACCAGCGCCCGGAAGGCGTCGGCCCCCTCCCGAAGCAGGAAGTCGCAGGGATCGAGGCCCGGAGGCAGCGACAAAACCTTCACGTCCAGCTCGTGACTCAAGAAGATCTCCAGAGCCCGCTCCGCGGCGGTTTGCCCGGCCGCGTCGCCATCGAAGACCAGACGGACCTGATCCGCCAGCCGCCGCAAGACCCGCGCGTGCTCATCGCCAAAGGCCGTCCCCAACGTCCCCACGACGTTGCCCAGCCCCGCCTGATGCGCCGCCAAAACGTCGGTGTACCCTTCAACCACCGCGATCCAGCCCGCCTCGCGACACGCCGAACGCGCCAAATCCGCCGCGAAGAGCACCCGGCGCTTCTGGAACACCGTGGTCTCGGGGCTGTTAAGATATTTTGCGACACGAACGCCCCGGGTCGAAGCCGCCCGCTCGACCTCGGGCAGAATTCGCCCCCCGAATCCGATCGTCCGGCCCCGCTCGTCGCGAATCGGAAAGATCAGCCGACCCCGAAACCGCTCCCGAAGCTCACCAGGCGCCCCGTCGGGACGAACCGCCAAACCGGCGCCCTCCAACAACTCGCGGCCAAATCCCCGCTTCTCCGCCGCCTCCAAAAGCCACCCGCGCCGCTCGGGAGCGTACCCCAGGCGGAACCGCTCGGCCGTCTCGGCCAGGAGCCCCCGCTCGGCCACGTAGGCCCGCGCCTCGGCCGAGCCCTCGTAAGCCCGGACGAACCGCCGCTCGGCCCAGTCCAGAACCTCGTACAGCGCGGATTTCGAGGGGCCCTCGGCCGATCGGGCGGCGGCCGGCGCCGACGACGGCGCCTCCAACACGATTCCCGCCCGCTCGGCCAACATGCGCACCGCCTCTGGAAACTCGACCCGCTCGTAGCGCTGGATGAAATCGAACACGTCGCCCCCCGCGCCGCAGCTCCAGCACTTGAATGTTTGTCGTTGGGGGTTGACTTCCAAGGAGGGATTGCGATCGTCGTGGAAGGGGCAGAGGGCCTTGTAGCGCGAGCCCGCCCGGTGCAGCGGCAGGTGCTCGCCCACGAGCCCCACAATGTCCACCGCGCTCTTGATGGCGGCTTTCGTCGCGTCGGATTGTCTGGCCACCGGGGGCCTCCCGCATGCTCGGCGCGAGACCGAATCCATGGAACGCGCCAAGACGAAGCCTACGCCGTCCCCGCGCGCCTCGCGCCGCTGGTCCGCCGCGTCCCGCTCCCCTCTGGCGAGGGAGTTGGCCGCGACATCGAAATTATAGCCCCCATAAAAAAGGGGTCAAGTTTTCGAGGCCGTCGGCCGACGCCTCGAAAATCTTGTGTAAACCGGCATGGTTTTAGCTTTTACATCTACGGTTGTCCCGCCGCCTCAATAATGGCCGCCCGTTCACTAAAGTCGCCGTGAACCAGGTCGCGCCGCCCCGATTCAGGGAAACCGAGCGCGGAAATCTCCCCCGGGACCTGTCCCGCAAACCAAGTGTCCAAGTCAAGCCCCGCGCGGAAAAACGGGGGCGGCCGTCGCCGACGGTTTCCTCTTGCGGAGGCCGCATCCTCACTTCGGCAAAAAACCGCCTCGATCATGAATACGCGCGTCCTGATCTCCGGCCTCGGAATCGCCGGGCCGACCCTGGCCTGGTGGCTGAACCGGTCCGGCTTCGAGCCGACGATTCTTGAGCGAGCCCCCGCTCCCCGCAAAGGGGGGCACATGATCGACTTCTGGGGCGCCGGCTTCGACGTCGCCGAACGGATGGGGCTTCTGGGCAAGCTGCGGGAGCGCGACCATCGGATTGAGGAGGTCCGGTTCGTCGACTCGGCGGGCAACCGCGTCGGCGGCCTGGACGCCACGGTCTGGCGAAAGGCGCTCGGGGAGCGGCTGATCAGTCTCCGCCGAAGCGACCTGGCCGCGATCCTGCACGAGGCGGTTCGCGACGACCTGGAATGCCTCTTCGGCGATTCGCTCGCGGCGCTAAGCCAGGATGACGAGGGAGTTTCGGCGACGTTCGAGTCGGGCCGGTCCCGCCGGTTCGATCTGGTCGTCGGCGCCGACGGCCTCCATTCGAGGGTTCGCTCGCTGGCCTTCGGCGCCGAGGCCCGGTTCGAGCGGTTCCTGGGCTACGACGCGGCCTCGTACACGATCCCGGATTATCCCGAGTCGTCCGGCCGCGCGTACGTCAGCTACTCCGCGCCCGGCAAGCAGGCGGCCCGCTATCGGTTCCGAGACGGCGGAACCGGCGTGCTGCTGTTGTTCCGCCGCCCGGACGGCGCCGCCGATGGGCTTCTGGACGAACCGGCTCAAAAGCGACTCCTCCGCGAGACCTTCGACGACGCGGGCTGGGAGTGCCGCGACCTGCTCGCGGGCATGGACGACGCCGACGACTTTTATTTCGACTCCATCAGCCAGATTGAGATGAGCGCCTGGTCGCGCGGCCGGGTCGCGCTGGTGGGCGACGCGGCGTCGTGCCCGTCCTTGATCTCGGGCCAGGGCGCCGCGCTGGCGATGGCCGGGGCTTACGCGATGGCCGGCGAATTGAAGCTGGCCGGGGGGGACCACCGAACCGCCTTCGCCCGCTACGAGGAGGTCCTCCGCCCCCTGCTCCAATGGCGTCAGCGCTCGGCCCGGCGGTTCGCCGGCTCGTTCATTCCCCACACCGGCTTCGGCGTTTGGCTGCGGAACGTCACCACGCGCTTGATGTCGGTCCCGGTGGTCGCCAAGTGGTTCCTGAAACGCTACATCGCCGACCCGTTCGAATTGAAGGAGTATTAAAAAAGCGACCGAATGCGACGTTCCGGCCGGGCGAGGGTCGCCGGATTTCGGGACGAGCGCGGCGAGCGGTTTTCCGCGAGGGTATTGCCCTCCCGACCTCATCCCACGCTCCTTCCGTAAACCCGTTGCCCCTCAACCGGCCCACGGCCACCTTCTCGAAGGGGGAGAAGGATGCTTGTCCGCGGTCCTTCTCAATGAGCCGCTCGCCGCGCGCTATGGCGCGGGGGCGGCGGGTTGGTCTTCGGGTTCGGCGGCCTTGGGGCCGACGATGGTGATGGGGCCGAACCGGCCTTCGGGGGTGATGATCAAGAGCGGGAGCTGTCGCTCCAAATCGTGGTTTCGGATGACGGCCAGGAAATCGGTGACGGAGCGCACCTGCACCCGGTCGACGGCGAGAATCTTCATTCCGGGCCGGAGGCCGGCGACGAAGGCGGGGCCGCCGGCGACGACCCGGTCGACCTCGACCGCGGGCCCCTTGCCGTCGGGGGTCAGGCCGTCCTTGACGCTGAAGCCTAGCGGGGTGATCTCGGGGTTGGTCGGGAACTCGCCGATGGTCACGTTGACGGTTTGGCGACGGCCGTCGCGGTAGAAGTCGATGGGCACCTCGCCGCCGACGCCCAGCTCGGCCGTCAGGTAGCGGAGGGACGTCGGGTCGTCGACCTCGTGGCCGGCGATGCCGACGATCACGTCGCCGACGCGGAGCTTGGCCTGGTCGGCCGGGCTGTCGGGCGTCACGAACCCCACCAGCGCGCCGACGTCGTCGGGAAGCCCCAGCGCCTGGGCGATGTCCTGGTCCACCGGCTGAATCGACACCCCCAAAAACCCTCGAACCACCCGTCCTTGCTTGATCAGGCTATCCACCACCCGCCGGGCCAGCGACGACGGAATCGCCAGGCCGATCCCCTCGTAACCGCCCGACTGCGTGATGATCGCCGTGTTGATCCCCACCACCTCGCCCGCCAGGTTGACCAAAGGCCCTCCCGAGTTGCCGGGATTGATCGCCGCGTCGGTCTGGATGAACGACTCGTACTCGGCGATCCGCAGGTCGTTGCGCTCCGTCGCCGAGACGATGCCCGCGGTCACCGAATGGTCGAACCCCAGCGGGCTGCCGATCGCCAACACCCAGTCGCCGATGTCCAGCTTCTCGGAATCGCCCCACCGCGCGGCCACCTTGATGTCGGCCTTCACCTTCAGGACCGCCAGGTCGGTTTTCGGGTCGGCCCCCACCAGGGTCGCGGGCACGTCCTCGCGCTTGCCCAGGCGGACGATGATCCGATCCGCCCCTTGAACGACGTGGTTGTTGGTGACGATGTAGCCGTTCTCGCGGTCGATCACCACGCCCGAGCCCAGCTCGCGGCCGATTCCGTCGGCGTTGCCTTGCGCCCGGCCCAGCGGCAGGCCATGAACCCCCACCCCGCCCAGGTCGCGAAACGACTGGACGTTGACGACCGCCGGAGAGATCGCCGTCGTCGCCAGCCGGAACAGGCCCGACGCCTGCACGGCGACCCCGCGCTCGTCCAGTTTCGCCAGCGCCGCGGCCGCCGCGCGCGCCCGCCCCGCCTCCCAGGCGTAGCCCGACCGCTCAATCAACCGCGGCACCCCGTAAACCAAAAGGGCCGCCAGTCCCAGGGCCAAGAAGACCAGCACGAACCCCCGCCGCACCGGCGGCGTCGTCGGCCTCGGCGGCGGCGCTGCGAGACCGTGTACATCGTCCGGCGAGAGGTCGTGCGAATCCATCGGGAGGGAGGCTCCGGGGAAAGGTGGCCGAGGGGCCGGAAGAGGGTCATCGGATTTTCGGAACGAGTTTGGCGAACGGTTGTCCCGGGAGGGCGAGGCTCCCGCCGAGCCGACACATGGCCCCAGCTCGGCGGGAGCCTCGCCCTCCCGGCCCCGTCCCGCGCTTCTTCCGTAAACTCATTGACGTCCGCGCGCCCGTTAAGGAAACGCCGCCCAAGCATTGTGGATGACCTCCGATCCGAAATCAACTCGCGCGGGCGTGGACTATCCGCCGACGGTCCCAATGCGTTACGCTGGACCGACGCGGAGCAGGGGGGGCGGTTGATGTGCGGGATCGCGGGATTCGTCAACGGCGGAAATCGACCGGCCGAGCCCGGGGTGGTCGAGGCGATGACCGCCGAGCTGGCCCATCGCGGGCCCGACGGCCTCGGCGCGCGCCTCGCGGGTCCCGCCGCCCTGGGACACCGCCGCCTCTCCATCATTGACGTGGAGGGGGGCGCCCAACCCCTCTGTAACGAGGACGGCTCCATCTGGATCGCCTACAACGGCGAACTCTACAACGAGCCCGACCTCAAGCCCGCGCTCCAGGCCAAGGGGCACCGCTACCGGACCCACGCCGACACCGAAACCCTCGTTCATCTCTATGAGGACCTGGGCCCTTCGTTCGTCGAGCGGCTCAACGGCATGTTCGCCCTCGCCATCTGGGACGAACCCAACGGCCGGCTCGTCCTGGCCCGCGACCGGATGGGGCAAAAGCCCCTCTATTACGCCCCGCTACCCGACGGCGGGCTCGCCTTCGCCTCCCAGCCCAAGGCGCTCTTGAAGCACCCGAAGGTTCCCCGCGCCCTCGACCGAGAGGGCCTCGCCCGCTACCTCTTCTATGAATACGTTCCCGCGCCATTTTCGATCTGGGAGGGAGTCCGCAAGCTCCCCCGCGCCCACCTCCTGATCTGGGAGCGGGGCGACGTTCGGATCTCCCGATACTGGACCGGGGAATCCCCGGCGCCGGAGTCGGAAGCGCCGCCGTTCGACCAGGCCGCCGAGCGGTTCTGGGACTCGTTTCGCGAGGCCGTCGGCCGGCACCGGCGTTCGGAGGTCCCCCTCGGCGTCTTCCTCTCCGGCGGGATCGACTCCTCCAGCGTCGCCGCGGCGCTCTGCGAGTTGGAGCCGGCCGCGGGAATCCGGACCTTCTCCATCGGCTTCGACGACCCGAGCTTCGACGAGAGCCAGCACGCCCTGGAGGTCGCCCGGTTCCTGGGGACCGACCACCACGCCCGAACCTTCTCGCTCGCCGAGGTCCACGAGCTGCTGCCCAACGTCTCCGACTGGCTCGACGAGCCGTTTGGAGACGCCTCGATCCTGCCGACCCACCTGCTCAGCCGGTTCGCCCGCGAGAGCGTCACCGTCGCCCTGGGAGGTGACGGCGCCGACGAGCTGATGGCCGGCTACCCCACGTTCGAGGCCCAGCGCGCCGCGGGGCTTTACCGCCGACTCCCCCGGCCCGCCCGGGCGCTGGTCGAGGCCGCCGCCGCCCGGCTCCCCGTCGATCACCGCAACTTCAGCCTCGATTTCAAGATCAAGCAATTCCTCCGCGGCGCCGCCGAACCCCCCCCGCTGGCCCACCAGCGCTGGCTCGGCTCGTTCTCCGGCGCCGAGTTGGCGCGCCTTTTGGTCGATCCGCCGCTCGACGTCGAGGCCGAACACCAGGCGATGGCCGCCGCCCTGGCCCCCGACGGCGATCCCCTGGAGCGGTCGCTCGCCCTCTACCAGGAGACCTACCTCCCCGAAGACATCCTCACCAAGGTCGACCGCGCCAGCATGGCCCGGGGCCTGGAGGTCCGCGCGCCGTTCCTCGACGCCCAACTCGTCGCCGAAATCCAGCGCCTTCCCTCCTCTTATAAATATGGAAGGGGCCGAACCAAGCGGTTGCTCAAGCGGGCGGTCTCGGGTAGGCTCCCTCAGGCGATCCCGGGCCGCTCGAAGAAAGGTTTCGGCATCCCCGTGGGCCGCTGGCTCCGGGATCCGCTGGCGCCCTTGCTCAAGAGCCTGCTGAACGCCGAGCGGCTGAAGCGTCAGGGCCTCTTTCGACCCGACGAGGTCGCCCGGCGGATCGGCGAACACCAAGCCGGCGTCCGCGACCACCGCAAGCCGCTCTGGACCCTCCTGATGTTCCAACTCTGGCATGATCGGTGGCTAGTGCCCTGAATCGAAAATCCGTTGCGCTATTTCGCGAGGACTTCCGGATCGGAAGGCTGGGAACCACAGAGACACAGAGGACGCGGAGAGGTCCCGGAATCGACGAATCTTCTTACAGAACCCTGTTTTCCCTCGGGCCCGTCTCTCTCGGTGTCCTCGGTGTCTCTGTGGTTGCCGGGTTCCGCATTCGAAGATCCGCCCAAGGCAATTCAATGGATATCCGACTCGGGACACTGGCATGAGGATTCTGGTCGTCTCCGACGTCCACGCCAACTGGGCGGCCCTCTCGGCCATCGACGAGCCCTTCGACGCCTGCTTCTGCCTGGGCGACCTGGTCGACTACGGACCCGACCCCGCCCCCTGCGTCCGATGGGCCATGAACCACGCCGAGTACGCCATCCGAGGCAACCACGACCACGGCGTCGCCCAGCGCGTGACCGTCACCGGCGAGGCCGGCTACCGGTTCCTCACCCGCGCCACCCGCCCCAGCATGTGGAGCGCCCTCGACCCCGACGAACGGCGATGGCTGGCCCGGCTCCCCGTCACCCTCCGCGCGACCGTGGGGGGCGTCCGGTTTCTCCTGGTCCACGCCACCCCGCGCGACCCCCTGGACGAATACATCCTGCGGAACGAGACCGCCTGGGCGCGGCAACTGGAGCGGGTCGAGGCCGACGTCGTCTGCGTGGGACACTCGCACATGCAGTTTCAACTCCCCGTCGGCGGGAAGCTGGTGGTCAATCCCGGCAGCGTCGGCCTCCCCCGCGACGGCGATCCCCGCGCCGCCTACGCGATCATCGAGGACGGCCGAGTTCAGCTCAAGCGCGTTGAGTACCCCATTGAGGAGACCATCGAGCGCGTCGTCGAATCCCCCTGGCCCCAACGCGCCAAATCCATGTTGGAGCACGTCTTGCGCAACGGCCGATTGCCGGCCGCGCCGGGCGACGCCGCCGAGCCGGAGACCGAGGCCGAAACCGACGCCGACGAGGTCCCGGAGGGCGAGGAGAGCCCGGAAAGCCTCGACCTGGCCGGCGACGATTGGCGGCCGAGCGAATATTCCGAAAAAAGTTCGCGAAAAGAGCGCCGAGGATGATTGACGAGCCGGTATCGCCCGGCTACACTCTTACTTTCCCGCGTGAAAAGCGAGATGGTGGGAACGGTCCCACCCTGAAACCAGCCGGGCATTGAGGAAGGACGTAACCGCGGTGGCGGGCATTAGCAACGATCGCATTCGTATCCGGATGGAGGCGTACGACCACACCATCCTGGACCAATCGGCCAAGGACATCGTCGACACCGCCAAACGCACCGAGGCCATCGTCCACGGACCGATTCCTCTGCCCACGCGGATTGAACGCTACACCGTGCTGCGCAGCCCGCACATCGACAAGAAGTCGCGGGAGCAGTTCGAGATCCGGACGCACAAGCGACTGATCGACATCGTTCAGCCGACGAACAAGACCATCGACGCCCTCAACAAGCTGAGCCTGCCGGCCGGCGTGGACATCAAGATCAAGGCGGGGCCCTCCGGGGGCTAAGGCCGCCATCGATCGGACGACCGCCTCGCCCTCGTCCCCGCCGCGCATGGAATGGCCATGCCGGTATCAGGGTTTCCCGGATCGCGCGCGGTTTTGGCGCGTGGACATCCGGTTGCGTCGGACGCCTCAATCGGGCCGCCCCGCCGGCCCCGAGAGACAGCCCCGACGCCGGGATCGCCGAAGCGCCTGGCCGCGATCCTCGTAGGAGCCCAACCCCCTTGACCCAGGTAGACGACGCCGCCCCGCTGGGCCGGCCCGGGCCCTTCCCGCCCGGCGCGGCCCGCCACCGGCGGGGCGCCGCCATCGGACGCACACGGAGTTCACGACGATGCGAGTGGGACTGCTGGGACGGAAGATCGGCATGACTCAGATCTTCCAGGAGGACGGCACCGTCGTGCCGGTGACGGTGCTGGAGTGCGGTCCCTGCACCGTGCTTCAGGTCCGCACGCCGGAGGTCGACGGCTATCACGCCGTTCAGCTCGGCTTCGACGACAAGAAGCGGAAGAACGCCACCCAGGCCGAGCGCGGTCACGCCAAGAAGGCCGACGCCGAGCCGAAGCGGTACATCCGCGAGATCCGCCAGGAGGCCGCCAGCGATCTGGCCGCCGGCGCGACCTTGACCGTCGAGGTCTTCAACGACGTCAAGCGGGTCGACGTCACCGGCGTCAGCAAGGGCCGCGGCTTCGCGGGCGTCATGAAGCGGCACGGCTTCCGCGGCCTGCGGGCCTCGCACGGCGTGCAGCGGATGCACCGCCACCCCGGCTCCTCCGGTCCCAGCGCCGACCCGTCCCGCACCCGCAAAGGCATTCGCAAGCCGGGTCAGTTCGGCAACGTCCGCAACACCACGCGGAACCTCGAAGTGGTCCGGATCGACCCGACCAACAACCTGTTGCTGCTTCGGGGGGCCGTTCCCGGTCCCAACGGCGGCTATTTGACCGTCCGTCAGACGAACAAGGGCTGAGACGGGTTCGCGAACACAACCCGATGGGCGAAGGATCCATGCTGACCATACCCGTTTACAACACCGCCGGCGAACGCGTGGGCGAAGAGTCGATCGACCCGGCCGACTTCGGCGGCGAGATCAACAAGCAACTGCTGCACGACGTCGCCTTGATGCACATGGCCAACAAGCGCGTCGGCACGGTCAACACCCGCGGCCGCGGCGACGTCGCCGGCTCGACCAAGAAGCTGTTCCGCCAGAAGGGGACCGGCAACGCCCGGGCCGGCGCCAAGCGGACCAACAAGCGCGTCGGCGGCGGCGTCGCCTTCGCCCGCCGCAACCGCGACTACAGCTACGACATCCCCAAGCGGGCCGTCCGAGCCGCCGTCCGCATGGCGGTCCTCTCGAAGTTCCAGGACCAGCAGGTCCTGATCGTCGAGGGGCTCAACCCCGCGGAGCCCAAGACCCGCGAGGTCGTCAAGGCGCTGAAGGCCATCCGCCGACCCGACATCACCGAGGCCGAGGCGGCCGAGAACGTCGGCGAGAGCAAGGTCCAGGCGGCCCGCCGCAACCTCCACGGCCGGTCGATCCTCCTGGGACTGCCCGACTACGATCCGGTCCTCCACCGCAGCGCCCGCAACATCCCCGGCGTTCAGGTGGCCCCGATCCACGACTTCAACACCTACGACGTTTTGAAGCAGCGCTACCTGGTGCTGACCCGCGAGGCGCTGGCGGCCCTCAAGGAGCGGATGAAGTCCAAGCCGGCGCGCCGCCCCGCCGTCGCCGCCGCCTCGACGGCCGTCACGGAGAGCTGAACGAATCATGGTCACCCTTCGCCGCCCCCCGAAATACACCCGCTCCGGCCCCGTGCTCGAGCCCTATCAGGTGATCCTCCGCCCCCTGATCACCGAGAAGGCCACCCACATCGCCGAGCGGCACAACGCCTACACCTTCGAGGTCAACCCGCTGGCCACCAAGACCGAGATCAAGCGGGCCGTCGAGGCCCTCTTCAACGTCAAGGCCCGCGAGGTCCGCGTCCAGAACCGCCGGGGCAAGCTCCGCCGCCACCGCCAGAACGTCGGCCGCACCCGAAGCTGGAAGAAGGCCGTCGTGGCGCTGCACGCGGATTACCGGATCGATTTTTATTGATTGAGTGGGAACGCGTCGCCCCTCCCGCGGGGCATGGCATGAAACGAACGACGCCGACCAGCGCGACGCCGCGGGGCCGGACGAGTCGCCCCTCCCGCGGGGCGTGAGAGGAAACCAGGAACACGACGATGGGCATTCGCGTCTACAAGCCGACCAGTCCGGGCCGCCGCCACGCGTCGGTCAGCGACTTCTCGGAGCTGACCGACAAGAACAAGAAGCCGGAGAAGTCGCTCACCGAGCCGCTGAAGAAGACCGGCGGCCGGAACAACCAGGGCGTCATCACCGTCCGTCACCGCGGCGGCGGCCACAAGCGGAAGTACCGGATCATCGACTTCCGGCGCAACGACCGCGACGGCCAGGTCGCCGAAGTCACCCACATCGAGTACGACCCCAACCGCTCGGCCCGGATCGCCCTGATCGTCTACCCCGACGGTCAGAAGCGGTACATCATCGCGCCTGAGGGCCTGAAGGCCGGCATGTCGGTCAACTCCGGGCCCGACGCCGAGCCGAAGCTGGGCAACTGCCTGCCGCTGTCGCGGATTCCCACCGGCGTGGCGATCCACAACATCGAGATGCAGCCCGGCGGCGGCGCGAAGCTCTGCCGCTCGGCGGGAGTCTCGGCCACCCTCACGGCCCGCGAGGGAACCTGGGCCCAGATCACCCTCCCCTCGGGCGAGGTCCGCCGCGTTCCGGCCGCCTGCCGGGCCACCATCGGCGAGGTCGGCAACGCCGACCACATGAACATTCGCCTGGGCAAGGCCGGGCGGAAGCGGTGGCTGGGCCGCCGGCCCCACGTCCGCGGCATGGCCATGAACCCCGTCGACCACCCGATGGGCGGCGGCGAGGGCCGCTCCAAGGGCCACACCCCGCAAAGCCCCACCGGCGTGCCGGCCAAGGGCGGGCGCACCCGCCGTCGCCGCAAGCCGTCGAACAAGTCGATCATCCGCCGCCGGACCAGCGTCCGCTACGGGCAGCTTAAAGTCTAACCCGCGCGCCAGCCACAATAGGAAGCCAAACTCATGGGACGTTCGCTGAAGAAGGGCCCGCACGTGGACGAGCGGTTGCTGGAGAAGGCCCTCAAGGCCGAGGCCAGCGGCAACCGCGAGCCGATCAAGACATGGTCCCGCGCCTGCACCATCGTGCCGGAGTTCATCGGCAAGAACTTCGCCATCCACAACGGCCGGACCTTCATCAAGCTCTACGTCACCGAGGAGATGGTCGGCCACAAGCTCGGCGAGTTCGCGCCGACCCGGACCTTCAAGGGACACGGCGGCAAGGCCGCCAAGGGCGCCCGACGGTAAGTTAAGCCAACCCCCGCGGCCGGTGGCCGCGACTGGACCAGCCGACATTCGCGTCGTTCGGGAGCGAGGCCATCCTCCAAGCGAACCGATCGGCCTTCCTCCCCCACGGATTTCAACGAGACCCGGTCATGAGCACCACCGCCGACTATACGGCCACCCACCGCTTCGCCCGCATCTCGGTGCGGAAGGTCAGGCCGCTTTTGGACCTGATCCGCGGCAAGTACGCCGACGACGCCCTCGACATCCTCAAGTACATGCCCCACCGCGGGGCCCGGATGATCGAGAAGGTTCTCAAAAGCGCCATGGCCAACGCCGAGGACCAGGGGGTCCGCAACTCCGGCGACCTGGTCGTCACCGACGCCCGGGGCGAGGGGGGCCCGATGTTCAAGCGACTGATGCCCCGCGCCCGCGGCATGGCCTATCTGATCCGCCGCCGCAGCTCCCACATCGTCATCGGCCTGGAGGACTTCTCCGCCGCGCCCGAGACTCGGGAGGCCTGAGCCGGGGCGCCGGCGCGGGCCGCTTTTCCACGAATCAACAAACGAAACACGAGAGAGACCAAGCAATGCGAATCCAAACAGCCGGGGGGCGGTGACCGATGGGCCAAAAGGTTCGACCGACCGGGTTCCGGGTGGGCGTCATGGAGGACTGGCGGAGCCGCTGGTACGCCTCCAAGCACGAATTCGCCGACCTTCTGGTCGAAGACTTCAAGATCCGCAAGTTCATCAAGGGCAAGTACCACTTCGCCGCCATCCCCAAGATCGAGATCGAGCGGACCCGCGACGCGGTGACCGTGCTGGTTTCGACGGCCCGCCCCGGCGTGGTCATCGGCCGCAAGGGGGCCGAGGTCGAGAAGCTCCAGGAGGAGCTCCAGAACCTCACCGGCCGGCGGATCGAGATCAAGATCGTCGAGGTCTCCCGCCCCGAGATCGACGCCCAGCTGATCAGCGAGGACATCGCCGAGCAGCTCCAGAAGCGGTCGAGCTTCCGGCGGACGATCAAGCGGGCGCTCGACCAGACGATGGACGGCGGCGCCAAGGGGGTCAAGGTCCAGCTCTCCGGACGGCTTGGCGGCGCCGAGATGTCCCGGACCGAGGCCGCGGCCAAGGGCTCCGTGCCGCTGAGCACGCTGCGGGCGAAGGTCGATTACGGTTTCGCCGAGGCCAAGACCGCGCAGGGGCACATCGGCGTGAAGGTGTGGGTCAACCAGGGCGACTATTTGAAGATGGAGACGACCGATGGCGCTGATGCCCAAGCGGGTCAAGTATCGAAAAAGCCAAAAAGGCCGCGTAAGAGGTAACGCCACCCGCGGCAACTTCGTCGCCTTCGGCGAGTACGGTCTGCAGGCCCTGGAGCCGGGACGCATCAGCGCCCAGACCATCGAGGCCGGCCGCGTCGTCGCCAGCCAGGCGGTCCGCGGCGGGGGCAAGCTCTACATCCGAATCTTCCCCCACAAGAGCATCACCTCGATCCCCGCCGAGACCCGAATGGGCAAGGGGAAGGGCGAGGTCGACTACTGGGCCGCGATCGTCAAGCCGGGCACGATCCTCTACGAGATCTCCGGCCTCACCGAGGACGCCGCCCGCGCCGCCTTGGCCCGCGTGTCCCACAAGATGCCCGTCGCCTGCCGGTTCGTCGGCCGCCGGCCGACGATCTAACCCCGAGCCGCAATCCGAGTCCGCCGCCGCGGGTCCCGAGTCGAGTCGAATCCAAAGAACCACCGAACCGACCGGGGCCCCGCCGGGGCCGGGACGACCGGAAGCAGGAACAAGAGACCCATGAGCAGCAAGGCCGCCGAACTCCGCGAGCACGACGACAACCACCTCGAGTCCCTCCTGGCCGAGGTCCAAAACAACCTGTTCCGCCTCCGCCTGCAAAGCGAGACGGAGCGGCTGGAGGCCCCCAGCGAAATCATCAAGGCCAAGCGGCAGATCGCCCGGATCAAGACGGTGCTGCGGCTCCGCCAGATCGAGCGCGAACGGTCGGCCGCCGCGGCCGCGGCCGACGCCGGGGCCGGAGCCTAAGGCGCCGCGAGTGACGCGGCGCGACGGCCGAGCCTCCCCCCGACGGCGACCGATCGGGCGCGACGGATTCCTTCAGCCCTTATTTTTTCATCCAAAGCGATCACGATGAGCCAAGCAAGCCCAGCCCAACCCGCCGCGTCCCGCCGGTCCGCCCGCAAGACGGAGATCGGCATGGTCGCCTCCGACAAGATGAACAAGACCCGCCGGGTCATCGTCGAGCGGCTCGTGCCGCACCCGAAGTACGGCAAGCTGACCCGCCGCCGGACCGTCTGCCACACCCACGACGAGACCAACGAGTCCCGCCAGGGCGACCTGGTCGAAATCATGGAGACCCGGCCGCTGTCGAAGACGAAGCGGTGGCGGTTGGTCCGCGTCGTCCGTCCCGGCGCCCAGCGGGCCCTGGCCGGCGAGGGCGAGGCCGCCGCGCCGGCGGTCGAGGCCGCCGAATAGGCGACCGGCCGACCCAACACCACTCCGCGGCGCGGCTCGCGAAGACGCCCGCTTCCCACCATCGCGATTCAGGAGGACGACGGCCGCGCGGCCGCGGCCCCGGTCGGCGACGAACCCAAAGGCTCCCGTTCCATGATCCAGATGCAAACCCGGCTCGACGTGGCCGACAACTCCGGCGCCAAGGAAGTGATGTGCATCAAGGTCCTTGGCGGCAGCGCCTCGCACTACAAGAGGCTCTCCGCGGGACTGGGCGACGTGATCGTCGCCAGCGTCAAGAAGGCCAACTCCGGCGGCGTCGTCAAGGCCGGCGACGTGGTCCGCTGCGTCATCGTCCGGACCCGCAACCAGACCCGGCGGGCCGACGGCTCCTACGTCAAGTTCGACAGCAACGCCGTGGTCCTGATCGACAACGAGAAGAACCCCCGCGGCACCCGCGTCTTCGGCGCCATCGCCTCGGAGCTCCGCGAGCGCCAGTTCATGAAGATCATCAGCCTGGCCTCCGACGTCGTCTAAGCTCAGCCGACCCGGCCGGCCGCGGCCTCGAACCGACCGAACCCCGAAGAATAGAAGACCCGACCCGACGCGAGAACGAGTCCAATCATGCTTATTCGCAAGGACGACCAAGTCGAAGTGATCACCGGCGACGACAAGGGCTCGCCGTCGGATCGCCGATTCGCCAAGGTGCTCCGGGCGATCCCCTCGAAGAACAAAATCGTCGTCGAGGGGGTCAACCTGGTTTACAAGCACATGAAGCCGAGCCAGAAGCAGCCCCAGGGGGGCCGGCTCTCCAAGGAGATGCCGATCAGCGTCTCCAACGTCATGCTCGTTTGCCCCAAGTGCAACCGGGGCGTCCGCGTCGGGACCCGCGTCACCGCCGACGGCCAAAAGGAACGCGTCTGCAAGAAGTGCGGCCAGTCGCTCGGCGACGTCGGCCCCCGCAAGGCGGCCCGCGCCGGCTCGGCCCAGACCGCCCAGAATCGTTGACCCCAACCATCACCGTCGCCGTCGCCGCCGCCACCGAACCGCCTCGCGGCCGCCGACGCGCCGCCGAATCCGACTGAAGGAACCCGGGCATGGCTCGCCTCCTGGAACTCTACAAGACCGAGATCGCCAAGGCGGTCGCCGCCAAATACAACCTCGACAACCCGATGGCGGTCCCGAAGCTCGACCGGATCGTCGTCAACATGGGGGTCGGCCGCGCCACCCAGGACAAGAACCTCCTGGACTCGGCCGTCGAGACCCTGGCCAAGATCAGCGGCCAGCGCCCCTTGATCACCAAGGCGAAGGTCTCCGTCTCCAGCTTCCGCCTCCGCGAGGGGAACCAGATCGGCTGCAAGGTCACGCTGCGGGGCCGGCGGATGTACGAGTTCCTCGACCGCCTGGTCTCCATCGCCCTGCCGCGAATTCGAGACTTTCGGGGCCTGAACCCCAACAGCTTCGACGGCCACGGCAACTTCAGCCTCGGCCTGGCCGAGCAGGTCGTCTTCCCCGAGATCGACGCCGACAAGATCCAGCACACCCACGGGATGAACATCACCATCGTCACGACCGCCACCAACGACGAGCAGGCCCGCGAGCTGCTCCGCCTCTTCGGCGTCCCGTTCCGACGGGCCGAGGGGGACCGGAGCGTCATCGCCCCCCTCGGCGCGGCCGCGGCCGCCGCCGGCGGCTGAGCCGAGGCGTCCTCCCGGCGGCGCGGCGACCCGAGCCGAGCCGACCCGTTTCTCCACAACCGCGAATTGACTTGGCCGGGCGCCCGCGGAGGCGCCCCTCCCCAACGGTCCCGGAAGGTCCAGCATGTCGACCAAGGCCCAACGCATTCGATCCGAGACGCCCCGCAAGTTCGCCACCCAGCATCGCAACCGGTGCCGGCTCTGCGGCCGTCCCCGCGCCTACTACCGCAAGTTCGGCATCTGCCGGATCTGCTTCCGGAGCCTGGCCAGCCGCGGCCTGATTCCGGGCGTCAAGAAGGCGAGCTGGTAGGATCGCCCCGGCCGAGCCCCGCGCCGGCCGGCGCCGGCGAACCCCGGCCGCGGAACGCAACCGAACACCGATAACAAGCCCAACCAGATACGATTCGCCCCCGCCGCGCCGACGCGCCGCCGGGCGGCCGCCCCCGAGTCGAGTTGACCCGACCGGGGCGTCGCCAGACCGGAACACCGCGTTACCCGCGGCGGATTAGGAAGGCCCCCCACGCCATGATGACCGACCCGATCGCCGATATGCTGACCCGGATCCGCAACGCCGTCCGGATCGAGCGGACGTCCCTCGACATGCCCGCGTCGAAGATGCGGCGGGGGATCGCCCAGGTCCTCAAGGACGAGGGCTACATCTGGGAGTACGAGGAGATCGACACCACCCCCGCGCGGACCCTCCGGCTGCACATGAAGTACGGCCCCAACGGCGAGCGGCTGATCACCAAGATCGACCGGATCAGCAAGCCCGGCCGCCGGGTCTACCGCGGCTACAAGGAGCTCAAGCCGATCCTGGGGGGCATGGGGATCCAGATCCTCAGCACCCCCAAGGGGGTCGTCAGCGACCGCCGCGCCCGGGCCGAGAAGGTCGGCGGCGAAGTGCTGGCCATGATCTACTGATCCCGATCCGTCCTCCGGCCCCGGCCGGCCAACCGCCCGTTATCCGTACATCAATCAAGCCGAAGAGGAAGACGGAGTCATGTCCCGCATAGGTCGCAAGCCGGTCGCCGTGCCGGCCAACGTCAAGGTCACCCTCGCCGACTCGACCATCAAGGTCGAGGGGCCCAAAGGGACGCTCAGCTACGCCCACCGCCCCGAGGTCTCCATCGCCCACGACGCGGAGAAGAACGAACTGCTCGTCACCCGCGGGGACGACGAGCGGCTCAGCCGGGCCCTCCACGGCCTGACCCGCGCCCTGGTGGCCAACATGATCACGGGCGTCGCCGAGGGCTACACCCGCAGGCTCGAGATCGTCGGCGTCGGCTACCAGGCCCAGCTCAAGAAGGCCAACACGATCGCGCTTCAGGTCGGCTACGCCAACCAGGTCGTTCTGGAGGCGCCCGAGGGGGTCTCGGTCACCGTTCCCGACCCGACGCACGTCGTCGTCACCGGCGCCGACAAGCAGGCCGTCGGCCAGTTCGCCGCCACCGTCCGGAAGGTCCGCCCCCCCGAGCCCTACAAGGGCAAGGGCATCCGCTACGAGGGCGAGGCCGTCCGCCGCAAGGCCGGCAAGGCGTTCGGCTCGAAGTAACTTCGGGGTTCCCAACCCCCCCCGGGGCCCGTGGTTGGACCGGGCACTTATAAGCACAAATCAACGAGGATCGTTTCGTGGACACCGCCAATCATCACCTGCTGGTCCAAACGCGCCGGCGCCGCCGCCAGCTTCGGGTCCGCAAGCGGCTCGTCGGGACCGCCGAGCGCCCCCGGCTGGCCGTCTTCCGCAGCTCCAAGCACATTTACGCCCAGGTCATCAACGACGCGACCGGCGCGACCCTGGCCCACGCCGGGACGCTCGAGCCGGAGCTGCGCTCCCAGCAGGCCTACGGCGGCAACAAGGCCGCCGCGGCCCTGGTCGGCAAGCTCGTCGCCGAGCGCGCCAAGGCGGCCGGCGTTGACAAGGTCTGCTTCGACCGCCGAAGCTACAAGTATCACGGCCGCGTCGAGGCGCTGGCCCAGGCCGCCCGCGAGGCGGGGCTCCAGTTCTAAGGCGCGCCGGGCGCTTCGCCGGAACGAATCAAAACAGCGGATACAGAGACAGCTCTCGATTACAGAAGGCAAGGAGAGAACCACGTGTCGAGCGACACACGAGAACGCGACTGGGTTGAGAGCGTCGTCTCGATCCGGCGGTGCGCGGCGGTCGTCAAGGGCGGCCGGCGCTTCAGCTTCAACGCCCTGGTCGTCGTCGGCAACAAGAGCGGCCAGGTCAGCTGGGGCTACGGCAAGGCCAACGAAGTCCCCCCCGCGGTCGAGAAGGGGGTCAAGGACGCCCACAAGCAGATGAAGCGGGTCAAGCTCAAGGGCTCGACCATCCCCCACGCCGTCATCGGCCGCTTCGGCGCGGCGACGGTCCTGATGATGCCCGCGGCGCCGGGCACCGGCGTCATCGCCGGCGGCGCGGTCCGCGCCGTGGTCGAGGCGGCCGGCATCAAGGACGTCCTGACCAAGAGCTTCGGCTCGCCCAACAAGCTCAACCTGGTCAAGGCCGCCATCAACGGCCTGGAGCAGCTTCGAACCAAGGAGGAGATCGCCAGCCTCCGGGGAGTGCAACTCTAATGCAACTGCACGACGTCCACGACGGCGTTCACCGCCGCAAGAAGCGCAAGCGGATCGGCCGCGGCACCGGCTCGGGCCACGGCAAGACCTCCGGCAAGGGCCACAAGGGCCACTCCTCGCGCCAGGGCTTCAAGATCGCCCCGCTCTTCGAGGGCGGCCAGATGCCCCTGGCCCGGCGGGTGCCGAAGCGCGGCTTCTTCAACGGCGCGTTCAAGAAGGACTTCGTCCTGGTCAACACCGGCGACCTGGAGATCGCCTTCGAGGCCGGCGCCACGGTCGACGAGGCCGCCCTCCGCGCCCGGGGGATGGTCAAGGGCTACAACCACGACGGGATCAAGGTCCTCGCCGACGGCGACCTGACCAAGGCCCTCGAAATCCACGCCACCAAGTTCAGCCGCCAGGCCGTCGCCAAGATCGAGGCCGCCGGCGGCAAGGCCGTCGTCGTCCCCTACGTCGGCAAGGTCAAGAAGACCGGGGCCGAGGCCGAGGCCGCCTCCTAAGCGGGCGCCCCCGCGAGGCGAGCGGGCGGCGCGAGCCCCCCGCCCGCCTGAAAACCTCACGGCGATCGGCGCGGGCTGGGCCGTCCAATCATTCCGACGGAGCGCGGCAGCGCGCTCCCTTTCCTCACAGAGACATCGAGCCGACCACGGCCCAGCGGAGGCGATCGCGCGTGGACCAACTGATCACCGTCTTCAAGATCCCCGAGCTCAGGCGCAAGATCTTCTTCACGGCCTTGCTGCTGGCCATTTACCGAATCGGCTTCTACGTCCCGTTGCCGATCGTCAACCAGGCCCAGCTGCAAAGCTGGGAGGAGCAGCTCAGCTCCAACGCCGCGGGCAAGCTCTTCGGCACCGTCGCCATGTTCGGCGGCACCTCGATCGGCATGAGCACGATCTTCGGCCTGGGCATCATGCCCTACATCTCCGCCTCGATCATCTTCCAGCTTCTCGGCAGCGTCGTGCCGGCCCTTGAAGCGATGCAGAAGGAGGGGGAGGCCGGCCGAAAACGGATCAACGAGTACACAAGATACTCGACGGTCGTCTTATGCGCGATCCAAAGCGCCTTCTGGGTGCAGTACATGATGAGCCCCCAGATGAACGTGGTTCTGCCCCAGTACAGAGACTTCTGGCACGGGGCGATCTGCGTGATGATCATGACCTGCGGCACCGTCTTTTTGATGTGGGTCGGCGAGCAGATCGACGAGTACGGCATCGGCAACGGCATCAGCCTGCTGATCATGGCCGGCATCCTCTCGCGACTGCCGGTGGCCGTCCAGGGGCTCTGGGAGAACTCGACCACCCGGCTCACCCCCGAGCCGGGCAAGTACGGCATCATCACCCTCCTGCTGCTGGTCGGCCTCTTCGTGGCCGTCATCGTCGGGGTGGTGGCCATCACCGAGAGCCAACGGCGGATCCCGACCCAGTCGGCCAAGCACGTCCGAGGCCGGCGGGTCTACGGCGGAGCCCGGCAGTTCCTCCCCCTGCGGGTCAACCAGGCGGGCGTCATGCCGATCATCTTCGCCTCCAGCCTCCTGATCTTCCCCTCGATCCTGCTGACCGGCCTGGCCCGAGCGACCGCGAACCTCAGGTCCGAGACCTGGTCGATCGGCTCGTTCTTCGCCGGGATGATCCAGGAGCTCACCGACGCCTTCCAGCGCCAGGGCTACCTCTACACCGTCAGCTACATCATCCTGATCTACTTCTTCTGCTACTTCTGGACGGCCATCACCTTCAACCCCAAGGACATGGCCGACAACCTGAAGGACTACGGCAGCTTCATCCCCGGCTACCGCCCGGGACGGCCGACCTCCGACTACCTTGAGAAGGTCATGCTCCGCATCACCTACGTCGGCGCGGCCTTCCTCGCCCTGGTGGCCGTCATCCCGATGCTCGTGCAGAACGGCCTGAACGTCGACTTCACCGTCGCCCAGTTCTTCGGCGGCACGGGCCTCCTGATCGTCGTCAGCGTCTGCCTCGACCTGGTGCAGAAGATCGACAGCCACCTGGTGATGCGCAACTACACCGGGCTTTTGAACCGCAAGTAAGTCAAGGAGTCCCCACACCGTGTCCTCCCCCGGCGGCCCGAGCAAGCGCCTTCCGATTCCGTCGTTCCTCTCCGGCAAGGGCCGGGGGAGAAGCGCCCCCGGAGGGCCCGGCTCGGCCCGCCCCTCGGTCCAGTTGAAGAGCCCCCGCGAGATCGGCCTGATGCGCGAGGCCGGCCGGGTCGTCGCCAAGGCGCTGGCCGCGGCCCGCGAGCTGGCCGTCCCCGGCGCGACGACCGCCGACCTCGACGCGGCCGTCGCCGCCGTCTTCCGCGAGCACGAGGCGACCCCCTTGTTCCTGGGCTACCCCAGCTCGACCAAGGGCAAGCCCCCGTTTCCGGCGGTCATCTGCTCCAGCGTCAACGAGCAGGTCGTCCACGGCATCCCCAACAAGCGGCCGCTCCGCGAGGGCGACATCGTCTCGGTCGACACCGGCTGCCGCCTGGCCGGCTGGTGCGGCGACTCGGCCGTCACCCTGCCGATCGGCCGGATCGACCCGAAGGTCCAGAAGCTGCTGGACGTCACCGCCGAGACCCTCGAGCTGGCCATCCGGGCGATGGGCCGCTGCCGGTACTGGTCGGAAGTCGCCTCGCTGATGGAGCAGTACGTCAAGAGCCAGGGCTTCCACGTCGTCGAGAGCTTCGTCGGCCACGGCATCGGCCAGAAGATGCACGAGGAGCCCCAGGTCCCCAACTTCGTCAGCAAGGGCCTGCGGAAGCGCGACATCCTGCTTGAGCCGGGCGTCGTTCTGGCCGTCGAGCCGATGGTTTCGATGGGCACCAAGGACGTCCGGATCCTCGACGACGGCTGGACCGTCGAGACGAAGGACCGCCTCCCAAGCGCCCACTTCGAGCACACCATCGCCATGACGGCCGACGGCCCCCAGGTCCTGACCCGACCCGACGACTAACCCCCGCGCGGGTTGCGCGGGCGGCCACCGAAATCACGGCCGCCGGAAGGCGGATTTTCCTTGACGGGAACGACGGTTCAACCCCTTGCGAAATGGAATCGAGGACGTTACAGTAATCCAATTACCCCGGGCCCGACGCGCCGCGCCGCCGCTTCCCAAAAGCTCCGGCGACCATCGGGCCGTCGGGAGAGCGCGACGAATCGCCCCTCGACCGGCCGGTCCTCCGGCCGTCGCGAACGAGCCTTCCGCTTTTCCCCTCTCGGCGCTCCCCCAATCGGGCCCCGCCCGTCCGTTCTCCCGTTCCGATCGCGTCGTCGGCGAAGCCGTCGCGGTGGATCGACATCGGGACGCGCGATCGAGCCGCCGACGGGGAGGGGAGACGCGGCGCGGCGACCGGACGGATCGCCCGGGCGCCGGGGCCGCCGCTCGCGGCGTCGCGCCGGCGAGCCAGACCAAGCGAAGCGAGTTCAAGACGGATCGGAAGCGAAGGAACAAGCCATGAAAGTGCGATCCAGCGTCAAGCGAATCTGCGAGAATTGCAAAATCGTCCGCCGCGGGGGGAAGGTCCTGGTGATCTGCACCAACCCGAGGCACAAGCAGCGACAAGGTTGATTGATCGACCGCCGCGCCGCCACCGGCCGCGACCGACCCGACGGAGACTGACCGAATGCCTCGTATTCTGGGCGTCGACATACCCAACGACAAGCGAACCATCATCTCGCTGCGCTACATCTACGGAATCGGCCCGCACCTCTCCGGCCAGCTCTGCGAGCGGGCGGGGGTCGACCCCGAGAAGCGCGCCCGCGACCTGACCGACGACGAACTGGCCCGACTGGCCGCCCTGCTCGACAACGAATTCGTCGTCGAGGGACAGCTCCGCCGCCAGGTTCAGCAACACATCGCCCGGCTCCGCGAGATCGGCTGCTATCGGGGCCTTCGCCACCGCAAGGGCCTGCCGGTCCGCGGCCAGCGGACCCGAACCAACGCCCGCACCCGCAAGGGCCCGCGCAAGACCGTCGCCGGCAAGAAGGGCGTCAAGGAAATGCGCTGATCGCGCGCAAGCCGCCGCGCGGCGCGGCGGTTGGTCGCGTCCGAATTCGGGAGGGCGAGGCTCCCGCCGAGCCGTCGCTTGGCGCGGGGTTCGGCTGGAGCCTCGCCCTCCCAGCCATTCGGCGAGCCGCCCCAAATCAACCGCGATGAGACAGTAGCGCAAGCCCAATCCAACCAAACTGATCCAGGAGCACGGAACTCGTGGCCAAGGCCAAGAAGCGGAAGACGCGACGCAACGTCAGCCGAGCGGTGGTGCACATCAAGGCGACGTTCAACAACACGACGGTGACGATCACCGACCCCAACGGCGACGCCCTCGCCTGGGCCTCCTCGGGGACCGTCGGCTTCAAGGGAAGCCGCAAGAGCACCCCCTTCGCCGCCCAGCGGGCCGCGGAGACGGTCTCGGCCGCCGCGACGAAGTTCGGCGTCAAGGAGGTGGAGGTGAAGGTCAAGGGCCCCGGCTCCGGCCGCGAGAGCGCCATCACCGCCATCCAGGCCTCGGGCCTCTCGATCAAGGCCATCGAGGACGTCACCCCGCTGCCGCACAACGGCTGCCGCCCCCCCAAGAAGCGCCGGGTCTGATCGCGGTCCGGTCGACCGACCGCCGGGGGCCGGCCCCACGGGGCGGAAACCGCGGCGCCGCCCTGGCTCCTTTTTGGGGTGGACCGCTCCCGAGCGACGCGCGACCCAAGCCGATCCGACCGGACGTTATTCCGACACCGCCATTATCCGAGAACACCCAACCGATCCGAGGTTCGTGGACATACCATGGGACGACACACGGGACCAGTCTGCCGGCTCTGCCGCCGCGAAGGGATGAAGCTGTTTCTCAAAGGGACGCGCTGCGACACCCCCAAGTGCGCCGTCGACCGCCGCGATGGCGTGCCCGGCATGCACCAGTATCGCCGGGGCAAGGCCAGCGAGTACGCCATCCGGCTCCGCGAGAAGCAGAAGGTGAAGCGGTACTACGGCATCTTCGAGAAGCAGTTCCGCAAGTACTACGACATCGCCAGCCGCAAGTCCGGCAACACCGGCGACAGCCTGATGTCGCTCCTGGAGCGCCGGCTCGACAACGTCGTCACCCGGCTGGGCTTCGCCCTGAGCCGCCCGCAGGCCCGGCAGTTCGTCCGGCACGGCCACGTCCTGGTCAACGGCCGCAAGCTCGACATCCCCAGCTACCTGGTGCGCCCCGGCGACGTCATCGCCGTGAAGAACCGCGAGCACTCCCGGAAGCTGGCCGCGAGCAACCTCGCCGAGCACTCCGTCCAGATCCCCGACTGGCTCGACCGCGTCGCCACCGATCCTCCCGAGGGGCGGGTCAGCCGCCTGCCGGCGGTTCAGGACGTCGCTCTGCCCGTCACGCCGCAGTTGATCGTCGAGTTGTTGAGCCGTTGATCGCGGCCGGTCCAGACTGAGCTCCTCCAGGGGGATTTCCGATGCGCATCCGTTGGCGCGGGCTCGAACTGCCCAGCCGAGTCACCTGCAACCACGAGACCCTCACCGACACCTTCGGCGAGTTCCACGTCGAGCCGTTCGAACGCGGCTTCGGCCACACCGTGGGCAACAGCCTCAGGCGGATCCTGCTTTCCAGCCTCGAGGGCAGCGCGGTCACCCGGATCAAGATCCAGGGCGTGCAGCACGAGTTCTCGTCGATCCCCGGCATGGTCGACGACATCACCGACCTGGTGCTCAACATCAAGCTCCTGGTGGTCAAGAACCACTCGGAGCAGCCCCGGACGATCCGGATCGACCGCGACCGCCGCGGCGTCGTCACCGCCGCCGACATCCTCCACGACGAGTCGGTCGAGATCATCAATCCCGACCACATCCTCTGCACCCTCACCGACGACGTCCCCTTCCATCTGGAGATGACCGTCGACAACGGCCGCGGCTACATGACCGCCGCCGAGGGGCACACCGACGACCTGGAGATCGGCGTCATCCCCATCGACGCCAGCTTCAGCCCCGTGCAGCGGGTCGAGTACCACGTTGAAAACACCCGCGTCGGCCAGCGGACCAACTACGACAAGCTGATCCTCCGCATCTGGACCACCGGCGTCCTGGGCCCGGAGATGGCGCTTGTGGAGGCCGCCAAGATCCTCCGCAAGCACCTCAACCCGTTCGTCCAGTACAACGAGCCGGGGCCGGGGCTGCCCAGCGAGTCGGGCCCCGCCGACGGCCACCTGCACATGCCCGTCGACGCCGAGCTCGAGCGCAAGCTCGACATGAGCCTCGCCGAGCTGGAGCTTTCCGTCCGCGCCACCAACTGCCTGGAGAGCGAGGGGATCACCACCGTTCGCCACCTGGTCAGCCGCTCCGAGGACCAGCTGCTCACCGTCCGCAACTTCGGCGAGACCACCCTCAAGGAAGTGCGGGCGAAGCTCGTGGAGATCGGCCTCGACCTGGGGATGGCCGTTCCCGCCAAGCCCTGATTGATGAGTTGAATCTCAACGGCGGCCGCGCCCGCGTCGTCCGAATCGTTTCGCCCAATTCAAGAAACCAAGGCCCCGGGGACGGATGGCGTTCCCGGGGCCGTCGAACCAATCGAAATTCGTCATGCGACACAGAAAAGCCGGCCGCAAGTTCAAGCGTTCCCCGTCCCACCGCCGCATGCTCCTGCGCAACCTGGCCACCGCGCTTCTGGAGCATGGCAAGATCACCACGACGCTGCCCAAGGCGAAGGAGCTTCAGCCCTACGTCGAGAAGCTGATCAGCACCGCCCGCGACGGCTTCAACCTGGACAAGTTCCGCCGCTCGCTGACGGTCCTCAACAGCAAGGACGTCGCCTTCAAGCTCTTCAACGAGGTCGGCCCCCGCTTCAAGGGCCGTCCCGGCGGCTACACCCGCATCTACAAGCTCGCCAAGGTCCGCCAGGGTGACGCCGCCCAGATGGCCGTCATCACCCTCCTGGGCGAGAACGAGCAGATCAAGGCCCCGACCCGCCCCGAGGTCGTCCCCGCCGCCGCCCCGACCGCCTAAGGGCGGGGCGAAACGGGCGAGGCCGACCGATCGATCTCCCGGGAGGGCATGGCCCTCCCGGCCCCCTCCCGCGGGAGAATACCCGATGAGCCATTCCCCTCGCGACCCCCACTGCGTCTTCTGCAAAATCATCGCCGGCGAGATCCCCTCGACGCGGGTCCTTGAAACCGACCAGGCGATCGCCTTCCTCGACATCAACCCGGTCAACAAGGGACACCTGCTGATCGTCCCCCGGGCGCATTATCCCCGCGTGCTCGACCTGCCCGACGACCTCTCCGCCCACGTCGGCTCGCTCGTCCCCCGTCTGGCCCGCGCCGTCCACGACGCGACCGGGGCCGAGGACTCCAACGTCATCATCAACAGCGGCCGAGTCGCCGGCCAGACCGTCGACCACTGCCACTGGCACATCCTCCCCCGCTTCCAGGGCGACCCCGTCCGCTGGCCCTGGCCCCAGGGAAGCTACGCCGACGGCGAAGCCTCGCAAATGGCCGACGCCATCATCCGGGCGCTGAAGAGCGACTGACGACAGGCTGGCAACCCGGCGAACGCCATCCGAATCGGGCATGCGTCCTCCCTATCTCCCCTCGCGGGAGGGGAGCACGCGCCGGAGGGTCGGATTCGGGAGGGCAATACCCTCCCATCAAACCCGCGCGCAACGCAGTCGCTCGGCGCTCCAGGTGGCTCAAGCCTCGCGCCGAACAGCATTGGGCCGCGGGCCGGTTCCGCGTTCGTGGGCCGCTTGCCGCCGCGCGGCGCCCGCTCCACGGGCTTTTCTCCTCCCCAGGGATGAGGGACAATGGGCAACCACCCCTCCATCCGCCCCAGCGAGGAGCCTCACCCATGATCCGCGCGGCCAGGCTGAACGGCGTCCCGCTCATCGTCTTCCTCTTCTTCCTCGGCGCCCCTGGTTTTGCTTCGGGTGACGAGGGCGCGAAGCCGGCGTCGCGCGCGCTGCGGGGCGTGGTTGTCGACGAGGCGGGCAACCCCGTCGCCGGGGCCGAGGTCCGGGTCGATGCTTACGAGTTGGACGTGAGCCGGGGCGTTGCGGATTCAGCCGGCGCGTTCGCCATTGCCGCTCCTGGTGGACCGCTCGACGGCCGTCGGATCCTCGCCCTCTCTCCGGATGGCCGAAAGCTCGGCCGCTTCCGTTATGGTTACGAGTTGACCAAGGTTCAAGCCGACGCGCCCGTCCGGATCGTCGTGGAGCCGGGTCGGGAGATCGCCGTCCATGTCGCCGACGCCGACAAAGCGCCGATCGCCGGCGCGACGGTTGAGGCCGTGGGCGATTACGTCATTCTGGCTCACGCGACGACGGAGGCCAACGGAACGGCCAGGCT
>Ga0180216_1000610_pt1 | contig 36061 bp, 36 predicted proteins | sample eDN3rd37CBELigMG_FD_128879 | JGI IMG/M metagenome (GOLD analysis project Ga0180216, IMG submission 128879) | Enriched Miracle-Growth compost microbial communities from Emeryville, California, USA - eDNA 3rd pass 37_C BE-Lig MG (version 2)... ... | reverse complement strand
GCGTCGAAGCAATTATCCGGTAGAAAATCTTCGAAGCAATACAACCAAAAACGCTACGGCGTAGGAATAAATCGTTTGGAAAACGGAGTGTTACGCCTTTAAAGCCTACTGCTACAAATAAAAACCAAGAAGCAGTAGGCTTTAAAAAGCGAATGTAAAACGAATTATTCCGGAGCGCTGCATAAATCCGAAGCGTCGAAGCAATTATCCGGTAGAAAATCTTCGAAGCAATGCAACCAAAAACGCTACGGCGTAGGAATAAATCGTTTGGAAAACGGAGTGTTTCGCCTTTAAAGCCCACTGCTACAAATAAAACCAAGAAGCAGTAGGCTTTAAAAAGCGAATGTAAAACGAATTATTCCGGAGCATAAAAATAAAATGAAAGCGCTTATTGACAAAGTGGAAGCGTATACATATAATAAAAGTACAGTATGGTTTCTCTCCACTCCTATCCAATAACTGTAGCATTCAATTAGTAATGCTAACCACTTCTTTTGAAGTGGTTTTTTTTTGTCTATATACATTTTTCATTTCTTGTTACACAATGTAATCTCTTAATATTATTTACCCACCACTCAAGTAGTGGTGGGTTGCAATAATTAAAAGATGTTAGTTGTTTGCTAGGATTTACTCTCATAGCTTTATTTCACTTGAATAGCTTTAACAATTTCGGTATTAACACGTTGACGCCCTGGTGCTTGACTATCACTATATTGCTCTAGTAACTGCTGAAGTAAAAGTTGATACGCTTTATCAAAAGCTGCATCTTCTAGTGTTTTAATGTCTGGAATAACGCCAATATCATTCCAGCTTCCAGCTGTTGTCGGGTTAATGACATATGCGTTCGGTATAAACGCTTGAAAATGGTCGTTAATACGGTGTACACTCCCAGCATTTGCTTTACCGCTTGTCTGCTCACCGACTATTTTTGCCCGTTGCAGTGCTTGTAGATTATAAGCAAATTCTTCTCCACCTGAAGCTGTTCTACTGCTAGTTAATACGTAAATAGGCTTGCTCGCTCCAAACTTTTTCCCAGGAACAGAAGGTAAACTCCAGAAAGACTGTACTTTATCATAGTATCTCCAGTATGTATCATGTAAATGTATTGGTGGATAACTTTCAAGTAAATAACTAGCAATTAGAGCTGTCATAAAGGAAGATCCTCCATGATTGCTACGAAGATCAATAATTAGTCCATCAGTATGTGCCAAAAAACTCATCGCATATGCTGCAGTTTCTCCTGCAAACTGCGGGTACTCAAAGCTATTTATAACTAGATGACCGACATTGCCAGCTAATCTTTCCACTTTTTGAAATCCATAATTATTAAGCTGCTGTGAGGAATGATGATCTGCGGATGAAGGATCGAACGGTATAGTGGAGATTGGTTTCTCACTATATATCAATTCTAAGTGCTTATCGTTACTTATCTGCAGCAATTGCTTTGTTATTTTGCTTGCTACAAAATGACCATTAACCTCATTGTAATACTCCCCATTAGCTAGCTGTGCTAGTAATGACTTGCTCATGTTCTCAGCAATTTCAGGAAAAACATAATAGTCCAGCAATAACTCTGCAAATCTCGCTACCATCTGGGAAATGTACTCCGGTTTAAGTTCAAATGTCGTCATCCTTTTCATCCTCTCTCACTTCACTTGTCACTATCCTTAATATTCAAATTGTTTCACTTCTCATTATATATTACAGAATTTCATTATGTATATAACAGATTGTATAAAATATCAACAACACCTATGAATATTTGCTTTCATACACATAAAACAGATATTAATAATCAGTATAACAGATCACTCTCGCTACATACTTGCATCCTTATTTAAAAGAAGAATTTAAGAACGATATTAATCTGTGTATCAACGTTTAGGGTGTATTGAAATATGGTTATGAATGTAAGCATGATCTTAAAAGGTTTTTTGACTAAATACACTTATTAAATCAAATAATAAAGTAATATAGAGATACGCCTATTAAATGGAATGGGAGGAACCACAATGAAAATAGCGATTGCTGGGGGAAACGGTTTTATTGGATCAGCACTAATTACATATTTTCGAGAGCAGCAGCATCAACTTTATATATTATCAAGACAAGCTGAAAAGCTTCCGTCACGTGATGGTGTAATCTATGTTAGCTGGATGGGAAAGAAGGATAAACCAGAACTTCATATTGAAGGGGTCGATGTTTTTATTAATTTGGCTGGAGTCTCTTTAAATAGCGGAAGATGGACTGCGTCAAGAAAGCAGGCAATACAATCCAGCCGAGAAATCACTACGAAAGAAGTCGTGCGCATCATTAACACTTTGAATAAAAAGCCAAAGATTCTATTACAAGCTAGCGCAGTAGGGTACTATGGAACATCTAATACGAAAGTGTTCACGGAGCAGGACATTGTACCGGCTACAGACTTTCTTTCGACAACTGTTTATCATTGGGAGCAAGAAGCGATGCAGAGTGGTATTCGAACCGTGTTGATGAGATTCGGCGTCGTACTCGGCGTAGACGGTGGAGCATTTTCAATGATGAAGCTACCTTACCGATTATTGGTAGGAGGCAGAATAGGGAGTGGGCAACAGCCGTTGCCGTGGATTCATATTGATGATGTCACTCGAGCTATAGACCATTGTATTCGTACTGTAAGCATGGAAGGGCCAGTTAATTTTACTGCACCTGAAAGTGTAACGATGGAGCAGTTTGGTATAACACTCGCCCAAGCGATGCAGCGACCACATTGGCTTCCATTACCTAGCTTCATCATGAGGCTTATACTTGGAGAAATGAGTATGCTATTGCTAGAGGGGCAACGTGTTTATCCTGAGCGACTATTAAATCATGGGTTTATCTTTAGTTACCCATCTCTTAAAGCGGCGTTAACCAAATTGGTACAACAACAGTCCAAAAGGATAGAGAAAAGGTAGATGAAATACTGATAGAAATAAGCATGAATTATGGTGAAATCGCCATACCTTATTGCAATGCCCACTCCTTGAGTGGTCTTTTTTTTGCCACATATTTTGTCGATATGTTATGCTATACATAATTGTACATAGTTTTTAGGTCTTTTTTGGTATTCCAAGATGGCTTAAAACGAGCAAATTTTTTTATTCAATTATTTCGAAATATCAACTGGTTTTATTTGGGTTTATCATATAGCAGTATCGAAAACGCAACTTTTAGCTCCAAGTGAAGTATATGCTTATAACTATACTCTCTTGGGATAAATTGCAGGTGGAGGAGGTTCGCCTGTTATGACAGATTCCCAGCTAATACGAGAAATTAAAGATGGCAATGTTGAGCTCTATAGTGAGCTGATGAATCGCTATCAACGAAGGATATTATCTTTTATTTATCATATGTTAAAAAGCGCTAAGCTAGAGTCAATTGCCGAGGACCTCACCTCTGAGACGTTTTATAAGGCATATAAAAGTCTGCACTCCTTTCGTGAGGTAGATGCGACTTTTTCGACTTGGCTTTATACGATTGCAAGAAATACTGTTTTAAGTGAGCTTCGCAAACGTAAGGCCGCTACTGTTTCGATTGAAGAAGTCAATATCGAACCGATGGTTTCGAACGAGGCGACACCAGAGCAGCAATTGCTGCTGAACGAGCGTATGAATCTCGTCCGTAGAGCAATTGATCAATTACCTGAAAAGCAGCGTGCAGCAATTATATTAAGAGAATACGAACAACTAGATTATCAAGAGATTGCGAATATACTTGAGCAGTCAGTCAGCTCAGTTAAGTCATTACTGTTTAGAGCAAGAGCAAGCATTAAGGGACAGCTAGAGCCTTATATTGTTCAAGATACAGATAGTCGTGACTTGGAAAGGATGAATCGGAAATGAATTGTAAGCAAGTTGATGAGCTTCTCCATACTTATTGGCAGCTAGACGAAGAAAATCCACTGCGAATTGAATTAGAAGCGCATATGTTTGAATGTCAGCATTGCGCAGCTAAATTAGATTTGGATGCTGATTCATTTCCAGCCTTTGAATTAGATGAGTTAGTCATTCCAGATAACGACATGACCTCAAACTCAATTAGCAGTAATGTAATGCAACGAATTTATGATGAAGAAACATGGTTTATGCCGATAGCAACGAAGCGGTATCAGTTCTCACCAAGCTTCCGTCGCAACGTATTTATTATTATTGCAAGCTGTCTAGCTATGTTTTCTCTTGCCTTATTTATTTTTGTATATGATTACTATGAAACATCTACACAAGTATCACATAAAAGCATTTCGGGCATAGTTGATGTAGCGAATGCCGCAGTGACAACAACACATACTTCTATTTATTCTAGCTCGATACCCGTAGCTAGTATTAGCGAGCCAATCGTATTACAGGTAGTACCGACATTTCCACAGTATTATGTTGCACTTTCCTTTATAGGGATCGTTCTGACCTTACTGACGATGAGTTGGTTCACAAGGACGAGGCAGTAGCGAATATAGATCATATAAATAAGGTGGTTCCAACATGTTAATTGGATTAGTTCGTCATGGTGAAACGAGCTGGAATGTTGTCAGAAGAATTCAAGGCCAGACAGATATTCCGCTAAATGAAAATGGAATACAGCAAGCAAAGCTATTAGCTAGCAGATTGCAGAATGAGGAACAAATATGGGATTATGTACTGACTAGTGACCTGCAGAGAGCAATCGTTACTGGTCAACATATTGCAGAGGCACTCAACATACAAGTGCTGCCATCAGATCAACGTTTACGTGAGCGTTATTTTGGGGAAGTGGAAGGGACGACACTAGAGGAGCGTGTGGAGCGCTGGGGCGAGCAATGGAAGGAGCTAGATCTAGGTGCCGAATCTCATGAGCTTATGCGCCTGAGGGGTGTACAATTGCTTGAGGAGCTTTATACACGCTACCCAAATGCTAACATCCTATGCGTTTCTCATGGCAGCTTTATCGCGCAGCTATTGCAGGAGCTTTTTTCACATATTGAAGATTTACGAATTGGTAATCTATCCTATTCCATCCTAAGTCGAGATCAGGACGGCTGGCAACTGCTCTTGCACAATTGCACAAAGCATTTGGAATCGATTGATTTACAATAGGTTTCTATTGCGATATGATAATTGAATGCTTATATGAAATAAAACTGTAAGAAATGAGGATATTGAATGTCTGTTAGTACATTAGAGCAAGCACGGAGCGTGCAGAAGCAAGGGATTATTGACCTACACGAGGCGCTAAGCGAGCTTTCGAAGGATGCTTTGACAATTATTCGTAAAAACGCATCTGTTAAAAATGTAAGTAAATTAAATCGTGAGCAGTTGGTTACTGCTTTAATAGAGCAATTACCGAGCAGCTTAGCACTTGAGCTGCCAGAAATATTTAAGCTGTTGGATGAAGAGCGGATTGCACTTTTAGAGCAGGTTACAAGTAAGCATGGTTATGTTCTAGTTGGTGAAGGCTGGACCGACAGCATGACTCATTATTGGCAGGAGCTAGGCTTGTTGTTCAAAGCAAGCCATGAAGGACAAGACGTTATGGCTATGCCTTCCGAGCTTATTGAAACGGTAAAATCTGCTTTAGCAGTGCTTGATCGTAAAATCATCAATCTGAACACAATGTATTTAACCGTTGTGAAAGGGATGGTGTATTACTACGGAGCATTGACGCACGAGCAGGTTGGGGAGATTATTGCACGTTACCCAATGTTTGAAGCGTTACAGGCACCTTATATGCATATCATTATCAATTATCGTCATTATCGTTCTGATCTTAGCTTGAATGAGCAGATGGTGCATCATTTTGCGATACCTGATCCTACACTAATTGTCCGTGAGCAAGGTAAACGAAATGATTTAAGCTTCGCTAGCTTTACATTGCATCAATTGCAACAAGCTGGTGCAGCTAATTTCGTCGATCGTACAGAAGGGCATCGAATATTTGTTGAGTTGCTAATGAAGCAATTTAAGCTGCCACAATTTGAAGCAAATCTTGTAGCAGATCAATGTGAATTTGGAATTCGAGCTGGTTTGCAGCTACAGGATTTACTTGAATACGTTCGTAGAGAGCTAAAATTGGATGAGCCGACTCTACAGCTATTAGTGCCTCGTCTTATTATGATGTACAATAGCACGCCACAATGGTGTTTGAAGGGGTTCAGCTCCTCTCAGCTAGCTAATGAGGGTGAAGTGATTCAGCCAGCTCAAATGGTCAAAGAAAAAGCGACACTAGGTCGTAATGATATATGCTACTGTGGTAGTGGTAAAAAGTTTAAAAAATGCTGTATCAACAAATAAAATATTGTATTTATATAGAAAAGCATGGGGTTCCGAAGCGGGAACTCCATGCTTTTTGTCGTTTATAACCTACAGTTTAATTGAATGAAATATTTATGCATTGGTATGAAAGCATAAAAATTACCAATACTAAGACTACGAGAGTAAATATACAGCTAGAACTCGCTGCATCATAGCAGCTTTACTGCGCAAAAGTAGTGAAATTTCGACTTGGAGGAGGGAGCAGATGATATTATCAGAGATGCTTAGCTACGCAGATATTTCACAGCTTTCATCGATTGCTAAGCGATATGGATGCGAGTGTAACGGTCACTCCAAGCATGAGTTAATTCAATCTATTCTGTCCAATGTGCAGCGAAAGGAAGTGATCGCACATTCACTTGAACAGCTAGAGCTAGAAGAGCTTAGATTTCTTAACTACTTATTGTTCGAGCAGATGGGACCGTTTAGCATGGAGGATTTGCTAGCTCGCGTCCAACAATGCCGCTTTGATCTTACTCAAAAAAATCAGCCTGCCCAGCAGCTAGAACTAATCAGTGCACCAATGACAGGAGTTAATGGTGAAAATGGGCTAGGCAAAGGGGCTTCAGCCAACGGGAAGAGTAAACAAAGCAAGCGAAAATCCAGCAAAAACGATAAGAAGCAGTCTCCACAGCTTACTCCGCGTGAGATGATCGTGCGCTTTAAGAGTCAAGGCTGGCTGTTTAATGGGCATCGAGCGCATGATCGATACATGTTTCATGTACCGACCGATTTTCGCATTCGTTATCGTCAAATTTTGCTTGGCAAGCTGCAAAAATCGGTGATATATTGTGAGGCTCCTCTTCAGGTTGACGATGAAAGTGGCAAGCTGCTGGAAGATATGCGACTAATGCTAGAGTATGTAGACAAGCATCAGCCTACAGCGGCGGCAGATGGGGTCATTCATCGACGTGCAGCGCAGCAAATTAATGAACTATGCACGGTCAAGGATGAGCTGCCTAGCAAAGGAGCTTGGAAGTTTGGTTACGGGAAAGGTTTTGGCGAACTGCCTGATCGGATGACCTTAATGTATGACTATATGTGGAGTAAAAAATGGATTGAGCTGAACTATGATCGGATAATGATTAACGAAGCAAATAGGGCCCATATGCATATACTGCAAAGAAATGACCTTCTTGATATGGTGCAGCATTGGTTAAAAAGCTATCGTACGCCAATCCCAAATATTCGTGCATTAGTATACTGGGTGGTAACGCTTTCGAGCAGCTGGTGCACGCAACAGTCGCTAGAAGCGGTATTGCTGCCACTAATTAAGCCGTATTATTTTGATTCTGCAACAAGCGTGCTGCATAAACGGATTATCAAGCCGCTTAAGCATTTCGGACTATTGCAGGTGGGACAGCAGGATCAGGTAGGATGCGTGTTGCAGGCGAGTAGCTATGGCAAAAAAATGATGACTATGCTTTACGCTGAGCGTTGACATGAGAAGGGCTCATTGGTAAAATTTCACTACATTTTACTAGGAGCTGATTCCATGTTCATTCCATATCAAGGGAAATACCCACAGCTTGGTGCCAATGTTTATGTTGCTGAGGGCGCTAAAATTGTTGGAGATGTACAGATTGCTGATGAGAGCACAATTTGGTTCAATGCCGTTTTGCGAGGAGATTTAGCTCCTATCATGATCGGAAAGCGCTGTAACTTGCAGGATGCTGTTGTTGCACATGTTAACACTAATCAGCCACTAATTCTCGCTGAAGAGGTTTCAGTCGGTCACAGTGCGATCGTCCATGGCTGTACGATTGGCAAGGGCAGCTTAATCGGGATGGGAGCAATACTTCTTAACGGTGCAGATATTGGAGAATATGCATTAATAGGAGCAGGTGCTGTCGTAACGGAAAATAGTAAAACTCCGCCCTATACCTTATCTCTAGGAACGCCAGCTAAGGTTGTTCGTGAACTTAATGATGCAGACCTCGAACGAATGAAAAGAACAATGGAAAGCTATGTACTCAAAGGATACGAGTATAGGAATCAATAGCACCGCATTGGAGGTGTTTCGTATCGATAAGATGAATATCCAATATGAGGCAATGCTAGGTCTAACTGCCGAGTTAATACTTGATGACGCGCTTCGTACCTATAAGCGCGATCAATTACAGAAATCAATTGACGAGGCGCTTGCTTCAGGTAATGAGCAAATGTTTTATCAACTAACACAAGAGCTACAAGAGCTAGATCACTAAAATAATAATTCCGCCGTCAAATAAAGACTATAGTATTTGGCGGCTTTGTTATGTATGATGGAGTGAGGAATAATAGCAAGCATTACGAAAAGTTAAAGTAAATGCTTTCGAAGTACTTTTCGTATATAGTGAAGTATAATAGCAAGCATTACGAAAAGTGAAAGCACATGCTTTCGAAGTACTTTTCGTATATAGTGAAGTATAATAGCAAGAGCATTACGAAAAGTTTTAGGAGGGACAAGCTTGAAATTTAGTGAGATTGAACAGGAGCAATGGGAAGAACTTAAGCCGTACCTAGACACTTGCCTACTGCCAATCACGGGGATGACAGGCGAAGAATCGCCGCTAGAAGCTACGCAATGTCTTGAGGATTTACGCGATATTATGGATTTGATAGAAATTCCTTTTCGTGGCCGAGTTGTAACATATCCGGCATTACATTATGTGGACAAGCAGGAGCATAGCGTTGAGGCGATCAACAGTTATTGCAGAAAAATTAAGGAGCAGGGCTTCAAATATGTCATTCTGATTACTGCGAAAGTGAAGCTCCAATATGAAATTCATGCCGCAGATCTTTGGATAACGCCCAATGATGACGGGAGCCTTCCGCTTGATAGTGAAATACAAGCAAAAATTCGAGGTTTATGGCAATCATAATCTGACAGAAACTATCTTAATTATGTATAATTTGGTTGTTTGCTGGGGAAAACAATTGCAATACTGTGTCAATTGTGACAAAATGATAACAAATTATTGAACGACTTTTCCATAATGTCGCAAATGTCCTGTCACATTCTTGACGGTATTTGGTAGCTAGGCTATTATATTTATGTCCAAGTTCGTCATATGGTTTTGCATGCGGCAAGACGGAAGAATTGGTTGGCAAAGGGGGTTAGAACAGAAAATGAGTAACCATGAACATCAAGATTCGAAGCATCAACCAGCCCAACGTAACGAGATGTCACGTCGTCAGTTTTTATCTTACACTCTTGGCGGCACAACAGCTTTTATGGTAGGCGGTGCGGTGTTGCCGATGGTTCGCTTTGCAGTAGATCCATTACTAGCTAAAGGCAGCGCAAATGAGCTAGTTAAAGTAATTGAAGAAAGTAAAGTAACTAATGAACCGCAAGAAGTGAAATTCACAATCAATCAGGTAGATGGTTGGTACAAGAGCAAGTCGGAGAAAGTAGCTTGGATTTCCAAAGATGCAAGTGGAAACGTGTTTGCGCTTTCCCCAGTTTGTAAGCACTTGGGATGTACAGTATTTTGGAACACACATGGAAAGAATGAGTATGATTGCCCATGTCACGATGCACGTTATTCAATCGACGGTAAAAATCTTGCCGTTGCGAACTCGCCACTTGATGAATATCAAGTCGCAGTACAAGATGGATATGTGTATCTAGGCGGCATTATACCAAACACTCGAGCGTAGGAGGGCGTAATTTAGATGTTTAAAACTATTTACAATTGGATTGACGAACGTCTTGATATTACGCCGCTTTGGAGAGATGTAGCGGATCATGAAGTGCCTGAGCACGTCAACCCAGCACATCACTTCTCAGCATTCGTATACTGCTTCGGTGGCTTGACGTTCTTTATTACTGTAATTCAAATTTTGTCTGGTATGTTCTTAACGATGTATTATGTTCCAGACATTATTAATGCTTACGCAAGTGTTGACTATCTACAACACCAAATTCCATTTGGTAAAATTGTTCGTGGTATGCATCACTTCGGAGCGAGCTTAGTTATCGTTATGATGTTTTTACATACACTACGCGTTTTCTTCACAGGCTCTTACAAAGCGCCTCGTGAAATGAACTGGGTAGTTGGGATGCTAATTTTCTTCATTATGCTAGGTCTAGGCTTTACAGGTTACCTGCTTCCTTGGGACAACAAAGCATACTTTGCAACTAAAGTAGGGGTTGAGATTGCGGCTTCTGTACCTTACATTGGGCCATATATCGCTGACTTCCTATACGGTGGAGACATTGTAGGTGCGCAAACGCTGACAAGATTTTTCGCGATTCACGTATTCTTCTTGCCAGGTGCATTGATTGCAATGCTTGCAGCGCACTTTATCATGATCAGAAGACAAGGTATTTCAGGTCCACTATAATAGAAGGGAGGCTGTAAAGATGGCACACGGTCATAATTCGAATGAAAAAGTTGTATATGTTGGCGATTCTCGTGTGAAAAAGTCAGGTCGTATTGACGGAACACCTCCAGATTACACCTCATTCCCGGGGAAATCGGAAGCCTTCATTCCAAACTTCCTTCTTAAAGAGTGGATGGTAGGTTGTGTTGTATTGGTTGGATTTTTAGTTTGGGTAATGGCTGAGGCAGCTCCGCTAGGTTATCCTGCAGATCCGACAAATGCATCGTTTATTCCGATGCCAGACTGGTATTTCTTATTCCTGTATCAATTTTTGAAATACCCTTATGTTTCAGGTAAATATGTACTTTTAGGTGCAATGGGCGTTCCGGCGATTTTGTTTGGCGCTTTGTTCTTAGCTCCTTTCCTAGATACTGGTAAAGAGCGCCGCTTCTATCGTCGTCCAATTGCTTCTTCACTAATGATTCTTACTCTTGCTGCTTGTACTTACCTAACGGTATTTTCTTGGGATCACTACCAACACCAGCTTGAGGAAAAAGGTATCGTGCCTGAGCATCATGAGCGTGCCGATAAGGTGCGTGAAGCGCTTGAACGCGGTGAAGAGCGTCCAAGCTTCTTGAAAACTGCTGATGCAGAGGTTCCAGCGATTATTGAAGCTGAAGATCCTGCATTTGCAATTGTTGAAGCACAATGCATTAGCTGTCATGCTGCTGATTTGAATGGTGGATACGGACCTGCTTTACTAGGTATCGGTAACACTAAGAGTTCTGAGGAAATCGCTGAGATTATTACTCACGGTCAAGGAGAAGGTATGCCTGCATTTGAAGGATCACTTTCTGATGAGGAAATCAATCAAATCGCTGAGTGGCTTGCTAAGCAAACGCAATCTTAAACTTTAACCAATTAAGACCCTGTCGCACATGCGGCTGGGTCTTTTTTAGAGCGTGTCTGAAAACCCGTTCAGTGGCTCCTTACACCGCCTTTTCGCCCTCTGCTTCGTTCCGTTTGCTTGATGTACCCCCGGTACACCTTAACAAACGCTTCTTGCATGGAATGAAAATTCGGCAAAATTGGCTGTCCTCAAAGTTCTCAGACTCGCTCTAGAGAAAGGAAATTGTAATGAGAATTTTCTTTAGCGCTACATTTTTGCTTAACCGCAATTTTTTATGGCTGCTTTTTATCGTCAATTTAGCTGGAACGATTTACGGCTATATGTGGTATGAGAATCAATTGATATGGACGATTCAGGAGAAGGATAGCTGGATGCTGCCATTTGTTCCTGATTCTCCAACGGCAAGCTTATTTTTTACCCTGTCGCTTCTATATTTTTTGTTTGCTCCACAAGGAAAAAATGCTTTTGTGCGATGGTCACAGATGATCATAAACGCGCTTGGCATCGTCTGCTCGATTAAGTACGGCGTATGGGCAACTGCAATTATTATTGCTGGTGCGATGAAGGGCGAGGTGTTGGAGTGGCAGAGCTATATGCTGATGGCATCTCATATTGCTATGGCGGTGGAAGTGATGTTATACGCTAGGTTTATGAAGCTAAATACAATTAGCTTCTTATTGGCTACAGCATGGCTTCTGCTGAATGATACGATGGACTATACCTTTGGTATCTATCCTTGGCTTCCGACAGCTCTCCACGATGATCTTGGCGCTGTAAAAGGATTTACATACAGTTTATCGATCGCAAGCTTGGTCGCTGGATATTTAAGCTGGAGGCTTCTGTATAGGAAGTATAGTAACATAATAAAGTAATTCACTATTGTAAGTCATAACTTGTCCGCTTTCCCCATAAGATGGTTATAGCACATCTTCAGTAGCAACTCTTTATTACAGAGAAGCTAATGATCACACTTGGAAAAGTGTAAGGGGGATAACGATGAAATTTCGGATATGGATTATGGCTTGCTTAAGCCTTGTTTGTATGATAGGATCTGCTGTTACTGTTTTTGGAAATCCATCTCAGCCAATCCTATATGAATATAGCTCTGCTGAGCAACGCTTAGTTATATTGGAAAATACAATTGCTGAGTTATATGAGCAGAGTAATGCTTCGCATAAACAAGAGGTTTACCGTCTTCTACAAAGCTTAAAGCATCAGCTCAATGAGCCGCAGCTGTTGCAATTTGGCACAGTCAATGGCTGGAAGATGATGAAGGATGATCTGCTAGAAGCAGAAAAGGCATTAATTGCTGAGCAGCCAGGCATCGTTTGGCGCGAGCCTGTGAATCGGCTTAGACTAGCTGTAGATTCTTTGCTGCAAGCAGAACAAGGCCCATGGCTGCAATATGAATCGCTTATGCTAGATGATCTGCAATCCATTCGTAGAGCGAGTCATGGAGGTAAGGAAAGTGCGCCTGCGATGACAGCTATTTACGTAGAAAAGCTGTTTGAGCGAATGAACAGAATGCAGATTGCAGCATATATGGTTGGCGATGAATCGGAAATGAATCAGTTAACTAAGCGTGCAGAGCTGTTAAAAAACTTTATGACTGTGCACTCTGAGGGGTGGAATAGCGAGCAGCAAAAGCGTCTAATGACGATTGTTGATAATATTGAGCTTGCCGTACATGGGCTATTTGCCCAAGCGGAAGGAACGATTACTGTTCCAGTCATAACCGTTCCTACAGGCACCAGCCCAACCAGCATAGCTTTGTTTATCGGCAGCATTATTACAGCGATACTGTCGTATATCGGCTATCGTAAATATAAGCAAGAGCCTTACGGAGTTAAAAATTGGAGAATGTAATTAATCTTCATCCTCCTTAAAGCCTTCTCCGAGAACTTCCTGTACTTCATGGATCACAATAAACGCACTAGGGTCTATACTGCGGACGAGCTGCTTGAGACGATGAGTTTCAGAGCGCTGTACGACGCAGTATACGACCTTTTTTGTTGTGCCGGAGTAAGCGCCCTTCGCCGGCATAATCGTTACGCCACGATCCATCTCTGCCGTAATTTTATTCGCAATGTGTTCGCCTTGATCGGTAATGATCGAAAAGGCTTTCGCGCTATAGCCGCCATTTTGCATAAAATCAATCATTTTCGAAGCGATAAACACCATCACAAGTGTATATAAAATTTTATCTAGCGAGATATAGAAAATTGATACACCGATGATGATTGTATCGGCAACAAGAATAATTTGCCCCATACTATAGCCGCGCCAACGCGACAGTATTCTAGCGATAATATCTATACCTCCTGTAGTCCCTCCGAAACGAAATACGATCCCAAGCCCTGCCCCTAATGTCACTCCTGCGTAAAGCACGATTAACATGGAATCATAGCCATTTTCAAATGAGATAATTGAGGTTAGCTGTTTATTTTTCTCGAATAGCGCTAAAAATGCTGATAAGGCGACTGAGCCATAGATCGTGAAAACCATTTTTTTTCTGCCGAGTATTTTCCATCCGAGAAGAAATAATGGAATATTAATAATCAATGTTGTGATTGACATCGGAAAGCTAAAAATATAGTTAAGCAATACGGCTATACCTGTAACTCCGCCCTCCATCAGCTGGTAAGGAATTACAAAGCATTGTAGACCAAACGCATATAGTGCAGCGCCAATTGTAATGGGAAGCAGCTGCTTAAATATTTCAACGGTTTTATTGTACATAAAATCATTCCTTTTTTCTCGTCAGGTATCCATAGTATACGTAAATTTTCAATGCAAAAAACATTTGTTTTCTTAATAGTGTTACGGTAACATATAAATGAAACGGTGTTTTATTAGGGAGGAAGTTGCCACATGACAGAAAAGTCTCTTGCGCATATTCAGCGTGAGGTTGATCAATACATATCTCAATTCAAGGAAGGTTATTTCAGCCCACTCGCTTTAGTAGCTAGATTAGCTGAAGAGGTTGGCGAGCTAGCACGAGAAGTCAATCATACGTATGGTGAAAAGCCGAAGAAACCTGATGAAGCAGATAATTCCATCGAAATGGAGCTTGGCGATATATTATTCATTCTTAATTGCTTTGCCAACTCATTAAATATTGATTTAACGGAAGCTCATGATAAAGTGATGGAAAAATTCAATACACGCGATGCTAATCGTTGGACAAAAATAGAAAGTGAATAAGGTGAAAACATGACAATTAGAGTTGCAGTAATTGGTGCAAGTGGACGTATGGGTAAAGAAGTAGTGAAGATGGTATTAGCTGATCAGGAGCTACAGCTTGTAGCTGCTGTTTCTCCTTCACAAGCTGGAATTGATGCAGGCCAATTAGTTGGCGCAGCAAACACGGGAGTTACAGTAGTAGCTTCTCTTCAGGAAGCGATTAATACAGCAACTGCAGATGTAATGGTTGATTTTACCGTTCCGCATCTTGCATATGAGCATGCTAAAGTCGCAATTGAAAACGGTGTGCGCCCGATTATGGGAACAACAGGCTATACGCCAGAGCAAATTGTTGAGCTTGATGAGTTGTGCAAGCAGCATGAGCTAGGCGGTCTAATCGCGCCGAACTTCTCGGTTGGTGCTATACTTATGATGAAATTCGCACAGGAAGCAGCGAAATATATGCCACATGTGGAGATCATTGAGTACCATGGCGATCAAAAGCTTGATGCTCCATCAGGTACGTCTATTAAAACAGCGGAGCTAATTGCGCAGACACGTCAAGAGCTACGTCAAGGTAACCCTGAAGAGAAAGAGACGATTGAGGGTGCGCGTGGCGGTTATTATGAAGGCTTCCGTATTCATAGTGTACGCTTACCGGGCGTTTTTGCCCAACAAGAAGTGATATTTGGCGGAAATGGGCAGACATTGAAAATTCGCCATGATTCCTACGACCGTGCAGGTTATATGCCAGGTGTTAACCACGCAGTGAAAAAGGTAATGGGATATACAGGACTTGTTTACGGTTTTGAACATATTATGGACTAATCAGTCATAGATTGTCGTTGCAGAGGAGAATGAATATGTTGAATATTGCATTTATAGCACATGATAGAAAGAAAGAAGAAATGGTCAACTTTGTTATTGCATATGAGCATGTGTTTGTCCCTCATAAGCTATATTCAACAGGGACGACAGGCACAAGAATTATGGAGCAAACCGCGCTCAACATTCAGCGTTTTTGCTCAGGACCGCTAGGTGGAGACCAGCAAATTGGCGCTCTTGTCGCAGAGAATGAGATGGATCTTATTATTTTCTTACGTGATCCGTTGATGGCGCAGCCGCATGAGCCAGATATTACAGCATTGCTTCGCTTATGCGATGTGCAAGGTATTCCAGTGGCAACGAATATTGCAACTGCAGAAATTCTAGTTAAAGCGTTAGACCGTGGAGATTTTTCATGGCGTGAGCTTGTTCATAAATATAAGCCAGGAGTTCAAGAATAATGGAGCAATTGGACATTTTAGTGTTTGGCGCACATCCTGACGATGCCGAGATCGGTATGGGGGGAACGATTGCTAAGCATACAGCGGCAGGTTACAAAATAGGCATTTGTGATTTAACTGAGGCCGAAATGTCCTCCAATGGCACCGTAGAGTTAAGGCAGCAGGAAGCTGCCCTAGCCTCTGCGGTGCTTGGTTTATCCGCAAGAAGCTGCTTGAAGCTGCCTGATCGTGGCTTGCGCTTAGAGTCGAGCTTTATTGACCCTATTGTGGAGAAAATAAGACAGCATCGTCCACGTATCGTGTGTGCTCCTTATTGGGAGGATCGTCATCCAGATCATATTATGTGCAGTAAGCTAGTGGAGGAAGCGGTATTTAACGCTAAGCTCCGTCGTTACATGACGCATTTACCTGCGTGGCAAGTAGAGCAAACCTTATTCTATTATATTAACGATGTTCATAACATTTCATTGATGATTGATATAAGTGAGGTACAGCAGCAGAAGGAAAGAGCATTACGTGCCTATGCTTCACAGTTTAATACCGCTGCAACAGCAGACGGTGTTGCTACTCCACTAACTAACGGATATATTGAGCGAGTGAATGCTAGAGATACTTTGCTGGGTCAACCGAAAGGTTGGCAATATGCAGAAGGCTTTGCTGTTAAAGGCCCTTATCCTGTAGACAAGTTGTAATTACTTTATAAATCAGGGGGTGCGTCACTCTGACGCGGAAACTTAAAATAGGAATTACATGCTATCCGACGCTTGGAGGCTCTGGCGTTGTTGCTACTGAGCTCGGTAAACTGCTTGCTGAGCGTGGGCATGAAATTCACTTTATTACACATAGTGTTCCTTTTCGTTTAGGTAAATTCCATAAAAATATATATTTTCATGAGGTTGAAGTGAACGATTATTATGTGTTCCGCTATCCGCCTTATGATCTTAGCTTAGCTAGTAAAATGGCACAGGTTGCACAAATGCAAAATCTCGACCTCATTCATGTGCATTATGCGATTCCGCATGCAGTATGTGCATATCTAGCCAAGCAAATGCTAAACAATGGGTTAAAAACGGTGACTACGCTGCATGGCACAGATATTACCGTGCTAGCTCAGGATGAGTCGCTTAAGGATCTAATCCGTTTAGCGATTCATCAAAGTGATGCCGTGACTGCAGTGTCTCAAGATTTAATTCAGGAAACACGTCAGTTGCTGGATATTACAACACCCATTGAGCTGACTTATAACTTTGTAGATAAACGAATCTATTATCCACGTGATATTACGGGCTTGCGTCAAGATTATGCAGCTCCCAATGAAAAGATATTGATGCATATTTCTAATTTTAGACCTGTGAAGCGTGTATCTGATGTTATTGATATTTTTGAAAAGGTTCAGCGTAAGCTGCCAGCTAAGCTGCTGCTTGTAGGTGAAGGCCCTGAGCTATCCAAAATTCAATGTAAAATTAAGTCGCTTGGCTTAGAGCATAAAGTAATGTTCCTAGGCAAGCAGGAGGATGTCGCGCAAATTATTTCATTAGCAGATGTGCTATTGCTACCGTCTGAGAAGGAAAGCTTTGGTCTTGTTGCGCTAGAAGCGATGGCTTGTGGTGTGCCGACAATCGGCTCTACTGCTGGTGGTATTCCTGAGCTTGTTACACATGGTAAAACAGGATATTTATCGCCAATTGGCGATGTTGATGGAATGGCGGACAATGCGATTAAATTGCTTAGTGATGAGCAGCTTTATCAGTCATTTGTTGCCGCTTGTATCGACCGTGCCCATCATGAATTCTGTAATGATCGAATCACATATGAATACGAAAGCATTTATTATAAAGTTTTAGGTCTTGAATCAGAGGTTAAGCCCTTTTTAAATGATTTATGTCGTTCCAAGTAGGTGATGAGATGATTCAGCAATTGAATCCACAAATCATTCAGCCTGCTATGAAGAAGGCATGCCCTGTACTGGACAGCCTGCTTCGTGCAGGCTTTTCTGCTTATTTTGTAGGCGGTGCGGTTAGAGATACACTATTAGGTAAGCACATCCATGATATTGATATTGCGACGAGTGCGCAGCCCGAGCAAGTGCTAGAGCTGTTTCCACACTGTATTCCGACAGGACTGCAGCACGGTACAGTTACGGTTGTGCAAGATGATGAAACCTATGAGGTGACAACCTATCGAGCGGATTCGGAGTATAAGGACTTCCGACGTCCTAGCGAAGTCGTATTTGTAGATGAATTAGAACAGGATTTACAACGAAGAGACTTTACGATGAATGCGATGGCGATCGATATAAACTGGAAGCTGTATGATCCATATGGCGGTCAGACTGATCTGCATAATGGTGTACTGTCCACTGTCGGTAAGAGTGAGGAGCGTTTTCAAGAGGACGCCTTGCGCATGCTGCGCGCATTACGTTTCTCCCTTACCTATCATTTGCGTATGACAGATGAATGTCAGCAGGCGATCTGGAAGCACGGAAGGCTCTTAATACATATTGCAATGGAGCGGGTTGCTAATGAGCTGTCGAGGATGCTGCAAGGTGCTGCATGTGCCGATGTCGTCTCACAGCTGCAGCAAAGCAAACTTTTAAGATTTACCAAGGAGCAACTCTACATTGCTCAATATCAGCCGGTAGCTTCATTAATCAAGCTTGATATATTCAAGCGACAGGGTGATGGTAGCGCGATCGCTGAAAGCGTACATTGGAGTCTTCTATTTCTAGCTTTCGGAATGAGCAGTGAGCAGGCTGCCAGCGATCTTAAGGCACTGCGCTTAAGTAATCAGCTTCATGATGAGGTTTGTACCTATCTTCAGCTGACTGAATGGCTACAAGCTAATAGTGAGCACACGCTAAGTGAAGCTTTGAAGCAGCAATGGCTCAATATGCTGCTTGTCTATCCGTTGCAGCTGTTAAACGTATGGCTGAACCATTTTCAATGGTACTCACCGCTTGTTAGCGAGCTACATAAGTATCATCAGGGCTTGGTGATCTATAGTCTGAAGGAGCTGGCGGTATCGGGTAAACATATTTTGAAATGGTGCAACAAGCCAGCAGGGGCCTGGGTGAAGGATCTACTGCATCATTTATTTATTGCTGTTGCAGCAGGGAAGCTGCCTAACTCGACAGACCACATAAAAGAATACATATTGACTAGAAATGAAGGTGATGGAAGCAATGAACAACCATGAACGTTTAATAGAGCTGCTAAGCAACTCTGATGGCTTTGTCTCTGGTGAGAAAATAAGCGAAGAGCTGGGCATTAGCAGAACGGCAGTTTGGAAGCAGATTAAAAAGCTGGAAGCGTTAGGTTATGAAATCGAGGCAGTAACGAAGCATGGCTACCGCTTGTTATATGCGCCAACGGGTTTTAATGTTGAGACAGTGCAGAACAATCTTGCTCATCACCGCTTTGGTCATCACATTCATTATTGTAAAGCAGTCGATTCTACACAATTTGCTGCACGAGAGCTTGCTGAGCAGGGTGGGCAGGAAGGAATAGTCGTACTTGCAGAGCAGCAGCTCAGCGGAAAGGGGAGAATGGGGCGAGTATGGCACTCTCCTTACGGCAAAGGAATTTGGATGAGCATTATTTTGCGTCCACTTACACCAATACAACTAGCCCCTCAATTAACGCTGCTAACGGCTGTTGCGTTAACGCAAGCGATTCGTAAAGTAACAGGTCTAGAAGTCGGTATTAAATGGCCAAATGATATTTTATATAATGGGAAGAAGCTCTGTGGCATCTTGCTTGAATCAGTAGCGGAAGAGCAACGCTTGAAATACGTTATTGCTGGTATTGGTATAAGTGCTAATTTAAGTGCGCAAGATTATGACGAGGAGCTATTGCATAAGGCGACATCGTTGCGAATTGAATGCGGCCAGCCAGTGCGACGTGAGCAACTGGTGGAAGCATTTATGATTGAGTGGGAGACACTTTTTCAGCAATATGAGCAGGAGGGCTTTACACCTATCGCTGCATTATGGGAACGCTATGCACTTTCTATCGGTCAACGTATGCTGATCACTACTGTGCAGGAGCAGTTTATTGCTACTCCGCTTTCACTAACTAATAATGGTTCGATTTTAGTGGAGCTGGAAGATGGCTCTCAGCGCGAAATTTATTCCGCAGACATGGGCGAAGTAAAGCAGTAATTTACGTGTTACTTATTTTCTGCTAAACTATGTCTACCAGGCAGTATTCGTGAGAAACTGCACTGCGATTGTGGAATGAAATAGCAACTTAAGCAGCTTGTTGTTCCACAGATGATTTTGTGTATTTCTGTAAAATGGATTTAGAATGCACACTCTGCTCAGAGCCGAAGGGACCGAGACAGAAGGAAGCATTACTAGCAATCGTTTCCTTTACGTTCGAGGACCTTTTTAGCGATGGCTAAAAGGTTTTTTTGTGCTGCACATCAACTAAAGGAGCTGGATGAAATGAAAAAAAAGCTAACGATTTCTGCTCTAGCCAAAATGAAGGCTGATCGTAATCCGATTTCTGTACTAACGGCGTATGACTATCCTTCTGCGAAATTAGCGGAGGAAGCGGAAATCGATGTAATACTTGTTGGGGATTCACTCGGTAATGTGGTATTAGGATATGATACGACGATTCCTGTTACCCTTGATGATATGATACACCATGCACGTGCAGTAGCACGTGGCGCACAGCATACATTTATTGTGGCAGATATGCCGTTTATGACTTATGGGGTAACGATCGAGCATACGTTAACGAACGCAGCTCGACTGATGCAGCAAGCAGGTATTCAAGCCGTTAAGCTTGAAGGCGGTGCGCATATTGCTGATCATGTTCGTGCGCTTGTCAATGCTGGTATCCCGGTGATGGGGCATATCGGTTTAACACCGCAGGCTGTACACCAGCTTAGCGGCTATAAAGTACAAGGCAAGCTTGAAAAGGATGCAAAAAAGCTAATTGAGGATGCGCGTGCCTTGCAGGATGCTGGTGCATTTGCGATTGTGCTTGAGCTTGTGACAGAAGAAATCGCTGAATATGTTAGTAAAGAGCTGGATGTGCCTACAATTGGTATAGGAGCTGGCCGAGGCTGTGATGGTCAGGTGCTAGTATTCCACGATATATTACAATATGATACTCCGTATGTTCCTAAGAAAATGGTGAAAACCTATGCTAACATCGGAGCAACAATTAAAGATGCTATTAGTCAGTATGTACATGATGTAAAAAATAATCAGTTCCCGGCAGAGGAGCATGTGTTTCATGGTGATACAGCAACACTTGAGTCGTTGTATGGAGCATCAACACAATCCGCTAAGCTGGAAGGAGAAGAGTAAGCATGAATATTTGCCGTACAAAAGTTCAATTAAAGCATGCGGTTAAAGAAGCGAAGCAGCAAGGAAAAAGCATCGGTTTTGTTCCGACAATGGGATATTTACATGAAGGTCATGGAAGCTTGCTACGTGCTGCTCGTGAAGATAACGATGTCGTTGTATTGAGCATATTTGTTAACCCAATGCAATTTGGTCCTAATGAGGATTTAGATAAATACCCTCGTGATGAACAGCGTGATTTAGCGCTTGCTGCTGACTGTAAAGCTGACATTGTCTTCATTCCTACAGTTGAGGAAATGTATCCAACTAAGCCGCTTACATCGATTAAGGTAGCGGATGTAACGGAACGACTTTGCGGAGCTTCTCGCCCTGGTCACTTTGATGGTGTCGGTCTTGTTGTTAGCAAGCTGTTTCATCTAGTGGAGCCTAATTCGGCATATTTTGGTTTAAAAGATGCGCAACAGGTTGCCGTTATCGAGCAAATGGTGCATGATTTAGATATGAATGTAAAAATCGTTCCATGCCCAATCGTGCGCGAACCAGACGGTTTGGCATTAAGCTCGCGTAATGTCTATTTATCTGCATTACATCGAAGTGAAGCGACAGTTTTAAGCGCATCGCTTAATGAACTAGCGGAAGTATTAATGTTCAATGGTGAGATGACTGCGGAACAATGTATAAACCTTATTAAGGATCGTATTACAGAGAATACCTCAGGTGAGATCGATTATGTTGAGCTGCTACAATACCCTTCATTGACACCAGTTTCGCCAAAGCTTAGCCTGCAACGAGCTTTATCTGGTTCTAGATTTATTGTTGCGTTAGCTGTTAAGTTTGGCAGTACACGCCTAATTGATAATGCGTTATTCCAAGTAGAAGAGGTGATCGAACGTGTATAGAACGATGATGAAATCGAAGCTACACCGTGCGACAGTGACAGAAGCTAATTTGAATTACGTGGGTAGTATTACCATTGATGAAGACTTGATGGATGCTGCTGATTTGTTAGAAAATGAAAAGGTGCAAATTGTGAACAACAATAATGGTGCACGATTGGAAACCTATGTTATAAAAGGCGCACGCGGCAGCGGTGTAATTTGTTTAAATGGTGCTGCAGCACGCTTGGTACAACCAGGAGATAATGTTATTATTATTTCATACAGCTTAATGACAGAGGAACAATCACGTTCATATAAGCCTACAATTGTTGTATTGGATGCAAACAATAAGCCAATACAGCTGATGAATGGTGAAATTCACTCGACCATACTATAATCAAGTTAATCCCTTGATTATGTAACGAATGCCATGCTGAATGAAAACCGAGCTTTCAACAAAAAATGACCATACACTCCAACTAACTAAGAGAAGGCGGGATGTGGAATGATCGATAAGCTGTTTTCATCCATGCATGAACTTCTTGACTACATTATTGAGCATTATAGTGAAGCAGACGAGAAGCAACAGGAGCAATATTGCTGTGCAGTAGGGCAAATTAAGGAAAGCAACGATGGCATTTTAGATCAATATGTTGCTCTAGAGGAAAAGCTAAGCTACTTTTTCGAGTTGTATCGCGATGTTGAGGATCAAAAACATCAGGACGTGGTTGAACAGGCAGATGATGCTTGTAATGATCATGCTGACATGATTGAGAAAGACATCCCTCTGGACGAGCTAATGGCTGCTGCTGAAGCTGTCGAAGCGGGTTTATTGTTTTCCTCTGAATCATTGAAAGGGCTGCACAAGAGAACTGGCATTTCCTCCAGCTTATTGAATGGACAGAAGCAAGGAGTGGAAGTATCTCCAAACAGCAAGGATTCGTTATATAGTGCAGCAGAAAAAGCAAGCTGTAACGAATGTGATCTGTTTGTTTCACCTGAGCATGAGCTGGCATTGGAATATGCACAGGGCTATTATAAGTTATTTATGTTTGCAGAGGCAGCGCATATTTTGCAGAACATTATTACCGAGAAACCGGAGTGTAACATCGCTCGGATGTTCTATGGAATGAGCTTAATGCATTTACGCAATTGGAATGAAGCTCAGCGACAATTTCAATTAATGACCGTATTAAGCGATTTTCCAAAGTGGCTTGCTTTAAGTTATAATGCATTAGGGTGCATTCATGCGATTAAGCTAAATCTCAATCAAGCAGTATTATTGTTTAAGAAAGCATATGGATTATATCCTAAGTTTGAGGATCCATTGAAAAATATGCAAAACTGTATGGAATCCCCTCAACAATTATCATTATATTTTGGAAGCACAGAGCTGTGCTGCATGTGAGAGGAACGGTTAAAGAATGAAATACGCCATTTTGGATTTGGAGACAACAGGACATAGTGTGTTGGACCAAATTATACAAATTGGGCTTGTCGTTGTATCTGATGAACTGGAAATAATCGATACATTCAGCACATTTGTAAAACCGACAGTTGAAATTCCTCCCTTTATTACGAATTTAACTGGAATTAGCTATGCTGATGTTGAGGATGCTCCTGATCTCAATGATGCACTGCTAAACGTTATTCCGCTTATAGATGATGCTGTTCTTGTCGCTCATAATGTCGGCTTCGATGCCAATTTTCTTAATCATGCGCTAGATCAATGCGGATATCTTCCCTTTGTAGGAAGAAGACTTGATACAATGGAATTATTGCGTATATTATTCCCTTCGATTACGTCTTATCAATTAGGAACGGCAGCCGAACAGCTAGGTATTGAACATCTGCAACATCATCAGGCGGACGCTGATGCTATGGCTACAGCGGAAATATTTATTCAGTGTGTGCAAAAGCTTCGTTCCTTGCCGCTGCTTACCTTGCAGCGGCTATCTTCATTTTTTGATGAGAGCCGCGATTTAGGTTGGTTTATAAAATACAATGAGCAGCTTGTCGAGCAAGGCGTTATTTTTGATTCACCAGACTATGATTATTACAGGCAATTTGCTCTAAAAGCCAAGCCGTGGCAAGAAGAAACCTCTGTACGCGAGATGGAGGATGCGAACAGCTACTTTACAGAGACGACAAGCTTTGAACAATATATCGATGATATCGTGCAACGATTTCAACTGAAGTACGAAAATTACGAACGCCGCGAGCCTCAGATGCAAATGTTTTCTGAAGTGTTCACTGCTTTAAGCGAGCAGAAGCATTTGCTCATTGAAGCGGGCACGGGAACAGGGAAATCTCTCGGGTATCTTATTCCTTCGCTTTACTATGGCATTCAAGCGGAGCAGAAGATCGTGATTAGCACGCACACTATCAACCTGCAGGAGCAGCTCCGTCATCGCGACATTCCGCTCTTGAATGAGGTGCTACCGTTTCCATTTCGCGCCTCTCTGCTTAAGGGGAGAGGGAATTACTTATGTCTGAGAAAATTTGAACATAAGCTTAATCTGTTAGATTTTGTTGCACCAGTAGATGATCCGATTACTGCTGCGCAAATGGTCATATGGCTAACGGAAACGGAAAATGGCGATCAAGAGGAATTAAATCTGGGGCTGCGTGGACAGGATTTCTGGGGAACGGTTGCAAGTGATGCAGATTCCTGCTTGAATCGTGCTTGTCCATGGTTTAAGCGCTGTTACTATCATCGTGCGAAGCATGAAGCGAATATAGCGGATGTTTGTATTACGAATCATTCTATGGTATTTACCGATATTCAAGCAGACCATCGACTTCTGCCAACCTATAGCAATCTAATTTTAGATGAGGCGCATCATTTAGAGGAAGTAGCAAGCAAGCATCTCGGCAACCAATTGAACTATTTTTCGTATATTCATGCAATGGGCACGCTATTTAAAGATACACGTAGCGGCTTATTACCTTCCTTGCGAGTACGAATTGCCCAGGATGGAGACGATCATCAGGCAGCTTGGCAGGAAACCATCGACACATCTTATCCTACGCTGCAAAATATAAAGGAATATTGGGATAAGCTATTCGAATATTTGTTTGAGATTATAGCGAATGAATCAGGTAAGTCGGGAAGCGAGACAACTGCAGAGCAAGCTGGTGGATTAGTACTACGTCTAGATCAAAACCAATTACCAGAGCTGTGGAGTACAATTGTCGAGAGCGAGAAGGAAGTTTATACAGGTCTTAATCGATTTGCCAAAACGTTGGAGAAGCTTTCTTCCGATATTAAAGAACGGCTAGATGATGATCTTACGTTATCTGGACTGCTAACGGACTTGAATGGTGTTGTGCGTGAGCTGAACACAATTAAGGACGAGTTGCGTCAATTTATTGAGTTCAAGATGGAAGATTACGTGTACTGGATGGAAGGGACACAAGCTTACAAGCATCGTTCGGTTCAGCTATTATCCTCTCCAGTAGACGTCTCTCCATTGCTCAAAAAGCATCTATTCGATGTGAAGGATAGCGTTATTATGACCTCTGCGACATTATCTATCCAAAAAAACTTTACCTATGTCAAGGAGCAGCTTGGACTAGATTATGAGCAAGCAGGAGCGCGCTTGAATGAGGTTATTTTGGATTCTCCGTTTAACTATCGGGAGCAGGCGTTAGTTATTATTCCACGTGATTTCCCTGTACTAAAAGGTGCCAATGTGCCTCAGGCTTATTTGGGCAAATTAGTGAGCTCGCTTTACGATAGCGCAGTAGCTCTTGGTGGGAAAATGCTCATCCTGTTTACTTCCTATAGAATGCTAAAGCAGGTATACGATCCATTGAAGGAGTTACTTGAGGAAAAGCATATTACTGTGTTAGGGCAAGGAATCGATAGCAATAACCGAACGAAACTGACACGAAGATTTTTACAGTCACAACAATCGGTCTTGCTTGGGACGAGCAGCTTCTGGGAGGGTGTGGATATTCCAGGTGAGGCGTTGCAATGCTTAGCAATTGTAAGATTACCATTCCAGCCGCCTAATCACCCACTTGTTGAGGCGAAATCCGAGCTGCTTATTCGTAAGAAGATGAATCCGTTTATGAAGCTTTCTATCCCGCAGGCAGTTATTCGATTTAAGCAAGGCTTTGGCCGCTTAGTTCGAACGACAAGCGACAAGGGGATAGTAATCATTTATGATACGCGTGTTATCGAGACGTATTATGGTAAGCATTTCTTATATTCTTTACCTGGCCCGAAAATCGAAACGATGTTTGCTGAACAGATGGTGCAGAGAATGGAGCAATGGTTATATAAACCGTAAATGTATGACGGTTGTAATTTGGGAGCTAGTAATTGAAAGGGGGAGCATCATATGAAGCAAGCGAAAATTTCCGATGCGGTCGTGAAGCGATTGCCCTTATATTTACAAGTATTAAATGAGTTAAAGGTTCGTGAGGTGAAAACTGTCTCCTCACAGGAGCTAGGGCATTTATTAGATTTTAACCCTGCACAAATTCGTAAGGACCTTGCATATTTTGGTGATTTTGGACGTAAGGGCATCGGTTATGAAGTGGATTATCTTATCGATAAAATTCGTCAAATTCTTAAAATTGATCAGACCATTTACGTAGCATTGATCGGTGCTGGTAATTTGGGTCATGCATTGTGTAATTACAATAAATATAGCAAAGATAATATGCAAATTGTCGCTGTTTTTGATTCATATGAAGGTAAGGTTGGTACAAAAATTAATAATCTAGTTGTACAGCCGATGGATGAGCTCGCTGATACGATTAAGAAGATGAATATTCGAATCGGTATCATCACTGTCCCTGCACATGAAGCACAAACGGTTGCTAATCAGCTAATAGAGGGTGGAATTGAGGGGATTCTTAATTTCGCCCCAACAATCTTACGTGCTCCAGATGAAGTACGCGTACAGCATGCTGATTTCACGAAGGAATTGCTTAGCCTAGCATACTATTTAAATCATAAAGAGGAGGAGAATAATGAGTAAAGTTTGGATTAAAAATGGATCATTTATTACGATGGCTGCTGGACAAGAGCATGTCATTAACGGGCATATGCTAGTGGTTGACGGTGTAATTGCATATATTGGGGAGCAAGAGCCACACAATGCTGAGCAAGCAGAAATCGTGGAGGGTAAAGGCTTATTATTTATGCCAGGGCTTGTCAACACGCATGGACATGCTGCGATGACCCTGCTGCGTGGCTATTCTGATGACCAGACGCTACAGGTGTGGCTTCAAGAAAAAATGTGGCCGATGGAAGCGAAATACGTTGATGCCGATACAAGAGCTGGCAGTGATCTTGCAATTGCGGAAATGCTACTTAGCGGAACGACAACCTTTGTAGATATGTACGATCGCATGGATCAAGTAGCGCAAGCTTCTGTAGATGCTGGGATTCGTGCGTTTTTAACACGTGGTGTAATCGGACTATGCCCTCCAGATGTGCAAACGGCTAAGCTTGAGGAGGCGGTTGCCTTTGCGAAGCAATGGAATGGAGCAGGAGATGGTCGCGTTCGCACCATGCTGTCGCCACATGCACCATACACATGTCCACCAGATTATATTGAGCGTATTGTAGCTGCTGCACATGAGCTTGATTTGCCTCTACATACACATATGTCAGAAACAAAAGCTGAGGTTCAGCAAAATGTGGATGACTATGGAAAGCGTCCTGTTGCCCATCTAGATGAGCTTGCCTTCTTTAGCCGTCCGGCATTGCTGGCACATGCGGTGCATTTGACAGATGAGGAAATTGATTTGCTAGCTGCACGTGGAGCTTCAATTTCACATAATCCAATTAGTAACCTGAAGTTAGGCAGCGGTGTTGCCCGTGTACCTGACCTATTAGCGAAAGGCGTGAAGCTGTCACTTGGTACGGATGGTGTAGCGAGCAATAATAACTTGGATTTGTTCCAAGAGATTCGTGCGGCTGCTCTGCTGCATAAAGGAGTATACGGTGATCCTACAGCTGTACCTGCTTACACAGCACTTCAGCTTGGTACATCCCTTGGCGCTCAAGCGATCTGGCATAATCATATCGGTTCGTTAGAGGTCGGAAAAGCCGCTGACTTTATTGCCATCAATATCGATCAGCCGCATTTCTTCCCACGTACTGATCTTGTTTCTCATATTGTTTATGCAGCGAATGGACGCGATGTCCAGCATGTGTGGGTTGCCGGCAAACAGCTAGTGAAAAACAGAGAGCTGTTGACATTAGATGAGGAGAAAATTCGTTATGAGGCACAGGCAGCATTTGAACGCCTGTTGAAGTAATATGAGAGTAATCGAAAAAAAACGTCCACCGTTGATGACCAAACGGCGCTGGATTACGATTATCATCTTGTTTCTAATCGTGTTGATTTCGCTAATTACATTATATTACCGGGTCATTCATCAAAACATGTGGAAGCAGGAAAGTGTAATTGAGAACGTGATAAAGCAAAGTGAAACCTATGATTTTGAGTCGAAAGAAAATCTATATAAATATGTGTGGGAAAATGCATATTGGATACTGCTTGCGAACAAATTGGAAAGTGAAGTCTTGACTTACTCCGTATGGGATGAGACTAGTCTTGTTGCTGAGCTGCCATACGACCAAGCAAAGACTTCCGATGACATGCGTGCGAGCGTCGAACGTATGAAACCCAATGCCACCGACATTAAGCTGCAAGCAGGCTTTGGATTAGGTCAATTTGTATGGGAAGTGAAGTATCGCGATCGCGAAACCTCACACTTAAAAATCGCTTTCTATAATATGACTAGTGGTCTATTGATTGATGAGTACACGATTCCGAAGGATAGTATGCCTGTTGGGAGATAACGTTCAGAAGCAATATGAACTTACATCGCTCAGAAGCAGTGCGCCCTTACAGCCGCATTTTAAACCATGCTGCTTACTATCTGATATTTAAGGTAGCAGCATAGTTTAAAGGCGGCTCTCTTTGTTTTCCAGTTCGCATTGTTTTTTCGCTGGAGAGGTATTGCGGGGAGGGGGAAGGAAGCTACTCCTTGAAGGTTCTGCGCTGAAGGAGGAACATTAGTATGTAACAACTCTTACCGCGAATCGAGAATATAAGTATGATCTCATGTAATAAATAGCATGAAAACTACATAACTCACAACTCCGTAAGCCCCGTAATTTTATCGTTTATTCCATCTCTACGGACATAAAAGTCCGTTAGCTACTTTTACTAAATCTTCTCAATTCTAATGGAAATTGGTGACCGTAGGAACATATTTTCCACACAGAAATACTCATTTCCAGCGCTAATGGACATTGCCGACCATTAGCAGGGGTAATCATAAAAACTTACTTTCTAGTGGCCATTCATGACTGCTAGAAAGCTAGTTGCTTTATATTATCATTACCCAAGCGAGGAAAACTCCCAACCTTGCATAACAAGGAATACTAACCTCCATGCATCAGCAAGGACTAGTAAACGCAAACGACAGCGCAGGACTAGTAAACTAGATCTACAGCGTAGGACAAAGTAAGCTCTGGAGAACAAAGTGAGAGGCCTTTAAGTTCTGCTGCTTCCTAAGAATCTTCAAAAAGAAGCAGCAGGATTTAAAAAGCCTCCGAAAGAGCTAACTATGTCCGTAGCGCTGCCAACCCCAAAAGGTTTACAAAGTCAGAAGCGCTGCAAAAACCAATAAATTTACTTTGCCGCAACAAGTGGAGATTTTCCGAGCGCCTTATTTACCTCCGGCATCCAAATACGCTTGAACCTGCTTTTGCAGCTCTTGGCGGATCGTGTCTAAGCCAATGGCTTTAAGCTCCTTGTTAAGCGCTTGGATTTGTGTTTCCCAATCTTTGATTTGACCAGCCTTCAACGTTTGAATGAATGGATCAGCCTTGGATTGTACGTTAGCAAATTCACCTTTAACGTTGGAAGTATCGAATGCAAAGCGAGCTAGAACTGGCGCGTAGTAGGTGTCAGCTTCTGCTGAATAATCAAGGTACTTTTTCGCTGTTTCATCTAGATCTGCAGAAGTACGAATCATGGTCGGGTTCCATGTAAATTCGTAGCCTGGGAACATGTAGTTGTTGGAAGCATCAAGCAGCTTGTATTGATCCTCACCTACAGCCTCCCAATGTGTGCCTTCGATTCCTAATTCAAACAAATCGTGATTCTCACGGCTTTGGAACAACCAGTCAAAGAATTTCATCGTACGATCAATATTTTTAGACGATACTGGAATCGCAATAGAGTTATTTGCTTTATAATTGGTTGCAATCGCTTTTGGCTCCATATTGCGAATACGCTCTTTTAGCACAAAGAATTCGAGATCAGCACCAGCGATTGTTTCTTGCAACAGCTTTTTATCTGCAGCATAGGAAGAAATCGTTCCGTAATAGGACGCTGCTTTACCAGACATAAAGTATGCTTTATGGTCTTTTTGACTTAAAATATCCTTTTCCAGATACTTATTCCATTCCGCCCATTTATCATATTGGGGAAAGGCAGATTTTAAAGTGTTCATCGGTTCAGGTAATGTCGCCCAATTTTCAGCGGGATCACCAGCTACTACGACGTTCTGAACGGTTTTTAGATCATCGGAAAGATGCACGAAGTAAACAATTCCGCCCAATGTAATTGGCCTTACCGTATCCATCTCTGGACGTTCAGGTGCCCATATTTCCTGGAAGCCACTCGTACCACGCAAAGCGAGTGGAGTAACGCCGCTTTCACTGCTTAGTATTTTATCGTAATATTGCTGAAGCTCATCATAGCTAGAAATTGGCGAAGTAAAGCCATGCTTTTCGCGTAAGTCTTTGCGAATATAGATGACTGGAATATCATAGAAATATTGTGTAAATGGGATCGTATACAAATGATCGTCATAGCGCTTATTCATTTCGATGAATTCTTCTGAGAAGGCAGCTTTTAATCCAGGATACTCATCATTGTTAAAATATTTATCTAGCTGAGCGTAAGCACCCTGCGGTACAAGCTCTCGTAAGTTTTGAAAGTCGGCATCAAAAACAAAATCTACTTCTTCGCCGGCAGCCATCATCAGCTTAACCTTTTGTTTATGGTCCGCAGGGGCGTTCCACGATATATCAATCTTGGTATTTAGTGTATCTTTCGTGCGATTTTCAAATTCATCCAGCACCAATGATAAATCTTTAGGTTGATCGCCAAACAGCATTCCCTTTAGTGTAACCGCCTTAGGAGGTTCTGCTTTAGGCTCTTGGTTATTGTTGTCAGTTGTCGTTGTAGTAGGTGTCCCTGTTGGATCTACAGCAGTAGAAGAACTATTGCTATTATTGCCACAGGCAGCTAATGTCGTTACTAAAGCAGTTGATAGCAGTAAAGCAGAAATACGATTCATTTTAACCATACATTTTTTCCCCTTTATCGTTTAATTTATACTAAACCGCAAATGCGGAATTAGCCTTTTACAGCTCCCACCATTAATCCTTTAACAAAGTATTTCTGTAAGAATGGATATAAGAAAACGATTGGACCAATCGTTACGACAGTTGTCGCAAGACGAACAGTCATCGCTGGTGGAATGAAGTTGGGCAGCGTTACATCAGCTGAAACCTGATTAATGTAATCCAAATTGTTCATAATCCGCTGAATTAAGTACTGAAGCGGGAACAAATCCTTATTATTGATGTACAGCATCGCATCAAACCATTTGTTCCAGTAGCCTAGCGCATAGAACAAACCGATCGTAGCAATAGCAGGTAACGAAATCGGCAAAATAATTTTGAATAAGATATAAGCATCATTCGCACCATCGATTTTGGCAGATTCAGCGATTGATTCATCAATGGAAGCGAAGAAGTTACGTAATAGGAACATATTCCAAGCACTGAGCATACCTGGAACAATAAGCACCCAAATCGTATCCTTCATATCTAAATATTTGGATATTAATAGATAAGAGGCCACGAGACCGCCTTGAAATAGCATTGTGAAATAAATATAGAATGCCATATGATTGCGGTACTTTACGGACTTAACAGATAACGTGTAGGACATCGCACTTGTAAAAATCATCGATAAAGCAGTACCAACGACAGTTACAAAGGTAGTAACGCCGTATGATTTATAGATGGTTGAATCTCGGAAAATAAGCTTATACGCATCTAAGCTAAAATCAATAGGCCATATCATATAGCCGTTTTTAACGAGTGAAGCTTCACTTGTGAGCGAGCTTGCAACCACTGACCAAAATGGTATAAGACAATAAATCGAAAATAGTAGGATTGCAGCATAGAAAAAGCCCTTTAATATTCGATCAGATAAACTTTCATTGATGGACATCTATTGATCACTCCTAAGTTAGAAAATCGCAGATTCTGGGGCAACTTTTTTCGCGATGGAATTTACCGTAAGCACTAGGATGAAGCCAACGAGCGATTGCAAAAAGCCGATTGCGGCAGACATACTCATATCGCCTAAATCCATCATAGAACGGAAAAGGTACGTATCGATTACATCTGTCGTTGGATACAATAATGGGTTACGACCGACAATCGCATAGATCATGCCGAAATCTCCGTTGAAAATTCCACCTACAGCTAAAATCGTTAGCAGGATTACCGTTGGCTTAAGTAGCGGTAATGTAATAAATCTAATTTTCTGTAAGCGACTTGCGCCATCGATTGAAGCAGATTCGTATATTTCAGGGTTAATTCCAGAAATCGTCGCCATATAAACGATGGAGCCAAAGCCAGCACCATGCCATATTTTCAACAGCACCAATATAAACGGCCAATATTGCGGTGAAGCTAGAAATTGTATCGACTCAATGCCAAATAAGCTAAGAAATTGATTAATAAAGCCGCCATCCGTAGCAACGAAGGCCATAACAAACATCGCGACAACCGTCCATGAGAGGAAATGAGGGAAGATCATAACGGACTGCGTTACTTTTTTAAACCATTTACCACTCACTTCAGTTACCATAACGGCGATAAATACTGCAGCGGCAGTGTTGAATATAATAAACAAGGTGTTAAGAAATAAGGTGTTTGTTACAATCTGAATCCAATCTCCAGAGCGAAAGAAAAACTGGAAGTTACGCAAGCCTACAAATTCGCTTCCAAAAATCCCCTTCATCGCTTTGAAATCTTGAAATGCAATAATGATCCCGACCATCGGTAAATATGCAAAAACGAAAAACCAGAGCATGCCAGGTAAGGCTAATAAATATAGAAATTTATTCTTTACAATTTCATAGATAAAGGAAGCGAAGGGGCCGCGCTTTTTCCTTGACTCCACTTCTGATTTAATTGCCACTTGCTGTACTGTGGTGTTGCTCATATAAATCCTCCTTGTTCGTTGTGTGGTAGGTGTACTCATAATGTAAAGCGTTTTCAGAAAGTGATAAACCTCAAATCCTGTGCAAATAGTGCACTTTATATCGCTGCAGTAGGGTTAAAAATTAACGAAATGCCTAGATTTTTATGCTTACATAAATAAACACCGCTTCTCAAAGGGGAAAGCGGTGCTTATTGAAAGGGTTAGCTGCTTTTTCGGTAATGATCGGGTGTTTTTCCGCAATACTTTTTAAAGGAAATATAGAAGTATTTAGTGTTATCCATACCAACCATTTCTCCGATTTTGTTGGCAGGCAGATCGGTTGTTAGCAATAGCTGCTTCGCCTTCTCAAAGCGCAGGCCAGTAATATATTGATTGAGTGAAACCATCGTGATGTCCTTAAATATTTTTCGCATATAATTAATCGACAAGCCTGCGATACCTGCTAATGTGTCTACAGATAAATTGGGGTCGCTATAATGCTCTTCAATATATTGTTTAATTTTTTCGATGATTAGCATATTTTTCTGAGAAGCCTGTGTCTCCCTAGCTTGAATGGCTTCTTCACCTAATGAAATAAATAATTGCTTAATTTGCTCTAGGCTAACCGCCGAATATAACTGCTGAACTAGGCTGCTAATATCCAATTGTTCAGTTATTTGCTCGCCAGATGCCATATTTTTTGCTGTTCGATGCAATAGAAATAACATTTGGTTAAAGTGCAGCAGCGCATCATCGATCGTTGCTTCCTGTACAACATCAATAAATTGAGCTACACCTTGCTCGAACTTATTACAATCACCAAGCTTCATGCTTTCGGTTAATTGCTTCTCGAATGCTTGAACGCTTTGCTCATTAATAACTTTACGATGTTCAGTGATAGAATACGGAATAATGGATTGAACTCCGGTAAATACGCGATATCTTGATGCCTCGTAAGCATGCTGTTTCGACAGGCTAACGTCCTCTAATGACTGAACCTGTGTGCCGATTGCAGCCGAAATTGGAATATTTAAGTATTGCTTAATATTGTGTTGAATTTCCTCTAATAGCTCGAGTATCATTTGCTCTTCGGATGATGTTTTTAGAATGATCATTATTACTTGATCCTCTTCTTCATCTAGGCAGTAACATTTGTAATAGCGATTTGCAATTTCTTCAGCAATATTGCAAATTGCATATTTCAATAACGTAATATCCTTCCCAGAATAAATCCCATGTAGCTGAGGAAATGTATCGAGCTTTAGCATGCAAATTTGGTATTGGCTATCTAGGGTGTCGATGCTAATTTGAGCTAATTTCGATAGAATTTCTTGGTCACTGCTCCAGTTTCCCGTTATCCACTGCTTAAGTATGTTGTTGCGCTCGATATGGCGATAGCTAGACATCTCGTATTGCAGGTGATTAATTCGTTGATTAAGCTTGTCGAAGGTACTGGAAAGAATGTCTGTTTCACTGCTAGCATAATGTACATTTTGCTGAGGCAGCGCTGTTCTAATATTTTGCAGCAGCTTATGAATCGGTCCGTAAATGATTCTTGTAAACATTATGGCTATTGCAATTACGATTACCAGAATAATGAGTGTTGCAAGTAATATATAGCTTTTAATCTCATTGACCTTCGTTAGCAAGGTGATATAGTTGACGTCACCGATGAATATCCAGCCTAAGCTATCTGCTTTAATATAAAACAGCCGATGCCGCTCATTGTTAATCATTGTTTCAATTGTTCCCTCGCTGCTTTCAGCATGGATAATGTCTTGAATATGCTGTGAGGAATATTTACTATTAATTTGCTCAGGATTAGAGTGTGAGATGACAACCCCTTGTCGATTGAGAATCATTGATTGAAAGGAGTCATTATTTTCCGTTGAGCCATTCATAATCATTTCCTGCAATATTTTCTGATCTAAATTTAAAATAAGAGCTCCACTGCTGGCTGCGCGATCGATCGAATTCATAAAGGCGACGGTTATTAGATTTCCATCAAATTTTTTCGTGTCGGAAATAAAGGTGGTTTGCCTAGGAATGAAAATACTTCCAACTAATTGATCACTTTGCTCTAATAGCTGCAGTAGCTGTTGATCGTAAAATTGTTCATAAGGCCGCATCGTCGTTAGTGATGAAAATACGATACGATGTCGTGAATTCACCAGATAAGCGGAATGAATCATCGGATTAATATGTGTCAAATTCGTAAGTGTACCACTGATCCGTCCCATAAGCTCTGCATCATATTCGTTGACATAAAAGCCTGCTTGAATATCCGCTGAGGAAAAAGCAGTCGCAAATTGCTGAAAGGTTGAATTTAATAATATGCTAGCTGTGTTGTAGGCCTGCATCAAGGAACGATCAGTTGACGATGTAATTTCCTGCTTCACATTGTCCGATACTTTAGAAGTAATAAAAAGCGTCAGAATTGAGATAATGACTAAGGCAACAATGACGTAGCTGAGCACAAGCTGGATAAGTAAACGTTTATTAAGTACAAAATGTCGTAGTGCGTTCATGTTCCTCCTCCTCGTATAATCGTATTTGTAAGTTGTTTTTTATCTTTTTCCAGTTGATCCGGACAGCTGAAAAAGG
>Ga0180216_1000609_pt1 | contig 36157 bp, 33 predicted proteins | sample eDN3rd37CBELigMG_FD_128879 | JGI IMG/M metagenome (GOLD analysis project Ga0180216, IMG submission 128879) | Enriched Miracle-Growth compost microbial communities from Emeryville, California, USA - eDNA 3rd pass 37_C BE-Lig MG (version 2)... ... | reverse complement strand
CGCGCCCTTGTTGCGCATCCACAGCAGCGCGGCGCTGGTGTCCAGGCCGCCCGAGAAGGCGATGCCGACCTTCTGCCCGATCGGCAGGTCTTCGAGTATGGTTGTGCTCATGTGAAATCCGGCGAGTCCATGCGTTTGAGTCGATCGGGCATTATATCGCCGCGCATCAGGCGAGCGCCCCGGCCAGCCAATCCATGGACACCGCCGCCGAAAACGACAGATTGCCGACCTGGCAATGCGCATCGGCCCCCTCCTCGGCCGTGAACCGCCAGTGGGCGCAGGGCCCGCCCACCGAATCGCGGAACACCTGCCATTGCCGCAGCGGCTCGGCGCCCTCGCCATCGCCCACCAGCGCCAGGGACGGGCAGCGGATGCCGGCGAGCGCCGCCGCGTCCAGGCGGAATTCCCCCATGCGCCGATAGGTCTGGCTGAACGTCGGCTGGCCGAAGCGCAGCATCAGGTTGCGCGACATCTCGCGCGTCTGGGCGTTCATGACCGCATCGGGGATGTGCGGCAGATCCTCCACCCCGAAATCGTCCGACTCCGGCAGCGTGGCCGGATCGATCCCGGCGAAGGACGTCATGTAGGCGTGCAGGTCCACGATGGGAGAATTGGCGATCAGCGCGCGGATGCGGGGCTCATGGGCCGCGATCCGGGTCGCGAAATAGCCGCCGAAGCTGATCCCCATCAGGGCCAGGCGGCGCGGGTCCATGCCCGGCCGCGCCAGGGCGTAGTCCACCGCCTGGCGGCCGACCACCTCGAAATCCGGCGCGAAATGGCTGGCCTCGTTGAAGCGCCAGGTGTCCATCTGGCCGGGCCCGGTGAACAGCAGCAGGTCATAGCCGCGTTCCAGCGCCGGGCGCCCGTACGCCAGGTAGCTTTCCTCCAGCGTCCCGTCGAAGCCGCTGACGATCATCAGCATGCGGTCGCCCGCCGCGCGCGCGGGCCGGATATGGTAGGCCGGCAGGCGCAGACCGTTTTGCGTGAACCACAGCTCGGTGCAGCTCGCCTCGTCCCATTGCATCGCCCACAGGAACGCCTGGCGGCTCGCCTGCCCGTATTCCCCGTGGCGCGGATCGTCCACGGCGCAGTAATATTCCGCCGCCCGATAGCTGTTGCAGGCGATCAGGTACTGGTCCCGCGCGCTGACGGCGAAACCGTTGCGGGCCCGCTCGGCGGCATCGGCGGCCTGGCGCGCCCCGGACTCGGCAAAGGCCTGCACCCACGACGCCGGATCGGCATCCCCGATCCGGGCCGCCAGCGCCAGGCATTCGCCGATCGAGGCGCCCCCATAGCGGACCGATCCGAGCTGCCGCATGAGCTGGTGATCCATTTCCGGATCCCGAAAACCCTGCACGCGCGTGTGGCCGCGCTCCAGTTTCTGTGCCATAGCCTCCCCCATTCGTTGAATTCGAGCCCCCTATGTTAATTTAGCCGGCAGCCCGGCCGCGCCATTCCCGCAAGGAAATATCGCGCGGGTCCCGGCCGCCGGAATCGCACGGATCCCGACCCCCCGGAATCGCACGGATCCTCGCCCCACACGGCGCCAGGAATCTGCTAGAATTGCTGTCTTTCGGGGACGTAGCTCAGCTGGGAGAGCGTCGCGTTCGCAATGCGAAGGTCGGGAGTTCGATCCTCCTCGTCTCCACCAGAACACCCAAACCGCTTGATTTTTCAGGCGGTTTTTTTTCGTCCGTCGATTTCAGTTGGTAGCAGATTTGGTAGCAAATCATGCTCACCTTGCCTATCTACCCCAGAAATGGCACCTACTACCTCCACACCCGGATCGCAGGCAGGCAGATCAAGCGCTCGCTGGCGACAAAGGACAAGACTGAGGCTATCCTTGTAGGCTCGGAACTTCTCAAAAGGCTCTACAAGGCACTCAAAGCCACTGGCGGGGGTATGGACAAGGACAAGCTAAAAAAACTCGATATAGCCTTTCCTACGGGCTTTCAGGCCAAGATCAACACTGATGATGATATGGCCCGCTTTCAGGAGCTTTTGAAGAACCCTGATTTCTATGACCTGATCCGGCCAAGAGCAACAGAACAACACCCAACATCAGCCTCAGAACAACCTGCCCCAACACCAGAGGCAGAGAACCTCACTGGGGTAAGCATTATTGAAGTTGCCAGCAGGTATCAAACCAGACACCAGAAGCTGAAAGCCCCAAAAACTCTCTATGAGTATGGCAACTATCACCAGCATTTCAGCCGGTGGGTGGCTGTGAGGAAGCAGGCAGACCCCTACCCTATCAGGAACATCATCAATGACGACATCGCCGCTTACATTGACGACCTGTTAGCAGACGGCAAACCAGCCCAAGCCATCCAAACCAAGTATCTCAGGGCTTTGAATGCTCTTTTTGAGTTCGCCAAGACCCTTGGAGCCTTCCCCAAGGATGTGCTTATTCCTACCCGTGGACACAAGGTTTTCAACAAGAACAAGCACAGAACGAACCGGAAACCCTTCACCACAGAAGAACTTCAACAGATTTTTGAACCCCTGAACCTGAGCAAGGCAAGACACCCAGAGGAATACTGGTTGCCTTTGCTTGGCATCTTCACAGGAGGAAGGATTTCAGAACTCAGTCAATTGCTGATTACAGACATCAAGCAAATTGAAGGCATCTGGACCATCAGCATCAATGATGAAGGCGACAAACGCACCAAAACCCTTGCCAGTATTCGCACTATCCCTATTCACCCTACTCTTTTGGAAATTGGCTTTCTGGACTATGTAGAGGATATGAAGGGTTTCAATGGTCAACTTTTCCCAGACCTTCACCCTGACAAATTCGGCCACTATGGCAAGCAGCCAAGTCAGAGATTTGGGGTTTATCTCGATAAGCTGGGTATCACCGACAGGGCAAAAGTTTTCCACTCATTCAGGACAACAGCAAATAACTGCCTGAAACAGCATGGAGTACCAGAGGAAACAAGGTGCCAGTTTATCGGCCACGAGCATGACACCATCAATAGTGCCACCTATGGGGAACCACATAGCATGGCTTTCCTGCTGGAGCATGCCGCCACAAAACTAATCTTTGATGTCGATTTCCAAAAAATCAAATATGAAAAAGGAAAGTTCAATGCCTACCTTGTCAAAGAAATTAGGCGACAAGAAAGGATGGAAAATCACAAACGGGCAAAGAAAAAATAATTACCCCACAAACTGGCAATAGCGCGTGTATGTATTACTGTTTTGGTAAACATAAGTTTGTTTATACCTAGCGGGGCATGCCGGCAATGTACTCCAAGCAACACATATAGGGCCGAAACCATAAGAACATGAGGCTGAAGTTGCTGTAGTGAAAGGAGGATATATGGAAGCCACACCAAATTGACCTACTATATCTTCTGCCATGGCGGCTACTGATCCAGAACCCAAGCCCTTAGCCCAAATCCCACTTTGACAAGAAAGTATTTTTCCTTGAACATCTTTTGCTATAGATCCAGAAGCAAATCCAGCACAAGAACTATCCGCATTCACCACACGACTCGCCAAGAGCGTATTACCGACTATCTTCTCTAACGCCGTTAAATTACCAGAATATATATTTCCGCTCGCAGTATTTTTATCATTAGAGCCAAAAACAGTATCTTTATTTGGGTTATCAGAATTAATCACATTGGTATTTACCACACCAGCATAGACAGTAGCAGCATTCAAGCTATCAGTGTAGATATCTCCAGCATTGTAAATAGCCTGTGTCCTAAGCGTTTGGAAGTAGGCACTTTGACTAGCCACATAATTATCAGCAGTCAAGCTATTCACATTTTTGATATTGTTATTTCCAAGCAATAGATCCCCAGTCATACTATTTGACCCATCACGTCTTAAATAAGTACCGTCATAGTCATCAATTCCATTGGTTCTATAAGCCAATATCCCAGCCTCACCACCATAAGGCAAATCAGCATTTTTAACAGACCAACCACCATTTAAGCCATCTATCTGATCACCGGTATCATCAGAAAACCCAACAGCATTACCAGCAATTTTAGCGGCATAGCCCAGCAAATCATATCTAGGTTCAGCAGTAGAATCACCCAAGGTAACAGCACTATCTGTATAGACCAAGCCATCAATAGATTTGTTGTCTACGTTCTTCAAGCTAATCTTGTATCCAGTTCCTAATAATGAATTATTAGTAAAAGACTTTGGCAAAATTTCAGCGGTAGGCAAACCATCAGACACGCAACCAGGTGCGGAGTTCAGCACACAAATATCGTCTAGTGTTTGAGTGGTTCCAACTGGAATCTTGGCAAGCAAAGCCACTTTATTATCGCTTACATAGGACTGCAGAGCATTACCCACTTCTACGATCTTTTCACCCGCATTTTTTGCCTTTGTTTTTTCAGCATTTCTCTGAAGCTGAAGCATTACCCCAATCGAAACTAAAGCCATAATTCCAAGAACTATTAGTGTTTCAATTAGTGTGAATGCTCGATTTGTTTTTCTTCTTATTCTCATTCATCTGCCCTCAACATCTTTATTATTTTACTGAATATTTGAACCAGGCCCAAATAAATTAGATTTATTTTCGTCACCCAAAGGGCTAATAATTTCATTTTGTTTTTTGTTTTCATTCACCATATTTTTATGTTTTTCTTTGTTGGATAAAGCCATCAGTTTATCAATAAATTCATTAAAATATTTATTTACGTTTGTGTCCTTATCAATCATAAGACACTTGATGAATTTCAGCTTTTCTTTTGACACTCTAAAACTAATTTGAGGCAACACAGCTTTCTTATTTTTATCATCCTTAGTTTCAGATTTTTTAACATCTTGATTTTCCATTTTTTAACTCCATAATTTTTATTATTATAATTTCTAACAATTCCAAATCAAGAAATACATAAATTAGCAATTATGGAAAATCAATATTAACAATCTAACAAAATAACAATCTAACAAAATAAAAATCAATTTCTCAGCTATGTAGAAATCAACAACTCTATTTCTATGCAGCCAACTTTTAACTACTCGATTTGTTAATTTCTATTTTGTTAACATTTTTATTTTTCCACCAATAAGTAGGCAATTCTATTTCTCACTTGGCCCGTAATTTAGTATGCTAAATGTAGGGTCTAAAAACACCTAAGAAACAAGCCCCCCATTCGCATTGCCTACGCAATACAAATGGAAGTAGCCCTTGGCTACTTTGCTTGCTGGGTTTCACCCAGACCCGATAAACCTTTGGGGTCCCCCCAATCCCCGTAAAGGAAAAACAAAAACACATGGGAACCAATGACAATAACAATAAGGAATTAGAATTATGGAACAAAAAACAACAATAAAATCAGAATCAACAGCAGTTGTTGAAACAGCAAAAACCAAAAAGCCAATGCCACCTTCCAGAAAAAAAGAACACACAAGAAAGAATATTACCGTTCGATTTTCTGATTCTGAACGTGAAAAACTAGAAGTAGCAGCCAAAAGAGCAGGACTTTTTTTGACCCAACTGATACGAGTTAGAGCACTAAAAGAAGATGAAATAATTGCTAAAAGGTTCGAAACTTTGGCCGATGTTCGCAGATCCATAAGCCTGATTAAAGCCGTTTATAAGGCAGTAAATCAATCCGTTTTAACCAAAACAGAAAGGGAAAGAGCACTTAAAGATCTCGATAATATAAAACTTGAACTAAAATGTTTAGCTGAATTTTTAGAGAAAAATAAGGCATAATAAATCAGCCGGGAGAAACAATAATGATAATAAGATCCTCAATTAGAATGAAAGATAATGTGATTAAATCTGCAACAGGCGCAGTCAATTATATCCTTTCAAATCTCGATAGCTCAGGTCAAAAACGCGCAGTAAAGCCCGAGATAATTTATGGCAATCCAGACCTTATAAAGTCCTATGATAACCGTCCAAACATGGGTACAAAGAACAAATCAACCAGCGGAGTTATTAGCCTAAGAGACGGTGAAAAACTCACAAAAGAGCAGGAAGAATTGTTAGTTCAAAGGTTCCAAGAATTGATAATTCCAGAACAATTTAGAGACGTAGTTGATATGTTTCTCGTGAAACATCAGGACAAAGGAAATGTTGAATATCACTTTGTTATTCCTCATTTAACTCTTGAAGGAAAGAAGTTTAATCCCTTTGCTGTGATAGGTAGAGATCAAGGCTTATCGTCTTTTGCCTCTACACAAGCAGCTACCAGAATCCTTAATGATGAGTTTGGATTTGACCAGGTACAGCCCAATCCAGAAGGTAGAAAGGGGCTTAATAATAGGGAGATCAAGGCAAGCAAATACAGCCCTAATGAGGCTCTAAAAAAGGACATTAAAAACAAAAAGCTTATCGCTGAATTTTATATTCGACAGGTTAAATCAGGCAACATTACCAACAAACCAGAACTGATAGATAAACTCAAATCCGATGGATTTTCAATCACAAGAAATGGAGAAAACTACATCTCCATTAAGCATGAGAAATGGAACAAAGCCATTAGATTAGAAGGCGGTATCTTTGCCAACAACTCAGAAAAGGCTTATGCCACATTACAAGAACAGGCTAATAAGTCAGATGGAACTACCAAACAATCACAGGAAATCGAACCTTATACAGCAGAACATAAGGCCCGAGATGAGCAATTGGTAAAGGCATTTCATGCCCTTGTTGTCGATAAATACGAAGGCAAGAGAGCCAACATGAATACTCTATTCAAGGAATTCAAAGCCATACAGGCCACTATAGAAGCGCCAGAGGCCAAGACTAGTAAGACCCAAAGCCCACAGGCAATTGAGCCGGAAGGTACACCAATCCTTGAAAAGGAAGTAAAGGAAGCGTTAGGCCCTAACGGTAAAAACCTATCAGAAAGCCTCACACCACAAAAGAACAGGCAAAGACTTACAAAGATACACCAGGCCACGCCAGAAGCTCATATAGCCTCTATGCTGACTTCACAGCCAGGTCAGGAACAGCAGGCACCTATAGCAACCAATCAAGGCTTAGGAGGACAGGTTATAGGTAGTGGTGTAGCGGCAGCAGAAGCAGCAGTAGAGGCCGCAGGTAGTGATTACAGCAGGGCAGTAGCTCAATATGGTCCTAACAGCATACAAGCTATAAAAGCAAAAATAGCAATGGCTATGGCAATGAAAGCAGTAGAACAGGCAAAGAAAACGGAATCAGAACAATTAGACAATGATCGCAAGCGTTATAGGATATGATGAAAAAAAGACCAAGCGTTTAATTGTACTGGTCTTTTTTTCGAACTAACTGATTGTTAATTTGGCACATCACTATAATTAGCTATAAACGCAATATCCACATCATCACCGTCGGCATTCAAACAGTCAGCTAGAATATCTGTTACATCGGAACTCTTTGTTAAGATACTAGAACCGCCATTTACTGCTGCCGCACCCCAACTATTCAGGGCAACAGGAACAACCTTTTCACATGCTGTCTTTGGCATTTTAGTCTTTAGGCTAAATGTTGTATCTTCGCCTTTAATTTCATATTCATTACCCCATGGATTAACTATTGTAATTTTTGTACCTCCCTTTTTCATTGAATTCGTTGGAATACTAGACGCCGCTATCATTTCTGTCATAGGAGCAGAACCATATCCCTTACCGCTACTAGCATAAAGATTTTCTATCCCCATTTTCAACACATTCAAATTATCAATTTCTTGATTGGACTTTTGAGCAACCATAACATTGTTGTAGACAGCATACATACCAGCACCAATTACAGCCACAACCCCCAACACAATTAACAATTCAATAAGCGTAAATCCTCTTATTTTCCTTTCTATTCTCATAATTTTTCCTTTAATAAGCACTATGAAATTATGAAAATAAGCAGCATTAGTCAAACAAAGACTTGACGTATCACCCATAATAGGTTAATTTTCTAAATGTAGGTTTGAAGTTCCTACCTCTGCTTTCCTCTTTAATAGCAGAATGTAAGCCCCTAGTAATAGGGGCTTTTTCTATTTTAGGGTAAGCCTCTATCTGGAATGAGAAACCGTATTTAATTCTCAAATCTAATGGTCCAGTTAGAGCCAAGGATAATATGTCCCTATGGTGAACAGCAGCCGAAGGAGAAGATGTTAGAACACCCTTGGCTATCTGAAGCTTTATATCCTGCCTCATATCAAATTTTTCGTTTGACTTTGAAATCACCAATACTTTATTTCCAGTTTCAGCTATCGTTTTTCGTAGGTAGATCAAGGCATAAGCAAACTCAGGGTCTTTCAACTCAAAAATTGCCTTGCCATAATCCATGATGTGTTTATCAATTCCTTCAATAGGGTCTAACTCTTTGGTCTTTTTATCTCTATACTCAATAATTTTCTGAACAAAGCCATCAGTTAATATTCTTGCCCTTTCGCTTTCCTTAACCCGCCATGGTTTATTTGGTCCACGCGTCTTTTTCATTTTCAACCTCCCTTAATAGCCATTGACGACATAATAATCAGATCATATAATATCAATGTTATTCATACTTCAACATATGAATTAACTCAATACCACGTAGTAATTAGCCATCAAGTATTTCACTGATGGCTTTTCTTTTGCCTTTTATTATTGACGATTAGCAAATCATTTCCTATAATATCAATGTAGTGATCAACTACATCTCTGTTTTTCATTGTCTCTGTGGTGGTGATTTGAAAAATCGAAGGCTCCTAGAAATAGGAGCCTTTTCTTTTGTCTTTTGACATTGGTTGATTATTTTTTATAATAATTACAACCACATAAGACAAAATATGGAAAACAATAATAATAACAATCAACTCGAAAACTTCAAAAGCAACTTACCAGCAAAGCCTTATTGCTCTGACGACTTAACCTATGGCGTTATGATCAGGTCAACAAAAATAGCAAGAACAATGAGATATATTCAGCATAACGATATTCTTTCACATAGATGGTTTTTATTCGATTGTGATTATCCTAATGCTTTGGAATATGCTGATGACAGCAATCTACCACTTCCCAACCTTGTGGCAATCAATAGGAAAAATGGGCATAGCCATTTATTCTATGGCCTAGAAACCCCTGTTTTAACCTGTGATAATGCCAGAAAAGGACCCCTGAATTATGCGGTAGCCATTGAAGACACCCTAACAAGGCTACTGAAAGCAGATCCATGCTATACCGGCTTAATCTGTAAAAACCCACTCCATAAGGACTGGCTAACCTACCAGGTCAGAGCAGACAGCTACACCTTGAATGAGTTCAAGGAATACATAGAACCAAAAAGAACACTCAAAAAGGACAAGGAAAAAGTCAATGGGTTAGGCAGAAACTGTACTCTATTCGATTTATTGAGACACTGGGCTTATACAAACTTTGTCCATTATAAAACCCAAGAAGATTTTTTTAATGCCTGTTATCAGCAAATTATTAGCTTTAATAGATTTGACAACCCATTATCTTTGAATGAGATAAAGACTATTGCTAAAAGTGTAGCCAAATGGGTTTGGAATCGATTTGATCTTGAAATCAGAGAGAAGAAATTTAGCAGCCTACAGGCTTATAGAGGGAGATTAGGAGGATTGAAGGGAGGAAGACCAAAGAGCACAACAAAAGATGGCAAGCCTTGGGAATTAGAAGGTATTTCTAGGGCAACCTGGTATAGAAAGAAAGCAGCTTAATCTCTGTTATCTCTTACGCGAGACAAAAAGCCAATATCAGATATTAGCCTCTGAAAGTAGAAACACCTTAATTTCAGTTTTGAGAAGATCAATAATCGGAAATTATTCAAAACTTGTGCAAATTTTTTACAACTGCTAGTATTCTGTTTTTCCCTTCACAGGTAGGATGGATGATGGCAGTTGATCTTAATGGACTTTTTGAATCAATTGAAGCACTGGATGCCAGCCAGATAGAGCTTATCGACCGAATAGCCGGCCAATTTTCAGCCCCACATACCTTCAACAGGCTACCTACATCAGATATTGTTAGCCAAGGCTGGCTACAACACTTTGGCAACGTCCTGATGATCCACCATGCGACCAGCGCCGCACCATTTGGCAAAGAAAAATTTGAATATGGTTTTATCTATGCTAGTCGCAGAACTGGCCTTGACACTACCAAACCGGAAGGTAGGACTAATAGAGGTCATGATTTAACCCTTCGTGGTGTCCCAATATCGCTCAAAACTCAATCAGACACAGCATTAAGAGAAAATCTCATCCATATTTCAAAGTTTATGGAGCTTGGTAGAGGAAACTGGGATTTTTCCGAACTTAGAGAGTTATACTTTGAGCATATGATCAGTTACGATAGGATATTTACTCTACGGGCATTAATTAGAACAGTCGAGCATATGAAATATGAGCTTGTGGAGATCCCAAAATCGTTATTACTTGAAGCCGCAGATAGGCCCTTTTTGAGATCTAGTACAAGAAGCACTAATCCCAATCTTGCTTCGGGATATTGCCATGTTAATGATGAACATGGCAACCTTAAATACTCTCTGTATTTTGACGGTGGTAGTGAACGGAAATTACAAATACAAAAGATAGATAAGTCCTATTGTATTGTTCATGCCACATGGGATTTTGATGTAAACAAGCTTTTCTGAAACCCCTTAAGCCTTCCCTTTGCTATTTCAGCATATTCTGGATTCAGTTCTATTCCTACACTTTTACGTCCTAGTTTTTGACAAACCAAGCCAACTGTACCAGAGCCGAAGAAAGGATCTAAGACTGAATCCCCCTCACTTGAACCAGCTAAAATACAAGGCTCAATCAGCGCAGAGGGAAACACGGCAAAATGGGCACCTGAAAACGGCTCAGTATTTACTTGCCATACCGTGCGCTTATTCCTACTTTTCCCATTGACAGCAGGTTCTTTAATGGCCTCATGATCATAGAAATACTTTTCTGATTTGCTAAACAGAAATAAATATTCATGACTACGTGTTGGCCTATCTCTCACTGATTCAGGTTGACAATTAGGCTTATACCAAATGTTATCAGCCCTGAGATACCAGCCATCGGCCTGTAGAGCAAAAGCAACACGCCAAGGCACACCCACCAAATCTTTTGGTTTTAGCCCTTCTGGAGTAGGTGCTCGATATGACATACCCCTAGCTTGATTTTTTGAATCCGGAGCGCGCCAAGTTCTACCACCACTGGTATAAGTGTCACCAATATTCAGCCATAAAGTGCCATCATCTGTTAGCGTCCTTTTGACTTCTCTAAAAATTGCTACCAGATTAGCCACAAAATCATCAACGCTGTTTTCTGCTCCAATTTGCCCAGCAGCCGAATAGTCACGCAACCCCCAATATGGAGGTGAAGTAACACAACAGCGAAAGGATCTATCAGGGATAGTCTTTAATACTTCCCCAGCATTACCAATTAATATCTTTGTGTCAAAAAGCTCTATGAGCTTATCTTGCCCTTCAATGGCAGATATATTTTCCTGAACTGTCAGCATGGCTTTACTTTGGACTATTGATGCTTCCATTTTACCGCGCCCAATCTAAAAATGCTGGCATAAGTGGCCTATTTGTCATAGGCCATCCTATCCCTAGATAGCAAAGTCCTCTTTGTCTTTGCCTTGCTCGATAGCTTCTTTCATCCATACAGGCTGCCGGCCACGACCGGACCACAATTCGCCATTTGGGCCTTTGTATTTAGGCTCTACGCTTGAAGCCTTATTCATACCCTTTGCTACTTTCCTGCCAAAGCCAGAGAAACCAAGATCAGAAGCCGACAACTCATATTCTTGAATTTTTTCCTTGATTTCAGCAACAACTTCAGCGATTTCTTTTTGTCTTTCTTCTTCAGCCTGTTTTAGCAATTCTTCTGCTTTGGCTTTCAATTCCAAGTATTTAGACATTTCCTATTTCCTTTTGATAGGCAATTAAGCAGGCAAAGAATAGCACGATTCCTTACCCATTAGCCCATTGGCTAATAGGCAAGGCCCAGCGAAGCCAATAAGGTCGTAAGACAAAGAGATCCATTGTCCTTGGACGGGAAGGCCCGGGGGCCGCTAATGGTGCGTGTGTATCTCCTACCCTACCAAGGCTAGTTCCTATGCCACCTGGACGAGATCTTGCCCTATTGATAGGATGGTAGCGCTTTTGGTAATTTTTCCGTCAACCATACCAGCAGAAAAAGGAAAACAGCGGTAGAGGCTTGTGGCTGGGGCTGGACGATCCTCCTCGTCTCCACCAAACACCTAAAACCGCTTGATTTTTCAGGCGGTTTTTTTTCGTCCGTCGACTTCAGTTGGTAGCAGATTTGGTAGCAAATCATGCTCACCTTGCCTATCTACCCCAGGAATGGCACCTACTACCTTCACACCCGGATCGCAGGCAGACAGATCAAGCGCTCGCTGGCGACAAAGGACAAGACCCAAGCTATCCTTGTAGGCTTGGAACTTCTCAAAAGGCTCTACAAGGCATTGAATGCCGCTGGTGGGGTATGGCAAGGACAAGCTGAAAAAACTCGATATAGCCTTTCCTACGGGCTTTCAGGCCAAGATCAACACTGATGATGATATGGCCCGCTTTCAGGAGCTTCTGAAGAACCCTGATTTCTATGACCTGATCAGGCCAAGGGCAACAGAACAGCCACCGGTTCCGGCACCAGCAATAGCCCCAGCACCAGAGGCAGAGAACTTGTCCTTGGACGATTGGCCAACCCTGCGCCTTCATTGAAGAAAGCTTACGGAAGTGCTATTCTTCGCACTCTTAAAAGCACCAATAGAAGCCTCATCATGGCACACACCCTTCTCGCTGAAACGACGGCCAGCGTCTCTGAACTCAAGCGCGACCCCATGGGCACCGTGGCGGCGGGCGAAGGATTCCCCGTAGCCATCCTCAACCGCAACGAGCCCGCGTTCTATTGCATCCCCGCCAAGGCCTATGAAGCGCTGATGAACCGCCTGGAAGACCTGGAATTGAACGCCATCGCCGACGCCCGCCAAGGCCAGGCGGAAATCGAGGTCTTCCTGGATGACCTATAGGCTGAAGTTCAAGGACGAAGCCTTGAAGGAGTGGCGCAAGCTCGACGGCACCTTGCGTGAACAGTTCAAGAAGAAGCTCGCAGAACGCCTGCAAGATCCGCGTGTGCCTGCCGCCAAGATGTCCGGCCACGCTGACCGCTACAAAATCAAGCTGAAATCCAGTGGCTACCGGCTGGTTTACGAAGTACGCGACGTAGAAGTCGTCGTCGCCGTCGTCGCCATCGGCAAGCGCGAACGCAACGCAGTCTACGCCGCCGCCGCTAAACGCTGACGTTTGGCTGGAGATCCCGCGCCTGCCGGCGCCGCCAGAACGGATGGTCGGACCAGCGAGGCTGGATGCCGTAATAGAAGGCGCGCCGCGACAGGTAGGTCTGCCAGAGCTGGTCCTGCTGCTCGCCGTACTGGCGGATGTACGCGTTGTCCGTGCCCAGCCCCGCCGCGCCGCGGGGGCAGTCATCCAAGGCGTAATGGATCATGTGCCCGGCGTGGCTGCCGGTCTTGAGCGCCTTGTCGATGCCTCGCGAGGACAGCGGGTCGTATGCCTGCGCCGCATCGCCGACCGCCATCCAGGCATCCCCGCAGAAATCCCGCAGTCGCTGGCTGTTGGCCGGCGCGCCGCGGATGGCGCCGCAAGGATGGTAGCCCCTGTCCGCGAGCAAGGGGCCGATGTGCGCCGAGTCCTCCAGCAAGCGGCCGAAGCCCTCCGGGGATGCCGCCATCCTCGCGGCCGGCGAGTCCCGGTCGGAATGGAAGACCACCAGGCGCCGGGTCTCGCCATCCTCGGTGCCCGGCAGGCGGTTGCTGTACCACCAGCCGTCCGGCCCGGCCTCGATGCGGGTATGGCGGTCGTCATCGTCGCCGGCACGGGAAAACCATTGCGCATAGGCGAACAGCCGGTCTCCATGATCGTCGGCCGGGACGCCGAGCGCCTTGGCCACGACCGCCCTCCGGCCGGAGCAATCCGCCAGGTAGCGGGCGCGGCACTGCCACGCCCCCGTTTCCGAGGCGAGCGTCAGCCGCCAATTGAAGGCGTCCTCCTGGACGCGCGCGCAGGCCTGGAAGCGGACGCCCTTGAGCAGGGACGCGCCGGCCGCGACGGCCCGCTGCCGCAGGGCCTCATCGAACGCCAATCGATCGATGCACAGGCCGAAGCCCGTCGGGGTAAAGAAAAAATCCCCGATGTCGGCCTGGTCGGCCGCCCAGAGCGAAATATTGCCGGCCGTCCGGTACAGGCCCGGAGCTCCGCGCCCGGTGTCCCCCGGATCCCCCAGGAAATGCCTGACCATGCCGACGGCGTCCGGCGGCAGCGATTCACCGAGCTTGAAGCTGGCGGCGAGCCGCTCCTCCACCAGAAGCACACGCCGGCCGAAGCCTGCCAGGGTGATCGCGGTGGCGGCTCCCGCCGGCCCGGCGCCGACGACGACGATGTCCCATATCGTATCGGCCGGGTCCGGCTGGGCGGCTTGCACGAATCACCGGCCCTTGGCGGGCGGCCGGTTCAATGCCGGATGGCGCTCCTGCTCGACGAACACGATTTCGCCGTCGTCCCGCAGGAAGCTGCCGTCCTCGGTCTTGAGCGGCAGCACCATCCCCAGTTTCGGCCACGCATAGGCCATCTGCTCGTAGCCGTCGGTGGAGGACAGCGGCTCGCCATCGGCGTCGTATCCGCGGAACCATTCCTTGTAGGTCCTGGTCCGCGTGTTCCTGTCGTACTCGAAAACGATGTCCGGCCGCTGCGTCGGCCACCATGCCTCGTTGCAGGACCAGAAGTCGCCCTGCCACGGGCTCGACATGTAGGCGGCGATCGAGCCGGGCTCGATGTCCTCGTTCACGCGGAACGCCTCGGCGAAATTCTCCCGATAGAGGATCAGGTAGGGAAACTCGATGCCCGGGTGGAAGCCGCCGCCGATGGTGGGCTGGAGCGCCGCGCCGTCCAGGGCGTGCGGCTGCTCGGCCAGGGGCAATTGCTCGAGGGGCACGGGCTCTTGCGGGACGCCGACCTCGAAATCGCCCTCCGCCCAATCCTGGAGGCGCTTCAATTGCCAGTCCGTCAGGCTCAGGAACTGGTCGGGGAGGCTCATGCCGAGCTCATGGTTCTGCTCGGGCTTGCCGCCCGTGCCCCAGAGCTTGGGCATCTTGAAATCCTCCTCCGCGCGCCGGAACTCCTCGTTCTTCCAACTGGTCGGACGTTGAGGGGGGCCAGGCAGCAGCGAATCGACGAGCTTGCCGTTCTTGCCGGGCGCACGACGCATCAGGCCGTAGATCATCTGCCGGATCGGCTTGCCCTTTTCCGAGGGATCGGTGAAGGCCGCCATGTACATGGAGCCAAGCAGATTGCCCGGCTGGTTCGGGCCGTGGGCGGCGCCCTTGTTCTTGGCCATGACGCCCGCCGCCTCGGCGCTCACCCAGCCGTAGTTGACCGCGTTGGCAAAGATCGGATAGATGTCGCGGTAGAAATTCGTCTTTTGCCCGGCGTAGGGATACGCCTCGGGAAAAGCCTCGTAGACGCGGTCCAGGATGGACACCACGTGGTACATGTGGGGTGCGAATTTCGGCGGCGCGGTGATGATCCACGCCCCCGCCCGCGGATTGCGCGTGCCCTCGTCCGCGGCCGATTTCACGCCGTCGCGCGTGCTCAGGACGGTGCCGTCCTCGAGCGTGACGGTGACGTCGATTTCACCGCCGCAGGTGTCGTCCCACCAGCCCGGCACGTTGAAATAGGCAAACTGGTTCGTCAGCGGATTCCGGCCGTTCTCGGGGCCATTGGGGGGATCGACCGTTTCGCTCGGGTTCGACAGCGCGACCTTGGGCGTGGTGACGCATTCGCCCTTGCCCGAGGCCGGGACGAACAGCAGGCGATCCTGGGAATCGAGGCGCAACTGGCCCAGCTCGATGTCACGGGCGGCCGCATAAGTGACCTCGACCTCCTGGCTCCGGTCCTTGGGCGTGAAACCCTCGAAACGCAATGCGCCCGGCAGGGTGCCCTTCTCGATGCCGGTGAACACGTCGCCCTTCATGAGCACCGGGCCGTCCTGCCCGGACGAGATCGTGTGCACGCCGGGATCGATGATCAGCTTGTCGCGCTCGATCGGCTTCTTGCCGGGCTGGATGGACGGGTTCCGCAGCTTGTCGGGATCGAACAGGTAGGCGCCCTGGAACGCGTAATTCGCCGCCTTCATGTTCCGCACGTGGACGCGCCAGCGCAGGGACTGGACGAGGCCCGAATCCTGGGTGAGCTCGGCGACGACCTTGCCCTCGGCATCGTAGCCATACACCCGATAGCGCTGCGCCTGGCGCTTCAGCCGCAACTCCCCATCGCGGTAGCTGCCGCCCTTCGGCCCCGGCCCGCCGCTGCCCCCGGGGTCGACCACGATCCCGGGGGCTTCGGGGCCGATGTAAAACTCGTCGCTGTCCCCCAGGCGGGCAAGGCCTATGCCCGGATGGATGCGAATGCTCTTGATCTTTTCGGACACGGCTCGACTCCTCGACAAATTGGGCTTATTGATCCGATGCTGATGATTCGGCGCTGAAAGGACGTCCCGACCGCCGGCCCGGGGGCGTTTTCACCCCCGTGGAACCCGATGATCCACTGACGACACGCAAAGGGAAGGAAAGGCGAAGCCGGGCTTGCTCAGAGAGCACCCACGATCTTCCAGTCCAGCAAGTCTGTCGAAGCGACCGTGTACCGGTTGCCCAGATGTTCGATGTCGGCGTAGGTCAGGCCGCCCGAGCGGGCGTGGGACCGCAGCGAAAAGCCGCCGCCAAAACCCGCCTTGATCGATTTCTCGATCCGGCCGGCGTCCGCGGCCGGCGCGCCGTGGTCACCCGCGAGTGCCGCCGCGCCGGCGATGCCCGGCAGCGACAGGGCACAGGCCGCCGCGCACCCCTTGATGAAATCCCTACGCCTGATGTCCATGTCCCGTCGCCCCTCGATTTTTCTTGCTTCACATCATGTTTTCATGCGTCGCATTATGATACGGGCGAGTTCGGCTTGCAACAATATTCAAGCGAAAACCACAGCGGGCGCGGGGGCCTCCTGGACCCCCGCCCCGGCCGCCGATCAGGACGGCTTGATGGCGATCTTGAGCACGCCGTCGCGCTGGTGGGAGAACAGATCGTAGGCCGCGACGATGTCGTCCAGCTTGTAGTGGTGGGTGACCAGCACGCCGAGATCGAGGCGCTCGGCGGCGATCACGTTCATCAGGCGGCGCATGCGCTCTTTGCCGCCCGGGCACAGGGCGGTGTTGATGCGGTGGTCGCCCAGGCCGGCTGCGAAGGCGTCGAGCGGAATCTTGAGGTCCTGCGAATACACCCCCAGGCTGGAGAGCGTGCCGCCGGGCTTGAGGCAGCGCAGGGCCTGCTCGAATGTGGTCTGCGTGCCGAGCGCCTCGATGGCGGAATCCGCGCCGCGCCCGCCGGTGAGCTTCATCACCTCGGCGACCACGTCGCAGTTGCGGAAATCCAGGGTGACGTCGGCGCCGAGCCGCCGCGAGATGCCCAGGCGGTGCTCGTTGCCGTCCACGGCGATGATGGTGGTCGCGCCCAGCAGGCGCGCGCCGGCCGTGGCGCACAGGCCGATGGGGCCCTGGGCGAAGACCACGACCGTGTCGCCCAGGCGGATGTTGGCATTTTCAGCGCCCTTGAAGCCCGTGGACATGATGTCCGGGCACATCAGCACCTGCTCGTCGGTGAGGCCGTCGGGTATCGGCGCGAGGTTGGCCTGCGCATCCGGCACCAGGACATATTCGGCCTGGGTGCCGTCGATCAGGTTGCCGAAACGCCAGCCCGCGGTGGCCTTGTAGCCGTGGCAGCCGCAGCGCCCCGAGGGGATCAGGTAGCTGCCGTCCTGCGAGGGGACGCCGTCCTGCGCGGCATAGGAGCCGAAATTCGGGCAGATGGCGCCGGCGATGACGCGCTGGCCCTCGCGATAGCCCGTGACGGCGCTGCCGAGCTTTTCGATGACCCCCACCGGCTCGTGGCCGACCGTGAGGCCCTGGGCGACCGGATACTCGCCCTTGAGGATGTGGACATCGGTGCCGCAGATGGTGGTGGTGGTGATGCGGACCAGCGCATCGTTGGGGCCGACATCGGGGATGGGTTTCTCGGTGAGCTCGATGCGGCCCGGTTCGACGAATACAGCGGCTTTCATTTTTGCAACCATCGGTGTTTCTCCTTTCATAGGATGGGTAGCGTGCAGTCTCCCCCCCACAAGCGATGGTTCCATGGTATCGGCTTGGCGCGGCCGGGTTCTTGCGCCAGATCAGGATCAGGCCTCGCAAGGCGGACGCGGGGCCTCGCGCCATGCCGCGGGGCGCCTTGCAGGCGGCGCGGCGGGCCGCCTCACCGGGCGGCCGGACGCCGCAGCCACTGCCCGAGGTCGCCCGGCAGCTCGGAAGGCGGCGCGGGCAGGTCCAGGCGGCCGGGCGCGAGCGGCGCCACGGTCAGTTTCTCGACGCGGAATTCCGGACCATAGGCGAGGACCCCCAGCCCGCGATCCTCCAGCGTGCGCGAGACCTGTTCCAGGCCCTGCCCCGGCGCCTGCGCGGAAGTTTGCAGGCGCTCGGCGATCTGGCCCAGGATCCGCGTGAGCGCGCGCACCTCGGGCTGCCGGCCGAGCACGCCCTGCCCGCTGTGGTCCCGCCCCTCGAGGTCGCGGTACGAGACCTCGTAGACCTCGCCCGCGCGCCCGGCGACCGTCTGGCGGGCGCCCGTGGGCTCGAGCCCGGTGAGCGAGCCGATCATCCGCGGCGAGGGCTTCCAGGCCAGGCCGCCCAGCAGGCCGGCCGCGGCCTGCGCGTCCAGCACGACGGGGCTGCCGTTCATCCGCATCACCGAATACAGGCGCCCGTCGCGCAGCAGCAGATAGCCCTGCGAGACGCCGGACACGTCGACCCTCGCGTCCGAGCCGTCGAACGCCACCGTCAGGGTGCGCTCGCCCGCCCGCACGGTCGCCTCCGCCGCCGCCATGGCGCCGGCGGGCGCCGCGCATCCGCAGGCGAGCAAAAGCCAAGCCACGATCCGCATCCGCGCCTCCATCAAAGAAGTTACAGACATTCAACGATAACGGGTTCCCGCGCCCGAGGCAGCAAGCAATCGCCTCAATCGTTTCCGGATCTTGCACCGGGAGAGCGCCGTCCTCCCGCAGCAGGCGCGGCTCCCCGGCGTTCGCGGGCCAGAAGGCGGGCCGGGGCCGCGCCTGAACGCGGCGTCGCGCTCGGCGCCTCAGAGCCACTTGATCCGGCGGAACCTCCAATACAGCAGCCCGCACACCGCGAAGGTCGCGCCCAGCATCGCCGGATAGCCGTACGTCCAGCTCAGCTCCGGCATGTCGTGGAAATTCATGCCGTAGATCCCCGCCACGGCGGTCGGCACGGCCAGGATGGCCGCCCAGGCGGCGAGCTTGCGCGTGATGTCGGTCTGCTGCATCTGGCTGAGCATCATGCTCGCCTCGAAGGCGAAGGCGAGGGCCTCGCGCAGGCTGTCGACGGACTCGACCACGCGCTGGATGCGGTCGGCCACCTCGCGGAAATACCCGCGGCTGTCGGTGCCGATGTTGCGCGTGTCCACCCGCGCCAGCCGGCGGCAGATTTCCACCATCGGGACGATCACCGTGTGCACGCGCAGCAGGTCACGCCGGCAGCGATATAGACTATGGATATCCTTCTGCCGGAAACCCTCCAGCAGGAGCTGGTGCTCGATGCCCTCGACCCGCGCCTCCAGTTGGCCGAGCGCCTCGACATAATGGTCGGCCATCAGGTCCAGCAGCGCCGAGGCCACATAATCGCTGCCGCGCTCGAGGAGCTCGGGCGACTCGGCGAGCAGCGCCCGCAAGTCCCCATACGAGGCGCTGAAGCGGCGCCGGATCGTCAGCAGGTAGCCGGGGCCGATCAGGATCTGGGTATCGCCGAAACTGGGCCTCTCATGGATGATCTCGACCGTGATCGCCACGACCAGCGTCAGCCGCTCGTATTCGATGATCTTGGGCCGCCGGTGCGGCGACATGATTTCCTCGATGGCCCGCGCGGGCAGGGCGAGCTGCTCGCCCACCTCCCGCAGGACCTCGTCGGCGGGCTCTCTCAGGCCGATCCACAGCAGGCCCTCCCCCGCCTCGACGGCGGCGCCGATCCCCGACAGACCCACATCGCGCGGCGCCCGCCCCTTGACGTACAGGGCGGAGGCCACGGCGGATCGGGAAAAGAGCTCGGCGGCGGAGGGATCGGAGGACATGCCTTGGCTTTCCGCTTGCGGGGCTCAGCCCTCGGCCGGATCCGGGCACGGGGCATGGCGCAGGTTCGCCTGCGTGATGCTCGCACCCGGCGGCACGCTGCTCGTGATCCAGACATTGCCGCCGATCACGGCGCCCTTGCCCAGGGTCACGCGCCCGAGGATCGTCGCGCCGGCGTAGATCACCACGTCGTCCTCGACGATCGGGTGGCGCAGGCCGCCCTTTTCCAGGTGCCCGTCCTCATCGGTGGCGAAGCGCTTGGCGCCCAGGGTCACCGCCTGATAGATGCGCACCCGGTCGCCGATCACCGCCGTCTCGCCGATCACCACCCCCGTCCCGTGGTCGATGAAGAAACTGTCGCCGATCCGCGCGCCGGGATGGATGTCGATCCCAGTCTGGCTGTGCGCCAGCTCGGCGATGATGCGCGCGAGCAGCGGCAGGCCCAGCAAGTAGAGCGGATGCGCCAGCCGATGATGGATCAGGGCCAGCACCCCCGGATAGCACAGCAGCACCTCGTCCACGCTGGTCGCGGCGGGATCGCCGCCGTAGGCCGCCAGCACATCATTGTCGAGCTGGCGCCGGATGTCGGGCAGCGCCTGCGCAAAGCGGTCGACCGCCTCGAAGGCCCGCGCCTCCAGCAGCGCCTCGTCGCACGGATCGTGGCGCGACGCATAGCGCAATTCCAGCTGCGCCTGCGCCAGCAAGGTATGCAGGGCCGCGTCCAGCGTATAGCCGACGTAGAAATTCTCGCTGTTGTGGCGCAGGTCGACCGGCCCGAGGCGCATCGGGAACAGCACGCCCTTCAAGGCCTCGACCGCCTCGGCCACCGCGATGCGCGAGGGAAACTCGCGCGCGCCCGGCTCGCGCGCGCGCTTCTGCGAGTCGCGCCACGCGCTGCGGATGCCATCGAGGGCATGCACCACCCCCGTCACATTGAAACTAGCCATATCGGATGATCCTATCGCTCGCGGCCCGCGGAAACCACTGGCCCGGAATTTTTCAGCAGGAAAATATAACGCCTGCGAGGGCCATAGTGTAAGGCTGCGGGAGCGGGCTGGCCGCATCACCCGGGCATCGGATACGCCCGTCCGTCGAACAGCCGCCTTGCCGTCCGAAAGAAATACCCATGCTCGGCGACCCAGCCGGACGCCTCGCGCCGGACCGTGGCGCCGACGGTCAGTATGCCGGAAGGCATCCCGATCCGCAGTTCGCCGCCGCCATCGCGGCGGGCCGCCTCGGAGGCCACCGTGCCGTCGATCCGCGCGGCGACCGCGATGCACAGCGAGGCCGTCAATTGCAGGGCCTGATGCGGCTGGCCGCTGGAGATCATGCGCACGGTCAGGTCCACGTCGCCGGCCCGGATGGCTTCTCCGGACAGCATCACGGCATCCTGGGGAGGGGACACCATGCCCACGAAAGGAATCATCCGCCGGGCCCGCGCCTCCTCGGCGGTGGCGGCAATGCCCATCGCCATGGACGCCTGGATGCGGATGTCGTTCAGCATCCCGAGCACGTCGGGCCGCGCCGACAGCTCGGCGGGCATTTCAATGCCGGTGAGGCCCACGGAGCGCGGATCCACGAATACGCAGGCATTGGCGGCGTCCACCATGGAAACCCGCACCCTGCCCCGCCCTGGGACGTCCAGCCATTGGGCGGCCTGGCCGGTCGGCAGGAGCCTGCCGGTACTGGCCCCGCCCGGATCCAGGAACTCCAGGCGCACCGGCGCCCCCGAACCCGCCACACCCGGGATCCGCAAGTCGCCACGGACCAGGGCCCTGCCGGCCTCGACGGGAAAGAACGAATGGATGATCTTGCCGGTGTTCGTGTTGTGGATGCGGACGCGGGCCTCTGGGCCATCGGCCGCCACCAGCCCCTCATCGACGGCGAAGGGACCGATCGCGGAGGACATATTGCCGCAGTTGCCGCCAAAGTCGACCCGCGCCTCATCCACCATGACCTGCGCGAAGGTGTAGTCGACGTCCGCGCCGGGGACGGTGGGCGGCCCCACGACGCATACCTTCGAGACGGACGAGACACCGCCGCCCATGCCGTTCAACTGCCGTCCGTACGGGTCCGGGCTGCCCATCAAGGCCAGGAACAGCGCGCCCCAGTCCTCGCGCCGCTCCGGCAGGTCCGCGCGATGCAGGATGAGGCCCTTGCTCGTGCCGCCACGCATGAACACCGCCCGGATGCCATCGGGCCGAGCTCGCCGGCCATCGGATGAAAGATCGTCAGTCATGAGATATGCCGCCGTCATAGGTAATACCGCCGCGCCAGTTCCTCGTGGTCCTCCTCGAGTTCGGACACCGGCCCCTGGGCCACCACGGTGCCGGCGCGCAGCATGTAGAACCGGTCGACGACCTGCGCGGCCAGCAGCATGTTCTGCTCGACGAGGAGGATCGATACCTCGCCATCGGCGCGCAAGGCGCGCATCATGGCGCCGATTTCCTGCACAAAGAGCGGCGAAAGGCCCGCCGAGGGCTCGTCGAACAGCATGACCCTGGGCTCGGCCATCAAGGCCCGTCCGATGGCGAGCATCTGCTGCTCGCCGCCCGACATCGTCGCCGCGCGCTGGGCGGCCCGCTCTTTCAGGCGCGGGAAATAATGAAACACCTTTTCGACATTGCGGTCGAAAGTCCTGGGCGCCCGGGCCAGCGAGCCCAGGCGCAGGTTGTCCAGCACGGTCAGGTCGCCGAACAGGTCGCGCTCCTGGGACAACTGCAACAGGCCGCGCCGCACGATCACATGCGGCGGGCATCGATGGATGGGCTCGCCGAAAAGCTCGAGGGTGCCGGCCGATGGGCGCAGGAAACCCGAGACGGTGTTGAGCAGCGTCGTCTTGCCCGCACCGTTCGTGCCCAGCAGGCCGACCGCCTCGCCTTCGTACAGGTCGATGCCGATGCCCGACAAGGCCTGGGTCCGCCCGTAGCGCACGTCCAGATTCGCGATATGAAGAATGGGATCAGGCATGGCCTAGGTAAACCTCCAGCACGTCTTTATTGTTTCGGACTTCCTCGGGCGAACACTGGGCGATCTTCTTGCCGTAATTGAGGACGAGCACCTGGTCGGAAACCGCCATCACGAGATCCTGGACGTGCTCGACCAGCAGGATCGCGACGCCCTCGGCCGCGAGCTCGCGCAGCGACTGGCCGAGGTGGAGGCGATCGCCGGGCGACAGGCCGACCGCGGGCTCGTCCAGCATGATCAGCTCGGCGCCCGCGACCATGGCCCGGGCGATCTCGACCAGGCGCTGCTGCCCAAAGGACAGGTCGCCCGCCGGCCGTTCGGCCAGATCGGCGATGCCCATTTTGTCCAGCATCGCGCGGGCCCTGGCCGTCGCATTGCGTTCCGCCCTGGTGGAGGCGGGCCATCCCGTCACGCACCCCCAGAATGAACTCGGGGTATCGAGTTCGAGGCCCGTCAGCACGTTTTCCAGCACCGACATCTCGCGCAGGATGCCGTTGTTCTGGAAAGTGCGCCGGATCCCCAGCGCCGCGATCTGCGCCGGGCGCAGGCCGCTGATCGGCTTGCCCTTGAAGGCCACCGAGCCCTGCGTCGCCGGGATGAAGCCGCCGATGGCGTTGAACGCGGTGGTCTTGCCGGCGCCGTTCGGCCCCATCAGGGTGAACACCTCGCCCCGCTGTACGCTGAAGGAAAGGTCGTCGACGGCGGTCAAGCCGGAAAATCGGACCGTCAGATGATGAACCTCAAGCATTCCCGCGTCCCTCCCGGTACAGGCGCTCCCGCATCCAGGGAAGGCGCGACGACAGAAAGCCGCCGACCCCCTTGGGCATGAAAAACAGCACCACGATCAGCAGCAGGCTGAAGACGATTTCCTCCAGGCCCGGGAAGTTGCGCAGCAGTTCGGGCAAGCCGGTGAGCAGCACGGCGCCGATCACGGAACCCGCCAGGCTGCCCAGCCCGCCGATCATGACGATCACAAAGTGCATGAGCATCTGCGAGATCCCGAACGTGTCCGGAGAGACACGCCCGTTGAGGATCGCATACAGGGCGCCGGCCAGGGCCGTGATCAGGCCGCTCCAGGCAAAGGCGATGATCTTGGTCCGATTGACCGCGATGCCCAGGGAATCGGCGGCCGCCTCGTTGTTCCTGACGGCGACGAACGCCCGCCCGTAGCGCGAATGCAGCAGCAAGGCGCTGGCCCCGACGCCGATCACGACGACGGCGAGGAACAGGTAGTACTTGCCCGTGCCGCTCAGCTCGGACCCGAACAGAGCGATCCCCGGCATGTTGAAGCCGCCCGAGCCGAAGGTGACGCCGTCGGCGTGGACATACAGCCAGCGCATCAGCTCGCCGAAGGCCAGGGTGATGATGGCGAGGTAATAGCCCCGCACCCGCAGCGCGGGAAGGCCGACCAGGGCCCCCGCGAGGCCGCCGCAGACGGCGGCCGCCAGGATCGCCGGCAGGCTGCCGAGGCCCAGGTGCACCATGGACAGGCCGGCGACATAGGCGCCTATGCCAAAGAACGCGGCGCTGGCGAACGCGAGCTGGCCGAGGTAGCCGAGGACCATGTTCAGGCCGACGGCGACCAGGCAATACACCAGCATGGTGTTGGCCACGAAGAGCTGGTAATCATTGACCATCGGCGGCAGCGCCAGCAGCGCCGCCAGGATGATGACGAGGATGTATCGCACGCGCGGCCCCCGCGAAGCCGGCCCCGTCGATGCGGGCAGTGATTTATCCACGACCTTGCCTCCATTCTCCAAGCAAGCCCTGGGGACGCACGACCAGGACGACGATGATGGCGAGGTACGCCGTGATTTCCACCAGGGAACTCGACACATAGCCACCGATGAGGTTTTCCAGCACGCCGAGCGTCAAGGCCCCGAGCACGGCGCCCGGCAGGGACCCGAAGCCGCCAAGCGTCATCGCCGCGAAGGCCTGGATCAGCATGTGGGCGCCCATGTCGGGATAGACCAGCGTGCTCGGCGCGATCAGTATCCCGGCCACGGCGCCCAGGGCCGCGCTCGCGCCCCACATGAAGTTCTGGAACCGTGGGACATTGATGCCGACCAGGGCGGCGCCCCGCGGCGTCTGGGAAGCCGCCTGGATGACTTTCCCCGCCTGCGTCTTCTGGAAAAAATAAAAGAATCCCAGGACGATGAGCAAGGACGAGCCGGCGACCAGCAGGTCCTGCGGCAGCAGGATGACCGAGCCGAGCTCGATCGGGCCGCCGTCCACCAGCGGCTCGAGCGGCACGACCTCGCGGCCATAGAAAAAGCGCGAGATGCCCTTGAAGAGATACGACAGGGCGATCGTCATCATGGCCAGGCTGATGTGCGGCGCGTTCTGCAGGGGACGCATCAGCAGCCTCTCGACCAGGCTGCCGAACAGCATCAGCAGGATCAGCGCGAACAAAATGGAGGCGGTATACGACCAGCCCAGGACCTGCTGGGAGACCAGGATCGCAAAGGCCCCCAGCATGAAGAACTCACCATGGCAAAAATTGACGACAGTCGTGGAGCGGTAGAGCACGGTCATGCCCAATGCCACCACGGCGTACACGCTGCCGTTCACGAGCCCACTGACAATAAGCTGAGCCAGCATACACTACCCTCATCCGTAGCCGGCCGGCCGCCCCCGCGAGGACGGCCGGCCGGACAAGTTATCATGCGGCGCGCGGCACCTTATCGATCGACCGGATACGTGGCGACGATTTCGGCGTGGTCCTTGGGCCAGTAGATCATCTTGCCGCTGGTGATCCCCGCATGGACCTCGGGGGTGAAGGTCAGCGGTCCCGATTGCAGGCCAGGATCGAAATCGCGCAGCTTGTTCAACTCATCGATGACCTTTTCGCGCGTCAGGTCCGGGCCCGCACGCTTGATCGCCTCGACGATCGCCAGCGCGCCGGTCATGCCCATGAAGCTGAGCGTCTCCACGGGCTCGTTGGGATAGTACTTGCGGTACATGTCCACCCATTTGCTGAACTCGGGAGCATCCAGGGTGCTGGACAAGGGATAGAAGACGAACAGGTCCTTGGTCGCCGCCGGATTCCCCACGCGATGGACCATGTCCTCGATCGAAACGCCCTGGGTCGTGACGGTCGGCGCCTTGATCCCGTACTTGTCGGCGCCGCGCAGGTACAGCGTCAGCTCGGGCGGATACAGGATCGCCAGCACGACATCCGGCTTCGCGTTGCGCAGCTTGAGCAACTGGGAGGTCGCGCTCGTGCTGCCGCGCTCGAGCCAGACGGATTCGACGGGTTCGATGCCCTTGGTCTTCATGTATTCGAGCAGGGGATTGATGTGCGACTTGCCCCACTCGTCGGAATGGCTGATGATCGCCACCCGTTTCGTATCCGGCTTGGACAGCGCGAAATCCAGCATCGTCCGGGTCACCGTGTTCGTGGTCGCGATCGGGTGGAACAGGTTGGGCATGACGGGCGTGGAGATCGCGGCGCTCGCGGCGCCCAGCACCATGTAGGGCAACTGGGGGTTGCGCGCGAGCTCGGGCTTGATGGCCATGACCGTGCCGCTGCACCAGCCGCCATGCACCATGAAGACCTGGTCCTGCGCGATCAGTTTCTTGGTCGCCGAAATGGTCTTGTTGGGATCGCAGGCGTCGTCCTCGATAAAGAGCTCGATCTTGCGGCCATTGATGCCGCCGTGGGCGTTCACGTCCTTGTAGACGGCCGCGGCCCCGAACAAGGGCAGCGAACCGACCGCGGTGGGCCCCGTCAAGGGCCCGAACATCCCGATCCGGATCGTGTCCGCCGTGACGCCGGTTTCCGCCGAGACCGGCGTCACGGCGACCGACAAGGAAGCCGTCAAGACGAGAGCGGCCGTCGATAAGAGTTTTCTCATGTGTTCCTCCTGGAATTGTCGTTGGTCTGTCGATGGATCATCCAAGACGCCGATTGGCCGCCTGCGCACCGGCGATGCGCCCGAAGACCGCGCCCCGCATGACCGAGGTCGCACCGGTATAGGTGCCGTAGTACAGACCGGTCATCTCTCCGGCGGCATAGAGGCCGTCGATGGGTTCGCCATCCGTATTCAGCACCTCGCTTCGGGGGCTGACCTTGATGCCGCCGAAGGTAAAGCAATTCCCGCAAATCACGGGATAGGCAAGGAAAGGGCCCTGGTCGATGCGCCGCGCCCAATGGGATTTGGGCGGCGAGTAGCCGGACGCCGTCGCCAGCCCGTCTTCCTGCAGGGGATCGAACGCGCCGTCCACGCAGGCCGCGTTGTAGCGCTCGACGGTGGCCCGCAGGGCATCGGGATCCAGCCCAAGCCGGGCCGCCAGTTCCGGCAGGCTCGGGGCGCTGATGGGCGGCTGGTCCGAACGCACGGACCGCCTCCAGTTCGGCACGTCGTCGATCTTCGAGTCCAGGATCACCCAGGCGATGCCCTCCGGCTGCCTGAGGATCCGGCGGGTGATGCTCTCGTAGGTGGCGTCGACCGTGCTGGGGGCCTCGTCGATGAAGCGCTCCGCACGCTTGTTGACCAGGATGCCGTAGCTGAACACCAGCACGATGGGCTCGGTGGCGCCCGACCTGGGATCCAGCGGCTCGGCGTGGATCTCGCTGAAATCGCCGGCCGGGGCGGCGCCGATCTCCAGCGCCATGCGTATGCCCTCGCCCTTGTTGTAGTAGCCCCCGCGGGCGACGGGCCGCAGGTAGCGCGCATCGGGGCCGATGTAATGCACGAGCATCTCGGGGTTGCCCTGGAAGCCGCCGCTCGCGAGGATCACCGCCTTCGCGGTGAAGCGCAGGCGCCGGTTGCCCAGGCCGCTCGCCTCCACCCCGATGACCGCGCCCTCGTCATTCTGCACGAGGCGGCGCGCGGTGGTCCGGTAGAAGAACCGGGCGCCCGCCTTCTCGGCGGCGGGGGCCAGGGCCTCGACGATGGCCAGGCCGCCACCGACCGGACTCAGGCGCGTGGTGCAGGTCGTGATGAAATATCCCGGCTGGCTGTCGAAGCGCACGCCGAACTGCTTCATCCATTGCAGGGTCGGCCCGGCACGGTCGGCCAGCGTGCTGATCAGCTCCGGGTCGGTGAAGTTCAACACCTTGACGATCGGCGACCAGTTCTCGAAATCCTGCGCCGCCTCGGACACCAGCACGGGGTCCAGGTAATGGCCGGCGTTTTCGGCGAAATGGCTTTCCAGGTCGTCGGCGACCTCCATGTCGTTCTTCATCCGCATCTGGGCCTCGGTCCAGCGTGTCTGGCCGCCACGCTCCTCGATATCCGAACGCTCGAGCAGGGCGACGCTGGCCCCCTGCTCCAGGGCCTGGAGGGCCGCCGACAGGCCGGCCACGCCGCAGCCGACGATGACGACATCGAAATTCATGTTATCCGCATGTGGGGACATGGGGCTTCCTCCGTTTGCAATCGTTTGTAGCCGGACAGGGCCGTGTCAGTAGCGGCGCACGAACGGGTTGGGCATGTCGAGATCGGTGGATATCCAGACGCTCTTGGCTTCCATGTACTCCTTGACGGCCTCCACGCCCCCTTCCCGGCCCAGCCCGCTTTCCTTGAAGCCGCCGAAAGGCGTCGTATAGCTGGTGGAGCGATAGTTGTTGACCCACACCGTGCCGGCGCGCAGCCTGGCGGAAAGCAGCATCGCGCGGTGCAGGCTCTTGGTCCAGACGCCGGCGGCCAGGCCGAAACGGATGTCATTGGCGATGCGGATGGCATCCTCCTCGTCCTTGAATTTCAATACCGACAGCACGGGGCCGAAGACCTCCTCCTGGGCGATGCGCATCGAATTGTCGACATCCACAAAGATGGTCGGCTCGACGAACTGCCCGGCGCCAAATCCCGGGCCCTCCAGCGCGCGTCCGCCCGCCACGCAGCGCGCGCCCTCGCGCTTGGCGATGTCGATGTAGCTGAGGACCTTTTCGAATTGCGGGCGCGTCGCGACCGGCCCGATCTGCGTCGCGGGATCGCTCGGGTCCCCGATCTTTGCCGCCCCCGTGATCTTGAGCAGCCGATCGATGAACTCGTCATGGATGGATTCCTGCAGCAAGAGGCGGGAGCCCGCCATGCAGGTCTGGCCGCCGGCGGAAAAGATACCCGTGATCACCCCATTCGCCGCCTTGTCCAGGTCCGCATCGTCAAAGATGATGTTCGGCGACTTGCCGCCCAGTTCGAGGGACACGCGCTTCAAGTGGGCCGCGGCGGTGGTGTAGACCTTGCGCCCGGCGTCGTCGCCGCCGGTGAAGGCGATGCGGGCCACCTTGGGATGGCTCACCAGGTGATCGCCGATCTCCTTGCCGAATCCGCTGATCACGTTGATGACGCCGGGCGGGAAACCGGCCTCCTCCACGAGCTTCGCCAGTTCGTACAGCGAGACGGAAGTGAATTCCGATGGCTTGCACACGATGGTGTTGCCGGCGCACAGCGCCGTGCCGAGCTTCCAGGCCGTCAGCAGCAGCGACGAGTTCCAGGGCGTGATGCTGGCGACGACACCCATGGGCTCATAGCGGACCATGTTGAATACGCCGGGCTTGTCGATGGGCACGACCGAGCCCTGGATCTTGTCGGCCAGTCCGCCATAGTAATAAAAATACTTGGCCATGTATTTCACCTGGCCCAGCACCTCGCTCATCAACTTTCCGTTGTCCCGGCTCTCGGCATGGGCCAGGCGCTGCGCATCGCGCTCGACCAGGGCGCCGAGCCGATGGATCAGCATCCCCCGATCCGAGGCGGACAAGCGGGACCAGGGGCCCTCGAATGCCGCGGCGGCCGCTTCCACGGCGCGATCGACGTCCACCTGATCGGCCCGCGGCACTTCGGCCCAGGCCTCTCCGGAGAATGGGTCCAGGCTCTCGAACCAGCGGGACGAATTCGGGTCAACCCATTCATTGTTTATGAACATCTGATAACGCAACATCATCGGGCTCCTGTGAAGATTCTCGAAATAGGAAGACGAGATCGAGTATGATGGCCCTGAGATGATGCGTAAATTGATTAATAATCAATAGTTGATGAGCATTTTGCAAGTATCCGTCCCGGGATGAGGCATGAGACGCAAGATACCCAACACAACCTCGCTGGCGGTCTTCGAGGCGGCGGCACGGCACGGCAGCTTCGCCCGGGCGGCCAATGAGCTCTGCCTCACGGAAAGCGCCATCAGCCGGCAGATCGCCGCCCTGGAAAAATACCTCGAGCTCAAGCTGTTCACGCGCGTCAAGCGGCAGGTCGTGCTCAACGACGCGGGGCGCGCCTACGTCAGGAACATCAGCAAGAGCCTCGCCGACATCGAGGCGCATACCCTTTCGCTGATGTCCAACAAGGGCGATGACGGCGTGCTCGAGCTGGCCGTCATCCCCACCTTCGCCAACCGCTGGCTGCTGCCCCGGCTGAGGGGTTTCCAGGAGAGGCATCCGAACATCACGGTCAACATGACCGAAAAGCCGCTGCCTTTCCTGTTCCAGGACACCCAGTTCGATGCAGCGCTGCACTTCGAGCACCCGAGCTGGACGGGCGTCGTCAAGGTCGACCTGTTCGAGGAGCAACTGGTCCCGGTGCTCAACCCCGCATTCTTCGATGTCGCGCAACTCACCTCCCCCAAGGATCTACTGCGCATACCCTTGCTGCACAAGGCCTCGCGCCCCGAGGCATGGCGGCGCTGGTTCGAGCTGTCCGGGCACGCGCCCAGCACCTCCGCCCTCGGCATACGGTTCGACATGTACGGCATGATCATCGAGGCTGCGCGTTCGGGCCTGGGCGCCGGATTGGTGCCGCGCTTCTACGTCAACAACGAGATCCACCGGCACGACCTGGTGATCCCTTTCGAGGTCGAGCTGCAGCACGAAAAACGCTATTGCTTCGTCTATCCCGAACACAAGAAAGACTCGCGCATCGTCCAGCTATTCCGCGACTGGCTGCTGGAGATCAAGCAGGAATTCGATCGCCCGCGGGCACGCGCCCGCAGGCGATCCAGGAAACCCAAGGCGCCGTAGGATCGCCCCGGGATTCCTCCTGCGGTCAGAATCCCGACAGGACGATCTTGCCTATCGTGTGCCCGCCTTCGATCGAGGCATGGGCCGCTCTGAGGTTCGCGGCATTGATCGCGCCCAGATTCCTCGTCGAGGTCGCCCGGATTTCCCCCGCATCCACCATGCGCGCGATCTCGTTCAATATCTCGTGCTGGCGGACCATGTCGGGCGTCCCCTGCATCGGCCGAGTGAACATCGCCTCCCAGTGGAAGGACACGCTCTTGGATTTGTAAGGGCGCAAATCGAGCGGATCCGGATCGTCGATCAGGCCGAACCGCCCCTGGGGCGTGATGATCCTGGAGATCTCGGCCCAGGCCTTGGCGCTGGTGTGGGAGGAAAACACGTAATCGACGGTCTCGAACCCAAGCGCCCGTATCTGCGTGTCGAGCGGCTGGCTGTGATCGACGACGTGGTGGGCACCCAAGTCCCGCACCCAGGCCTCGCTCTCGGGACGCGAGGCGGTCGCCAGCACGGTCAGGCCGGCCTCGCGCGCCAGTTGAATGGCCATCGACGGCACGCCGCCCGCGCCGCCCAGGATCAGTATCGACCGGCCCGGCAAGGCCGGGCGCGGCACGTCGACCTCGAGGCGATCGAAAAGCATCTCATACGCCGTCAGCGAGGTCAGCGGCAGAGAGGCCGACATCGCGTGATCCAGCGTCGCGGGCTTGCGCCCCACGATCCGCTCATCGACCAACTGGAACTGCGCATTGGAGCCGGGGCGATCGAGCACCCCCGCATAGAACACCGCGTCGCCGGGCTGGAACAAAGTGACGCCCCGCCCGACCTTCTCGACGATGCCGGAGGCGTCGTAGCCGATGATCAAGGGCTGCTCCGGCGTGCCCCGCAGCGCCTTGCGGCTCTTGACGTCGCGGGGATTGACCGCCACGGCCTCGACCCTGACGAGCAGGTCCCGCTCGCCCGGCTCGGGCACCGGACATTCGAAATCGAACAAGGACCGCTCATCCCCTATGGGCAGGTTTTCCACATGGCCAATCGCTTTCAATCCATTCTCCTTGATATATAAATCTCTGATCCTCGGACCCGGACATCCTACTGCATGGCGCCGAAGGACAGAACCCCGGACGCCCGCCGCTCACCGGCCACAGAGCACGAGGCGCCTCAACGCCTGGTTCATCCGGGTCTGCCAGCCCGGCCCGCCGGCCTCGACCTATCGACAAACCTGTGGCAAAACAGTGCGTTCCCTCAGAGCGCCACCTCCCGCCCCTCGCGGGCGCTGATCGCCAGCGCCTCGAGGGTGGCGGCGGTATCCAGGCTGGCCTCGGCGTGGCGGCGGATCAGTTCCGCGTCCCCGTCGGCCACGGCCTTGGCGAACGCCTCGGCCACGAAGAAGAAGCCGCTGCCCGACGGGGACCGGATCTCCTCGAAGGGAATCGTCCCGGCACCGCCCCGGCGTATGCGCAACTGGCTCGGCAGGTAGCCGTAGGGATGCTCGCCGGCCCGGTCGCCGGTGTGATTGAGGAACTCCGTATCGATCGTTCCCTGGGCGCCGGCGATCGTCGCGCGGCGATGATTGGCGGTGTCCATGGCGCAGGCGAACTGGGCGCGACGGCCATCCGCGTAGAACAGGGTGCCGCACATGCTGATGTCCACCCCCGTCTCGGCCCAGCTCGCATCCGCGCGCACGCGGCTGGGTGCGCAGCCCATCACCAGCCGGATCAGGCTCAGCGGATAGCTGCCGGCATCGAGCAGCGCGCCGCCGCCCAGATCCGGCCGCATGCGGATATTGGCGTTCCCGCCCAATAGCGGAAACCCGAAGACCGCCTGCACGGAGCGCACCGGTCCGATCGCCCCCTCGCGCAGCAAGGCCAGCATGTCGGCGGTCTGGGGCTGGAACTGATAGGGATAGGCCTCCAGCAGCATGACCCCGTGGCGCCGCGCGGCATCGAACATGGCCTGCGCCTCGGCCCGCCCGAGCGCCAGCGGCTTTTCGCACAGGACGTGCTTGCCGCTCTCGGCGGCCCGGATCGCCCAGGCCGCATGCAGACTGTTGGGCAGCGGGATGTAGACCGCATCGATCTCCGGATCGTCCAGCAAGGCCTCGTAGCTGCCGAGGTGGCGGCCGATCCCGGTGTCCGCCGCAAAGCGCGCCGCGGTGTCCGCATTGCGGCTCGCCACGGCGACGAGGCGCACCGCCGTGCTGGGCGCCACGTCGCGCGCGAACTGGCGCGCAATATTGGCGCACCCCAGGATGCCGAGGCGCAAAGGCTCGGAGGAATGGGAATCCATGCTCATGGTCGAGTCACCTATCGAGTATCGAGTTCGAAAAGACGGCGCCGCAGAAAGCGGTGCGAATCAGCACGGTAATGCAAGTCGGCGGGCAGCCGCAATCCCGGCGGCGTCCCACACGCATCGATTTCCCGGAACTGCCGCCTCATCCGCCAAGTGCCCCAGGCAGCGGCCTCGTCCACCAAGGATCCCATGCACCGGCTTCGTCCACCAAGGGCCCCATGCACCGGCCCCCTCCGCCAAAGGGGCCCATGCACCAGCCTCGTCCATAACCCTCCAAGCAGCGGCCTCGTCCATAATGGGCGCTTTCCCATGCATGCGAGGAAGCCGACGATGGCCGACGGGAACACCCTTTTGCTGGTGGGCGGCGAACTTTGCGAACGCACCGCGGAAATGCTCGACCCCGCCCATTGGCGCTGCATCGGACTGCGCCGCCGCGCGCGGCCGGCGGCGGACGGCAGGATCGCCTGGCACGCGGCCGATCTGCGAAACCGCGAGACCCTGTCCTTTCTGAGCGCAAAGGAATTTTCCCGGATTTCCCACATCCTGTACGCCCCCGCGCCGGACGCGCGAACCATGGCGGACTATGCCGAGACCTACCCGTTCGGGCTGCTCAGGCTGCTCGACAGCCTGGCGCCCCGCTGCCGGACGCGGCTGCGGCGCTGCGTGCTGGTGGGATCCTCGGCGGTCTGGGGGCCTTCCAGCGACTGGGTGGACGAGGACACCCCGCCCGACGGCACCGATTTTCGCGCGCGTGCCCTCCTGGATGCCGAAGCCGCGCTGCGCACCGCCCTCCCTCCAGGCATCGGGGTCGCCCTACGCCTGTCGGGCCTGTACGGCCCCGGACGCCTGCGCCTGGCCGAGCGCCTGCGCGCCGGCACGATCGCCGCGCCCGACGGCCCCGGCCATTGGGCAAACCGCCTGCACATCCACGACGCCGCGCGAGCCTGCGCGCATCTGCTCACCATGGCCGACCCTCAGCCACTCTACATAGGGACGGACGACCACCCCCTGCCGACGGCGGAACTGTACGACGCGATCGCCCGGCTGGCCGGCGGCCCCCCACCCGCCCGCCAGCCCCGGCCCCCGAGCGGCAAACGCCTATCGAACGCCCGGCTGCGGGCCAGCGGCTGGGCACCGACGTGGCCGAATGCCCTGGACGGATATGCGGCCTGCCTGGCTGAGTCGAATGGTATTGCGGCTGGCATCACGGCGGGGCGAGATCCACGCGGCGAAAACGCCTCGGAGGGACAGGGGAAGTAGCGTCGGGCCTACGGTGCCGCCCCCTGGTCTCGCCATTTTTGATCATCGGGGTTCCAGGCGTTCAATCAGATGCGAACTGTCTGGCCTGCGAAACGTGCCAAGCCCCGCCGCGTCATCAGCATGAGGAGAGCATCATCCCTACCGGCGCCCTCCCCTCACTCTCTCTCAATCACCCTCAAAATCCGCGTCCGGCGCCGCGACAGCGGGCCGAAGGCCTGTGAAACCCGAGCATAGTGCTGCCCCGCCATCAAGGCGTCGAGGATATCGGCCCAGTCCTGCATCAGCAGAGTGCGCGACCCCACAAAACGCGCATGATCGTAAGGCGCGCGGGACGTGTCGCGCCGCCGATGGGCTAACTGCAGGTCCACCAGTTTGTCGGGATAGCCCAGCAGACCGAGCAGCGTCGTGGCGGTGGCCCGGAAACCATGGGCCGAAAAGCGGCCTCCGTATCCCAAGCGATCGATCGCGCGATTGAAGGTGCTGGCGGAAAGGGCGCGGCCCGGGGCACGGTGATTCGGAAACAGCACCGCCCCATCGCCGGTCTGCGCGCGTAAAGCACGCAGCAAGGCCACCGCCTGCCGCGACAGGGGCACCATGTGGACCCTGCGCATCTTCATGCGCTCTTTCGGAATCGTCCAGAGCCGGTTGGCGAGATCGAATTCCTCCCAGCGGGCCAGCCGCAGTTCCGATGGCCGCACGAACGTCAGCGCCAGCAAGCGCAGCGCGATCTTGACGCTGGCACGGCCGGACCAAGTCTCCAGACATTCAAAGAATCCCGGAATGTCCGGCCAGGTCAGCGGCGGATGATGGCGAACGGTCGGCCGCTTGACCAATCCCTTCAAGAGCCTCGCGGGATCATCCTCCCGCAGTCCCTTCAAGACCGCATGCGAAAAAATCTGCGAAATCCACTGCGAAACCAGCAAGGCGGCGCAGCGCGCGCCTCGGCCGGCGACCGATTCGACGATCGATCGCACGTGGAGGGGCGTGACCTCCTCCACCGGCAAATCGCCAATCGCGGGCAGGATGTCCCTGTCGAGATAACTGCGGATCTGGCGAACATAGCCCGCGCTCCACTGATCGTTCGCAGCCACCCACTGCCCGGCCACCTCTTTAAAAGTGCACTGGCCAGCGGCATGCGGCCGCCGGACGCGTCGAGCCTTTCGATGGCGAAAATGCAAGCGCTTGCCGTTCCTGGGCTTGACGAACAAAAACAAATCGCCGCCCTCCGCTTCGGAACCATTCCCGATCCGGACGGTACCAACCCTGCGCATGGACAAAAGGCCCGAAGCCATGTGATGCTCCTCCTCAGTTGAAAGAGCATCAAGGTATATACGCGACCGCCCACTCTCTATCAGGAGATCAGTCGGGTGTTCCCGTATCGATTATCAACACTAACTACCTCTCCCTGGTTGCCCAGGGGAACCTGAACAAGTCCCAATCGGCCCTGGGTTCCGCCATCGAGCGCCTGTCCTCGGGCCTGCGCATCAACAGCGCCAAGGACGATG
>Ga0180216_1000608_pt1 | contig 36251 bp, 28 predicted proteins | sample eDN3rd37CBELigMG_FD_128879 | JGI IMG/M metagenome (GOLD analysis project Ga0180216, IMG submission 128879) | Enriched Miracle-Growth compost microbial communities from Emeryville, California, USA - eDNA 3rd pass 37_C BE-Lig MG (version 2)... ... | reverse complement strand
TCTGCGGCGCGATGGAACGGGTCACGCCGTCACCGTCGAGCCCGACGACGCACGAGGAATGGCGATGTCGGCCCAGCAGGCAGCGGAGGCCTACGCCCGAGTGCTGACCGACCCGGACACGGCTGCCGGCGCCGGCATCGTCGAGGACGCGTTCATCCGGCAGATGCGAGACATCGCCGAGACCAACGCTTCGCTCGACTCGGTGACGTTCAGCCAGACCTGGGCTGCCGAGCCCGTCCGGTACGTGCTGCGGGCCTCCGACGGCGGGTCGCTGGCGTTCGTCACGCTGCTGCGCAAGGACCAGTACATCGTCCCGGTCGACCGCAAGATCACCTGGCCGGCGGGGTCCCCGCAGCAGGCGTTGCTCGAGGACGGGATCCAGGGCTCCAGCGGCAACCTGAACTACTACCACCAGATCGTGATCCACCTGCCGGGCGGCACCGCGAAGCCACGCGTCATCGCCCAGTACGGCGGCGTGGTCCAGGGCGAGGTCGGTCTGGACCAGGCCGTCGACGACGCCACCATCTTGGGCACCGAGTCCGGCGACGCGACGGCCGCCGAGTAGCCCGGTCGCTCATTCCTGGTGGTGGGGCGCCTCGCGGTACGGCGGGACCGGCCCGCTCGCGACGGCGTCGAGCAGCTCGATCGTGGCGGCGGTGGCGCGTTCGCGGACCATCGCCGCGTCACACCAGTGGACCGCGCGGATCTCGGTGGTCTGCAGCGTCATCGCCTCGATGAGCTCCGCGTCGACCACACCCAGGTCGAACACGAACAGACACGCGTCGTCCCAGCCACGCCATGCGGGCAGCCAGTTGACGGTGACGAGCCCGTCGATGACCGCCGTGACACCGAGTTCTTCCTCCAGCTCGCGAACCAGGCCCGTGGCCGGGGACTCGCCGACCTCGACGACCCCGCCGGGCAGATCCCACTCCCGCTTGTACGTCAGCTCGCACAGCAGAACGCGGCCGTCCCGATCGCGCCAGATGCCCTGGCTGATCGCTCGCTTGGTCGGCAGCCCTGCGTTGAGGATCGCGATGAACCCGTCACGGTCGGTCAGCGGAGGATCGCCGACCAGGCGACCCAGCAGCACCCGGTCGGGCTCGTCTGGTCGCGTTCGGATGATGCCCTCGCGGCGCAGTCCGCAGATCGACGCTGCGCGGATGTCGTCGTCTCGGTCAACCGGGACGCGGGCCTCGACCCGGTGGGCGCGCAGCGGACCGAACGCATGCGCCACGGCCATCGTCAGGACCCGGATCGCGGTCGCGAGGGCCTCTTCGCCCAGGTTCCACCGCACCGAGATCACGCCGCGCCCTTCGCGTCGGAAGGCCAACGTGCCGATCCGTTCCTCGCCCCGCACCACGGCGAAGCCGACGAAGTCGCCGACGCGATCACCTCGACCCGACGTCGGCACGAGGCTCAGATCGCCCTCGACCAGAGGCGCGGGCGCGGTGTCGGTCATCGATCGCCTTCCGTACGGGGGCACACCGACCATCCTGCCAGCCGCGTTCGGTGGGTTGCAGCGAGCCGCTGTGTCAGGATGCGCAGATGGAGCTGGAGAACGTGCTGTGGATGCTCACGGCGCTGGCGGCCGTCGTGGTGCTGCTGACGTGGATGCGCATGAGGGCCTCTGCGTCGCGGACGGGTCACGCGGCGATCCCGCAGTGGATCGTCACGTCCCACACCGTCATCGGCGTGGTCGCTCTGGGGGTGTGGTCGTCCTACCTGACGTCACCCTCGATGCCGCTCGGGGTCGTGGCGCTGGGGTTGTGGTGGGTCGAGGTCGTGCTCGGGCTGCTGATCCTGTTGCGCTGGTTGCCAGGATCCGGTGGTGGTTCGCACGCCGACGACGCGAAGGACGACAGCTGGGCGGACGGTCCCGCGTTGTCGATCCTGGGACACGTCGGCATGCTCCTCGGGATCGGATTCTTCACGTTCGTCGTCCTGACCGAGCAGCTGATCGGCCAGACGCCCGGCTGAGGTCGTCGCGGCGGTCTATATGCTCGCCGGAAGCGCACTGCAGGTCGTGCGGTGGCCGACGGGAGACGAGGTAGACATGGGTGAATTTGCGCGCCTGGAGGTGGCCGACGGTGTCGGCACCCTGCGACTGGACCGCCCCAAGATGAATCCGCTCGACCGGCAGATGCAGGACGAGATCATGCAGGCCGCGATCGAGGCCGACCGACGTGACGACGTCGCGGCGGTCGTGGTGTACGGCGGGGAGCGGGTCTTCGCCGCCGGAGCCGACATCAAGGAGATGGCCCAGATGTCCTACCAGGACATGGTGCGCCACGGGGTCAGCCTGCAGGACTTCACCAAGGCGTTGGCCGCGATCGGCAAGCCGACGGTCAGTGCGATCACCGGATTCGCTCTGGGCGGTGGGTGCGAGGTCGCCCTGGCCACCGACGTGCGGTTCGCCGCTGACGACGCGAAGCTGGGCCAGCCCGAGGTTCTGCTCGGCATCATCCCCGGCGCGGGCGGTACTCAGCGGCTGGCGCGACTCGTCGGGCCGGCGAAGGCCAAGGAGCTGATCTTCTCGGGCCGTTTCGTCTCGGCGCAGGAGGCGTTGCAGATCGGGCTGGTCGATCAGGTCCATCCGGCCGACGAGGTCTACCAGCGGGCGCTGGAGTGGGCCAAGCAGTTCGTCAACGGTCCGGCGTTGGCGTTGCGGGCGGCCAAGTCGGCGGTCGACCGCGGCCTCGAGGTCGACCTCGCGACGGGGCTGGAGATCGAGCGACTCGAGTTCGTCGGGTTGTTCGCCACCGACGACAGAACAGCCGGCATGGAGTCGTTCGTGGCCAACGGCCCGGGCAAGGCCACGTTCTCGGGTCGCTGACAGGCAGTACCGGATCGGCCGGTGCCGATTGGGCGAGTCGTACTTCTGGCGTGTCATGCCGTCGACGACGGGTCAAGGCAGGGCCGATGAGGCATACTGACGGGTACTACAGTCGGTGTTAGGGGAGTCATGACGGACGGTCAGTCCAATGCGTCGCAGTCGCGGCGGTTCGATCCGCTGAAGGCAGCAGCCGAGGTCATCGGCGAGTCCGACGACGAGACGCCGGCACGTGCCGACGTCCACGACGGTGACGAGCCGACCAAGATCGACCCGTTGCAGCAAGCCGCGGAGGAGACGCCGTCAGAACCCGAGGGTGACGACCGGGGGCGTGAAGCGGCGTTGAAGGCCGAGCACATGTCGCCCCGTGAGCGTCGTGCGGCCGCCAAGGCTGCACGGTTGGAGGCTGCTGAGCGTCGTCGTCGTGAGCGTGCCGCTGCGCGCCAGCGCGGTCGAGGGGCCCGCGAGGAGGTCGACACCGCGTCCGATTCTCCGACCGATTCCGAGGACCGGTCGTTGGCCCAGAAGTCTCTGGCGGAGAAGTCACTGGCCGAGAAGCTGGCCGATGCTCGCCGCTCGGCGACCGAGGCTGCCCAGGAGGCCACCGACACCGTCGAGGAGCAGGCTGCGGTCGACGAGGCGCTGGAGGAGACCCAGGAGCTCAGCCAGCCGGTCAGCACCGCGTCCGAGGTCGCCGGTGATGTCGCGCAGGTGCGTGACGAGACGCCCGAACCCGAACCGGAGCCCCAGCCCGAACCGGAGGCCGAGGCTCAGCTCGAACCAGCGCCCGAACCCGAACCTGAACCCGAACCCCAGCCGGAGCCCGAGCCGGCGGCCGAGGTCGAGCCGGAGCGGGCGCCACAGGCGGAGCAGTCCACGAGTGGTCTGCATGCTGCCGCCGGTTTCGGTTCGGTGCCGACTGCGGCCGACGTCGCCGAGCCCGAGCCCGCGGAGTCCGAGACGTTCGCGCTCGCGTTCGACGAACCGGCTGCGCGACCCGATGAGCCGGCTGCGTCGACCTCGCCGGTGGCCTCGGCTGGATCGTTCGCCGAGAAGCTCGCTGCTGCGAGCGCAGCCGCCCAGCAGCGCGTCGCTGCGGCCCGCGCCGAGGCGGCCCGCTTGATGGAGGAAGCTGCTCGCGAGCGTGAGGAGATCTCGCAACGGTTGTCTGCTGAGGAAGCCGAGCAGCGCGAGATCGCCCAGCAGAAGCTCAAGGCGGCCGAGGAGGCCGCTGCACAGCGAGTCAGTGCCGCCCAGGCCGAGGCCGAGCGGGTCCAAGAAGACATCGAGCGCGAGCGCGCCGCGGCGGCCGCCCGGATCGCCGAGCTGCAGCGACAGGCCGACGAGCGGGTTGCTGCCGCCAGGAAGCAGGCCGACGAAGAGGCCCAGGGACGCATCTCCGAGGCCGAGGCCCAGGCCCGCCGGTTGGCAGAGGAAGCGGCAGCCGAGGCGCAACGCCTGGCCGAGGAGAAGCTGCGTGCGGCCGACACCGAGGCCGAGCAGGTCGCGGCGCAACGTCTGGCGGCGGCGGAGGCCGATGCTCAGCGGCGGATCGACGAGGCCCGTCGCGAGGCCGAGCAGGTGGCGGCCCAGGCCGCGGCCGATCGAGAAGCGGCGCTGGCGTTGCTGGCCAAGGAACGCGAGGTCGCCGACGCCCGGTTGGCCGAGGTCCGCGCCGAGTCGCAGAAGGTCATCGAGGAAGCCCAGGCCAAGGCAGCAGAACACGTCGCAGCGGCTCAGGCCGAGGCCGAGCAGGTCGCCGCGAAGGCGGCCGCCGATCGTGAGGCCGCGCTGCAGCAGCTGGCCAAAGAACGTGAAGAGGCCGACGCCAGACTCGCCGAGGTCAAGGCGGAGGCCGAACGGGTCGTGCGCGAAGCCGAGGAGTCGGCCGCCGGTCACATCGCAGCTGCCAAGGCCGAGGCCGAGAAGTTCGCCCAGGAAACAGCTGCCGAACGGGTAGCGGTCGCCGTCAAGCTGGCCGACGCCGAACGGGCCGCCGAGGAGAAGCTGGTCGCAGCGCGGGCCGAGGCCGATCGGCTCGCGGCCGAGGCGCAGCAGCGTCACGAGGAGGCCGCGGCGAAGCTCGAGCAGGAGCGTGACGAGGCCCAAGCCCACGTGGAGGCAGCCAACCAGAAGGCGCAGGCGCTGATCGCCGAGGCCGAGGCCGAGCGCGACGAGGCCAAGCGCAAGCTGGGCGAGGCCGAGCGGATCGCCGAGGAGAAGGTGCGTCAGGCCCAGGCCGAGGCCGAGCGTGTGGCAGCCGAGGCCGCCGAGGCCGCCCGACTGGCCGAGCAGGAGCGGGCCGCGGCGGAGAAGAAGCTGCAGGAGGACACCGAGGCGGCACGCCAGGAGGCCGAGCGGCGCATCGCCGAGGCGGAACAGGCCGCAGCCGAGCGGGTCGCAGCCGCCGAGGCCGAGGCCCGTCGCATCGCCGAGCAGGCAGACGCCGAAGCGCGCCAACGTGTGGAGCTCGCCCAGTCGGAGTCCAAGCGCATCAACGAGGAGACCAAGCGCGAAGCGCAGGAGCGGATGCAGCAGGCGGTGGCCGCCGCACGGCAGGCCGCCGAGGAGAAGCTGGCCGAAGCCGAGCGCACCGCACTGGAGTGGATCGCCGCCGCCGAGGCCGAAGCCGACCGGGTCGCCCAGACGCACATCGTCATGGCCAACCAGTCGGCCAAGGACGTGCCATTTGCCGCGCCCGCACCGGCCGTCGAGGAGTTCGTCGACGAGGATCGCGACTCCGACGAATCGCCGACCTCGCCCGAGGAGGTGAGTGACGGGTCCGGGGCGCCCGCCCCCCAGGCCAAAAAAAGAGTCGTCCGCCGACGCTGACGACCCACTCCTGACCGACGAGCAGTCCGGTCGTCAGCTCCTGGAGGAGCTGGCCAAGTCCCGTCGCCATCCCACGTTGTTGCCCGGTGTCGTGACAGCAGGTGCTGTCGCTGCCGCGGCCGACGCGATCGACAGCGGGCGAGAGGACGCGACGGCCGCGCAGTCCGTCGCGTCGGTGCCCGATGACACGATCGACGACGTCGTCGATGCCGGGCAGGAGCAGTCCGAGCCCGACGAACCGCGTGTCTCGGGTAAGCAGGCCCGAGCACAAGCACGCCGCAGGAAGCGTGAAGCGCGCGAGAAGGCTCGTGCCGAACGACGTGCAGCGCGCGCTGCAGCAGCGACGACCGCCGCTACCGCTACCGCTACCGCTACCGCTACCGCGGCGGCGTCCGTCCACGAGGCAGCAGCGGGAGCGACCGTCCACGATGCAGCCGCCGCGGCGGCTGCGGGGTCGACCCCTGACACGCTGAGCCCGAAGGCGGCCCGCGCAGCCGCACGTGAACGCCGCCGGGCCAAGGCCGCCGAACGTCGCACGTCGACGACACCGGCCGCTGCGGACGTCGCGGCGAGTCACGACGCGTCCCCGTCGGTCGACGACGAGGAGTTCATCGACGAGGCGTTGAGCGACGACACGGCGCCCTTCCCCGCCGCCGCGACCACCGATGAAGGCGACAGCCCCGACTCCGACGGCAGCGACTCCGACAGCAGCGACTCCGACACGACTGACGTCGCTGACCAGACCGGCGAAGCCGCACCGCAGCCCGACGACGCGCACGAGGAATCCGCGATCGAGGAATCGGCACAACTCGGCGGAACCGACCAGTCCGACGAGCCGGACCAGGCCGGGGATGCCATCGACGAGGTGGCGCACGACGACGCCGACGAGAACGAGGACGCGGCCGAGCCGAACCAGGCCGACGACGACCGGGGCGATCTCGACCAGGGCGTGCTGGCTGCTGCCCTGGCCGGAGCGGACCGCTCGCGGACCGATGCTGGACGCGACCGCACGCGCATCGACCGGGCGACGGCCAAGGCAGAGGCGCGGCGGGCCAAGGCGGCCGCCAAGGCCGAGGCGAAGGCCGCCAAGGTCACAGCGGCGAAGGCCGCCAAGGTCACAGCGGCGCACTCCACCGCCGCGGACACCGCTGCCGACGATGACGCAGCTGAGGCCACGTCGTCGAGGTCGTTCCCGTGGTCACCGATCGTGCTCACGATCGCGATGCTGGCACTGGTGGCCTCGGTCGTCCTGGCGATCGGCGCCCTGCTCGCCGCGATCTCGGCCGACACCGACAACGCCGTCGTCGGTGCCATCTCGTCGGTGTGCGACATCCTCGACGGCCCGCTGACCGGCCTGGTCGACTTCTCCGGGGAGAACGCGGTCGACAAGGAGCGGCTGCTGGGCCGCGGGATCGCGTCGATGGTCTACCTGGCCATCGGCGTGCTGCTGCCGCTCGCCGTGGCCGACAAGGACGACGACTGAGCAGTTACCACCGAGGGCCGGCACCAGGGTCGATCGATCGATGTGACCCATACCATGCGGCCGATCAGTCGCACCGAGTCGATACGGCTGGGTAACATCGCAGTGGTAGGTCCGCCTAACTCGTGGGAGCTCCCACATGGAAGAGTGGGCCACTGCAGCCAGTCATCTCGACTGCCGCGGTGTCTGATCCGACATCGTGCCCCGGATTCACAGGAGGGTCCTCGTGACCAAGATCGTTGTCGCTGTGAAGTATGTGCCGGACGCTACGGCGAACCGCACCTTCAGCGCCGATAACACCGTTGACCGTGAAGGTGTCGACGGTCTGCTGTCCGAGCTCGACGAGTACGCGGTCGAGCAGGCGTTGCAGGTCGTCGAGAATGGTGAGGGCGAGGTCGTCGTCCTGACCGTTGGCCCCGCCGATGCGGCCGATGCGGTGCGGAAGGCATTGCAGATGGGTGCCGACTCGGGCATCCACGTCGAGGACGACTCGATCCACGGATCGGACGCGTTCGCGACCTCGGCCGTCTTGGCCAAGGCGATCGAGAAGGTCGGTGACTACGACCTGGTGTTCTTCGGCATGGCGTCGACCGATGCGGGCATGGGCGTGGTGCCGACGTTGGTCGCCGAGCGTCTGGGCCTGCCGGCGGTGACGTATGCCAATCAGGTCACGGTCGACGGCGACACGGTCAAGATCGTGCGTGACGGTGACACCGCGACGCAGGAGATCGAGGCGTCGGGCAAGCTGGTCGTGTCGGTGACCGATCAGACCGGTGAGGCTCGGTACCCGTCGTTCAAGGGCATCATGGCGGCCAAGAAGAAGGACGTCGTGGAGTGGTCGTTGGCCGATCTGGGCATCGACGCCGGTGAGGTGGGTCTGGACAACGCCTGGTCGAAGGTGGAGTCGTTCACGCCCCGTCCGCCGCGCACGGCCGGTGAGATCGTCACCGATGAAGGTGACGGCGGCGTGAAGCTCGTCGAGTTCCTGGCCTCCAAGAAGTTCGTCTGAGAAGGGCATAGAGGAAATGACTGAAGTTCTCGTTCTGATCGATGCCCCCGACGGCAAGGTGACCAAGCCGTCGCTGGAGCTGCTGACCATTGCTCGTCGGATCGGTGAGCCGTCCGCCGTGGTGTTCGGTGCTGCTGACACCGGTGTGCTCGGCGAGTACGGCGCGGAGAAGATCTACCAGCTCGACGACGCCGTCTACGCCGACTACCTGGTCGCGCCGAAGGCTGAGGCGTTGGCGCAGCTGGTGGCCGACAAGAGCCCGGCTGCGGTGCTGGTGCCGTCCAGCGCCGAGGGCAAGGAGATCGCTGCTCGTGTCGCGTTGAAGTCGCAGTCGGGTCTGATCACCGACGCGGTCGACGTCACGGTCGACGGTGGCACCATCACCACGACCCAGTCGGTGTTCGCCGGTAACTTCACCGTCGACGCGCAGGTCACGCAGGGTGCCCCGGTCATCGCGGTCAAGCCGAACTCGGCAGCACCGGAGCAGGTCGCCGGTGCCGGAACGGTCGAGGCCGTCAGCGTCGCGATCTCCGATGCGGCCAAGACCGCCAAGATCACCTCGTCGTCGCCGAAGGCGGCTTCGGGTCGTCCCGAGCTGACCGAGGCCGCGATCGTGGTCTCCGGCGGCCGTGGCACGGGGGGTGACTTCTCCGAGGTCGAGGCGTTCGCCGACAGCCTCGGCGCCGCTGTGGGCGCCTCGCGTGCCGCAGTCGACTCCGGCTGGTACCCGCACACGTTCCAGGTCGGCCAGACCGGCAAGGTCGTCTCGCCCCAGCTGTATGTCGCCAACGGCATCTCCGGCGCGATCCAGCACCGGGCCGGCATGCAGACCTCCAAGACGATCGTCGCGGTCAACAAGGACGAGGAAGCGCCGATCTTCGAGCTCGTCGACTTCGGCGTCGTCGGCGACCTCAAGACGGTCCTCCCGCAGGCCACCGAAGAGGTCAACAAACGCAAGGGCTGATTCCGACCGGCACGAACGAACGCCCCGAGGCAGTGCCTCGGGGCGTTCGTCTGCGTGGCTCCGGATCGGTCGTGACCTGCGCGGGGCCGAGTCGTGCCCCCGGCACGGGCCGGAACGGACTAGTTCATCAGAACTAGGTGACGATTTGGTGACGACGGCGCTTCTGCCTGTCGCCGAGGGCGCAACAAGTGATAGTCATGAATGGCGCGCGTCAGCGTGCATCTCAACGATTCACAGGAGGAATCCATGCGACTCTCCCGGCGTACTCGCCTAGCGGGCGTGGCATTGTTCGCCAGCGCCAGCCTCATCCTGGCTGGGTGTGGCAGCAGCGATGACGACAGCAGCGACGGCGGTGGCGACACCACCAATGCCGTCATCACGGTCAACGGCTCAGAGCCGCAGAATCCCTTGATTCCGACTGCGACCAACGAGACCGGCGGTGGCGACCCGATCCAGAACCTGTTCGCCGGCCTGGTGGCCTACAACGCTGACGGCTCGTTCGTCAACGAGGTCGCCGAGTCCATCGAGCCGGACGAGGAGAGCAAGGTCTGGACGGTCAAGCTCAAGGACTGGACGTTCACCGACGGCACGCCGGTCACCTCCGAGTCGTTCGTCAAGGCGTGGAACTACGGCGCCGATCCGGTCAACCAGCACCTCGGTGCGTACTTCTTCTACCCGATCGCCGGCACCGATGACGGCGGGTACACCCCTGAAGGCGCCGACGGCATCTCCGGTCTGAAGATCATCGACGACAAGACCTTCACGATCGAGCTGAAGAAGTCCGAGTCCGACTTCCCGTTGCGACTTGGCTACTCCTCCTACTTCCCGCTGCCCGAGGCCGCCTACGGTCCTGATGGCAAGATCACCAAGGAGTACGGCGAGGCCCCCATCGGCAACGGCCCGTACAAGCTCGCCGAGAGCGGCTGGCAGCACGACGTGCAGATCGCGCTGGTGCCCAACGAGGACTACAACGGCGCTCACAAGCCCGCCAACGGCGGTCTGACGTTCAAGTTCTACGCCGGCGACAACGGCCTCGACGCCGCCTACACCGACGTGCAGGCAGGCAACCTCGACGTGCTGACGACCGTTCCGGCCTCGGCGCTCGCGACGTTCGAGACCGACGACAACGTCCAGGCGTTCTCCAGCCCCGGCTCGGTGTTCCAGTCGTTCACGTTCCCCGCTTCGGCCCCGCACTTCCAGGGCGAGGAGGGCATCTTGCGCCGCCAGGCCATCTCGCACGCGATCAACCGTGAAGAGATCACCGACAAGATCTTCAACGGCTCGCGCACGCCGGCCAAGGACTTCACGGCTCCGGTGCTCGATGGTTGGACCGACAGCGTCCCGGGCAACGACGTGCTCGACTTCGACGTCGACAAGGCCAAGGACCTGTGGGCCCAGGCCGATGCCATCTCCCCGTGGGAAGGCCAGTTCCAGATCGCCTACAACGGCGACGGCGGACACAAGGAGTGGGTCGACGCAGTGATCAACCAGGTCAAGAACAACCTGGGCATCGAGGCCTCCGGCAAGTCCTACCCGACGTTCGACGAGCTGCGCAACGACGTGACCTCGCGCACGATCAAGATCCCGTTCCGCACCGGCTGGCAGGCCGACTACCCGTCGATGTTGAACTACCTGGGTCCGTTGTACGGCACCAAGGCCGGATCGAACGACGGTGACTACTCGAACAAGAAGTTCGACGACCTGATCACCGAGGCGTCGACGGCACAGGGTGATGAGCGCTACAAGCTGATCGCCGAGGCGCAGAGCGTCCTGTTCGAGGACCTCCCGGCCATTCCGCTGTGGTACTCCAACGTCGCCGGCGCCGCTGCACTGGGCGTCGAGAACGTGGAGTTCACCTGGCAGAACCTCCCGGACTTCTACAAGATCACCAAGTAGAAGTAGCATTCACGCGCTGAGAGGCAGCGCCGGGAACGACGTGTCACTTGACCGTTGTTCCCGGCGCTGCCACCGTGAGGCGCAAGCCTGCTTCATCGTGGGCTGAATCCGAGGGAGGCTCTCGTGTGGTGGTACGTCGCGAAGCGACTACTTCAAACCATCCCCGTCATCATCGGGGCAACGTTCATCATCTCGTTGATGACGTACTTGCGACAGATCGGCGGAGACCCGGTCGCCGGCATGTTCGGCGATCGACCCGTCTCGGACGCCGTGCGCGTCCAGATCGAGCAGCAGTACCACTTCGACGAACCGTTCATCATCCAGTGGTTGTTGTTCCTCAAGGGCGCCGTCGTCGGTGACTTCGGCACGGCGTTCTCCGGCCAGCCGGTGCTCGACCTGGTCAAGCGGGCCTTCCCCGTCACCGTGACGCTGGCCGTCATGGCCCTGATCTTCGAGATGGTCCTGGGCATCATCGTCGGTACGATCGCCGGGTTGCGTCGGGGCCGCTGGTTCGACCAGTTCTCCCTCGTGCTCTCGCTGGCCCTGATCGCCATCCCGATCTTCGTCGTCGGTTTCGTCCTGCAGTGGCTGTTCGGCGTGGAGTGGAAGATCTTCCCGGCAACCGTCGGCGGCGACTGGACCATCGAGAAGCTCATCATCCCCGCGATCGTGCTGGGCACCACCTCGTTCGCCTACATCGTGCGACTGACGCGAGGTTCGGTGGCCGAGAGCCTGGTCAGCGACCACGTGCGAACTGCGCGGGCCAAGGGCCTGAGCAACGGCCGGGTCGTCCGCAACCACGTCCTGCGCAACTCGCTGGTGCCCGTCGTCACCTTCCTGGGCGTCGACCTCGGCGCACTGATGGCCGGTGCCGTCATCACCGAGGGCATCTTCAACATCCCCGGCGTCGGGAACCTGGCCTTCCGCGCCATCCAACAGGGCCAGAGCCCCACCGTCATCTCGGTCATCACGATCATGGTCCTGGTCTACGTCGTGACGAGCTTGGTGGTCGACCTGCTGTACGCCGCGCTCGACCCGAGGATCCGCTATGCCTGACATCACATCGAGCACGCCGCTTCCCGGCCAGGAACGTTTCGTCGCGTCCGTCAGCGACACGCCGCTGCGCGAGGTCGACGCGGTCGACACCTCGGCACCGCCGGAGAGCCAGTGGAAGGAGGCCTGGAAGCACCTGCGGAGCAATCCGCTGTTCTGGGTCGCCTCGCTGGTGATGGTGGTGCTGGCGGTGATGATCGCGGTCCCGTCGTTGTTCACCAGCGCCGATCCGCAGTACGCCAACCTCTCGGACAGCCTCGGGCCCGCCCGGGACGGACACCCGTTCGGCTTCAACAAGCAGGGCTACGACGTCTGGGCGCGTACCGTCTACGGCGCTCGCGCCTCGGTCACGGTCGGCCTCCTGGCGACCTTGATCGTGGCGCTGCTGGGCATCATCACCGGTGCCGTCGCCGGGTTCTTCGGCGGCTGGCTCGACACGATCGTCTCGCGCTTCAGCGACATCGTGTTCTCGATCCCGCTGCTGCTGGCCTGCATCTCGGTCATCTCGGCCGTCAACAACCTGTGGCCCGACCGGGGCTACTGGGGTTCGATCATGGTCGTGGTGCTGGCGCTGGGCGCGTTCGCCTGGCCACAGATCACCCGCCAGATGCGCGGGGCGATCCTGGAGGTGAAGAACCTGGAGTTCGTCGACGCGGCCACCGCGATCGGCGCCTCCCGGTTCACGAACCTGCGTCGTCACATCGTGCCGAACGCGCTGGCGCCGGTCATCGTCACCTCGACGATCTCGCTGGGAGTCTTCATCGTCTCCGAGGCGTCGCTGTCGTTCCTCGGCCTGGGGCTTCCGTCCACCGTCGTCTCCTGGGGCAACGACATCTCCCAGGCGCAGGTGCTGGTGCGGTCCGGTGACAACCTCGACGTCCTGTTCGTCCCGGCCACGGCGCTGGCCGTCACCGTGCTCGGCTTCATCTTGCTGGGCGAGGCCGTCCGCGAAGCCATCGATCCGAAGGCGCGTAAGTCATGAACCACCAGGAACCCTTGCTGCAGATCGACGACCTGCACGTCGGCTTCAAGGCAGGACGCAAGAAGATCCTGCCGGCCGTCGAGGGCGTCAACCTGGTGATCTACCCCGGCCAGACCGTGGCCATCGTCGGCGAGTCGGGATCGGGCAAGTCCACCACGGCGCACGCCGTGATCGATCTGTTGCCCGGCACGGGCCGGGTGACCGGTGGTCGGATCCTGTTCGAGGGCACCGACATCGTGGCCGCCGATCGTCGCAAGATCCTCGCGCTGCGTGGGTCCTCGATCGGCCTGGTCCCGCAGGACCCGATGTCGAATCTCAACCCGTTGTGGCGGGTGGGCTTTCAGATCAAGGAAGCCCTGATCGCCAACGGCGTCGCCCACGGCAAGGAGGCCGACCGACGCGTCGTGGAGCTGCTGGAGGAAGCCGGCCTGCCCGACGCCGAGCGCCGTGCGCACCAGTACCCGCACGAGTTCTCCGGTGGCATGCGTCAGCGTGCCCTGATCGCCATGGGGTTGGCGGCTCGACCGAAGCTGTTGATCGCTGACGAGCCGACCTCGGCCTTGGACGTGACGGTGCAAAAGCAGATCCTGGACCATCTCGACGGTCTGACCGCCACCCTCGGCGTCGCCGTCATGCTGATCACCCACGACCTGGGCTTGGCTGCCGAGCGTGCCGACCATCTGGTCGTGATGTACCGCGGTCGCGTCGTCGAGTCGGGCCCGGCGCTGCAGATCCTGCAGGATCCGCAGCACCCGTACACGCAACGGCTGGTCTCCAAGGCCCCGTCGATCGCCTCGCAGCGGCTGTCGTCGATCAAGGCGCGTGCACAGGTCAAGGAACAGGCCGTCGAGCAGGCGGCGGGGGCAGCGGCCGAGGTCGCCGGCAGCGCCGACCAGCTCGGTGAGGGGTCCGGTCAGATCCTGGCGGTGGAGAACCTGACGAAGGTCTTCACGCTGCGAGGCGCCCGGCCCTGGCAGAAGTCGCACTTCACGGCGGTCGATCAGGTGTCGTTCGGCGTACAGCGCGGCACCACGACGGCCATCGTGGGCGAGTCCGGTTCGGGCAAGTCCACCGTCGCGCGGATGATCCTGGGGCTGCTGCCGATCACCGAGGGCAGGGTGATCTTCGACGGTGTCGACATCCAGCAGTTGGTCGGCCACGACCAGCGGCTGAAGTTCCGTCGTCAGCTGCAACCGGTGTTCCAGAACCCCTACGCCTCGCTCGATCCGTTGTACTCGATCTACCGGTCGATCGAGGAGCCGCTGCGCACCCACGGTGTGGGCACCAGCAAGGAGCGCGAGGCCAAGGTGCGTGATCTGCTGGACAAGGTCTCGCTGCCCAGCACCGTGATGTCGCGCTATCCGGCCGAGCTGTCGGGCGGTCAGCGACAGCGCGTGGCGATCGCCCGTGCACTGGCGCTCGACCCCGAGGTCGTGATCTGCGACGAGGCCGTCTCGGCGCTCGACGTGCTGGTGCAGGCCCAGATCCTCGAGCTGCTCAACGACCTGCAGGCCGAGCTCGGCTTGAGCTATCTGTTCATCACGCACGACTTGGCCGTCGTGCGGCAGATCGCCGACAACGTCCTGGTCATGCAGGACGGTCGCGTCGTCGAGCAGGCGTCCGTGAGCGAGGTCTTCGACAACCCGCAGCAGGAGTACACCCGCAAGCTGCTGGACGCGATTCCCGGCGGTTCCATCCCGCTGGCCGGCGTCTGAGGCACGACGCACGCAAACCGCCTCGCACCATTGCCGGTGCGAGGCGGTTGCGGGTGGTGCGTGTCAGCTGCGGGCGCGAGCGATCCGGCGTGCGGCTGCCGCGCCGGTGGCGGTGATCAGGGCACCTCCGACCAGGTACCAGGCCAGGTCCATGCCCTCCGACTCGTCGGCGACGGGCGTGACCACGAGCTCGGCCGCCGGCGGGAAGTTCTTGTCGACGAACGATGCAGCGGTCGTTGCGGCCTCGTCGGTCGGCGTGGCGTCCTTCTTCTCGCCGGTCGGCTTCGCGGCGGGCTGCGGCTTCGGCTGCGGCTTCGGCTGGGGCTCGGGCTTGGGCTCGGGCTGCGGTTGCGGCTTGGGGGCCTTGTCCTTCGGGCCCTTCGGCTTGTCGGGCTTCGGGCTGTCGGCGATGTCCTTCGGCTCGTCGGGCTGGGGGCTGATGGTGAACTCGCCCGGATCGGCCGACGCGGCACCCGCGGTGACGGCGACGGTGCCGATGCTCAGCGGAACGGCGATCAGCAAGGTGGCGATGGTGCGCTTCATGATTTCTCCTGTGTGGGTCGTGCTGTGTGGTTGCTTGTGAGTAGGAGCAACCAGCGCGACCGACCTCGCAGTTTTCGGAGAGAAATTTCTGAAATTTTCTCGGGAACCGCATCCGGGCTGGTCAGGGCCCTTTTGCGGAGGCAGGATCAGCCCGGACAGGGGTCGACCGAGAACGACGCGGTGCGGGTCGAGGTGTTGCCGCGGGCATCGGTTGCGGTGATCGTGACCGTGACCGTCCCACCGACGGCGAACGGGCCGACGGTGCCGGACCAGGTGTTCGACGACTTGGACAACGACGTGCTGCCAGATGATGCGCCACTCCACGACAAGGTGGCTCTCGACACCTCCGAAGCGTCGGTGATCCTCGAGGAGACGACGTGGGTACGCCCACTGCCGGAGCAGACTCCGGGGGTGTCGATCGCCGGCCGAGCGATGACGGGGTCGACCTCGCGGGTGAGACGGACCGTGATCTGCTCGGCCCCGCCGGCCCAGGTCAGCTCGACCGTCCCGGACGCGGTTCCCTCGGCCAGCGCACGGCGATCGGCCCGGACCGTCAGTGTCGTCGACTCGTCGCCGTCCAGCGTGGAACGGGCGGGGGTGACGGCCAGCCAGCTCTGCGCGGTGGTCGCGGTGAAGTCGAGAGGCAGGCCGCCGGTGTTGGTCACGGTCACCGTTCCGTGGGTGGCGGTGCGCCCCAGGTCGATCTCGCTCGCCGACAGATCCAGCTCGGCAGCGGCCAGGCTGGGCTCGACGGGTGCCGGTGCCGTCGTGCTGACGGTGACCGGCGGAGGCGTCGGCACCGCTTCTTGAGCCTGGCCTTTCGGCCACAGCAGGAACGTGGTGACGCCGGCGACGACCGTCACCGCTGTGACGGCTGCGGCGACTGCCTTGGTGCCCGGTCCGCCGGTCGACGCAGGCGGCGTGTGGGCGACGAGTCGGGTGTCGGCCAGCACGCGGTCACGCAGGGACAGCGGAGCGACGAACAGGGGCACCGAGGCGAGCAACGTCCAGGGGCTGACCATGATGCGCCGCCGCTGCGAGCAGACCTCGCACGTGTCGACGTGGCGGGTCACCCGCTTGCGGATCAGCACCGAGAACGTGCCGTCCCAGTCGACCAGCAGCTCCTCGAGCGCGGGACAATCGTCGCGTCCCATCCGGGCGATCAGCAAGGCACCGAGGGAGCGTTCGACCTGGGAGCGCACCCGATGGAGCATGCTGTAGGCGTTGGAGGCGCTGACGCCCATCGCTTCGGCCAGCTCGGCGCCTTCGAGGCCTTGACGCAGGTGCAGGTCGAGCAGGGCGCGGTCGCGGTCCGCCAGGCCCTCGGCCGCGTCCCAGACCAGCTGACGCAGCGCGGCCTGCTCGGCGACGGCGTCGGGGGTGAGTCGGTCGTCAGCCATCGCGATCAGGTGCTCCTCGCCGTCGTAGGCGACCCGTCTGCGCGCCTTCAGGCGAAGCAGGCAGACGCTGCGGACGATCGCGTAGAGCCAGGGACGCAACCGGTCGGGGTCGCGCAGCTGGGCGAGCCGTTCGGCGAACAACACGAACGAGTCCGCGACCGCGTCGGCGGCCTCCTCGCGGTGTCGCGTCATCGAGTAGGCGAAGTCGAACAGACGTGGTCCGTAGCGGTCGTAGACCTCGGCGAACGCGTCGCGGTCGCCGGCCAGCACGCGGGCGACCAGCTCGGCGTCGGAGGTCGTCTTCTCCGCGTCCCCGGCAGACGTCATGGCCGGAGCCTAGGGCCTGGTTCTCTCGGGGAGAAGTGGTCACGTGCACGAATCGTTCCGTCCTGTGAAGTGAGCATCATCAGTAGGAGCAGCAAGGTCGCCTGATCTGGCAGCTTTCGGCAAAATTCTTCGCAGCGGTACCGCCGAGGAGCGCTGACCCGTACGGTGTCAGCAACGACGAGGAGATGCTCATGGCTGCTGGTAGCGACGACGTCCGCGCGAAGATGCGTGAGGCGCTGGAGAAGAAGAAGGCCCGCCACCACGCCTCGGCGAAGGGCGCAGACCAGGACGGCAGCGACAAGTCCCACGGTGCCAACGGTCCGGTCCAGGCGCGGGAGTTCCGTCGCAAGAGCGGGTGACCGGCCCGACTTGACCTTTTCGAACAGGTGTTCGAATATGGGTGAGTGACGCTCCCGGCCCCCTCGATCGACGACCTGAGGGAGCGGGTGCGCCGGCTGGAGGGTCGTCCGGCCGCACAGCCGGTGGCGACCCATCCGGCGTTGGAGGGGTTGCTCCAGCTGCAGACCGGTGGGGTGTACGCGACCGGTTCCGCGGGCGTCCTGGGGCTGTTAATGGCCGGACCGTCGGCCGACGGCGCCTGGTGCGGCATCGTGGGCACGGCTCGGTTGGGGTTGGAGGCGCTCGCTGCGGCCGGGGTCCGACTCGACCGCTGCGTCCTGGTGCCCGATCCGCAGTCCTGCTGGATCGAGGTCACGGCCGCTCTCGTCGACGTGCTGGGCGTGGTGGCGGTCGTGCCGCCGGTCGACGTCGGCGAACGCGACGCCGGTCGTCTCGCGGCTCGTCTGCGCGCACGCGGGTCGGTGCTGCTCACCCTCGGCGACCGACTTTGGCCACGAGTCGATGCCCGGATCGACGTCACCGACGTCGAATGGGTCGGTCTCGGGCAGGGTCACGGTCACTTGCAGGCGCGGCGGGTCACGCTGGGGGTCCGACGCGGGACGGCCCCGGTCAGGACTCGGCGGTTGTGGTTCCCCGATCTGGACCAACGCATCCGACCGGCTGCCGACGAGCAGCACGACACGCGCACGCTCCGGAGCGTCGGATGAGTCGCATCCTGGTGTTGTGGGCGCCCGACTGGCCAGTCGTGGCGGGATCGGTGGGGGTGCCGGCAGGGGCTCCGGTGGCCGTGATCGCCGCCGGACAGGTGCTGGCCTGCTCACAGTCGGCGCGGGTCGACGGCGTGCGCCGAGGTATGCGCCGGCGCGACGCGCAGTCCCGGTGCCCCGACCTGGTCCTGCGGGACCACAACCGCGAGGCCGATGCGCGCGCGTTCGAAGAAGTGCTGGTCGGCATCGAGACCATCGCGCCAGGGGTTGCTCCGCTGCGGCCCGGGCTGTGCGCCCTGCACGTGCCGAGCCGGTTCTACGGCGGCGAGGTCGAGGCAGGTGCGGTCGTGGCCGAGCACCTGGTGAGGCTGGGCGTCTGGGACGTGCGGCTCGGGGTCGCCGACGGCTTGTTCGCAGCAGAACAGGCCGCCCGACAGGCGTGCGCTCAAGACAGCGTCATCGTGCCGCCGGGGGAGTCGGCGGCCTTCCTGCGTGATCTTCCGGTCGAGGTCCTCGGTGATGACGCACTGGCCGGGCTGCTGCGTCGGATGGGGATCACGACGCTCGGTGGGTTCGCGAGCCTGCCTCGTGCCGACGTGCACACCCGGTTCGGTACCCAGGGGGCGTTGCTGCACCGGTTGGCCGCCGGTGACGACTCGCAGCCGGTCAGCCGACGCCGACCACCGCCGGAGCTGACGGCGGCGCTGTCGTTCGAGCCGCCGCTGGACCGCGTGGACCAGATCGCCTTCAGCCTGCGCACCACCGCAGACGGGTTCGTGGCCGATCTGAGCGACCGCGGGGCGGTGTGCACCACGGTCCGCATCGAGATCGACGCGGACGGGCAGCTGATCAGCACGCGTCGCTGGATGCATCCGCGATGGTTCTCGGCCGCCGACCTGGTCGACCGGGTGCGCTGGCAGCTGCAGGCGGCGCGCGTCGGGGCTCCGGTCGACGCCGTGCGACTCGTGCCCGAGTCGGTCGAACCGCTCGGTGATCACGCCGAGAGCCTCTTCGGCGGAGGTCCCGACGAGCGAGTCGAGCGCGGGGTCGCACGGGTGCAGGGCATCGTCGGTCACGACGGGGTCGTCCAGGTCCAGGTGCAAGGCGGCCGCGGACACCGTGACCGACACCTGGTGACGCCCTGGGGGGAGAAGCCCGTCGTGGCCCGTGCCGCCGATCAGCCCTGGCCCGCCAGCGTCCCTCCGCCCGCTCCGGCCACGGTGTTCGAGCAGCCGCAGCAGGCCTGGGTCGTCGGCGCCGAAGGGGTGTCGGTCGGGGTCAGCGGTCGCGGCGTCGTGACCGGTGAACCCCGTCGGTTCCGGCCCGTCCCCGACGCCGACTGGCTCCCGGTCGCCTCCTGGGCGGGACCCTGGCCCGTCGACGAGCGCTGGTGGGACGTCGCCTCCTCCCGTCGTATCGCCCGTTTCCAGGTCGTCGGGGTCGACGGCAGCGCCTGGCTGATGATCGTCGAGGACGGCCGCTGGCACACCGAGGCTCGTTATGACTGACCGGTGCAGGCAGGGCGGTTCGGTGGTGGAGGCGCGAGCCCGTGACCGTCGCGTCCCACCGACGACCGGTGGTGGTCGCTGATGGGCTGGAACAACCCGGACATCTCGTGGAACGAGCTCGAGCGACGACTGACGGGTCGAGCCGGCGAGCGTGACGCGCCGATCAGCAGACGCAAGAAGTCACGTCCGGAGGCACAGCAGATCCCCGCGCCGGACGGGCCGGTCGTGCCGTACGCGGAGCTGCACTGTCACAGCAGCTTTTCCTTCCTCGACGGAGCCAGCCAGCCCGAGGCGCTGGTCACCGAAGCGGTTCGTCTGGGGTTGACGGGACTGGCGTTGACCGATCACGACGGATTCGCCGGAGCGCCGGCGTTCGCCGAGGCGGCCCAGGAGCTGCGCTCTGCGAGCCGGTCCCCGCTCCTGACGATCTACGGTGCGGAGCTCTCACTGGGGCTCAGCGGACCCCAGAACGGCATCCCCGATCCCGAAGGAAGTCACCTGCTGGTGCTGGCCCGAGGCGTCGACGGATACCACCAGCTGGCCGCGGCGATGACCGAGGCGCACCTGCGAGGTGACCAGAAGGGTCGGCCGCTGTACGACGTGGACGAGCTGGCTGATCGAGGGCCCGGGCACTGGCTGGTGCTGACGGGTTGTCGCAAGGGTGTCGTTCGACAGGCGCTGGAGCGCGGCGGACCGTCGGCGGCGGCCGAGGCGCTGGATCGGCTCACCGCGCGCTTCGGCCTGGACGCGGTCGTGGTCGAGCTGACCGACCACGGGATGCCGACCGACACCGCCCGCAACGATCTGCTCGCCGCGCTGGCCGCCGACCACGGGCTGCCTGTGGTCGCCACCAACAACGTCCATCATGCGCGTCCCGAGCAGCACCGGCTCGCCGCTGCGATGGCGGCGGTCCGAGCCCGACGCAGTCTTGCCGACATGGACGGGTGGCTGCCCGGCAGCGCTGCTGCCCATCTGCGATCGGGTGCCGAGATGCAGGCCAGGTTCGCCAGACATCCCGGTGCCGTGGCCCGCAGCGTGCAGATCGCCCACGAGATCGCGTTCGACCTCAAGGCCGCCACGCCGCGGCTGCCGCGCCGCAACATCCCCGACGGGCACACGGCCATGAGCTGGCTGCGCGAGCTCGCCCGCCGAGGCATCGAGGAGCGGTACGCCCACATCCGTGCCGAGGCCACGAAGCGCATCGAGGCCGAGCTGGCCGTCATCGAGGAGAAGGACTTCCCGGGCTACTTCCTGATCGTCCACGACATCGTTCAGGAGGCCAGGCGACGCGGCATCTTGTGTCAGGGCCGAGGATCGTCGGCGAACTCGGCGCTGTGCTACGCGCTCGGCATCACCGCGGTCGACTCGATCAAGTACGACCTGCCGTTCGCCCGGTTCCTGGCCACCACGCGTGAGGAGGAGCCCGACATCGACGTCGACTTCGACTCGGACCGACGCGAGGAGATCATCCAGTGGGTCTATGACACCTATGGCCGACGCAATGCGGCCCAGGTGGCCAATGTCATCACCTACCGGCCCCGGTCGGCGCTGCGTGACGCCGCCAAGGCGCTGGGGTACTCCGCCGGTCAGCAGGACGCCTGGAGCAAGCAGATCGACGGCTGGTACACGGTCCACACCAGCGAGTGCGATGCGCCGCAGCCGGTCGTCGACCTGGCGCGCCAGCTCATCGGCAGCCCGCGTCACCTGGGGATTCACTCGGGCGGCATGGTCCTGACCGAACGGCCCATCGGCGAGGTCGTACCCATCGAGCGGGCCCGCATGGACCGGCGCACCGTGCTGCAGTGGGACAAGGACGCCTGCGAGTACATGGGACTGGTCAAGTTCGACCTGCTGGGACTGGGGATGCTCGGCGCCATCGACCACACGTTTCGCATCGTCGAGCAGCACACGGGGGAGCGCTGGGAGCTGCACACGCTGCCGCGCGACGAGCCGGCCGTCTACGACATGTTGTGCCGGGCCGACTCCATCGGGGTGTTCCAGGTTGAGAGCCGGGCACAGATCGGCACCCTGCCACGGTTGAAGCCGCGCTCCTACTACGACCTGGCCATCGAGATCGCCCTGATTCGTCCCGGGCCCATCCAAGGCGGTGCGGTGCACCCCTACATCCGACGGGCGACGGGCCGTGAGCCCGTCAGCTACCCCCACCCCGTGCTGAAACCCGTGCTCGAGCGCACCAAGGGGGTGCCGCTGTTCCAGGAGCAGCTGATGCAGATGGCCATCGTCATCGGGGACTGCACGGGGGACGAAGCCGATCTGCTGCGCCGTGCGATGGGATCCAAGCGAGGGATCGAACGCATCGAGAAGCTGCGCGACCGGCTCTACGAGGGGATGCGGCGACACGGTCTGAGCGAGGCGGAGGCCGATGCGATCTATCTGAAGATCCAGTCCTTCGCGAACTTCGGCTTCGCCGAGAGCCACGCCCTCAGCTTCGCCCTGCTGGTCCATGCCAGCAGCTGGCTCAAGCTGCACTACCCGGCAGCGTTCCTGGCGGCGCTGCTGCGCAACCAGCCCATGGGGTTCTACTCGCCGCAGTCCTTGGTCGCCGACGCCCGACGTCACGGGGTCACGGTGCTGCGGCCGGACATCGCGTGCTCCCAGGCGCAGGCCGATCTGGAGCTGCTCCCTGGCGCGAGTCCCGGCGTGACGGGGCTGGAGGCCTGCACGGCGCACGACCAGCCCGATCCGGGGGAGTTCGTCGAGGGCACGCCCGACCCCACGCCGGAGCACCGGCGCGACGGCCGGTTCGCGGCGAGGTTGGGGCTCGACGCGGTGCAGGGCATCGGCACCGAGGTGGCCCAGCACATCGTCCGCGTGCGAGGCGAGCGGCCGTTTCGTGACATGGCCGACGTGGCCAGGCGGACGGGGTTGACCGTGGCGCAGATGGAGGCGTTGGCCACGGCCGGAGCGTTCGACGGCTTCGGGCTGACCCGGCGACAGGCGCTGTGGAACGCCGGTTATCTCGACAGCGACGACCAGCTGGAAGGCAGTGGGGTGTCCGCGCCGCCGCCGACCTTGCCCGGCATGAGCGACGTGGAGCTGACGGTCGCCGACCTGTGGGCCACCGCCATCTCGCCCGATGTGCACCCGATCCAGCACGTGCGGGAGCTGTTGTCCGCCGACGGGGTTCTCGCGGTGTCGGCCGTGGGCGGAGTCGACCCCGGCACCCGCGTGCGGGTCGGCGGGCTCATCACGCACCGTCAGCGGCCGGGTACGGCTTCGGGCGTCACCTTCCTCAATCTCGAGGACGAGACCGGCATGCTCAACGTGGTCTGCTCGGTTGGGCTGTGGCAGCGCTACCGCCGCGTCGCCCGCAGCTCCGCAGGCCTGATCGTGCGGGGCGTCGTCGAACGAAACGACGGCGCGGTCAACCTGGTGGCCGACCGCCTCGAGCGCATCGACGCTGTCTACCCGTCGGCAGTGGTGGCCCACCGCAGCCGGGACTTCCGGTGAACGTCACACGCGCAAGGCACGTCCGGCGGGCGCAGATCCGGTCGGGTCGTGAGGTCGGGGAGGCCGGACCGGGCACGGTCGGAGGCTTCTGAGCAGCGTCGATCAGCGTGACAGAACGCGCCCAGAGTGTAACGTAGATCACATGGCTGACTACGAGATGTTCACCGGGCTACCGACCACGGTCGACGACGGCCCCGCGCTGAGATGGTCCCAACTGTTGGTCAAGGCGGTTCTGGCCGCGTTGGTTCTTGGCCTGATCCTGACCGTGATCTTGTGGCCGACGGTCAGTGCTGACGTCGGTGCACTGACGCTGTGCATCACGTTCGCGGTCTGTGCCGGTCTGATGGTCCTACGCCAGGCCATCCTGGCAGAACGGCGGTAGATCATGCTCGAGCAGGGAATCACCTACAACACCACGATGGGCTTGGTGGCCGGTGCCATCATGCTGCTGCTGGTCGTCTTCGCCCGCGCCGTTCAACGTCCCGACCGCAGCTCGGTCGACGGCTGGGGCTGGATGTTCGTCAGTCTCGGTCTGGTCCTAGCCATCACCGGAACCCACATGACCTTGACCTGGCCGCTGGAACAGATCCCGGTCGAAGGGGTCGCGTGCTGCGCGGCCGACAACGTGGCCTTCGGTGAGCCGGCCATGTTGTTCGGGCTCCTGGTCGTCTTCGCCGGCATCGCGCTGATTCGCGGCGAGCGGCTCGCATTCGAGCGAGGCGTTCCCTTCGACGTCGTCTCGACCGTCCGCCCCATGCTGTACGCCGGCGCGTTCGGTGGTATCGGTCTGGTCCTGATCGGCGTCGCCGGTGTCGAGTTCGGCATGTGGGGTCCGCCGCCGCCGGACGAACCGATCGCCCGGCTGATGGGTGAGTCCATCCTTGAGCGGTTCTACGTCGCGGGCGCCTACATCATCACCGGCATCGCCGCCATGGTGGCGCCGTTCGCCCCCGAGCATCGCATCGTGGGCCGGATCTTCGCCGGTGCGACGCTGGTCGGCGGCATGATGTGGACGTTCTTGGGCATCACGCTGTTCTACGGCCACATCGGGTTCTTCCCGCACTGACGGGCAGCGGCCGGCTCGTCGTCAGTTGCGGCGACGAGTCGGCCACCGGGGCCTCAGTCCAAACAGAACTCGTTGCCCTCGGGGTCACGCATCGTGATGAACCCCGCTTCCATGCGGCCGTCGGGCTCGACCCGATGGGCGAGCGTGGCACCGAGGCCCTCGAGCCGGTCGCGTTCTGCCTCCAGCGCCGCCATGCGCTCGTCGCCGGTGAGTCCGGGAGCGGCGCGAACGTCCAGGTGCACCCGGTTCTTGGTCGTCTTGCCCTCGGGAACACGCTGGAAGAACACGCGCGGACCGGTCTGGCCGTCCGGTGGCGTGATGGCTGACCGATTGTTGTGATCGGCCGGCGGTACACCCAGGGCCGTCAGGGCATCTTCCCAGGTCGAGAACCCGGGAGGTGGCGGCTGCAGGCGGTACCCGAGCACCTCGGCCCAGAACGCGGCCAGTGCTGCCGGATCGGCGCAGTCGAAGGTGATCTGGACCTCACGGATCGTCATGGACCCATGGTGTCGGGAGCCTCGGACATTTTCCCGACAGCTCTGGACCGGAGCCAGAACAGTTCGGGCCCGTGACCATCAGGCTGTCCCGGTCGTTTGACGTGTTGTGACCCAGATCACGACGAACAGCCCCCGTGGTCGCAGGGCCGTCCAGCTGGCGGCCTCGGTGCTGGCGTTGCTCGGGATGCTGCTGGTCGCCCAACCGTCTGCGACGGCTGCGACGGCGACTCCCGTGGCTCACGGCAGCGTGCACCAGGTGTGGGCGACCGATCTGCCACCAGGCGACGACGTCGAGCTGCTCGACGCCGTCGACACGGTGGTGCAGACCAAGACCGCCGACGACCAGGGCGCGGTGCTGTTCCGCGACGTCGCCGCCGGCCCCGGTTACCGGATCCGCCTGGCTGACGACACGACGAGCGAACCGATCACGGTGCACGAGCTGACCCCGGAGCCGTGGGACCCCAGCACGTACGACCAGACCATCGAGCCGGACGGGTACGGCTACCTGACCACCCGCGACGGCACCAAGCTGGCCTACTCGGTCCACCTGCCGACGAGCCCGGCCACCCTGGGTGTGGGTCTTCCGGAGGAGCTGAGCAACCTGCTGCCCGGCCTGGGTCTGCCCTACACGCCTCCCTATCCGACGCTGATCGAGTACTCCGGGTACGCCACGGCCAAGCCCGACGGTCCCGAGAGCGGCATCGCCGTGATCGCGAACCTGATGGGATACGCCGTCGTCGACGTCAGCATGCGGGGCACCGGCTGCTCCGGGGGCGCCTTCGACTTCTTCGAGACGATGCAGAACCTCGACGCCTACGACGTCATCGAGACGGTCGCTCGTCAACCGTGGGTCAAGGGCAACAAGGTCGGCATGCTCGGCATCTCGTACGGCGGCATCAGCCAGCTGTTCGCGGCGCAGTACAACCCGCCGAGCCTGGCCGCGATCGCTCCACTGTCCGTCATCGCGTCGGTGCCGACGACCCTGTTCCCGGGCGGGTACCTGAACACCGGATTCGCCTACGAGTGGGCCCTGGATCGCGTCGCCGACGCCAGACCGGCCAGCGCCACGACCGGTCAGCCCTACGCGTGGGAGCAGATCCAGAGCGGCGACACCGTGTGCGCGGAGAACCAGAAGATGCACGGGCAGGCGTTGGACCTGCTGGCCAAGATCGAGGCCAACCAGCACTACGTCCCCGCCACGGCCGATCCGCTCGATCCCGTCGCGTTCGTCGACAAGATCAAGACGCCGGTGTTCATGGCCTGCCAGTGGCAGGACGAGCAGACCGGTGGGTACTGCCCGGTGCTGGCCCGGCACATGACCGGAACCGACAAGAAGTGGTTCACCTTCACCAACGGCGTGCACACCGACTCGCTGGATCCGGCCACGTTGAACCACATGTTCGACTTCTTCCAGCTGTACGTCGCCGAAGAAGCTCCCGTCGTCAAGTCGGTGCTGCTCAGGGCGACCGCCCCGTTGATCATCCAACAGGCGTTCGGTCTGCCGCAGTCCGAGGTGATGACGCTGCCCCCCGACCCGATCCAGAGCAAGCTGACGTACCAGTCGGCGCTGGAGGCGTTCGAGGATCTGCCACGGGTGACGGTGCGCTTCGACAACGGCGCCGGTAGCGCCACGGCCGGCAACCCCGTCGCTGCCTATCAGCACACCTACGACGCGCTGCCGATCCCGGCCGAGCAGGCCACCACCTGGTACATGGGGCAGGGCGGAGTGCTGACGTCGAGTCGGCCGACGGCGACGTCGATCACGGGCTACACCTCCGACGCCGACGCCACACCTGCGACCAACTTCACCGGCAGCACCGGTGCCGGTGGTTTGTGGGGCAACGCGTCGCAGTGGAGCTGGAACTGGGTCCAGCACCCCGATAGCGGCGCCGCGGGCACCGAGAACACGGCCGTCTCCTTCATCACGCCCGAGCTGGCCGACGACACGACCGTGGTCGGCAGCGGCGCGGTCTACCTGAACCTGCGCTCGTCGACCCCGGACGTCGACCTGATGGCCACGATCACCGAGGTGCGACCGGACGGCAACGAGACGTACGTCCAGAGCGGGTACGTCCGGGCGAGCAACCGGGTGCTGGACCACACCGCCGACAGCCACATGAAGCAAGCCAGCACCGAGCTGGAGCCGATCTTGAGCCTGCGGGCCGAGGACGCCCACGCCATGCCGCCGGGGGCGTTCACGCCGGTGGCCGTGCCGCTGTACTACCAGGGCCACGCGTACCGGGCGGGTTCGCGGATTCGGGTGACGATCTCCGCGCCGCACGGCGACCAGCCGATCTGGGCGTTCGCCTCGACCGAGCCCGGGTTCCCCAGCCAGGTGGCCATCGCGACCGGTCCGGTGGGATCGCCCGATCGGAACCACGCCATGTCGCGCCTGGTGCTGCCGGTCATCGCCGACCAGACGATCCCGACCGGCTACCCCGCGTGCCCGAGCCTTCGCAACCAACCGTGTCGGCCGTACCAGGCGATCGACAACCCGGTCCTGCCCGGGGACGTCACGTTCGTCGCCGCGCCGGGGGATCCGACGACCGGACCGACCACGTCGGCGCCCGGCGGCTCGACGGACTCACCCGCCGAGCCCACCCACGACTCGCTCGGCGCCGGCTCGGATCTGGCCGCTGATGCCATGCCGTCGACGGGTTCGTCCACCACGTGGGCCAGTGTGTTGGCGGCGTTGGCGGCGATGGTGCTGGGCGCTCAGCTGTGGTTGGCGGGGCGGTTCGGCCAGCGCTGACGTGCGCAGGTCCGTTCCGCCGACGCCTCAGGTGAGCTTGTGCAGGCTGATCGACGCGTGGTGACCGTCGGCGATCTCGACCGCCGTTCCACCCGCCGTGTCACCCACCGTGACCGTCGCCAAGGTTTCCGACGCGATGAGGTCGGCGTGGGTCCGGGCCGCCGCGAGCACCGCCTCGTCGCCACCGATCGACAGCGCGATGCGGTCCGAGACGTTCAGACCCGCGTCCCGACGTGCCTGCTGGACCCCCCGCACCAGGTCTCGCGCCAGCCCCTCGGCTGCCAGCTCTGCGGTGACGTCGGTGCTCAGGGCGACGAACCCGCCGTCGGGGAGCAGGGCCAGCTGGCTTCCCTCGGCGGCTTCGGCGACCTGCTCGAGGGTGAACTCGCCGTCGAGCAGCTGCAGACCGCCGGAGGTGACCGTGCCGTCGGCGGTGACCGACCAGTCGCCGGTCTTGGAGCCCTTGATCGCGGTCTGCACGTCCTTGCCCAGCCGCGGGCCCGCCGCACGGGCGTTGACCGTCAGCTTCTGCGACAGCCCGAACGCCTGCGCCTCTGCCGAGGCCAGGTCGATGAACCGCACCTGCTTGACGTTCAGTTCACCGGCCACGACGTCGGCGAACCGCTCCAGTGCGGTCGGGTCCTGGACCGCGACGTCGAGGGACGCCAGCGGCAGCCGCACGCGCAACCCCTGGGCCTTGCGGATCGACGACCCGGCCGAGCAGATGTCGCGGACCGCGTCCATCGCTGCCACCAACGCGTCGTCGGTGACGTAGTCGGACTGGGCCGGCCAGTCGGTCAGGTGCACCGACCGGCCACCGGTCAATCCGCGCCAGATCTCCTCGGTCGTCAGCGGCAGCAACGGAGCCGTCACGCGGGTGACCGTCTCGAGCACGGTGTACAAGGTGTCGAACGGCGCCCGGACGTCCTCGAGCGAGTCGTAGGGGTCGCTGAGCCAGAACCGGTCCCGTGATCGGCGGATGTACCAGTTGGTCAGCACGTCGAGGAATTCACGGGTGGACTCGCAGGCGTCGGCGATCGCGTTGGCATCCAGCTGCCGGGTCATCTCGGCGACCCACTGACCCAGCTTCGCCAGGATGTAGCGGTCCAGGGGATCGTCGGCGTCGCGGATCGGACGGGCGTCGAGCCCGTCGACCAGGTTCGCGTAGAGGGCGAAGAAGTACCAGCTGTTCCACAGCGGGATCATCACCTGGCGCACGCAGTCGCGGATGCCCTGCTCGGTGACGATCAGGTTGCCGCCGCGCAGGATGGGCGAGGCCATCAGGAACCAGCGCATGGCGTCGGCGCCGTCGCGGTCGAACACCTCCGACACGTCGGGGTAGTTGCGCAACGACTTGCTCATCTTGTTGCCGTCCGAGCCCAGCACGATGCCGTGGCTGATGCAGTTCTTGAACGCGGGCCGATCGAACAACGCGGTGGCCAGGACGTGCAGCGTGTAGAACCAGCCACGGGTCTGGCCGATGTACTCCACGATGAAATCCGCCGGGAAGTGGTCCTCGAACCAGGCCTGGTTCTCGAACGGGTAGTGCACCTGCGCGAACGACATCGAGCCGGAGTCGAACCACACGTCCAGCACGTCCGGCACCCGTCGCATCATCGAGGCGCCGGTGGGATCGTCCGGGTTGGGACGCACCAGGTCGTCGACGTACGGGCGGTGCAGGTCCGGTTGTCCGTCGGCGTTCAGCGGCAACCGGCCGAAGTCGGCCTCGATCTGCTCGAACGAGCCGTACACGTCGATCCGCGGGTACGCCGGGTCGTCACTGATCCACACCGGCACGGGTGAGCCCCAGAACCGGTTGCGGGTGATGGACCAGTCGCGCGCATTCTCCAGCCACTTGCCGAACTGGCCGTCCTTGATGTTCGACGGCACCCAGTCGATCTGCTGGTTCAGCTCCAGCATCCGGTCCTTGATCGCCGTCACCTTGACGAACCAGGACTCGACGCCCTTGTAGATCAGCGGTTCGCGGCAGCGCCAGCAGTGCGGATAGGAGTGGTCGTAGGTCTCGCGGCGCAGCAGCACGGTGCCGGCCGTGACCGATCCGCCGTGGTTCTTGAGGTCGTCGATGATCTGCGCGTTGGCGTCGAAGACCTGCAGGCCCTCGTAGTCGGTGACCGGCGCGGTGAAGCAGCCGTCCTTGCCGACCGGCATGACGGCGACGATGCCCTCGCGGTCGGTGACCTCCTTGTCGACCTCACCGAAGGCGCCGGCGCTGTGCACCAGGCCCGTGCCGTCGCTGGTGGTCACGGCTTCGTCGGCTGCCACGACCCGGAACGCGTTCTCGTGGCCCGCGAAGTAGGTGAACGCGGGCGTGTAGGTCAGCCCGAGCAGATCGCTGCCCTTGCCGCGCCACACGACGTCGGGGTCCCAGTCCTGAACCTCGACTACGTCGGGGGCCAGCTCACGGGCGTACGCACCCAGGCGGGCCTCGGCGAGGATCAGGCGATCGCCGTCGTGCGCGACCGCGACGTAGTCGATCTCGGTGCCGACCATGACGGCCAGGTTCGACGGCAGGGTCCACGGGGTGGTCGTCCAGATCAGCAGCTTGGCGCCCTGCAGGTCGCCGGGGGAGTCGATCTCGAAGCCGACCGTGACCGCCGGGTCCTGGCGGTTCTGGTAGACGTCGTCGTCCATCCGCAGCTCGTGGTTCGACAGCGGCGTCTCGTCGTTCCAGCAGTACGGCAGGACGCGGAAGTCCTGGTAGACCAGCCCCTTGTCCCACAGCTGCTTGAACGCCCAGATGACCGACTCCATGTACTCGGGGTTGAGCGTGCGGTAGTCGTTCTCGAAGTCGACCCAGCGTGCCTGGCGAGTCACGTACTCCTCCCACTCGCCGGTGTACTTGAGCACCGACGCGCGGCAGGCGGCGTTGAACTTGTCGATCCCCATCTCGACGATCTCGTCCGTCGTCTTGATGCCGTTGAGCCGCATCGCCTCCAGCTCCGCGGGCAGCCCGTGGGTGTCCCAGCCGAAGCGTCGGTCGACCTTGTGGCCGCGCATCGTCCGGTAGCGCGGCACGACGTCCTTGACGTAGCCGGTCAACAGGTGACCGTAGTGCGGCAGGCCGTTGGCGAACGGGGGGCCGTCGTAGAACACGAACTCCTCGGCACCCTCGCGGTTCGCGATGCTGGCCTTGAAGGTGTCGTCGGCCTTCCAGTAGGCCAGGACCCGTTCCTCGATCTCGGGGAAGCTCGGGCTCGACGGGACGCCGGTGAGCGTCTCGGTGCCGCTGCTGACCTTGGGATACGTCATGGGTGCTCTCTCGTCTCGTCAGTTCTGCGAGGACGACGTGAGCCGCGGTACCACCTCGATTGCCACCCGGTCGCGGATGACCACTCGTTACGGCTGTGACGGGCCTACCCGTCCGGTTCTACTGAGGAGCCCGAGGGCGACCTGTTCTTCCGGAGACTCGCCGCTGATGACGGCTCGGACGTCGGTGACACCAGGGTACCGCCCGCACGGTGTCGCCGTCGTGTCAGGCTGGACCGGTGACCGACGCATCCTCCTTCGCCCACGACTCGACACCCGATGAGCTGCGAGCCGGCATCAACGCCTGGCCGACGTTCGCCGCGCAGGAGATCACCGTCACCGACATCGCCGCCGACTGGTCGCGCGCGGTCGTCCGGTTGGACCTGACGCCGCAGAACAGCAACTACTTCGGCACCGCGTTCGGCGGATCGTTGTTCTCGATGATCGATCCGTTCGTGGTGATCCTTGCTGCCAAGCAGCTGGGCCCCGAGTACGCGGTGTGGGACAAGACCGTCGAGATCGACTTCGTCCGTCCGGGCACGGGACCGGTCACGGCGACGGTGCAGATGCCGGCTGACGTCGTCGAGGAGATTCGAGCCGCCACGGTCGGCGGCGAGAAGGTGCTGCGCACGTTCGAGGTCCCGCTGCTGGCCGAGGACGGTTCGGCCGTCGCCGTCCAGCGGCGTGTGCTGTACATCCGCCGTCGGGGGTGAACCATCGAGCAGACGCCACCTACTTAGTGTTGACATGACCATAAGGCGGGGTTAGTGTCGGAATCACCCTAAGGAGGTGATCGGGCATGAGCGTCACGTCGGCAGTCGACCAGAAGGTCCAGCTGGCGGTCTCGACCGTCGTCTTCGCGCTGCGCCCGCACCCCACGACGGGCCGAGCGACCCTCTGGCTGCCGCTGGTGCGTCGCATCCGCGAGCCGTACGAGGGTCAGTGGGCGCTGCCCGGCGGACCCCTGCAACCTCACGAGGACCTGGTCGCGTCGGCCCAGCACACGTTGGAGGAGATCACCGACCTGCAGCCGCGCTACCTCGAGCAGCTGTACTCCTTCGGTGCGGTCGATCGATCGCCCGCCGCCGAGGTCGACGGGCGCGTCGTCTCGATCGTCTACTGGGCGCTGGTGCGCCCCGACGAGGCCGAACGGGCCGTGGCCAAGACCGACGTCTCGGGCGAGAACGTCGAGTGGTTCGTCGCCGACACCTTCGTCGAGGGCGACGAGCTCGGGCGTGTCCCCGCCCTGGCGTTCGACCACAACCGGATCGTCCAGTACGCCCTGGACCGACTGCGGGCCAAGATCACCTACAGCCCCATCGCCCACGCGTTCCTGCCCGACGAGTTCACGCTCGCCGAGCTGCGCGAGGTGCACGAGGCGGTCCTGCGCAAGACGCTGGACCCCGCCAACTTCCGGCGCCAGGTGCTCGCCACCGAGGCGTTCGAGCCGACGGGCCGCTGCGTCCAAGGCACCAACCACCGGCCCCCGGCCCTCTACCGTTTCAAGCCTCGCAAGGAGTCACCATGAGCACGTCGATCAACCAGCAGGTCGTCGCGGCACCTACTCAGACCTGCGACGCCGAGCTGGCCAAGGGGCCGTGGGAGTTCGACGCGTTCCCCGGCTACGGGCCCGGCGCATCCGAGCTCGACGTGATCCCCGACCCGGTCGTGCGCCGCGGGCAGCTGCCGGTGGAGTACCAGAAGGCCGACGAGGCCGACCTGCATCGCCGCATCGCTGCCGCGAAGGCGACGCTGGGCGACAAGGTCGTGATCCTGGGCCACCACTACCAGCGCGACGAGGTCGTGCAGTACGCCGACTTCGTGGGCGACTCCTTCCAGCTGGCCAACGAGGCGCTGACCAAACCGGACGCCGAGACGATCGTGTTCTGCGGCGTGCACTTCATGGCCGAGACCGCCGACATCCTGGCGCGCGAGGGCCAGCGGGTCATCCTGCCCAACCTGGCGGCCGGCTGCTCCATGGCGGACATGGCCGACGAGGACTCGGTGGAGGACTGCTGGGAGCAGCTGACCGAGCTGTTCGGCACCGAGCCCGACACCGGCACTTCAGGAACGGACCAGAAGGTGCCGATCATCCCGGTCACCTACATGAACTCCTCGGCTGCGCTGAAGGCGTTCTGCGGGCGCAACGGCGGCATCGTGTGCACCTCGTCGAACGCCGACACCGTGCTGGAGTGGGCGTTCGAGCGTGGCCACCGCGTCCTGTTCTTCCCCGATCAGCACCTGGGCCGCAACACCGCGAAGGCGATGGGCATCCCGTTGGAGCAGATGCCGACGTGGGTGCCGCGCCGAGAGCTGGGCGGCAACACCGAGCAGCAGCTGCGCGACGCCAAGGTGCTGCTGTGGAACGGCTTCTGCTCGGTGCACAAGAGGTTCACGGTCGAGCAGATCGAGCAGGCCCGCGCGAGCTACCCCGGCTGCAAGGTCATCGTGCACCCCGAGTCCCCGATGCCGGTCGTCGACGCCGCCGACGCCTCCGGTTCGACCGCGGGTATCGCCAAGTACGTCGCCGGCTGCGCACCGGGCGACGTCATCGCGATCGGCACCGAGATCAACATGGTCAACCGGCTCGCGGCCCAGTACCCGGACCGGACCATCTTCTGCCTGGACCCCGTCATCTGCCCGTGCTCGACGATGTACCGGATCCACCCGGGCTACCTGGCCTGGACGTTGGAGTCGCTGGTCGCCGGTGAGGTCAACAACCAGATCGTGGTCGACGACGACGTCGCCCGCGACGCCAAGATCGCGCTCGAGCGGATGCTCGCGGCGCTGCCCAAGTAGGTCTGGAGCAGCCCCATGGCTCACGTCATCGTCGTCGGCAGCGGAGTCGCCGGTCTCACCGCGGCACTCGATGCCGTGCAGACGCACGACGTCACGTTGTTCAGCAAGTCCGATCTGGCCGCCAGCAACACCCGGTACGCACAGGGCGGCGTCGCGGTCGTCATCGACCGGATGCAGTCTCCCGGTGCACCGAGGCTGGGCGACTCGATCGAGTCGCACGTGCAGGACACGTTGGTCGCCGGGGCGGGGCTCAGCGAGGAGCAGACGGTTCGCATCCTGTGCGCCGAGGGACCGGCCGCGATCGACCGGCTGATCGACCGCGGCGTGCAGTTCGATCGCATCGACGGCGAGCTGGCCCACGGGCTGGAGGCCGCCCACAGTCACGGGCGCATCCTGCACGCCGGCGGCGACGCCACCGGGGCCGGGATCGCCTACGCGCTGATCGACCGGCTGCACGAGTCGGCCGTGACGGTTCGTGAACGCACCACGGTGGTCGACCTGGTGCTGTCCGGTGGACGCGCCGTGGGGGTGCGCCTGCTCGACGGCGAGGAAGTGCTCGGTGACGCGGTCGTCCTGGCGACCGGTGGGGCTGGGCAGCTGTTCCCGTACACGACCAACCCGGAGGTCGCGACGGCCGACGGTATCGGCATCGCGCTGCGTGCCGGGGCCGTCGTCGCGGACCTGGAGTTCTACCAGTTCCACCCCACGTCGTTGAACGCTCCCGGCAACTTCTTGGTCTCCGAGGCCGTCCGCGGCGAGGGTGCGGTCCTGCTCGACGCCGACGGCCGACGGTTCATGCTCGACGTCCACCCCGACGCCGAGCTGGCCCCGCGCGACGTGGTCGCTCGCGGCATCGCGGACCAGATGGCCAGACAGCCAGGCGTGCCGGTACGCCTCGACGCGACGGCACTCGGGGGGGAGTTCCTGGCGAAGCGCTTTCCGAACATCGACGCCGCCTGCCGTGCGCAGGGCTTCGACTGGGGCGTCGAGCCCGTTCCGGTCACCCCGGCTGCTCACTACTTCATGGGCGGTGTGCGCACCGACGAGTGGGGGCGCACCTCGGTCTGTGGCCTGTACGCCGTCGGCGAGGTCGCCTGCAACGGGCTGCAGGGGGCCAATCGGCTGGCCTCGAACTCGTTGCTGGAGGGTGCGGTCTACGGTCACCGTGTCGTCGAGGCGTTGGCGCTGGACGGCGAGCAGGATCGGTTCGACTCCGACTGGGCCGAGCCGGTCGCCTTCGACGCCGCCGATCCGGCGGACGGCGTGGAGGTCAACCGGGCCGATCTGCAGCAGGTGATGTGGGACGCCGCCGGGCTGTCGCGCAATGCGGCCGACCTGACCGCAGCGCGCGACGAGCTGGCCCGCTGGGTGGCCCCGCAGGTCTCCGACGCCAAGTCGGCCGAGGACGCGAATCTGCTGATCGTGGCGCGCGCGGTCGTGGCGAGCGCGCTGGCACGCACCGAGTCGCGCGGCGGGCACTTCCGATCCGACTTCCCACGGACCGACCCCGCGCAGGCGCGGCACAGCGCTCTGGTCAAGGGGGAGTGAGGCGTGCTGGAACGTCGCCACGTCGAACGCATCGTCGACCTCGCGCTGGAGGAGGACGCCCCTTGGGGCGATCTGACGTCGCAGACGCTGGTGCCAGTCGACGCCGTCGCGCACGCGCGGCTCAACGCGCGCGAGCCGGGAGTGTTCGCCGGAACGGTGGTCTACGAGGTGGCCATGACCCGGCTCGACCCGTCGGTGCAGGTCACCTGGCACGTCTGCGACGGTGAGCGCTTCGAGGCCGGTGCCACCCTCGCGCACATCGACGGTCCGGCACGAGCGGTGCTGCAGGCCGAGCGCGTGGGACTGAACCTGCTGCAACGGATGTGCGGCATCGCGACGTTGACGGCGCAGTACGTCGACGCGGTCGAGCCGCACGACGTGCGAGTCGTCGACACCCGCAAGACCACACCCGGTCTGCGAGCGTTGGAGCGTCACGCGGTGCGTTGCGGCGGCGGCCACAACCACCGGTACTCGCTGTCCGACTCCGTCATGGCCAAGGACAACCATCTGGCCGTTGCCGGTGACCTCACCGAGGCTCTGCGTCGTGCGAAGGCCGAGCTTCCGCACACGACGCACATCGAGGTCGAGGTCGACCGGCTCGATCAGATCGACGCCGTCCTGGCCGCCGACGCCGCCCACACGATCATGCTGGACAACTTCAGCGTCGACGACCTGCGTGCCGGCGTTGCCAAGATCGCCGGCCGAGCCGTGGTCGAGGCATCCGGCGGCGTCACGCTCGACACGATCGCCGACATCGCCGCCACAGGCGTCGACGTGATCAGCGTCGGCGCCGTGACCCACAGCGTCCGCGCCCTCGACCTCGGCCTCGACATCACGGTCACATGACCGAATTTTGCGTACTCATGCACCGGTTCAAGGCCGCGAACCGGTGCATCACCCCGCAAAATTCGGGGGTGGGATCGTGATGTACCTCGACGAGGCAGCCACGACGCCGGTCAAGCGAGAGGTCATGGAGGCGATGTGGCCGTACTTCGGGCCGCAGTTCGGTAATCCGTCCAGCCACCACGAGATCGGCGACGCGGCGGCGCGGGGGCTCGACCAGGCTCGCCGTGACGTGGCCGACGTCCTGGGCGCGCGGCCGTCGGAGATCGTCTTCACCTCCGGGGGTACCGAGGCCGACAACATGGCCGTCAAGGGGATCGCCCTGGCCGCACCCCGCGGACGGCACGTCGTGGTGTCGGCCGTCGAGCACCCGGCCGTCCTGGAGTCGGCCGCCTGGTTGGG
>Ga0180216_1000607_pt1 | contig 36423 bp, 35 predicted proteins | sample eDN3rd37CBELigMG_FD_128879 | JGI IMG/M metagenome (GOLD analysis project Ga0180216, IMG submission 128879) | Enriched Miracle-Growth compost microbial communities from Emeryville, California, USA - eDNA 3rd pass 37_C BE-Lig MG (version 2)... ... | reverse complement strand
GTTTCTTTTTGTTAAACACCATCTAATTTTTTGTAACATAACTGTAACAGCTTGGTTACTTGTTGTTAATAAAACTATGGTAAATTTAAATCAATTCAAATGATACCCCCTTTCATTTATATAATCGTTGACCGCTCAATTGATGAGTGGTCATTTTTTTTGTTCAAATGCAAATAATATCGTGGGGGGGATGATATTGGATAAAGCGTTGCTGGAGTTGTTTTGGGAAGTTCCGGTAATTTTTATAAGCCTACTTTTATTGACAAGGCTGCAGGGGAAAAAACAGATTTCACATATCACCTATTTTGATTACATCACTGGAATTATTATAGGTGATGTTGCCGCAGGCGTTTTGGCAGACCCTCACATATCCATGGGCAGATCCATGCTGGCTTTGGGACTTTTAACCGGATTAACCATTTTAGCCTCTTATATTGCAGAAAAATCGAGGAAAGTAAGAAAGCTGACTGAGGGAGAACCGAAAATCGTTATTAAAGACGGAAAGATCCTAGAAAATAATCTAAAAAAACTTCGGCTTGATCTCGATAATTTACGAATGCTTTTAAGAAAGAAAGATGTTTTCTCCATGGCGGAAATTGAATATGCAGTAATGGAAACAGATGGGAGCCTGTCCATTTTGAAAAAAGCAGAACATATACCGGTAATGCCTCAGGATCTTCACCTAAAAACCACAAAATCTACACCTTCCATTGAGTTGATCGTAGATGGAGAAATTGATGAGGAAAAACTCCAAGAATACGGTAAATCGAAAGAGTGGTTAATGGGCACACTGAAGGATAAAGGAATTGATTCCGTTGAAGACGTTGCCTATATGGAGGTCAATCAACAGGGCGATGTTTTTATAGATGAAACAAACGACAGAATTACAACGTAGAGGTGGTGTAAAGATGAAGTCGTTAGTAGTTTGTACCTCATTATTATGTGTATCGTTGGTTTTTAGTGGTTGTGGATATCAAGGAAACAATGCAAAAATAAATGTAGAAAGTAATCACGTCAAAGAAGGGAATAGAATAAGAGTGGAATCCGCCCAGGGTGTCAATGGTGTTTCGACTCAGCTTGAAAGCTATATCAATCACGATGGTTCAAGAAAAACAAAGGCTTTGATCCTTGGGAATACGGTTATTATCGGAAAAACCCAAGGGGAGATGGGAAATAAAAACAAGATTGCAAATAGTATCGATGGGGTTAAAGGAACAAATTTTCAGGATAACCCAAGCACGATTCAAAATTTAGTAGGGAAAAACACTCGTGTTCTTTTTGTTACAGATCAAAAAGCTTTAAAAGCTATGGATCGAGTAAAGGCGAATTTGAAAAGTAACATGCAAGTATCTACATTAAGCTCAGATCTTGAGCTTATTCTTAAAAACGCAAAATAAATGACCTCTGTATACCCAGTCTGTTGACTGGGTTTTTGTTTGTGTTACATATTTACAAAAATGTGCCACTTTGATACAGTTGAAGAAGTAAATTTGTTTGGTAAAATTTGAGGTGCGATTTTATGGGGAAGATTGGCATTTTTTTCACAGTTTTGATTTTGTTTTTATCCACTTTGATGGGGTGTTCCGCCTCAAATGAAGATGATAACCTTGCTCAGGCACAAATGGAAAAAGTAAAAAAAGACGAATTGGTTTTGGCTGTTGGCAATGAACCTGAAACCGGTTTCGATCCGGCAACTGGTTGGGGGCGTTATGGTTCCCCATTATTTCAAAGTACCTTGTTAAAAAGGGATGATGACCTTCAAATTGTGAATGATTTAGCAATAGAATATGAGGTTAGCCAAGACAGGAAAAATTGGACCGTTAAACTACGTAACGATGTAAAATTTTCTGATGGGGAACCCTTGACTGCTGATGACGTTAAATTTACTTTTGAAACCGCCAAAACAAGTGGATCTGTTCTTGATCTTCAGATGTTAGAGAAAGTAGAATCACTTGATGATTTTACTGTAATATTCTCACTAAAGCAACCACAATCGACTTTTATTAATAACCTAATCACGACTGGAATTATACCTAAACATGCTTATGGGAAAAATTACGCGGAACAACCGATTGGCTCTGGACCTTATCAGCTTGTACAATGGGACAAAGGACAACAATTGATTGTCGAAGCGAATCCTAAATATTACGGAAATAAACCATCTTTTAAAAAGTTGACATTCTTATTTTTAAATGAAGACGCTGCATTTGCAGCAGCTAAGGCTGGGCAAGTTGATGTTGCATATATCCCTGCTTCCTTTAGTAATCAAGAGGTCCCTGGAATGAAGCAGGAATCCGTGAAAACCGTGGATAACCGAGGGATTATGTTTCCGTTTGTCAAATCGGGGGAGAAAACCAAGGACGGACTTCCAATAGGAAATAATGTGACAGCGGATCCAGCCATTCGCAAAGCGATCAATATCGCCGTCGATCGTCAGGCTTTAGTGGATGGTGTTCTTGAAGGGCATGGGACTCCCGCCTACACAATCGTAGATGGACTACCATGGTGGAATTCGGAGACAACAATCGGAGATGGGGATCTAGTGCAAGCGGAACAAATTCTTGAAGAAGCAGGCTGGGTGGATACGGATCAGGACGGCATCCGTGAAAAGGGATCCCTCAAGGCAGAATTTCCCCTTGTTTACCCTGCAAGTGATGTCACCCGACAATCCCTCGCAATTTCTGTAGCAGATATGATCAAACCACTGGGTATTCAGATTGATGTGGATGGAAAGAGTTGGGACGAAATTTATAAGTTGATGCATTCTAACGCAGTCCTTATGGGATGGGGGAGCCATGACCCACTTGAAATGTACAACGTATATAGCAGTGAAACTGCCGGCTTGGATGCTTATAATCCCGGTTTTTACAGCAATTCAACGGTAGATGCCTACATGGAAAAGGCTTTAATCGCGACCAACGAAACAGAGGCTATCGAATATTGGAAAAAAGCTCAATGGGATGGCAAGACAGGCTTAAGTTCTAAGGGAGATGCCCCATGGGCTTGGCTTGTAAATATCAATCATGTTTATTTGGTGAAAAATAATTTGGATATAGGAAAGCAGCGCATTCATCCACATGGCCATGGTTGGCCTATAACAGATAATATCCTTGACTGGAAATGGAATGAGTAGAGTGAATCACAACTTCAGCAAACGATTGCTTCAATTTATCTTGTGGAAGGGGGGGAGGATGTTCTCTCTTCTTCTTGCGATTTGTTTTCTTTCTTTTCTGTTGATCAAGTCTTCACCGATCGACCCCATTGGCGCCTATATTGGCGCAGATATGATGAGAGTGAGCCCTGAACAGCGGGAGCAGATTGCCGAGTATTGGGGGTTAAATAAACCTCAATGGGTGCAGTTTCTTCATTGGGGACAAAGTGTATTGTCAGGGGATTTAGGAACTTCGATGGTTTTCCGGCAGCCCGTCATCGAGATCATTCGCGATCGGTTTCTTCATTCTATCGCTTTGATGTTTTTGGCTTGGATTCTTTCCGGGTTGATTGGTTTTATTATGGGAGTCGTTGCGGCCATGAAAAGGGGCACATGGATCGACCAATCAATCAAATGGTATTGTTATACTATGGCATCTACTCCGACCTTCTGGATGGGAATTTTATTGCTGATGATATTTTCCGTTTGGTTGGGTTGGTTCCCCATTGGAATGGGGGTACCTGCTGGGGTGCTCGCCGAGGATGTAACCTTAACGGATCGGATCTACCACCTGATTTTGCCGGCACTGACTCTTAGTATTATCGGCGTTGCCAACATTGCTTTACATACCAGGCAAAAGTTGATCGATGTTTTGGAGAGCGACTATATCCTGTTCGCTCGAGCAAGAGGTGAAGAAGGATTCCTCTTGTTTTGGAGACATGGATTACGCAATGTGGCATTACCTGCAATTACTCTACAGTTTGCTTCATTTAGTGAACTATTCGGAGGAGCCGTTTTAGCAGAACAGGTATTTTCTTATCCTGGGTTAGGTCAAGCTACCGTTATGGCTGGTCTGCGAGGAGATGTCCCTTTACTGCTTGGATTAGTCATTTTTAGTGCGTTATTTGTGTTTATTGGGAATCTGCTGGCTGACTTCATCTATTTCGTAGTTGATCCAAGGATCAGGGAAGAGAGGTTTGAATGAAACAGCTCTTTTGTGGTCTTGTTTTGAATCGTCGACAGCGTACCCTATTTTACATAGTACTTGCTAGTTTTATACTCTTAAGTGTTCTAGCGGGGGCTGGGTTACTCAGTGCAGAAAGGTTGGCAACCAATTTACCCGCGAGAAATGCTGCCCCTTCGTTTGACCATTTATTCGGGACGGATTGGCTGGGGCGTGATATGTTTACTCGAACCATTAAAGGACTAACAGTTAGTATTGGGGTGGGAATGTTGGCTGCCGGTTGCAGTGCAATCATATCCTTGGTATTAGGTTTAATTGCAGCAATAATGGGAAAAACAGTCGATCGGATCATTAGCTGGTTCATTGATCTCTTTCTCAGCGTACCACATCTGGTAAGCCTGATCTTAATTGCCTTTGCCGTGGGGGGCGGATTTAAAGGGGTTGTTTTGGGGATCGCTTTTACCCATTGGCCAAGCTTGGCGCGGGTGATTCGTGCTGAGGTGCTACAGCTTCGTGGCGCGGAATATGTTCAGATTTCCCGCCGTCTAGGTAAGTCACGTTGGTGGGTGGCAACACGACATATCCTTCCACATTTGTTCCCCCAATTTATCGTTGGGCTCTTATTGCTATTCCCTCATGCTATCTTGCATGAGGCCGCTATTACATTTATTGGATTAGGCTTGTCGCCCCATCAGCCAGCGATTGGAATCATATTATCAGAATCCATGCGATATTTGTCCTCAGGTATGTGGTGGTTGGCTTTTTTTCCGGGGCTATCTTTACTATTGATTGTAAGAACATTTGATGTAATCGGGGAAAATTTAAGAATATTGATAGATCCCCACCAAGCACATCAATAGGACCAGGAAACGGAAGGAGGGAGGAAAATGGCAATCCTTGAGGTAAAGGATTTGGCGATCTCATTTGATCAATATACAAAAGGGCTTCGGCGGGAGCAGCTGAGGACGATTAGAAATCTCGATTTGGCCATCAATGAAGGAGAGATCGTTGCTGTCATCGGGTCAAGCGGATCCGGGAAGAGCCTGCTGGCACATGCAATCCTTGGGATCCTTCCAAAAAATGCAAAAGTCAGCGGTACGATCCGTTATGCAGGAGAAGTGCTAACCCCTGCACGGCAAGCTGCCCTAAGAGGGAAGGAGATCGCGCTAATTCCACAGTCTGTTAATTTTTTGGATCCGCTCATGCGTGTAGGAGAACAGGTCCGTACCTCCGTACGAAATCAAACGAATGCCGCCCAGGCACAAAAGGATATTTTTAAGCGTTACCATTTGCGGCCTGAAGTGGAAAAGCTATATCCATTCCAACTATCAGGGGGTATGGCACGTCGTATGCTTGTGTCCATGGCGATGGTTAGTGGAGCCAAGGTGATTATTGCCGACGAGCCGACACCAGGACTAGACCCTCTTGTCATGAAGGAAGCCTTGTGTTGCTTTCGTGAATTAGCAGATGACGGCTGTGCCGTAATGCTCATAACCCACGATTTAGAATCAGCCCTGCAAATAGCGGATAGAATTGCTGTTTTTTATGCAGGTACAACAGTTGAAGTAGCGCCTGTAGAGAATTTTGTGGGAACAGGAGATGCTCTGCGGCATCCGTATACCAAGGCATTATGGACAGCACTACCACAAAATCAATTTTCACCCATCGCAGGAACACAACCTCAGCCAAACACATTCATAAGCGGTTGCTGTTTTTCTCCGCGATGTGGGTTGGCTACTTCGGCATGTCGACAAGAACAACCCGAAATGCGCGAATTACGGGGAGGGATGGTGAGGTGTATCCATGCTTCTTAAGGTGAGAGACTTAGGGTTTCGTTATGGAAAGGAGAAATGGCTTTTCCGTGGTGTTAATCTAGACCTTCAATCGGGAGAAATTGTCGGGCTTATGGGGCCAAGTGGGTCTGGGAAGACTACCTTAGCGCGGATTCTTTCTGGCTATGAGAACGCACATGAAGGTTCCGTCACGCTAGATGGTACAGCTTTGCCGAGATCAGAATACTACCCTGTGCAACTTGTATTTCAACATCCAGAAAAAGCGGTAAATGGTCGATGGAAAATAGAAAAAATCCTGCAAGAGGGATGCGTTCCAGATCAAGAGCTGCTTGTCTCATTAGGGATTGAGAAAGCATGGCTTTCCCGTTGGCCACATGAGTTATCCGGTGGGGAACTGCAGCGGATTTGTATTGCTAGAGTTCTTGGACCCAAAACTAAATTTTTAATTGCCGATGAAATGACGACGATGCTGGATCCTATTACACAAGCGCAAATTTGGCAAGTCGTGTTGGAAATTGCCCAAAAGAGAAATTTGGGGGTTCTGGTCATTAGCCACGAGAGAAGTTTACTTCAGCGGGTTTGTCACCGGGTTCTCGGTTGGGATGAATGGAGGATGCTATGAAGGAAAAGGAAATGAAAGAAAAAGACACGTTAATTCGCTTTGGGGTTTCCATGCCCGAAGAGCTGGTTAAACAGTTTGATGAGAGAATAGCTGAACAGGGTTATACCAACCGCTCCGAGGCGATTCGTGACCTTGTTCGCAAGTCTCTGCTAGACTCCGAATGGACTAAATCGGATCAGGTTGTGGCCGGAACGATTGTGATGGTTTATGACCACCACATCAGTAATTTACCTCTTTATTTAATGGAACTACAGCATAAATTCCATCACGAGATCATCTCCACGATGCACGTTCATCTAAATCATGATCAATGCCTGGAAATCCTGGTGGTTAAAGGGCCTTTGCAACGACTACGCAATTTACACCAGATGATTCAGATTCAAAAAGGTGTGGCTTATGCGGAATTATCGGTGTCCCATTTAGGTGGGGTAGAGTGAGATTTGACAACTAACTTGACAGAGGACTCGGTATAACGGATCCTCTGTCTGTATCCAATCGCTCTAGCTCCTAGCTCCTAACTTCCAGTGCCTCGCGCAGCTTGACCCAAGCACGTCCTAGGTTCCATTCGACTTCCAGGGGAAGTCCAAGGCCATCGGAAAGGATCGTATTGGTAATCACTTTTTCCTTGGTGCCCGCGGCTACAACCTGGCCTTCCTTCATAATCAATGCATGTGTAAAGATCGGACAGACCTCTTCAATATGATGTGTTACATAAATCATTGTCGGTCCATTGGGCTGTTTTCCGAGTGCATCAATAGCAAGCAATAAATTTTCGCGAGAGTATATATCTAAACCTGTACATGGCTCATCTAAAATCAAAAGTTTAGGGTTGGCCATTAAGGCGCGAGAAATCATGATCTTTTGTTTTTCACCTTGGGAACAGACCCCAAAGCGTCGATCCGCTGTATGTTTTGCCCCTAATTTTGTTAGGATGTCCATAGCCTTTTCTTTATCCTCATTGGCAATAGAGTCATACAAACCGAAGGTAGCAAATTTCCCGCTCATAACCACATCAATTACGGTATGGGAGGGAGAGATGGAATCTGTTAAGGATGTACTGACCCATCCAATGGACTTACGCAGTTCACGTAAATCAACCGAGCCAAACCGTTTTCCCAGCACTTCAATCGTAGCACCAGTACCTGCTACAGGCCACATATAGCCATTGATCATTTTCAACAGGGTGGTTTTACCGGCGCCGTTTAAGCCGATCATTGCCCAGTGCTCCCCAGCATTTACATCCCAATGGATATCTGATAGAATCATTCGTTCATCACGTTTGAAAAAAACATTTTTTACATGAATAATATTTCCCATGACCTTCTCCTTCTTGTTGACTTATTCTCTTAAGGGCCTAAATTAAATAGACCGAAATATATGAATTACATACATTTTGCCACTTCTACAACGGTTTGAAAAGAGTTTTACAGAAAAAAGGAAGCAGTCCCTAAGAGGAACTGCTTATGACTCTAATTTTAATTCGTCTTCATGGACCCAATAGGTTTCCAATTCCGAAAATCCTACTTCTACCTGGTTGGTTGTCGCAGAATGATCGGTGACTGTACCTTCACCTAAGATTTTATGCTCTACCCTTTGACCTTTTTGAAATTCATGCTTCATGGGAAACCTCCGTTATAGGTAATAACATGCTATCTACCTTCAATTCTTAGTGTGAACAGTTTGATCCTAAACATGTGAGCTACTCACAAAAGGACGTTATTCAACCCATTGCGGTACAATTTGCATTCCACTCCAATAGTCACTATATTCAAAGCCCCCAAAGTATGTCTGTTGTCGATGAAAGGAAGCTCGGGAAGCGTTCGACCACATAGCGAAGGGGATTTGTAGAGTTCCCACCTGCAATTTTCCAATCTTTTGCTCTTCCTTTAACTGGCGCCCTGGCAGCAGGGTGCCTTCAATAGCCCAGTGAACGGACGGAAAACCTTGGCCGAACGGTTCCAATTTAGTTAATACGTCAAAAAAGCGGTCAACGTCAGGCAATCCATTAATATCTAACCTCGCATCATAGCGATATACTCGTTGCCAAACTTCCTCCGGATAGTTGGATAATTCGGCATCTAACGCGCGAAAGAAGTCATCAACCGTTTCTTCATGATCAAAGGTAAGGCCGGCTGCTGCTGCATGTCCGCCCCATTTGTTGCCAATCAAATGTTGATATTTCTCCATCAGTTGAAACAAGTGGATCCCTTCGATGGAGCGTGCAGACCCCTTGATTTTCCCCTCGTGCCGGGCTAGGCAAAAGGTAGGCTTATAGAATCTTTCCACTATCTTCGATGCGGCAATACCTACTACCCCTTCATGAAAGGAGTCATCAATGATTGCTAATACGTGCTGGTAAGGGGACATCTCTGCTTGCTGCATGCCAATTTCCACGACGTGCTCCTGTGCTGCTTTCCTCTCATTGTTGCGTTTCTCTAATTCTTCTAGGATGTTATTGCAGTATGTAGGATTCTGCGAAAGCAGTAAATGGACAACGGGATCTGCGTCTTTCATTCTCCCTGCAGCGTTGATTCTAGGACCGATGGAAAAGCCTAGGGTTTTCGTATTGATTTGTTTCCATCCCAGTTTTTGTTTCATTAATTGAAAGGCTAGTCTTTGTCCCTGTTTTATTTTTTCCAGACCGAGCCGAACATAAATCCGATTATCGCCTCTTAGCGGCATAATATCACAGACTGTCCCCACTGCGACTAAATCTAGCAAATCCTCTGTGACCCATTTGGGTGGGGTTTTCTCTTGGCATTCCCAGATCGCCTTCATCAGTTGATAGGCAACTGTGCAACCGCAAATACCATGATCAGGATAATCCGTTATCATAGGGTGAACAACGGCGTAAGCGTGTTGTGGGAAAGTCTGTTTAGGTTCATGGTGGTCTGTCACTATTGTATCAATGCCGAGTGCCTTTAATTCGGCTATTTGCTTATCACTGGAAACACCACAGTCGACCGTTATCACGAGGTTCGGATTCATCGCTAGTAGTCTTGGCAGGTTCGCATCGTTCAAACCATACCCCTCTGAAAAGCGGTCGGGAATTAAGTATTCTACTTCAAAACCATAGTGTTTTTTTAAAGCGGTCAGTACAGTCATTACGACGGTTGCTGCAGTTGTTCCATCTGCATCGTAATCGCCGACAATGACAATTCTTTCTTTTTGATAAAAGGCTGTTTTTAATCGTTCCACAGCACGATAAATTGGTGCTCCGAAGGCCGTACTAGGTGTCGTATCGGCGAGTGTTCCATGAAAAAAGTGGTGTAGCAGATCAAGGCTGTCAACACCACGCCGAAGCAAAATCGGTCCAAAAATTAATGGGATGTTGTTATCTGCAAGCCAATTCTTGATTTCCCCTGGAACCGGGGCGGGATCAAAGGCCTTCCATAACATAGGTTCCCCTCCTGTATGTCTGTCTATGAATCTTTTTAAAGTTCATAGTAACTATCTTAACAAACAGGAGGGGAATTGAATAGGGAACGTTTTTTCCTGGATTATTATGGGGATCCTGGTACCGGTCCTTTACTGACCCAGAAAGAAATAGTATCTCCCTTTTGAAAGGGTTCCCCGGCATTCAGATTTTGCTTATAAACATAGCCTTCCGGATAATCGGCATAATCTAAGAAATATTGATAATGTAATCCGTGGGCAAGGGCAGTTTGTTCTGCATCTTCTTTTTTCATGTTTTGCAGGTCTGGCACGATCATTGTTGGATTGGTTTGGGCATTTTGCTGGATAGCCACAGGTTTTTCTTGTGCGAGGGAGGAGCCAAGCTCTTGTACTTGTTCCTGTTCTTGCACATCACGCTGTGGTTCGTGCGGTCGGGATGGTGCCGCTTCTAACGACTGTGGCTTTGAAGGAGCAGGATCCGCTGAAAGCAGGGACATAGCAAAACTGGCTAATGCCAACAAGGATAGAGTTAATGCGATTCCTCCGATTAAATGAAATTTCTTTCCTGACCGTTCCTTCGTGTGCTCAAGCACATGTTTTTGAACTAGTCGATCTTCCATTTGCATTTGAGAAATAGAATGACTTTCATTTCGATGTACGGATAACAAGTCACCGAAATTTTGAATAACTGTTTCTAAGGAATCATCATCAAAAAGAGCTGAATGGCAAGTCTGAAGAATCTTTTTCCGAACAGTCGGAGATTCGTCTGCTATTGATTGGGAGATATCTTGTAATATCTCTTGTGACTCGATAGGGATTTCCAAAGAGTCGGTTTGCAGTTGATAAAGAAGCGAGATTATTCCATTTTTCCCTCTGTTTTGTACATCAGCCTCTGACCAATAATTAATAATGGCAGGCCCCTCTTTTGATATCCAAATATTTTCCGCTGTTACGGAAAAACCTCGGATCCGCATTTCTGCTGCTCGTTGTATAATCTTTCCAACATTATAGACCAATTCAATCTTTTTCCAAAGAGTCCATTTTTCAGTTTGAAGGTTGGCTAAAGGATCACCTGAGCGTGCTTCCAGCACGACGAATACGGATTGATCAAATGGACTCATATCAAGGATATGCAGTAACCCCTGATCGGAAACCCCAGATACATCCGTAATTCTACGAACATATTCCTCGGGAATCATCCCCTTCCGCCCAGAGGTTTGATAAAGGAAAATAGTCCGCTGCAAAGATACATCTTTCCCCATGTAGAGAGACGCGTCAGATGACGATAAGAGCTTTCGATCTACCTGATATCTCGCTGCGTAAGAATGTCCCACATCGATTCCTCCTCATTCAGGCTTATTTATATTCATTCGTCTATTTTTCCCTCTTTATGACGGATTAAAAATGGATTGTTAAGCGAATGCCATAAAATAGGACATCTATTAAAGTATACCCTTTTTAGGTTATAATAGAATGGATTTCAATTTTTGGCTTTATATAGAAAGGAGAGAAACGAATGAAAAAGATAGGATTTGTAGGATTGGGAACTATGGGAGCCCCAATGGCATCCCATTTATTAAAGGCGGACTATGAGGTAATTGTATATAACCGTACAAAGGAAAAAGCAGATGAGTTAATTGTGAAAGGGGCTGTACTGGCTGATTCTCCAGCAGATGTCGCGCGGCAAAGTGAAGTCGTATTCACCATGCTAACTGCTGATGCTGCAGTAGAAGAGGTAGTGTTGGGAGCTAATGGAATCCTAGAGGGAGCCTATGAAGGGCTAATTGTTGTGGATAGCAGTACTATCTCTCCGAAGACAAGCAAGAAACTAGCTGCAGAATTAGCTGAAAAAGGGGTAGAAATGTTAGACGCCCCTGTTACGGGAAGTGAGCCTCAAGCGACTGAAGGAGTACTTACCTTCATGGTAGGCGGGAAAAATGAAGTTTACGAAAAGTGCGTACCACTATTTGAAATCATGGGGAAAGCGTCGTATTATATGGGAGCTAACGGTGCGGGATCCTATATGAAACTTGCAAACAATACACTTGCAGCGATTAATCTGTTGTCCTTATCGGAAAGTTTAATTATGGCTACCAAGTCAGGAATTGATCCTGAGCTTTTTGTAAAGGTTGTTAGCGGCGGCGGAGCTCGGAGTGGAATGGTTGATAATAAAACTGGAAAGATTATCAGCAGAGACTTCCGTCCACATTTTGCAACTAACTTAATGCATAAGGATTTAACATTGGCAACAGATCTCGCTTCCGAATTAGATCTGCCTGTACCAGTTTTATCGTTAGTTAGACAAATGCTGCAAATGGCAATCAGCAACGGATATGGCAATGAAGATATGTGTTCTGTGATTAAGTGCTATGAAGAGTGGGCACAAATAGAGGTAACTAGCAAATAGGAATCGTTGTTTTAAATAGAGGAGAGAGTGCCATTGCGAAAAGCTATGACAATCATTCTCACTGTCGCGGTTGTTTTGACAGTGATCTTGTACATGAACCGAGCATCGGAAAATAATGAAACAACGCAGGCTCCAGAATCAGGGCAGGGTCAAGGGTTCGCACAGCAAGTAGGAAAAAAAGCCCCGGGATTTGAGTTAATTGGTTTAGACGGAAAAACCTATACCTTGGAAAATTTACAAAAACCGGTGGTCCTTAACTTCTGGGCATCCTGGTGTGGCCCTTGTAGAATTGAGGGTCCAGAGCTTGTTCGGCTATACGAGGAATATAAGGATGATTTAGAAATCTACGCTGTAAACCTTACAGAGAATGATTCCGTTGAGAAGGCAAAAGATTTTAGTGAGGAGATGGGATTTACTTTTCCTGTTTTGCTTGATGAAAAAGGGCAAGCATCCAAGCTATACCAAATCCAAGCGGTTCCCACCAGTTTTTTCATATCCAAAGATGGGGTGATTACAGATCAGATCATTGGATTCGGGAAACCAGAAGAATTAGCCAAAAGGTTTGAGAAATTGGTGAAGGAAGCAAAATAAAACGAGGGTCCTTAGATCCTCGTTTTTTCCATTTTTTGCTCCTGTATTTTTACTATATTGGATGATCGAACCTTACTTACCAACCATTTCAAAAAGGGTGGAATAAGAAAAAGAATAAACAGAACCCTAAAAATTTGGTATGCAGCAACCATGGATAAATCAGCGTTTACCTCATGTGCAGTAACACCCATTTCAGCAATGCCTCCGGGCGTAGTGGCAAGAACTGCTGTATATAGGGACATTGGATAGAACAAAGTGATGAGCCAGCCCAATAAGAAAGAAAAGGCAACAAGGGCTAGACAGGAAATAATGGTATATGGAGTCAATTTCTTCCAATTAGTTAAACTTGAGAAATCCATCATTAATCCAATATAAGCTCCGACCAAAATCTGAGCAGACATAATAATAAAAGAAGGTAATTCGGGTGCCTTGATTCCAATAAGAACAAAACTGGCTGTTAGTAGCAGCGGTCCAAGCAAGGGAGCGGTAGGTAGCCGGATTTTTTTCCCGAGGCGTGCTCCGATCAGGACAACAAACAAATAAACTGGATACACATACCAGGAAAGAAATGCCGATTCGGATAGGTTTACTGCTACGAATTGTGGATCGGTCTCTCCTAACCATCCCTGTCCAAGGACGAAGGGAACAGTAAAAATGACGACCATCAGGCGGAAAGTTTGCATAAAAGTCACAATTGTAGCGTCGACCCCTTTTAATTCTTCTCCTAAAATCACCATTTGTGACAAACCACCCGGAACCGATCCGATGATGCCACTCACGAAATCGATCTTTGAGCCTTTTACAACTAAATACCCCATTAGAAAACTAAAGCCAATGGTTAATATAGTCATGATTAGCATCGATGGCAGTTGATAAGTGATTTGCTTAAGTGTTCCCCAGGTGAATGAGGATCCAAGTAAATATCCTAATACCATCATTCCGATATCGCGAAATTTTGTTGGCCATGCTAGCTTCCTTTTGGTGGTAGACTTCCAAAGCATAGTGGCGGCCAAAGGTCCAAGCAGCCAAGCCAATGGGATGTTTAAAAAAGAAAAAATAAATCCACCCACCAAAGAAACAAGGAATGTTTCAAAGATGGAATAAGGTAATTTCAATGATGGACACAACCCTTCTTTCTAGAATACTCAACCCTTATTAAACTCCTGATAATGAATTTTGTAAATAGTATCAAAAAATAACAGGACCGTCTTCGAGAGAGGACGGTCCTGTTAACTGTATAAAAAAGGAATTTATCTTCCTAAGCGTTTAGCAAATAAAAAGCGGGTTTCCCAATATCCATGAATTGGTGAGATGGTTACGCCGGGTTTTCCATAGGTATGGATCATTTTTCCATTTCCAATGTACATGCCCACATGTCCAACGATTTTATTACTCTTGAAACGTCCCGGAGTGTAAAAGAAGAGCAGGTCACCTTTTTGCAAATTTTTCATGCTAACTTTAAATCCTTTCCTTGCTTGAGCGCGGGCAGTTCTTGGAAGATGAATTCCAGCATCCTTGTATAGGTATCGTACAAAAGAGGAGCAATCGAATCGTCTGGATTTAGGGTATGGGTCGGCACCGCGAAGATAGGGCACACCTTTGTATTCTAATGACTTTATTACCATTTTGTTTTCATCAATTTGCGGAATCCCTAATGCCTGCAGCCCTTCATCCGAAATCTGATCATCGTCGATGGGTTGAACCAATAAGTTATGGAGGGGATCCCATGTCACCGATGTCCCCATGATGGCAGCCAAACTTTCTGCTGTCAAATAGGCTTGTCCATTTATGACACGGGGGGCTTGTGGAAGCTCAACCAAGGATTCCTCTGCGATAGCTTGATCACGGTCAGGATAAATCGCATAGAGAACATCGGAATCACCGATTTTTAGTACTTTCTGATTTTCGTCCCAAGCTGTTTGAAAATCTAAAGTTTTGAAAAAGTCTTCCACGGAAATTAAACGGTCATTGCCCGATTGGACCGTTCGAATGGATGGTGCGGAAATATCGTTGCCAACCTTCATGCTAGCCAGATGATTTTCTTGTTCAGCTTCTTGAACTGAATATTTCTTTTGTGGTGGTTGTGGTTGTCCAGCAGAACAGGCAGCTAAAAGAATGGTAAGACTAAGAAAAACCGCTAATATTTTTCCATTTTGCTTATTTATCCCCATACACCTTTCACCTCTAAGAATATTAGTATTTCTTTAGGGTGTAAAGATTGGCAGGGAAATATTCAAGGATCAGCATTTTAATTAGTTGATTAACTAACTCGATGAGGAAAAGTGTCGAAAAGGGTAATCTTTGATGAAAATTTAAGGGTTTTTCGACAATTTCTATCTGAATTTTACCCATACAATTGAAATTATTGAAACAAAAAGGGGATATTTTCGTAAGTATTAGAAAGAACGGATGGAGGGGAACCATGAAAAGTATTTTAGTAGCGTTAATGATGTTTGGTATCATAGGCCTTGTTGGATGTTCAATGAATGGGCAGGAAGTGCTTTCAAATCAAGACGTACAGATTCTAAAGGATGCCGGTAAAGAAATTGGAGAATTAGCGAGTAATGTTGCACAAAACGTTATTAATGATCAGGAGTTACAAAATGCTTTGATGGAATCTGCTAAAGTAAGTGCGAAGGTGGCAGTCGGTTTCGTTAAGCAAGTTATGCAGGATCCTCAAGTTCAGGAGGCGGCACAAAAGTTAGGGGATCAAGCAGTTGAAGAAGTCATTCAACAAGTTGTCCAGGAACAGGGTGGTCTGAATGACGGGGTTATGCAGTTGATTATTAATGAGCTTCAGAATAGAATGAATCAATAGGCATAAAAAGAAATCGGTCTGCTGACCGATTTCTTTAGTTAACCTAATATCTAATCTCTCCACCTTGGTTTCTTTTACTAAGAAAATGGTAAAATGCTACGGCTGCTTCAGCTCGGGTAACTTTTTCAGCAGGCTTGAAGGTTTTGTTTTCCGCGTCCATAATTCCTAGTTTAGTAACCAGAATGGCAGCTGCGGGATTTTCCATGGAATTAGTATCTGTTAAATCATTATTAAACAGATTAGGCACTTCCATTAAATTGCTGTATCCCAATGCTTTTACGATCAAGTTGGCTAGTTCTTCACGGTCAATTTTTTCGTTTGGCCTAAATTCCTTTTTCGTTGCATCGATAAGGTTTTGCTGAACGGCATTTTCAATATAACCGAAGTAGTCTGATTCCTTAGATACATCACTAAAGGTTGCTGCTCGGTTCGAATCGAACCAGATTGGATAACCGTTGTTTTGTACGAGCATGAGCATCTTAATCATTTCTCCACGAGAAATTTGTTCATCTGGTGCAATTTTTCCATCTTTGATGTCAAAAATATTATAATGAAGAAGCAATCGAAGCTCTTTTTCGTATTGGTGTCCTTTGATATCTGAGATAGTCTCTGTGGTATTAATTGGTTTTTTGGTCTCTCGATTTGTCCACAAACCAGTTTTCGCATCGAGGAAAATGGGTTCCCCGCTATTCTTCATTCGCGCTTCATACACTAACATAGCCTTGGTATTGGATGAACCTGGTTTACCGTAGATGCTTGGTTTTTCTTGCGGTAATACGTAAGTTAATTTCAATTCCACCATATCCATATAGGTTTTCTTTGCTTGTTTCTTATTTACAACCGAAGGAGCTTCCTTAGGTAATTTCAAATTGTAGGGGTCAAACCAATAGTTGGATATTTTTCCTGTTTCCGCATCGACACTAACCCCAATGCTCTGATTTTCCAGGGTCACACCATGTTGCTGTACGGCAAAGGAAAAATAATAAATTCTTGGGTCTGCCTCTTGGTAGGGATTCGGAGGCATTTTTACAAAATAAATTTGATTCGTTAGATCTGGATTTAACTTTTTAACAAGTTCAACAACCTGTTTTTGGGCTTCCTCTCTAGAAATTTTCGGAGTTGTCTTTTCCTTGACAGGAATTTCTCCTTCTCCCTTTGCAAAATAAACCTGATCGGAATTGTTATAGTTTAGGATTCTTCCTGTTACCGCATCAATAGAAGCGGAGGACCATCCACGGGTAATACCATTTATATTCTGCTCCCAGTTAAAATCCCAAACCGAAACAGGATTATCGATGTTTTCTTCTCGATAGCTGGCATTGATGATTTTTGTGTCCTCTGGCATGGAGAAATGCTTTCTTAAAGCAGTAAGTGCCTGTTCTTGTGTCAGGGTTTTACCAGCTGGCATTTCTCCCAATTTTTTATCGGAGATCTGTACAAGCCCTATTTGTTCGTTTGCAATGATATCACCCCAAGGGGTCACAAGGGCTCCATCTGTTGCCCGAAAGTATTGTTGTCCATAATAGCCCGCACCGTCGAAGGTTTGCGGAACATATGCAATGGGATCTGGTTCATTTTTTTGTCTTGGACCCCAATAACGAATGAGCCGGAGAGATAGATCCAACTGATCCTCATATAGTTTTGTCATGGCTTCCTCACTCATGACATTTTGTGCAACTGGAAATTGAATATTGTCGTTCCAACGATAACTGAATCCTGTGACCTTACCATTTCCATTAATATTTACGCGAATTTCATTGTTATCGAAAAGAATACCATTTACTTTTCGCTTATAAGTAACGGGATATACAACACTGCCTTGTAATGGTGGCTTTGTCGGTTCGAATCGATTATCATATACAATTTCATCCTTTTTGTCGGGGAAGTGTTTTAAAATAAATTCCATCGCTAAGTCTTTTGCTTTGCCCAGGTCAACCTTTGGCGGATAGGTGGCATTTGGGTCATATTCGTTAGTGTACATATCGATATTTAAAATGCTTCCGCTGTTGGCATCCACCGCAATCTGGATACTGCCGTAATCAGGGCCTTGATGATCCCAGTAAAATACCCATGCTGGAGAATTGCTGCCCCACCATTTAGACTGAAATTCAACATTTCGCTGTGTATATTCTGCAGGAATATCGATGGATTTGTTAGCTATTTGCAGGGCTTTGTCTTTAGATATTTTAGCATTTTCCATCGCTTGAGTTTCCTGTGCTGAAACCTGATGTGGTTTAGCAGGGACTGTAATAGGTTCTGCAGAATACGCAGGGATACTTGTTAAAGCTAAGGAACTGGCAAGAAGAAGCTTAATCCGATGATTACGAAAAACTCCCATGTGAATCATTTCCTTTCCTGGCAATTTATTCGATCTTATCATAATAGACGAGTCGATTTAGAAAAGGTTTCAGGGAGGATGTGAAGGATTTTCAAATTCTTTCTTTGCACTGAAAATAAAATATTTACAATTGCTGGAATGATGTTATATTGAAGAAAATGACAGGCAAAGAAGGTCGGGAAAAGCATGATCGACAAGTGGAGACATCCTGTAGTGACGGTTTCCCTTATAACTGCATTTTGCCTTTTGGGAGATTCAATGTTATATATTGTGCTCCCAATTTATTGGAGAGAAGCAGGATTGCAATCTTTGATTGAGGTTGGAATATTATTGTCTGTAAATCGTTTTGTAAGGCTCCCGATGAATCCACTGGTTGGCTGGCTCTATCAACGACTTTCTCTACGTAAGGGTCTATTAATTGCCATTGCTCTATCTGTAACAGCAACTGTTGGGTACGGCTTGGCAAACAGCTTTTGGTTCTGGTTGTTTCTCCGTTGTCTGTGGGGGATAGCGTGGTCATTATTAAAGCTCGGGGGATATTTTACCGTTATACTCTGTGCGGATAATAGTAACAGGGGAAGATGGATGGGAACGTACAACGGGCTGTACCGCTTGGGGAGTTTATTCGGTATGCTCCTTGGGGGATTCCTTGCAAGTACCTGGGGGATCTCGGGTGTCTCTTTTTTATTTGGATTTACTCCGCTTTTGGCAATCCCCTTTCTTTTTAGCTCCCTTAAAGACGCCCATGTTGGGAGTCAAACGAAGAAAGAAATGCATTGGGATCTGGAAACGAAGGGCTGGCTTTTCTCACGCCACGTTATTCGGGCTATACTCAGTGGTTTGCTGATTGCCATGCTTTTTCAAGGGATTCTGACATCCACTTTAAGCTATGTGATTGAATATCATCAATTTGAGCTTGCCTTGCTAGGGATAGCTATTGTTGGATCAGCCCTGTCAGGCCTCCTCCAAGCCCTTCGCTGGACATGGGAGCCTTTCTTGGCAACAAACATCGGCAAATGGTCTGACGGTGAAAAGGGAAGAAAACCCTATTTTGTTATCTTCCTTTTTATTGGCGCCATTTCCTATTCTCTTATCCCATTTTCATTTAATTTGCTCATCTGGCTTCCAGTTGTCATCATCCTGCTTATTTCGGCTACTGCTCTGACCACCTTAATTGATTCCATTGCATCAGATGCAGCAAAGGAAGGAAATACTGTTGTATTCATGACACTTTATTCGATGATGATTGATATGGGGGCAGCGCTTGGCCCACTTCTAGGCTACGCTATAATCCACCTTCAAAATGGTCTATGGATTGCATATGAGGGAGCGGCAATGATTCTTGTTGGATTAGGAATTTTGTGGACTATTCAAACAAGAGAGAGTGGAAACTGAGGTTTTGTTTACCGCTTAGGAATGTTTAAGTTCACAAAAAGGTTAGAGTGAACAAACCATTTTAACGAAATGAAAAGCTTCTTCCAAAGAGGGAGACAGCTTCTTCGAATGGGCTTCGATAAAAGCTTTTCTTATGGAAATATGCTATATTAAAAATACATAAATAAATTAATTTTTTAGGGAGAAGAACATGAAGAGTTTTGCGAAAAGTCGTGAAAAAATTCCAATGAATAGTATTCGGGAAATTATGAATATGGCGGAGGGGATGTCAGATATTATCCAACTCCAGATTGGAGAACCTGCTGCAGAAACTCCGATACATATTAGGCAGGCGGCCATTCGTGCGATGGAAGAGGGTTATACACACTATACTTCGAATGCAGGTTTGCTTTCTTTAAGGGAAGCCATATCTCGTCGGATGGAACGAGACTATGAGGTTCTTGTCGGTACAGACAGGATCATCGTCACCGCGGGAGCTGTCGCTGCGTTAAATCTAGCTTTACTATCCTTGGTTGAAGTAGGGGAGGAAGTCCTAATTCCAGATCCGACTTACCCCAATTATGAAAGTCTAGTTCGTATGCAAGGGGCAATTCCTGTTTATTATCCTACAAAGGCAAAAGATGGATATCTTCCAGATTTACAGGCATTGGAAGAGAAAATCACCCCGTATACCAAGGCAATGATCATCAATTCACCCAGCAACCCAACGGGGGCTGTTTTTTCTAAAGAGGTTTGGCTAGGAATCCTCGAGTTAGCCAAAAAACATGATATCTATATTATTTCCGATGAAATTTATGATGAATTAATTTATGAGGGTGAACATCTCTCTCCATTGTCCCTAGCGCCCGAACTTGAGGATCGAATTATCAGTATCTTTGGCTTTTCTAAGGCCTATGCGATGACCGGGTGGCGCTTGGCGTATGCGCTTGTTCCGGAGAATCTTTTCACTCTAATGTGTAAATTGCAGGAACCCGTTACAACTTGTGCTTCATCTATCTCGCAAAAAGCTGGCGAAGCTGCGTTGGATGGGTCAAGTGACTTTGTAAGATCAATGCGAGAGGAATATCGTGAAAAACGCGATGCCGCCTGTGAAATCCTGGACAAGTTTGAAATTGACTACAATAAACCAAAAGGTGCATTTTATATTCTAATTGATATTGCGAAAACCGGGATTACAGCCCGTGATTTTGCCATACAGCTACTAAAAGAAGAGAAGGTGGCTGTTGCACCGTGCGGAGTTTTTGGCCCTTCCGGGAAACATTTAATTCGTGTCTGCTTTGCTGGTGATCGCTCACTGTTGGAGGAAGGCATACACCGGTTTGGGCGATTTTATCAGAAATTTTTTGCAAAGTGACAAAGGATAGGGGGAAGAGTATGAAAGAAGAAAAATTAACGATATTGGGTTCAGGCACTATGGGGCATTCGATTGCCTTGACAGCTGCCCTTTCTGGACTTTCTGTTAAAGTTTGGGGAAATACGGAACAAGATATTGCGAACGGGGCACGAGGAGTAAGGGAGAAGCTCCAGATATTGCTGCAAAATGAAGCGATAACAGAGGAAGAAAAGAACAAAACTGGGGAACGAATTCAATTTTCGATTAACTGGGAAGATGCACTAGAAGGAGCAACCTTTATTATCGAAGCCATTCCAGAGATTTTACAGTTGAAACAGGATTTCTTTCAAAAGCTGGATCAACAATGTCCTTCAGATGTTATCCTTGCTAGCAATACCTCGGGATTAAGCCCTACCGCTATTGCTATCAATACAAAAAATCCAGGAAGAACAATTGTGACTCATTTTTGGAATCCGGCCCATTTAATTCCTCTTGTGGAAGTAGTCAGAGGAGAAAAAACCACGGACCAAACCGTCGATCGAGCGATGGCGATGATCAAGAAAATGAACAAAAAACCAATTTTGGTGAAAAAGGATATCCTTGGTTCGATTGGAAACCGCCTGCAATATGCATTATTTAGGGAAGCACAGTATATCCTTGAACAAGGTGTAGCTTCAATGGAGGATATTGATGACGCTGTTCGATACAGCCTTGGTCGCAGGCTTCCTGTTACCGGCCCGTTTATGACAGCAGATATGGGTGGGTTGGACGTCTTCCACGCGATTTCCAGTTATCTGTTCCCAGACCTATGCAAAGAGGATGGTTCTCTCGCAAGCATGCGCCAATTGGTTGATCAAGGGAAATATGGTCAGAAGAATGGGGCAGGGTTTTATCATTGGACACCTGAATTTTCGGCAAAGATGAGTGAGGCACGGGAAAAAGAACTAATTGAGTGGTTGAAAAAAGATCGCGCATCTGAAGGCTGGTAGGGTTATTTACCTTAAGAATGATTAGATCCTACAGGACTCCGTCGCTTCGATAGAAGCTTTTCTTATAACGATAATTTAAGTTAGTTCCAAAAAAAGAGGTTAAATAGCGGAAAAATTTTCCGCTATTTAACTAAAGTATCTTATTTAACCGATATTAGGTCCAAAATAATGAATAAAGGAAAGTTTTTCCGTTATTCACTTTAGTTCTTCATCAATTTCTAGATTTTCAGTTCCTAACCCACCTACAGCAGACATGATATCTGCCTCATCTAGCTCTGCCTCATAGGCTTCGTGAATGATATTGTTGGACACACCCATATAATTTCCGTACATGTCAGCCATAGCAAAAGCTTCAATTGGTTCCACGTACCCAATTGGTTCATCAGATTCAATATACATTTCATCATAATCAAATCTTCCATGATTTTGGAAATCCGAAGGGCTTTCTGATGTTCCGTATCTTGCTACCTCCTGCCAGGCGTCTTCTGAATCGTACATAGATACATCTGTTTCATCGTATTCGAACTTTCCGAAGGGTGGTGTTAATACTTCTTCTTCGACAGGTCGATCATCAGACGTAGTCTTATTTGGTGTGTGTTCAATACAGCGGGTCGTAGTTGGCAATGCCATAAGCCGCTCTACAGGGATGTCTTTGCCACAGATCTGGCATACACCGTATTTCCCTTGATCCATCGCTTCAAGGGCCATGATGGTATCCTGCAGTTGTTCTTCAGCATGTTCATTAAGCGCGATGTCTTTTTCCCGTTCGAACATTTCGCTACCATGATCGGCGGGATGGTTATCGTAGCTTGATAATTCATCCAATGATTCTTTTATTAAAGCTAATTCGGTATCAAAATGCCGATTTGCATCGAGCCTCTGGTGCAAATCTTCTTTTTCTGTAAGCAATATGGTTCGCAGCTGTGAAAGTTGATCTGGCGTAAGCAAAGGCGATTCCTCCTCTAACAAGCCTTGAATTTAGTGTGCCTTAAAAGCAGAAAAATTTGTTGTTGGATTACTGGAAGAAGAGTACAAGACGTAATGTTTATTATGTTAACTAAAAGATGACTTATTTTAATTCATGTTATAATGAAGGGTAAAAAATCAGGAGTGTGAAAATGAAATCAAAATTTCAAATGGTTGCCCTTGATATAGATGGCACCTTATTAAATGATCATTATGAATGTGATGGGGAAACAAGGACATTATTGAAGCGGCTAGAAGGCCAGGGGTTGGAAATAGTTCTGTGTACAGGCCGAGCACTTGAGCCCACAAAGAAAATTGCCGAAATGGTTGGGGTATGTTCTTACCTCATTACGGATAATGGTTCCGTCACCTACCATATTCCAACAAAGAATGCTGTGTCAATCAAGGCTATTGATCCAGATCATCTTGATGGGATATTAAAAATATTGAACACCAAAAACGTTCATATTGACGTAACAGCTATGGATAAAATGTTTACAATCCCACACCATGCAGAAATTGCGGAAATGTATAAGAAATATATGGTGAACCCGTTAATTTTGGAGCAGCTTGAACAATTGCCTGAACCAATTTTGAAGGCAACTTTATATGGTGCTGAAAAAGAGATTGATCGATTATACAGTGAATTGCAACATCAATTAATTCCATATAAGGTTCAATGTTTTCGCAGCGGACCATATTTTATTGATGTTATGAATAAGCAGTCAACAAAGGGAACTGCCCTAAAATCATTGACAGAATACCTAAATATTAGTTCAAACTCCGTTATTGCGATTGGGAATTATTACAACGATATTGACATGATCCGATTTGCAGGAATGGGTGTAGCGATGGAGAATGCCCCTGAAGAAGTAAAGCAGGCCGCGGATTTTATTACGGGATCTAACAATCAGCAGGGGGTTAAAAAAGCGTTAGAAATGTTAATTTGTTAGTTTGTAGAAAACTTTTCCATTTTTTGTGCCTTTTCCGCTGTCTAAAATCATGTTAGACTTCCATAAGCCGAAACTTTATCAAAAAAATAAGTACGGGGGATTTCATACGTCTAAGACGTTGGGGTGAATCGCTCATTTGCGTAGGGTTACTCCTTAATCCGAATCCGACAACTAACCTCGTAGGCGAAAAAGGAGTCGATCAAAAATGAATAAATGGAAAAAGCGGATGATTTCCATTGGCGTTAGCTTATCTTTATTTGCCATGGCTACACCAACCTTTGCCGCTTCATACACGGTGCAAGAAAAGGATACCTTGTGGAAAATTGCCAAAACCCATCAGATCTCTTTGACGAAGCTAAAACAAGAAAATCCTGCCGTGGATGCGTTGAATCTCCAACCGGGGCAAACCATTAGCCTTCCAAAAGTACCGGAAAAAACGGCAAAAATCACAACGGTAAGTACAAAGGCTTTGCCTGAATACTCTAAAGTGATTACTGCTGTTTCAACAGCCTATACTACATCACCATTAGAGAATGGAAAATGGGGTGCTGTTGATTATTTTGGAAATCCTCTCAAATTAGGGACAATTGCTGTTGACCCTAAAGTCATTCCTCTAGGAACTAAAGTTTATATTGAAGGCTATTCCTTCGATGATTTGCCCGCCGGTGGAATGTACGCTATTGCCTCTGATGTTGGTGGGAACGTAAAAGGCAATCGGATCGACATCTTTCTGCCAACAACCTCGAAAAAAGCCTGGACATTTGGTAAGCAAAATGTGAAGGTTTATCTTTTGGGGAAATAGCTGGACTGACGTCCGCCTAGAAATGATCTATTAATGGAAAAATTCCCGTTATTGACCAGTTAGAAAGAGGTCTATAACGGGAATTTTTAGTGAATTTACCAAGCGGCTACAACCCCATCAGCTCGAGGTTCCGTACCTCCGATTAGGACGCCTGTTTGCGGGTCACGCCAGATTAACTGCCCCCGTCCAAACGGCATGACATTCAATGCCTTGACAATGTGATGTCCCTTCCTAATTAATGCTTGTGCAATGTGATCAGGGAAATTAGGTTCCACTTCGACTACATTCTTTTCGATCCATCGCCAGCGTGGACTGTCTAAAGCAGCTTGCGGGTTCAGTGCAAAATCAATGGTGTTCATGATCACCTGAACATGTCCTTGAGGTTGCATATATGCCCCCATCACCCCAAAAGGACCAATCGGCACATTATCCTTCGTTAAAAATCCTGGGATGATTGTATGGAAGGCCTTCTTACCAGGCTGTAGAGCATTGGCGTGGGATGGGTCCATCGAAAAATCTTTTCCACGGTTATGCAGGCTGATCCCGGTCCCCGGAATCACAATCCCAGATCCAAAGCCATTATAGTTACTTTGAATAAAGGAAATCATGTTTCCTTCACCATCTGCTGCAGCTAGATAAACCGTCCCACCTGCAGGTGGGCGTCCAGCCTCGGGTAGTCTTGCCGTATCAGAAATCAATTTACGTCTTTCTTCTGCATAAGTATCGGATAACAACGCCTCTGCTGATGTTCCCATATACCTTGGATCGGAAATATAGCATAGTCCATCAGCAAACGCCAGCTTCATGGCTTCAATTTGCTTGTGGTACGTATCAATAGAATCTTTTTCCGGGAATTCGAAGCCTTTTAAAATATTCAGAGCCATCAGGGCGACAAGGCCTTGTCCATTCGGTGGGATCTCCCAAACGTCATATCCTCTGTAATTAACCTTAATCGGATCTACCCATTCTGGCTTATAGGCTGCCAAATCTTCTTTCCGCAGGAACCCACCATGCTTTTGCATGAAGGCATCCATTTGCTCTGCTAAATAGCCCCGATAAAAGGCCTCACCTTTAGTTTCTGCGATCGATTGGAGCGTCTCAGCATGGCCTTGAGATCTCCACATCTCCCCCATATGAGGAGCTCTGCCTTCAGGTGCAAATACCTCGAACCAGGATTGGAATTCTTCTCCTTTTAGTTTAGAAAACATCTCGAAAGATGATTTCCATAGGGAATGAACATGAGGGGATACAGGGAAACCCTTTTCCGCGTAGACAATAGCAGGCTGTAAAACCTGTGTCAGGGGAAGCTTGCCGAACCTCTCTGATAGTGCCACCCAAGCTGATGGAATACCAGGAACGTTGACTGGTATCACCCCATGTCTTGGAATTTCCTTAAGGCCAGCCGCCACTAATTTTTCAATTGAAATGGACCCCGGGGAAGGGCCACTTGCATTCAAACCATGTAATTTACCTTCGCTCCAAACAAGGGCAAAGGCGTCACCACCAATTCCGTTGGAAGTGGGTTCAACTACAGTTAAACATGCTGCAGTAGCGATCGCAGCATCAATTGCATTGCCGCCACTGCGGAGGATGTCAAGGCCGGCTTGGGCCGCAAGGGATTGCGAAGTGGCAACCATGCCATTTCGGGCAAACACCGCATGTCTTCGGGAGGGATAAGGATAGTATAAAGAGTCGTAATTCTGCATGTGAAATTTCCCACCTTTCTTTTTTTCTATTATAATCAAATACCACCCAATAATCCATATTATCACTTAAATATAAAATTTCAGAAAAGTACATTTACATTCAGTGCTTTAAATGGTAAAATTTTATTAATAGAACGTTGTTCTGTAATGCGGAACAAGGTGAAAATTTACAAGGATGGTGTGCTTAATAATGGCATTGAAGGAAGAAGCATTAGAACTTCACCGCACTTTTCAAGGCAAGCTTAGTATTGATTCAAAGGTTTCCGTACAGAGTACAAGGGATCTTAGTTTAGCCTATTCACCAGGTGTTGCAGAACCATGTCGGGAAATTTTCAAGCAAAGAGACCGAGTTTACGATTATACGATCAAAGGAAATTTGGTGGCCGTAGTCAGTGATGGAACCTCTGTTCTCGGTTTAGGTAATATTGGTCCAGAAGCGGCGATGCCAGTAATGGAAGGGAAAGCAGTATTGTTTAAACGATTTGCTGGCGTTGATGCTTTTCCCATTTGTCTAAATACTACGGATCCTGACAAACTCATTGAAACAATTAAATTGCTCGAACCTACTTTTGGAGGAATTAATTTAGAGGATATCGCTGCTCCAGCATGCTTTGAAATTGAAAGACGTTTAAAAGAAGAAATGAATATCCCGGTTTTCCATGACGATCAACATGGAACTGCAATCGTTACTGCAGCTGGTTTAATTAATGCATTGAAACTTGCCGGTAAGAATTTGCAAGAGGTGAAAGTGATTGTCAACGGAGGGGGAGCTGCTGGCGTAGCCGTTGTAAAGCTGCTACATTCTATGGGTGTACAGCAAATAATAATGTGTGACACGAAGGGAGCGATTTACGAGGGTAGAGAAGAAGGAATGAACGAAACAAAGATTGAAATTTCCAAAATGACTAACCCGCAAAAATTAAAAGGTCAATTAAAAGAAGTTATCGTTGGGGCAGATGTATTCATAGGTGTCTCAGCAGCCGGTATTTTATCTAAGGAAATGGTGTTCTCTATGAACCCCCAGCCAATTATTTTTGCTATGGCGAATCCTGACCCTGAAATTCTTCCCGAGGATGCAATAGCCGCAGGTGCAAAGGTAATTGGGACTGGACGTTCAGATTACCCTAATCAGGTAAATAACGTCTTGGCTTTCCCAGGGATTTTCCGTGGTGCATTAGATGTTCAAGCTTCTAGTATAAATGAGGAAATGAAAATTGCTGCTGTTTATGCGATTGCAAATTTAATTCCCGAAGGAGAGCTTACCCAGGAAAACGTGATCCCGAATAGCTTAGATCCACGGGTTGCACCAAATGTAGCTCTTGCCGTTGCAAAAGCTGCCTTGGAAACAGGTGTAGCAAGATTGCAGATGAATATTACGGATCTAGCAGCAAAGTACAAAAATCTTACGGTTTAAAGTACCTTTGCCAACAATCTTTAAAGGGGGGAGAAGATGGAAGAAGGTGTTAAATCCCTTGAACGGGCTTTTCAAATTGTTGAACAGGTTAGTTTGGAAAAGAACGGCATAGGGATTACAGAATTGGCAACGAAGCTTGAGATGTATAAAAGCACAGTCCATCGAGTCCTAAATACCCTTGTTCATCTCGGTTATGTGGAACAGGATCGACATACAGAAAAATACAAATTGGGTTATAAATGGTTAGCCGTTTCTTCTCGGCTGTTAAGCAATCTTGATATTCGCAAGGTTGCTTATCCTTACCTCCAGGAACTTGCTGATCATACCGGGGAAGTCATTCATCTTGTTGTCCTCGATGGACATGAGGTGGTATACATCGAGAAAGTGGAAGGTACACAAACTATTCGCATGCATAGTCAGATCGGCAAGCGGGTGCCAGTTCATTGCACGGGAGTCGGGAAAGCCATTCTTGCCTATCTACCACCTGCGACTCTAAAAAAGGTACTGAGTGGTTGTGAATGGCTTGCACACACCCCACATACTTTAACGACAGAGGATGAGCTGCTCGAGCATTTAAAAAAAGTAAGAGAACTAGGGTATGCTTTTGACTTAGAGGAAAACGAACTAGGTATATCCTGTGCAGCGGCCCCTATATGGGATTATACAGGAAAAGTTGCAGCTTCTATCTCCGTATCCGGACCAACTACCCGTATGCAGAAGGAGAGGCTTGAAGAGACAGCGAAACTAGTACGTGAGTATGGCCAGAAAATTTCTGTTTCGCTTGGTTATTCAAAAGACTTTCAAGTTATAGCAAGTACAAAATAAAATAAAGAGCTCCGTGAGGTGCTCTTTATTTTATTTCTAATTTAATATTTACTATCGGGATCATGGACGATTCCTAAAAAGTTTTCAACTCTTGTTGTTAGCTCTTGTGCTGTACTTGCCAGGTCATAATTTGCAATGGCGATATCACATGCTTCTTGATACTTCATCACGTTATCATAATGGCGAAGATGACGCTCGATGGTTTGCTCGTCATCACCACGCTGCTTTTGTCGCTCTGTTACTGTCTCACGATCCGCATAAACAAAAATAGTTAATGCGTTAGGGAATAATTCCTTAAAGATCTCACACCCTGCAGGACTTAAAACAGCGTAAAAGCCTCCTTGCTCACGCAAAAAGCGTTCACAGTCTTCTTTCTTAATTCCGTAGTAATAATCATCTGAACGAACAGCTTCAATAAAATTTCCTGTTTGTTCCATCTCTGTGAATTCCTTTTCCGTGACGAAAATGTACTCTTTCCCAGGTGTTTCATATTGCCTCTTCGGCCTAGTGGTATAAGAGACGACTCGAGGAATGTGAAAAGTAATTCCCATTGCATTGGCAAGTGTATTTCGTCCAGAACCGTCAGGACCCACAAATAAAAAGACTCTTCCTTGCAATCTAATCGCCTCCCTTTAAAGTTTTTGAAGAACATCTATTTGATTATTAAATCTATTTAAATTATACCACAAACCAACTTACTTCTGAATCGAATTTTGTGAATATTTTGTTACGAATACGCAAATATTGTTTCTTTATCTAAATACAAAAATAGACAAAATTCGCAGGAGGAAATTTACCTATAAAGAGGCGAATATATTATAAGGAAAAAATTAGCGATAACAAACTGAAGGGTGGAAGAAAGGACTTCTCATGCTGTATTTCTTTTTGATTATTTTGCTTATCATGTCCTGGATATGCCTATGGAAACTTTCCAAGACCATTGTTGAGACAAAAGATAAGCTTCATTCGATTGTTGAATTAAATTCTGCACTAATTTGTGAGATTGATCTTAAAGGATTTATTTTACATGCCAATCCGTTAATTGAAGAGATTACTGGCTTTACTAGTCATCAAGTTGAAGGGAAGCCTTTTTCTTCTTTTATTAGCAACGAGGACAAGGAAAAATGCGGGGAGTATTTGGATATTATTAAACAAGATGAGGTTTCTCACTTTGAGGCTACCATCATGCACTATAATGGCAACCGTGTTCAAATTGGTGTAAAATGTATTCCCATTCACATAAAGAAAAAGGTAACGGGTTATTACCTAATTGCCAAGGATATTACGGAGCGGAAAATGATGGAGAGAGCGCTGAGTGAAAGCGAGGAAAAATATCGGTTAATTACAGAGAATACATCAGATTTTATTGCTTTAGCAGATCCGCAAGGGAAGATACTGTATGCAACACAATCGCATCAGTGTATTGCTGGATTTCAGGGGAATAACCTAAGCTACTTTTCCGTCCATCCCGAGGATTGGGAAAGAGTGAAACAGGTTTTTAAAGATATTGTGGCAGATAAAACACCTGGCCAAGCGGAATACCGTGTGCCCCATGTAAATGGCGGATGGATTACCTTCGAATCTAGGGGAATGCCGATTCTAAATGATCGCGGCATGGTTGAGAAAATCGTTATTGTTTCGAGAGATATAACCGAAAGAAAAAAGACCGATGAGCTTTTGCTAAAATCCGAAAAATTATCAGTAGCTGGTCAATTAGCCGCAGGTGTTGCTCATGAAATTCGAAACCCGTTAACCACCTTGCGTGGCTTCGTCCAGCTTTTACAAAGCTCAGACCAAGTAAATCAAAAATATTATGATATTATGCTATCTGAATTAGATCGAATTAATTTAATCGTTAGCGAATTTCTAATCCTATCGAAACCGCATTTGCGTCATTTTGACAGAAAAGATGTCGCGATTATTTTAGAAAGTACCGTAGCGTTGCTTGACCCACAAGCAAATATGCAGAATATAAGGATAGGGATGAATAACGAAAGTAATTATTCCTTTGTCAATTGTGAAGAAAACCATTTAAAGCAGGTATTTATCAACCTAATCAAAAATGGGATGGAAGCGATGCCTAGTGGCGGAAATTTAAAAATAACGATTGATAATCCAGATGATAAACAGCTTCATGTTGAAATTGTGGATGAGGGGGTAGGGGTTTCTGATGAACAACTAAAGAGACTGGGCGAACCTTTCTTCACCACTAAATCGACAGGTACGGGGCTTGGATTGATGATCTGTTACAAAATCATCGCAGATCACAATGGGAAAATTGCTATCACCAGTGAGATAGGGGAAGGAACAACAGTTGATATTTTTCTTCCTCTCCATCAAGAAATAAATCAAGAAAAAGAAGAAAAACTCCACTTCGTGGAATAAAAAAGGAAAAAGCAGACTTGAGTTAGTCTGTTTTTTCCTTTTTTACGGCAGGTTTCATTCAAATTTTTTTAGCTGTTTTTATCATTCCATGGTAAAATAAATTTTATCGTTTATAACGTCTTTAATTCGGGCAAATTCGTCTAAGAGAATAAAAGACGATGAATGGATTACCATTCATTTTCTATACTCAAGGCTGAAAAAGAGGTAAAAACTATGATTGTAGATAAAATGACGTTTTTCTATAAGTTTCTAAAATCACCTAAGCGTGTTGGCAGCGTCACTCCAAGTTCAATCTTTTTAGCCAATGCCATGTTGAAAAATGTGGATTGGGACACCACTCAGAGTATTGTCGAACTGGGGGCGGGCACGGGAGCCTTCACAGGCCTTATTCACCAATATAAACAGCCTTGCACTAAGGGGATTATTTATGAGCAGGATACTGAGATGCGTAGAAGACTAGAAAAATTATACCCTGAGATGTCTTTTCGTTCCTCCGCGGAAAATTTATTTTCAGATATTCATGAATTAGGCATGGATCAAGTAGACTGTATTCTTTCCGGGTTACCTTTTGCGAATTTTAGCCAGTCTCTTCGGGATCGTATTATGGAAGGTGTAGTGCATTCCCTTAAACCTGGTGGAACCTTTATTGCTTTTCAATATTCTCGCCAAATGCTCCCTCATCTGGAGAAACACTTCGCTGACATCGATGTTTCTTTTGTGCCGTTAAATATTCCTCCTGCTTTTGTTTATCGGTGTACAAAGTGAACTGGAGTAAGGAGGAAAAGATATGGATGCTTCCACACTTATCGAGTTAGTTCATCATTATGGATATCCTGCCTTATTTTTCTGCCTTTGGTTGGGCATTGTGGGAATGCCTATCCCTGATGAAGTCATTGTCATGACTGGGGGATTTGTTACCACTCTCGGACTTTTAAAACCAATCCCTTCGTTTCTTATTACCTACGCTGGGGTTGCCTCAGGACTATCAATTGGGTATTTTCTAGGCCGTTGGATTGGGGCACCCATTCTTGACAAGGTAATCAAAAGGAAAAACAATAAATATTTACTCAAATCGCAGTTACTAATAAGAAAATATGGTTCACTTTCGTTGTTTATAAGTTACTTTTTTCCTGTTGTTAGACATATTATTCCTTATTTAGTAGGGATTAATAAGATGCCTTTTCGAAAATATGCCGCTATTTCTTATTCAACTGGATTTTTATGGACTCTTGTTTTATTTTTGATCGGACGGTTCTTTGGAAATTACATTGAAGAAATTGGAGTTGTTCTTCATCAATATGGAATATACGTAGCTATAATCATTATAGTGGTTTGTTTGATCGGCTATTTCTTTCGAAAACAGTTTTTCACCTCTGCCAAATATGTTAAACGAGATGATATCTAGTAGGGAAATAGGTTATTGACAGTTATTTGGTTCTCCCATAGAATAGTCAAGGTGAATAAATATGACAAAACTATTAATAAATAATCAAAGGAAATGGTGAAATTTAGGATGCAGGCAACAGTAGGGCCAGCTAGTTATATTCGTCAACCTGATGTCCTTGATAACATAGGGCAGCATGCACAAATGTTTGGACAAAAGGCTTTGGTCATTGGTGGCAAGACGGCATTGTCCATCACTTCAGAGAAAATGCTAAAAAGCCTAGAGGAAAGTGGGATTGTCAGTACAACTGAATGGTATGGCGGAGAGTCTTCTTGGACACAAATTAATAGATTAATTCAACTTGTACAAGCAGAAAAACCACAGCTCTTGATTGCGGTTGGAGGCGGGAAAGCAATAGATACTGTGAAGGCTGTAGCATACGCAACGAATCTTCCGGTGATCGCAGTCCCTACCATTGCAGCAACTTGTGCGGCGGCAACGCAAATTTCAATTATTTACAATGATGAGGGCATTTTCACAGAGATTAGTCGTCTTTCGAAAGCACCAAATTTGGTTTTGGTTGACACAACCCTTATCTGCCAAGCACCTGTGAGGTTCCTTATTGCTGGTATTGGTGACACCTTGGCGAAATGGTTCGAATCTCGCGCATCATCACAAAAGTCAGTTCCAACTGCACTTGTGAGAACTGCTGTGAAAATTGCGAATGAATTATATCTCATTTTACTAGAATCTGGAAAAAAAGCAATAGAATCAGCTCAAAAAGGTCAGGCTAGTCAGGCTTTAAATGATGTCATTGATGCAATTATTTTAATTAGTGGTAGTGTTAGTGGGTATGGCGGTGACGCTTGCCGGACAGCTGCAGCTCACGCTATCTATTCTGGATTGACAATTTTCCCAGAAGTCCATGACACTTATCACGGAGAAATTGTTGCCTTCGGCATTTTGTCCCAGCTTGCACTGGAAGGTAAGGATGTAAGTGAAATGAAAGAATTAATATCTTTCTATCACCAGGTTCAACTGCCGACAACTCTGAAAGATATGGGAATTGTTTCTTTATCAAAAGAACAACTTCAACAATTTGGAAGCGTCGCAGTAGAGATTGAAGATATGGCAAACATGCCTTTTTCGGTTACTCCAGACATGGTCATTAATGCAGTAGTACAGGCGGATCGCTTGGGTACTGAATATAAATAAAAGAGGGGAAAGGGAAAGGGGGAAATCAACTTGCAGCTACAGAAACTTGTCAGAAACGTATATCCAAACCTTACTCCTTATACCTGTCAGCTAGCTGATTTGCCGATTGAAGATTTAAAAAAGGTTCTAAAGAAGGACAAAGTGTACAAGCTTTCCTTTAATGAAAGTCCATTGGGACCTTCTACCAAAGTAATGGAAGCTATGCAAAAATCCCTTTTGGCATTAAATTTATATCCTGACTCAACCGGAGAGGAATTAAAAGAAGAAATCTCTACAATTGAGGGGATCAACAAAGATCAATTGATCTTATCTAATGGGGCAGATGATATGATCGTCCTTCTTGCCCAGACTTTTTTGGAACCAGAGGATGAGGTCATTATCCCGCAAATTACCTTTGTTCAGTATTTAGCTTCAACACATTTGATGGGCGCCAAACCTGTTTTTGCTCCCATGAAGTCTGATTTATCGATTGATTTAACTGCCATTCTGGAACGGATCACGGAGAGGACTAAACTAATCTTTCTGTGCAATCCAAATAACCCAACGGGTACAATTATTCCAGATAGCGAAATGGAAGCATTTCTAGGAAAAATTCCCTCACACGTACTGGTTGTCATCGATGAAGCCTATCATGAATATGCGGATTCAAATGAATATACATCATCTATAAAGTATGTGGAGAAAAAATTACCTGTTTTTGTGGTTCGGACCTTTTCAAAGATTTATTCTTTGGCTGCTGCACGTATAGGCTACGGCATAGGGGATGCACAAGTCGTTGATGCGATCCACCATGTTCGTCCACCGTTTAACGTGAACGCAGTGGCCCAAGCTGGCGCGCTTGCTGCTTTGAGAGACCAGGAACATGTGGAAAAAGCAAAAGTGTTAAATCAAAAGGGGAAAACACAGTTATATAAGTTGTTTGTTGAACTTGGTTGGAAATACTTAGAAACAAATGGAAACTTTGTTTACGTTGATATGGGCAGGGATAGTCAGGAAATATTTGATGCCCTGGCAGAGCGTGGAATTATTGTAAGAACATTGACAGGGTATGACTTAAAGTATTCCTTGCGTGTTTCTGTGGGGGATGAAGAAGGCATAGATGCTTTTATACATGCAATAAAAGAGATTATATAAAAAAATGGGGGAGTCCAAAAAATGAAAAAATGGATGAGTGTTTTATTATCCGCATCACTATTACTAGGTGTGACCGCTTGCGGTGGAGCAAGCAATGAAGATTCTTCAGCGGGAAAATCACAGCAAGAACAACAAACGAAGGAGCCTTTAAAAGTAACATTACCTACCTGGACAGGTTACGGGCCTCTCTTCTTAGCTGAAGAAAAAGGTTTCTTCGAGAAGCATGGGGTCGATGTAGAACTCTCTATTATCGAAGGGTTGGCTGAAAGAAAGCAAGCACTGGCAGGTGGGAAACTTGACGGGATGGCTACTGCTTTGGATGTACAAACCACTCTCGCTTCTTCAGGAGTTCCGATGGAAGTCGTCTGGATTCTTGATGACTCTTATGGTGGAGACGGAATTCTTGTAAAAAATGATATAAATTCAGCTGCTGATTTAAAAGGAAAGCAAGTTGCTTTTGAATTTGGATCGACCAGCCATCTGTTGTTATTGAGTGCCTTAAAACAGGCAGGGTTAACAGATAAAGATGTAGAAATGGTACAGATGTCTGCAGGTGATGCTGGGGCTGCCTTTACTGCAGGAAAAGTCGATGCTGCAGTTACCTGGGAGCCATGGTTATCCAAAGGCGCCAATGCAAACGGTAAGGTATTGTTAACAACTAAGGATTTGCCAGGAATTATTGTGGATACAGTCGGGTTTAGAAAAGAAATTGTAGAAAAGCGCCCAGATGATATTAAAGCTTTTGTTGCCGCAATGGCAGATGCAATGAATTACTGGAAAGAAAATGAACAAGATGCTGTTTCAATTATGGCTAAAGGTTTAAATATTGATGAGAAAGAATTCACTGGAACTGCTTCAGGTTTGAAATTCTTTAATTTAGATGAAAACAAGAAGGCATTTGGAACAGCTGATAACAAAGGATCCATTTATCAATCAACACAAAATGATATCGATTTTTACTTAGAGCAAAAAATTATTGATAGTGCACCAACTGTAGAAGAAATTATTAACCCAACATTTGTACAAGGACTATAAAAAATGGGGAGGGCCCTTTAAGGGCCCATCTTTTATTCATACGCTTTAATAGATAAAAAAGCAAGAGCCCTAAAGGACAACAATATGGCTTTTTTACAAGGATATAATCAGTGTTGAAAAAAGAAAATAGATGAAGGAGGAAGACGGTGTTTAGCAGATTGTTTACCCCGAACAAGGAGATCCCGAGAAGCATCTATATTGGCGCAGGTATTGCTTCTTTTGTGGCATTTGTTGGCATCTGGTCACTGCTTAGCTATGGCGGACTAGTTAATCCCTTGTTTTTGCCAGCGCCAGATGTGATATGGAAAACCGCGGTTAACCAATTTATAGATGGAGAAATTCTTTCAGACATTGGGATTAGTTTTAGTCGCGTTGCTTTGGGATTTTTCTTTGCTGCTTTGGTTGGTGTACCACTTGGTATGCTGATGGGTTCTTTAAGGATTATGGAAGGTGCATTTGAACCGATTATTGGATTTATTCGCTACATGCCAGCCTCTGCATTTATTCCCTTGTTTATTTTATGGATCGGTTTAGGTGAAGCCGAAAAAATGGCCGTTATTTTCTTCGGAACCTTTTTTCAGCTGACACTTATGGTCATGGACGTAACCAAAAACATTCAAAACGATCTGATTGAGGTTTCTTATACTCTCGGTGCTTCTAAGCGACAAATCTTTCGGAAGGTTATCCTTCCTGCATCTTTACCAGGAATTGTAGATACATTAAGGATTACTTTCGGATGGGCATGGACCTACTTGGTTGTGGCAGAAATTGTTGGGGCTACAAGCGGACTAGGTTTCATGATTATGC
>Ga0180216_1000606_pt1 | contig 36449 bp, 31 predicted proteins | sample eDN3rd37CBELigMG_FD_128879 | JGI IMG/M metagenome (GOLD analysis project Ga0180216, IMG submission 128879) | Enriched Miracle-Growth compost microbial communities from Emeryville, California, USA - eDNA 3rd pass 37_C BE-Lig MG (version 2)... ... | reverse complement strand
GGTGGAGTTCGACAACGACCTGAGCCTCGATGGCGCCCTGATTCTCGAGTCGCGTTCACTGCGCCAGCTCGCGGACTGGTTCGGCACCGCGCTGCCGCAAACGGAGGGGTTCGGGCCATTGAGCCTTGAAGGCCGGCTCAAGGTCGCCGGCAAGACGGTATCGTTACTGAATGCCAAATCCAGCCTCAATGGCGGTTCGGCAACAGGCGACGTGACCATCTCCACCGGTGGCATTCGGCCTTACATCAAGGGGGACCTGCACGTCACCGAACTTGACCTCAACAAGTATATCGGTTCCGCCACCGCACCTGGTGAAGCAACGTCAGATCCGTCCGGATTGGATCGCCAGTCTCCTGCCGGCGCCATTGAGGGTCCCCAAACGATCGAAGATCTCCTGCTGGAGCCGGGGCCGCGCGTCAGGGGCTACACCGGTAGGGAAGGCTGGAGCAATGAGCCGGTAGACTGGCGTTTGCTGGCCGCCGCCGACGCCGATATCACGCTGGTGGCAGATCGGCTTGTGTTCCAGAAGATCAATGCCGGACGATCACGGCTCGTCATTGCGCTGCAAGATGCCACGATGCGGGCTGATCTTCAGGAAATTGCCCTGTATGGCGGCGTGGCGCGGGGCATTGTCACGCTGAACACGGCGCCTACCCGGCCCGATCTTCACGCCGACATCGTCATTGACGGTGTGTCGGCCCAGCCGCTCTTGCAGGATGCCGCTGATATCGACTGGCTTGTCGGCAGCGGGAACCTGTCGCTGGCCGTGACGAGCCAGGGCTCCAGCCAGCGCGAGATCATAGAGGAACTGGACGGGACGGCTGATTTCAGGTTCACCGACGGAGCACTGGTGGGCTTCAATATCGCCCAGACCATTCGCGGTCTCAGCCAGGGCCGTGCGTCCGGACTTCAAAGGGTCCCTACCCAGAAGACGGATTTCAGCGACTTCTCTGCGACCTTCAAGATCACGAAAGGTGTTGCGGAAACCAGCGATATGAGGATGGCCAGCCCGTTGATGCGGCTTACGGGTGCAGGCAGGATCATGCTGCCGCCGCGGCAGATGGATCTCACGGTTCGCCCCAAGCTTGTCGCCGATCTTGCAGGGCAGGGCGGCCAGACCGCGCTGGACGGCATAGAGATCCCGGTCCGCATCCACGGGCCGTTCGCAAAGCTGAACTACACGCCCGACCTTGGTGAAGTCCTGAACAATCCCGACAAGGCAGCCGAGACCGTCAGAAAGATCGGCCAGCACTTCAAGGGCAAGAACGCCCAAGAGATTATCGACGGCTTCATCGGCAACGACGAGGGCGGCAAGAAGAAGATTGATGCCAACAAGCTGCTCAAGGGTCTGTTCGGAGGCAAGTCCGATTAGGCGGATGCGGAGCGCATAAAATCGTTCTCGAAGGGGCTGTCAGGATTGATTCGCGCCGCATGAAGACCATATGATCGGGGTGAACTGAGACAGCGTGGCGCATCTACGACTAGCCTGTTCGAAATAGTATGGGGCGCCCAGCCATAACCTCTTGTTGAAGCATAAGAAAATCCGGAGTGAAAAATTTTTGCTCAAGGGATTAATTTTGCTTGCATGAGGGGGACGATCCATACATAAAGCCGCTCTCCGTTCGTCCACCTGCCCCAAAGGTAAGAAATGAACCCCTAAGGTAAGGAGCGGACGGGTCACCTCTATCTGCTGGTTGGGGAGGGTCCGATGGCCTATGACGACACCCTCTTCCAATTGGGGATGGACTTGACTCGTTCAAGCACCGCCCAAAAGGAAGAATTGAATGAAACCGCGCCCGTAGCGCACGATGAGAGAAAAGACTTCTTCATTGAGCGTGACGGCATTCGCTTCGCTGGTACCCATCTTATCATCGATCTGTTTGGAGCCCGGCGGCTGGACGATCTCAAGTTCATCGAGCAAACGCTGAAGCGCTGTGTGGAAGTCGCTGGCGCTACGCTGCTGCACATTCATCTTCATCATTTCACGCCGAACGGCGGCGTGAGCGGTGTGGCGGTTCTTTCAGAGAGCCACATTTCCATTCATAGCTGGCCTGAGGCCGACTATGCCGCTCTCGACGTCTTCATGTGTGGCGATGCGAAGCCGCATCTCGCGATTGAAATCCTTCGTCAGGCCTTCGATGCCGAAGATGTTGTCGTCAAGGAACATCTGCGCGGGGAAGAGCTCGAAGAGATGAAGTGGCAGACCGCCGCTTCGCGCAAGGCGCCTGTTCGTCTTATGAAGGTTTCGGCGAAGCAAGCAGCATAAGCAGGATTGTTATCCTGACGGACGGAGCGGCCGGTAATTCCACCGGCCGCTTTCTTTTGCGTAGCGCGAAACGGGTGATCGCCCCATCTAATCGCAATGTTCGGGCGATGCTGTCATGATCCCGTCATGCAATCGCAGTTAACCCCCTGACGCATCCACATTTCGACTGTTCCGCCTGGAGAACCAAAGAGATGACGAACCGCTGGATCGAGGAAACGTTCCACCCGCACTGGCGGGTTGCCCTTGAGGCATCTGAGGTCTTGCATGAGGTCAAGACCGAGCATCAGCACCTCGTTATTTTCCGCAACGAGACCTGGGGAACGGTCCTGATGCTGGATGGCGTCTGCCAGCTCTCGACCCTCGACGAGTTCGTCTATCACGAGATGATGGCGCACGTTCCTTTGATGGCCTTGGAAGCACCGAAGCGTGTTCTCGTCGTCGGTGGTGGCGATGGTGGCGTGCTGCGCGAAGTGCTCAAGCACAACACAGTCGAGAAAGCGACGCTGGTCGAGATCGATCAAACGGTCATCGATACGTCGCTCAAATACTATCCGGAAATTCCCGGCTCCTCGTTCGACGATCCGCGTGCCGACGTGGTGATCGCCGACGGCCTCAAGTACGTCGCCGAAACCAAAGAGAAATTCGACGCCATCATCGTCGATTCCTCCGAGCCGATCGGGCCGTCAGCTGTTCTGCACACGCGCGAGTTCTTCGCTGATTGCAAGCGTGCGCTGGTCAAGGGCGGCGTTCTGGTAACCCAGAACGGTCTGCCATTCCTGTTCCCGGACCATCTGGCCGGAACGACACGGGTGTTCGCGTCGCTGTTCAAGCGCGTTGCCCCCTACATGTGCACGCAGCCGTGCTACTTCGGCGGTCCCTTCGCGTTGAACTTCGCCACGGACGACAGGTCGATCCTCAATCAGGAGGAAAAGCTTCTGGTGAAGCGCGCCAGGAAGCGCGGCGTTAGCGATCTGAAGTACTGGACACCCGCGGTTCACAACGCAGCGTTTGCATTGCCGGCCTATTCCGAGAAGGTTGTTCTCGAAGCAATAGCTGCTGCCAAGGCCGGCGATGACAGCGCGTACACCGGCCCGGCGCCAGCCGAAGAGAAAGCTCCGAAGAAGGATGCTCCCAAGAAGGCAAAGCCCGCTGCCAAGAAGACGACAGCCAAGAAAACTGCAGCGAAGAAAGCGGACACCAAACCGCGTGCCAAGAAGGCCTGAGGCCTGGAGGGCACCGCACGAAGGAAAGCCGGCGTCACTCGGGTGACGCCGGCTTTTACGTGTCAGCTTACTCTCGAGTGAGGCCCTTCTGCTTCAGTTCGGCCAGATAGGCGTTCCACCGGCAGTCCTTTTCCCGTCCAAGCAGATCCAGGTACGACCACGTGTACAGCCCCGTGTTGTGACCATCGCTGAACGTGATCCGGACGGCGTAATTTCCGACGGGATCAAGCCGAGTGATCTTGACGTTCTTTTTGCCGCCAACGGTCACGCGCTGATCTGGGGTATGCCCCTGAACTTCCGCTGACGGGCTCATCACGCGCAGCATTTCGGCGCTGAGCGAGTAGGTCGGCCGGCCGTCAAAGCCAATTCTCAGCTGGGCGCCGCCCTCCTCGATCTCGAGTGCCGGAGGTTTCAGCGCATTGCCCTGCGAGGCTTCGAGTTCTGCCCAGGTCTTTGCCGCGATGTCGCGATAGATCTGCGAATGCTGGCTGTCCGGACTTGTTACGGTAACGGGTTGTCCCGTATCCGACTTGATCCGGATGTCCATGTGCAGGGGAACGCCGCCAAGGAAAGGCAGGCCCAGCTTGCCCGCTTCTTCCCGTGCGCCGCCGTGGCCAAAGATGTGGCTTTCCTCGCCGCACTTCGGGCAGACGAACGTACTCATGTTCTCGACGATCCCGAGGACGGGAACGTCCACCTTGCGGAACATGTTGAGCCCCTTGCGGGCGTCGATAAGGGCGAGGTCCTGCGGTGTCGAAACGATGACCGCGCCAGACAGCGGAACCTGCTGGGCCATCGACAGCTGCACGTCGCCAGTGCCCGGCGGCATGTCGATCACAATGACATCGAGATCGCCCCATTCAACCTCGCGCAGCATCTGGTTGAGCGCCGAGACAACCATCGGGCCGCGCCAGACAATCGGCGTTCCCTCGTCCACCAGGAAGCCCATGGACATGACCTTGATGCCATAGCCTTCCATTGGTCTGAGCTTGTTACCCGGACCGGCAGCGGGGCGCCCCGTGAGGCCCAGCAGTCTCGGTTGTGACGGGCCGAAGATGTCGGCGTCAAGAATGCCGACCTTGAGACCGATGGCCTGCAGGCCGAGCGCCAGGTTGACTGTCGTCGTCGATTTGCCGACGCCGCCCTTGCCCGATGCCACAGCCAGAAGATGCTTGACGCCGGGTACGCCCGGGGTCCTCGCTCCGGCGCCTGCCTGCGGTGCGCCCGCGGGTGCGCCGCCTGCCATGCGCTGGCGCGCTTCGGCAACGCGCGGGTGCTCCCGCACATTGCCCACTGGCTGTGCCCCGTTGGTGGCGCCTGGCGCGGCTTCGGCGGTCAGCACGGCGGTGCAGCCGGCAACTCCGTCGATCTCCTTGACGAGCTTTTCCGCTGCTTCCCGCAGGGGTTCCAGTTCCGCTGCGCGCTCAGCCGGCACTGTGATGGAAAAATAAACCCGGTCGTTCTTGATCAGGATTTCCGAAACGAGCCCCAGATCGACGATGTTCTTTTCGAGATCGGGTCCCTTGACCCGCTTGAGCACTTGCAGAACCCGGTCCTTGTCAACCGACATTCCATTCCTCTCCTTGGGATTGCGGCGTGCGGTCTTCTCTGGCGAGAGCCGCCGGTGTGGATCTGCTGTCCGCCCTGGGCGTTACAGAGGAGCGCGCGCAAGATGATAACTTCTGATATTTGCAGACCGGGGCTTCAAAGTCACGGGTGTTGGTTTGAAACAGGGCAAGAATCTCAAGCCAATAAGGAAGCTCTATCGGCCCATTGAGCAGCCGAATGAAATGCGGTCGGCAAAGCCGTCTTCCACCATCATGTGACGGTGGCCACCGGGCGGCCGGTTCCGCAGAGGGCTTTACCTGGGATGGTCCGGCGCCCATTGTTGAGGTTTCATCGTGTTGCCTGGACCCCGGAACGCTAGGAGCAGTTGCAGTGAAGGAATTTGAAGTTCGCCCGACACCGGATGATCCGCGACTATCTGTGCCTGTCACCGGGATCGATCACGAAGGTTGTACCGTTACCACCGATGTCGTTACCGAACGTCCTCTGACATTGTTTCTGAACGCTCGCGAGATCGTGACCATGATGACCATCGGAGATCATCCCGATCTGCTTGCGATCGGCTTTCTGCTGAACCAGGGCATGCTGCGGAAGGACGATGAGATCACCGGAATTGATTACGACGAGGACATCCAGACGATCGTTGTGCGCACAGCGCGGGAGACCAATTACGAAGACAAGCTGAAAAAGAAGGTGCAGACGTCCGGCTGCGCCCAGGGCACGGTGTTCGGCGATCTCATGGAGGAGCTGGAAGGCATTGTGCTCTCAGCCGACGCGCGCATAACCACGACGTGGCTCTATCAGCTCACGCGCAAGATCAACACGGAGCCGAGCCTTTATTTGAAGGCGGGGGCCATCCATGGCTGTGTGCTGTGCGAGGAAGATCGGCCACTCGTCTACATGGAAGATGTCGGCCGCCATAATGCCATCGACAAGATCGCGGGATACATGTTCGTCAACAATGTCGAGCCGGGAAACAAGATCTTCTACACGACCGGCCGCCTGACCTCCGAAATGGTCATCAAATGCGTGAAGATGCAGGTCCCGATTCTGGTATCCCGATCAGGCTTCACCGCATGGGGTGTCGAACTCGCCCGTCAGTCCGGTTTGACTCTCATCGGCCGTGCCCGGGGCAAACGGTTTATCTGCCTGTCAGGCGCTGAACGCCTGATCTTTGACGCCGATACGGGCGCGATCAGTGATGAGGATCGCAAGTACGCCCGCAAGAGTAGCCTCGACGTGGCTGAGTGATCGGAATCTCGATAATCAATGGGCGCCGGGTTGGTCCGGCGCCCATGGTCTTCGATAAGGAGGGCTGGGGAGAGAGTCGCTTTTCCGGGCCTGTCAGAGACCGAAAGCCTTGCGCTGGATGCGCTTGACGATACGCTTTGATCTCCAGTCGGACTTCACGTAGTGACGGTGACGCTTTGCCGAGTAGCAGCGGCCGACCCGCACCTTCGAAAGGACCTTTCCGGACCGTGCCTTGCGGACAAGGTATTTGCTGCCGCCGATGCACTGCTCGACCGTCACGATCCGCTTGTAGGAATTCGGGTGAGCTGAGGCGGTGGTCGCCGTTCCGACAGTGACAGCGGTGAGGAGGGCTGCTGCAATCAGGGTCTTGCTGAACATGTCTTTGTCCTTCCCGTTTGAACTGTTGGTCATTGTGCAATCGCTTGCATGACTGTTGTTTCGCACGCGGCACCTGAACCAATCCGGAAGGACACATTCATTGCCGGTTCATGACGTTGGGGGAGAAGACGCGGCCCGAATCCAGGCGCTTGAGGGCCCATGTCAGCCGTCAGACTGATCGTCCCCGCACATTGCCCCGGGCCAGGCAGGCAGAACCGGATCTTCAACAGCTAGGCCTTGGTCCAAACCGCGAGTTCATAGCCATCGGGATCGGTAAAATGGAACGCTGCCCGCTGCAGGAAATGAAGCTTACGCCACCATTGCGCCCACCCGTTTGATCGTCTCGAACATCAGCTCCAGATCCTGCGGGCGCGACATGCGGTGCTCGCCGTCCGCGACCTCGATCAGCTCCGCCCAGCCGCCTTCGATGAAGTTTGCAAGTCGGCGTGCGTGGCTTGGCGGCACCGCCGTATCCAGCTGACCCTGCAGGATGACGACCGGCCGCCCGGGATCGAAAGGCTCCCCCTTGAACAGATGGTTGCGCCCTTCCTCGATGAACTTCCGCGTAATCGGATAGGGATCGTCATATTCGGATGGGCGGTACGTCACGCCCTGTTCCATGATCTCGCGCTGGGCTTCCGGCGGCATCTCCTTCCACATCAGCTCTTCCGTCAGATCCCAGGCAGGCGCGATGAGCACCAGCGCTGCGATGCGGTCAGCCGCTTCGGGGTCGCGGGCCATGAGATCGCGCAGCAGCAGCAACGCCAGATGGCCGCCTGTGGATGAGCCTATGACGATCTGGCGACCCTTGGTGACCTTGCAGAAGACCTCGCGCGTCTCCTCCAGCCAGTCGCCAATTGTGGCTTCCTCAAAGTCGCCGGACGATGAGCCATGGCCAGAGTACTCGAAGCGCGTGAGGCCGAAGCCGTTAGCCGGCGCCCACTTGGCAAGTGCAGTCGCCTTGGTGCTGACCATGTCCGATTTGAGCCCGATCAGCCAGACAAGTCCAAGACCCTCGGGATCGGGCCCTGGGTTCGTCAGATAAGCGATCCTTCGCTGCTTCTCTGCACAACCGACTTCCAGGAATTGCGGTTCGCCAATGCTCATTCTATTGAAGGTCCTTCCGTGAAACTCCCGCCGCAGCATAAAGGCGCTCCTTTGGCCGCAACACGCCCGACCATACTTCAGATCATTCCCGAACTCGACACCGGCGGCGCTGAGCTATCGGCGATCGAGATTGCCCAGGCGATCGTTGCAACCGGAGGACGCGCCCTCGTTCTCTCCGAAGGCGGACGGCTGGCCGATGATCTCGCCGCCGCCGGTGGCGAACTGATGCCCTTTCCGGCGGCGACCAAGAACCCGGTGCGGATTGTCCGCAATGGCTATGAGATCGCACGGCTGATCCGGCGCGAAAAAGTTGACCTTATCCATGCCCGGTCGCGTGCGCCCGCATGGAGCGCCCTCATTGCCGCGCGCCGCACCGGCATTCCCTTTGTCACAACCTACCACGGTGCCTACAGTGAAACGAACGCGCTGAAGAAGCTCTACAACTCGGTGATGGCGCGGGCCGACCTCATCATTGCCAATTCCCGCTACACGGCTGGACTGGTCGCCTCGCGCTATAAAACGCCTGCTGACAAGCTGCGCGTCGTTCATCGCGGCGTTGAGCCATCGCGATTTGATCCAGCCTCCATTGCGCCTCATCGGATCGAAGCCTTGCGAGCATCCTGGGGCATTGGTCCAGACGTTCCCGTCATCCTCCATGCGGCGAGGCTCACGAGTTGGAAGGGGCAGGAAGTTGTCATCGAGGCTACGCGATTGCTGGCTGAGGACGGTAAGCTTGGTTCCGCCGTCGTCATCATGGCCGGCGATGCCCAGGGGCGCGATGTTTATCGCGATGCCCTCCTCGAACAGATCGCTGAGGCGGGTCTTGATGGGCGCGTTCGTCTCGTCGGGCATGTCACGGATATGCCGGCAGCATTGGCGGCATCGCATCTGGCACTCGTCGCATCGACGGAGCCGGAAGCCTTCGGCCGAACGGCAACCGAAGCCCAGGTGATGGGCTGCCCTGTCATCGCCACTGCCATCGGGGCGCCGCCCGAGACGGTCCTCAGTTGTCCGCACGTGTCACGAGATGCCGCCACCGGTTGGCTGGTTCCTCCGGATGATCCTCGCGCACTCGCCAGAGCTATGGCTGAGGCGCTGGCGCTCAGCTCGGGTGAGAGACGCGCCATGGGCATCCGGGCACGCGCGCACGTCGTTTCAGCATTCTCTCTCGATGCCATGAAGCAGCAGACGCTTGCGGTGTACGATGAGCTCTTGAATACGCATCTTGTCGAAGTATTTACGACAACGAGTCGTTCATGAAGTCATCGCGGATATCATCCCCCTTGACTTGACAACGGTAGTTATCGAATCTTCACCGGCTTGCATTGGAACCTGCTGACCGCCGCGACCATAAGGTTCGTGGCTATCGTCGCCGGCAGAACGTCAGTGCAGGTGTCAATTGAGGCATTCAAAGGAGACAAGCCATCCGCCGTCCACACCGTGCATCGCCACAGCGCGAAGATACCGGCCCGAGAATCAACGACGCCATCAGGGCCAGAGAAGTCCGCTTGATCGACGAAAGCGGAGAAAATGTCGGAGTGGTCAGCCGCCTCGACGCCCAGGAACGCGCTAACGCGGTCGGCCTCGACCTGGTTGAGATCTCTCCTGACGCTGACCCGCCTGTCTGCAAGATCATGGACTATGGCAAGTTCAAGTTCGAGCAGCAGAAGAAGGCTGCCGAGGCGCGCAAGAAGCAGAAGACCGTCGAGATCAAAGAGATCAAGATGCGGCCTGCGATTGACGATCACGATTACGAAGTCAAGATGCGCGCCATCAAACGGTTCTTCGAGGATGGCGACAAGGTGAAGGTGACGTTGCGCTTTCGTGGCCGTGAAATGGCTCACCAGCAACTTGGCATGGCTGTAATGCAGCGGGTTAAGGGTGAGCTTGACGAGATCGCCAAGGTTGAAAGCGAGCCGCGTCTCGAAGGCCGCCAGATGGTTATGGTTCTGGCCCCTCGTTGAGCCGTTTCGGCGATGACGCCTTTCTCTGGCGATTGAGTGCGCGACGATCAGGTCGCGAGATCAATCAAACAATATCCGGCCGGCCTCACAGGGCCGGCCTCACTTGTTTCGGGGTTCGGAACGTCAGCATGGGCCGGCTGCCTGCCGCGCTCGACAGCTCAATTCAGCGCAAGGCGATGGTATAATCGCGCAGGACGTTTGCCTGCAGTTCCAGTTCATCGAGGCGGCTTTTCAGAACGTCACCGATACTGACAACGCCGATCAGTTTTCCGTCGTGCAGAACCGGTATGTGGCGGATACGCCGCCTCGTCATTGTCGTTGCGACACTCGAAACGTCATCATTCGGCGAGCAGGTGATGACATCCTTCGTCATGAGATCTACAACCGTCAGCCTGTCGATCCTGCCAGCATGGTTCGCAAGCCCGCGAACGATATCACGCTCGGTAACTATGCCGTCCAGGGAGGTGCCATCCCGGCTCACGATCATGCAGCCGACCCGCGCATCGAAGAGCCGGGTAGCCAGTGCCGTGACTGGCTCGGTAGGGGCGATCGTTAAAGTTCTGTACTTCTTGCCGTGCAGAAGGTCGGAGACAAACATGGCGTTGGCCTTTCCTGGTGGAGCGTCCCCCCTCGGTCCAGCAAACTCTGCCCCGTCTCGATCACTCGACGTTGCTCAAGGCACATCGGTAAACAACATTATGATGGCTGGGCGGCAGCCCGTCCAGACGGTTCTCAGTTCTCATCGGAACACCTTGTTGCGAGCCGGGCCGATAGCTAGATTTATCACTTGAGGCGGCGGAACCCGACAGAGTCAGTGGCCGGTAGCCTTCCATGACAGCCCTCCGCCAGCCTCTGCCCGGTTGCTGGCCTGCGATGTGCGATTTCCGATCCAGACAGGAGGAAATGTCATGGCCATAGCTCTCACGCTGCAACAGTATCTCGACGATCAGGGCATCGACTACGATATCCTGACCCACCGCCGCACAGCGACTTCATCAGAGGGGGCCCAGGCCAGTCACGTGCCGGGCGACAAGGTGGCGAAGGCCGTTGTGCTGAGCCGCGAAGGCGGCTTCGTGGTTGCCGTCATTCCGGCATCCTGTCAGGTGCGCCTGGATGAGGTCGGTAAACTCGTCGAGGGTTACGTTTCATTGTCTTCGGAAGATGAAATTGTTTCGTTGTTCCCCGATTGTGATCCGGGCGCCATTCCGCCGCTGGCTGAAGCCTATGGGCTTCCAACGATAGTCGATGAACGGCTGGATCAGATCGACGAAGTCTATCTGGAGGGCGGAGATCATTGCAGCCTGATACATCTCTCCGGAGCACAGTTCCGCGAGCTTCAGGCGACGGCGAAGCGCGCGCGTATTGCCGAGCACATGTGACTCGCCATCTTGATCGAGGCGTAACATCCGGTGCATCCGGCGTTGGCGTTATGATCGGAGAAACGGCTGCAGCTGCGCTCCGTCGTTTGAATGAGATCCGAAGTTCGTGGACGGCGGAGCGGATCTGACCCCATTGCGTTTGCCAGCCAGCGCCTGTATAAAGCGCGCTCCGAGCCGCCCGGCGGGGCATGCCGTGGCGGCTGAAAATGCTTTGCACAAACAACTCACGTGTTCGTCGTTCAGGCAAAGCGCCCCTCCCGGGACATCTCACCCACACGGGGTCGAGATCATGGTGTGCGCCTCGATGCGTGTACCGCCATCAGGATGGGCCGGCGGCTGTCCGGCCGTTGGGACAACATGTGAGCGATCAAGGAGAAGCAAAATGCCCAAGTTGAAGACCAAGTCTGGCGCCAAGAAGCGATTCAAGGTTACGGGTACCGGTAAGGTCATGGTTGCAGCCGCTGGCAAGCGTCACGGCATGATCAAGCGCACCGCCAAGTTCATCCGCAATGCCCGCGGAACCATGGTGCTGTCCGACTCTGACGTGAAACTCGTCAAGAAGTACATGCCCTACGATCGTTGAGCTCCCTGATCTCTACGACCTGAACCCGAAAATCTTGAAACTCTTCAGCGGAGCAGCATCATGGCACGCGTAAAGCGCGGCGTTACCGCCCACGCCAAGCACAAGAAAGTCCTTAACGCGGCGAAAGGCTATCGTGGCCGTCGCAAGAACACCATCCGCATAGCGAAGCAGGCCGTCGAAAGGGCGCTGCAGTATCAATACCGCGACCGCAAGAGAAAGAAGCGTACATTCCGCGCTCTCTGGATCCAGCGCATCAACGCTGCGGTTCGTGATGTGAGCGGCAACGAGCTGACCTATGGCCGCTTCATCGATGGTTTGAACAAGGCTGGCATCGAGATCGACCGCAAGGTTCTTGCTGACCTTGCCGTCAAGGATGCCGCTGCGTTCAAGGCATTGGTCGATCAGGCATCCGCTGCAGTTGCCAAGACGCAGGCCGCCTGAGGCAAGCGACCGACAGCCCGCGCAGCCCGGCCGCCCCGGCTTCCTGTTCGAGCGGGCGCAGGGTCCATGCGCAACATGCTGAGAGCGAGGGGGCGCGCCGTATTTTACGGCCGCACCCTGCGCCATTTGCAGTGGGCGACTGCCTTTGACCTAGGGGACATGAGTCATGGCCGAAACCATTGACCTCGAAGCGCTTGAGGCCGAGCTGCACAGCGAAATTGCCGCTGCTGCCGATCAGAGCAGCCTCGAACAGGTACGGGTTTCCGCACTCGGCAAGAACGGTCGCGTTTCCGCAGTCATGAAGCGACTGGCACAATTGCCGCCCGAGGAGCGCAAGACCTTTGGCGCCGCCGTGAACGCCGTCAAAGCCCGGGTCAGCGAGGCACTGGAAAGCCGCAAGGAGATATTGGAACGCGCCGCCCTCGACGCGCGTCTCGCCGCCGAACGCGCCGATGTCACGCTCCCCGTCCGTCCCGGGCCGCTGGCCGAGGGGCGCATTCATCCGGTCAGCCACGTCATGGATGAACTGGCCGAGATCTTTGCGGACATGGGCTTTGTCGTCGCCGAAGGCCCCGATATCGAGACCGACGACTACAATTTTACCAAGCTGAATATTCCGCGCGAGCATCCTGCCCGCCAGGAACACGATACGTTTTATTTCACTCCCGGCGAGAGCGGCGAACGCCTCGTTCTGCGTACCCACACGAGCCCGGTCCAGATCCGCACGATGCTGGCGCAGAAACCGCCGATCCGCATTATTGCGCCGGGCCGCGTCTACCGCTGCGACAGCGATCAGACGCACACGCCGATGTTCCACCAGATCGAGGCCCTCGTGATCGACGAGGGAACTCACATGGGCCACCTCAAATGGGTCCTCGAAGAGATGTGCAAGGCCTTCTTCGAGGTAGACGAGGTGAAGATGCGCCTGCGTGCCTCGCACTTCCCCTTCACGGAGCCCTCGGCTGAGATCGACATCGGTGCGGAAGCCATTGGCAAGCCCGGCCAGTGGCTGGAAATCGGGGGTTGCGGCATGGTGCACCCCAATGTCCTGACAAACTGCGGTCTCGATCCCGAGCGCTATCAGGGCTTCGCCTTCGGCATGGGAATCGATCGCATGGCGATGCTGAAATACGGCATCCCCGATCTGCGTGCATTCTTCTCGGCCGACCTGCGCTGGTTGCGCCACTATGGGTTCTCGATGCTCGATGTGCCAACGCTTGCGGGTGGTCTGTCGTCGTGATCGCGAGGCCGGACAGCGAACTTGCAGCCCAGACGATGCAATGTCGTTAGGTCCCGATGATGCTGGCGCTGATCAATATGTCCGCGTCCGTCCTGATGGCGCTCTGCTTGTCCGTCGCCATGATCGTCATGGCTGTGCTGACATGGTTCTATCACGACACCAAGCATCGCGATCTGGATGAGTGGATCCAGTACGGCTTCAGCGGCGACACCCTGCGCCACGTGCTCATCTACTACCGGTCGATGGGCATTTCGATGCTCGTGTTCTACGTGCTGTTCGTGGTCAGCTGTCTGTTCCTGCAGTCCGATGGAACAGGGCTTTTTGTCGATCGCGACAACAACCCGATTGCGGCGGGCCCCATCGGCGCTGCCCTGTTCGGCCTGGACCTCGTGCTTCGTGGTGGTTTCTTCGACATCATGGAGCATTTCGAGCTGTCGGTTACGCCGGTTCTTATGGACCGGTCCAACAGATGGTTCGTAATCTATTGCTTCGTATTCCGGATCTACTATGGCTTGACGCTTATCCGCATTGCCCTGTCGTTCGTCTGGATCTGGGCGCGGATCAAGCGGGCGCGACGGGCGTATAGCAGCGAAGGGCTGCGCCAGCCGGGAGGCTTGAAGCGACGGGGGCTTCGTCTCAGGCTCCGCCCCGGTGTCCGTGGGCAGCGCCAGGAAACGCTGAAGTGAGAAACGTTATGACGCCAAGAGGCGATTGGGAAAGGCAGCCGGCATGAAGTTTACGCTCTCCTGGCTCAAGGATCATCTCGAAACCGAAGCAACGCTGGAAGAGATTTCCACGACGCTGTCGTCAATCGGCCTGGAGGTCGAAGGCATCGACGATCCTGCCGAGCGGCTTGGTGCCTTCCGCATCGCCCGGGTTCTTGAAGCCAGGCCTCACCCGAACGCGGACCGGCTGCAGGTGCTGCAGGTTGAAACGGCCCCCGGGCAACCCGCCATGGAAGTGGTCTGCGGCGCTCCCAATGCCCGCGCCGGCATGCTGGGCGTGTTTGCGCCGCTCGGGACCTATATCCCCGGCTCGGGCATCACTTTGGAGAAGCGTCCTGTCCGTGGCGTTGTTTCAAACGGCATGATGTGTTCGGCAGCCGAGCTGCAACTGTCTGACGACAGCGAAGGCATCATTGAGGTCAGCGATGAATTTGCTGGTCAGGTCGGCGCGTCGTACATAGCTGCGCTGGGTCTCGACGACCCGGTGATCGAAGTCGGCCTGACACCTAACCGCCCCGACTGCACTGGCGTGCGCGGCATTGCCCGCGATCTTGCGGCCGCTGGCCTGGGTACGCTGAAGCCGGAGCCGGATCTCGGCCAGGTCGAAGGCAGCTTCGATTGTCCGATTGGGATCGGGCTCGAGTTCTCCGATGCTGATGCCAGCGCCTGCCCGGTGTTTGCGGGCCGCTATATCCGCGGCGTCAGCAATGGTCCCTCGCCGGCCTGGCTGCAGAACCGTTTGAAGGCTATCGGTCTGCGCCCGATCAATGCCCTGGTCGATGTCACCAACTATATTTCCTATGACCGTGGCCGCCCGCTGCACGTCTATGATGCCGACAAGCTGACCGGTGCCATCCGCGCCCGCCTCGGCAGGCAGGGCGAAAAGTTCCTCGGCCTTGATGGCAAGACCTACGCCGTCGACGAGACCATGTGCGTCATCGCCGATGACAGCGGTCCCCTGGGTCTCGGCGGCATCATGGGCGGTGAGGATACCGGCTGCACCGAAGCAACGCGCAACGTGCTGATCGAAAGCGCCTGGTTCGATCCTCTGCGGACGGCTGCCACCGGCCGTAAGGCCGGGCTCGTTACCGACGCCCGTTATCGCTTCGAGCGCGGTGTAGACCCCGCTTCCGTTCTGCCGGGCCTTGATCTCGCAACCGATATGATTCTCAAGTTGGCGGGCGGTGAACCATCGCGCGCCAGTGTGGCCGGCACACCTCCTGATCCCGATCTGACAATCGAGTTCCAGACCGCGCGGGTTGCCAAACTCACGGGCTTGCAGCTGTCCGACGAAGCCATCGTGTCCATACTTAAGGCTCTCGGCTTCTTGGTGTCTGGCGGAGCCGGACGACTTAGCGTCAAGGTTCCATCGTGGCGACCAGATATTTTCGGACCGGCCGACCTCGTCGAAGAGGTCGTGCGTATTGCCGGCATTGACAGAGTGCCCTCGACACCTCTGCCGCGCGAGGGTGTCGCCCGACCGGTCCTGACGGGCCCCCAGATCCGGATCCGCCGGGCACGGCGTACGCTGGCTGGCCGGGGCCTCGTGGAGGCGCTCACCTGGTCGTTCATTTCGCGGGAGGAAGCGGAAGCATTCGGCGGCGGGCCGAGTGAACTGACATTGGCCAACCCGATCTCGGTCGATATGTCGGTGATGCGCCCGAGCCTTCTTCCGGGTCTGCTCGCCGCGGTGCAGCGCAACCGCAACAGGGGCAACTCTGACGTTGCATTGTTCGAGTTGGGACAGGCCTATCAGGGCGTAAAGCCGGAAGACCAGTTGATGATCGCTGCCGGAGTACGCTCCGGCACGGCGCGGCTCACCGGTGGCGGACGCCATTGGGACGGAGCCGCCAAGCCAGTCAGTGTGTTCGACGCCAAGGAGGATGTTGCGGCCGTTCTCGCAAGCCTCGGTCTGGACGCTTCCAAGGTTCAGATCACGCCCGACGCACCGGAATGGTATCATCCGGGTCGCTCGGGCACCTTGCGGCTTGGACCCAAGGTGGTGCTTGCGCATTTTGGCGAGTTTCACCCCGGCCTGCTGAAGAGCCTCGATGTAGACGGTCCGCTGGTCGGCTTTGAACTGTTCCTCGACAGGCTGCCGCCCGAGAAGAAGCGCTCGAGCCAAAGGCCGCCACTGGCCGTCACCGATCTGATGCCTGTCCGCCGTGATCTTGCATTCGTGCTCGATGCCAGCGTTGCCGCGGGCGACGTCGTGCGCGCCGCCCTGGGCGCCGACAAGAAGCTCATCAGCGGTGTCAACGTCTTCGACGTTTTCGAAGGCGGGAATCTTGCGGCAGAAGGCAAAAAGTCGCTCGCGATTGAGGTGACGCTGCAGCCAGTTAATGCAACTCTTACCGATAAGGAGATAGAAGCTGTCACTGAAAAGGTGATCGCTGCCGTAGGCAAGGCCACAGGTGGCGAGATCCGCGGTTAGCTCAGGGATTTGCGATCGATGAACATCACCTCGACGGGGACTGCAGAAAAAGCGGTAGAACCGATGATTGTGCCTGGTCCTACCGACCGGCACCGCATCGTCATTGTCGGCGGTGGCGCTGGCGGTCTCGAACTGGCAACGGGCCTCGGCCGCAAGCTTGGCAAGCGCGGTCGCGCTGACATCACGCTCCTCGATCGCTCGCGGACCCACGTCTGGAAGCCCCTGCTGCATGAGATTGCGGCCGGCAGCATGGATATTTCGCGCCATGAGCTGGATTACCTTGCACACGCTCACTGGCACGGCTTCCGCTACCGCTTTGGCGAGCTGACCGGTATTGACCGCGAAAAGAAGGTCGTATTCTGCAGTGCCACGTACGATGAAGAAGGCCGCCAGATCACGCCGGCCCGCGGCTTCGGCTACGACACGCTGGTGATCGCTATCGGCTCGGTGTCGAACGACTTCGGCACCGAAGGGGTTGCCGAGCACGCCATCATGCTGGACACCAAGGAGCAGGCGGTCCGCTTCAACCGGCGCCTGGTTAATGCGTGTTTCCGTGCCAACGCCCAGCCGGGCCCGGTGGAGCCCGGCCAGCTGCATGTCGTCATCATTGGGGCCGGCGCCACCGGCACGGAGCTTGCTGCCGAACTGCACCACACGGCCCGCGGCGTTGTCGCTTACGGCATGGATCGCATCGAGCCGGAAAAAGACATCAAGATCACGCTGATCGAGGCCGCGCCGCGCATCCTGCCGGCACTGCCCGAACGCTTGTCAGCGGCAACGACAAAGATCCTCACCGACCTTGGCGTTGAAGTTCGTGCCGGTGCCCGCGTGACCTCCGTTAGTGACAAGGGCGTTACGCTGGAATCGGGCGAATTCATTCCGTCCGCTCTGGTTGTCTGGGCAGCGGGCGTCAAGGGCCCTGGCGTCCTCGCCAATCTCGATGGTCTTGAAGTCAGCCGTTCCAACCAGCTTGTTGTCAGACCCACACTGCAGACGACGCTCGATGACAACATCTTTGTCATAGGCGATGCCGCTTATCTTGTGCCGGAAGGTGAGACGGTGCCAATACCGCCGCGCGCCCAGGCAGCTCACCAGCAAGCTTCGCACCTGTTGCGCGAGATTCCCCGTCGCATGCGCGGTGAGCCCTTGCGCCCCTTCAAGTATCAGGATTTTGGTTCGCTGGTATCCCTCGGCCACTACACGACCGTTGGCAGTCTGATGGGGTTTGTTTCCGGGCGCAGCATGTGGATCGAAGGCTTCTTTGCGAAGCTGATGTACCGCTCGCTGTACAAGATGCACCAGTGGGCGCTACACGGCTTCTGGAAGGTCCTGCTCGATACGCTCTCGCGCACCATTACGCGCCGCACCGAGCCTGAGGTGAAGCTGCACTGATCGCAGCTTGTCCGAGTTAACGAACATTTTGGCGGCGGTCACGATCGAGTGGCTGCCGCTTTTTTGTTACGGCACCAGCGGGGCTTCATCCAGCAACGGAAAAAGGGCAGCGCCCGTCGGCGCTACCCGTGATTGCAAGTCGTCGAGTCGCAATTACGCAGCAAAAGCCAGCTGCGCTTTCTCAACGGCAACTCTCGGCCGGTCCGTGATGTAGAAGTCGCCAAGAACGAGAACGTCCATTTCCGTCCGCAGGAAGCAGGAGATCGCTTCCCTGGGAGAGTTCACGATTGGCTCCTGCCGATTGAAGCTCGTATTCAGGACCACGGGAATGCCGGTCAGCCGGGCATACTGCTCGATCACCCCGTAATAGCGGGGGTTGGTACTCCTCTCCACCGTCTGTATGCGGCCGGTCCCATCGACATGGGCCGCGGCAGGAATGAGATGAACCTTGTCGGGGCGCAGCCGTGGCGCCATCGTCATGAACGGGTCGGGATGGTCGAACTCGAAGAACTCGCTGGCCCGCTCGATGAGTACCGCAGGGGCAAACGGACGGAACGGCTCGCGGTGCTTGATCCGTGCGTTGATCAGGTCCTTGATCTTGAGGCTACGTGCGTCCGACAGGATCGAACGGTTGCCGAGCGCTCGCGGGCCGATCTCGGCGCGGCCCTGGAACCAGCCGACGATCCGGCTGTCGGCAAGGTCCCGGGCAACCTGGCTGAGCAGGTCGGCCTCGGACAGTCTCCTGTAGGGCAAGCCCGCTTCCTCCAGGGCGTTGACGATCTCATCGTCCGTGAACTGCGCCCCGAGGAAGGGATGGTGCATGGTGTATTCGCGCCGGTGGCCGAGCGTCTGGTGATGATAGTGGAGCGTCGCACCGAGACAGGCGCCCGAGTCCGAGGCGATTGGTGGCACCCAGACCTTTTCATAATCGGTGTCGCGCAGGATGCGGGCATTGGCGACACAGTTCAGCGCAACACCGCCCGACAGCACGAGGTTGCGGGACGGCTGCTGCCGGAACAGCTCGCGTGCCATATGGATGATGGCCTCTTCCACCGTAGTCTGGAGGGCGAAGGCGAGATCGCGCTGACGGTCGGTCAGTGGCTCATGACGCTGCCTGGCCGGACCGAAGGCCTCGATGAATTTCGCAGTAAAAGGCCGCACGAAGCCATGGGTGTCGTAGCTGATGTAATCCCGGTTGATTGCGATGCGGCCTCTGTCAAGCAGCCGGACGACGTCGCGGAAGCGATCAAGATACGTTGGCCCGCCGCAGGCCGCCAGAGCCATCACCGTCCCTTCTTCGAAGACCTTGAAGCCGAGATGCTCGGTGACGCATGAGTAAAGCATGCCAAGGGAATCGAAGAAGTCGTCCTGCCACAGTCGCTTGAGACGATTGCCGGCGCCGGTGTAGGCGCTGGTGGCCGAATCATCCCCGAAGCCATCCATGATGAGGATGCTGGCTTCCTCAAACGGCGAGACAAAGAACACCGCGGCGTGGGCGTTGTGATGGCCGACCTGCACCAGGCGCGGCAGGTTCTGGAAACCGTAACGCCGGCCCAGAGCCGTCTTCAGGCGCAGAGGCATGTTGACCGCGCCAAGCGCCATCGTCTTGCGCGCACTGGGTCTCAGCAGATTGAGGCTGTGCGGTAACCGGCGCGTCAGGATGCGGGCGACCGTACGCCGGTACGAATTCATGTTCCAGGGGATTGTGATCGCGTCGATATCGGAGAGCTTGAGGCGATTGCACTCAAACGCTGCGGCCAGCGCATGCTGCGGAAAGCGCATTGTGTGCTTTTCCCGATTGAAGCGCTCTTCCTCGTATACGCCTAGGGGAATCCCGTCCCGCAAAATGGCAACGCCCGTATCATGCGTCTCAGTCGTGATTCCAAGTAAATGCACGCGTTACCTTCCAAACAATTACGTCCGTTGCGTCGAAACGGCAGCTCGCGAGCCCCCGATAAGGCACCAGACCCCTGCATATTCCGCACCTGTTGTCCCGGAGAATGCCAGCTCAGGTCCCAAGGCTGGCAGGAACGGTAGACAGGCCAGGCGATCTGCGACAAGGCGGAGTTTCATTGCCTAAATGAAAGCAGATTTCAACCATTAGAATATGGTTAACGATTTGGTGTGTCTTTGGGAAAGCTCTCCGAAAATCTTCGCCAAGGGGGCAGAGAAATCCTGCAATAACCCTGCCCCGCACATACTTTTTTCGAAAAATTCGAGAAAATTGACAATTTGATTGGCGAATTGATTAATTTCGCCCGCTGGCCTCCCTGGGGGACAGGCGCCGTAGGAGCTCGGCTGTTGGATAGCTGTCGGCTGGCAGATTGAGCTCCAGCTGCATGGCTTTCACAGCAGCACGGGTTTTCGCCCCGAGAATGCCGTCGATCTTGCCGATGTCGAAGCCGCGGTTTGCGAGTCGCCTCTGCAACTCTTTCGTCTGCTCCCCTGAAAGCCCAGGAATATCGCGATCCTGTCCCTGCATGGGAGCCGCGCCGCCGATCCTCGTGGCCAGATAGGCCGCCGTCGTCGCGTAATTAAGCGACTGGTTCCATTCGAGGTAAATGTCGAAATTGTCATAGGCGAGGAATGCTGGGCCGTGCCGCCCCATTGGCAGCAACAGCGAGGCGCCCAGCCCGTCATTCGGCAGAGGCTTGCCGCTCGCGAGCCTGATACCCCAGCCAGCCCACTTCGAGCGCGGGTGCTTGATGGCAAGATCTGCCTCCTGCCACGGCAGGTCGCGGGTAACGACAACCTCCTGCAACCATGGTTCGCCGGCACGCCAGCCCAGATGCTTCAGGTAGGCCGCGGTCGATCCAATGATATCGGCATCGCTCTTGAACAGGTTGGCATGGCCGTCGCCGTCGAAATCGACAGCGTGATTGAGGTAGTGTGTCGGCAGAAACTGGGTTTGCCCAAGCTCACCCGCCCACGATCCGACCATTTCGCTGGCGCGCAGATCGCCTCGCTCGATGATCTTCAACGCCGAGAGCAGCTCGGCACGGAAAAGTTCGTGACGCCGGCAGTCGTATGCCAGTGTCGCGAGGGCCTGCAGAACCGGATAGTCGCCCATTCCGGCGCCGAAATCACTTTCAAGGGCCCAGAAGGCGGTGATGACTTCAGCCGGAACGCCGTACTTCTGCTCGGCCCGGTCGAACGTTCTGCGGTGCGCCGCAATTTTCTTGCGGCCTGCCTGGACGCGATGGTTGGTCGCCAGCTTCTTCGAGAAATCATTGAAGGATTGGGCGAAGAAACCCTGGCGCCGGTCCCGTCGAATGATCCGCTGGTCCAGCGTAATGCCGTCCAGCGCGCTTGCGAGGGTACGCTCCGAGATGCCGTTCTGCAGCGCCTCGCGGCGGAAATCGGCCATCCATGCCGGGAAGCTCCCCCTGTTGGTGCAGCTGGTTTCCTGCGCCCCGGCCGGCATTGCCGCAGTCAATCCAAGGCCAAGCAATAGCCCGGCACACAAGCGCTGTAGTCGCATAGGGATCCCCCGGTAAATCTGAAGATTGGCACCTGCCTTAACAGGTCTTATCGGTCAAGACCGCCAAGCGCCTCATTTGAGACAGATGAGCCGCCATCAGTCCCGGAATGAAGCGTCCCCGGACGCTTCCTGAGAGAACTTCAGGTTTGGAGACTGGCCTGCGCCGTTTGACGGCATGCAGACATGGCAAGAAAAGGGCGCCCCGTCTGACACCCTTGTGAGAGGCTTCAGGTTCCTCAAACGGACCGGTTTATCTCTCGCGCCGGGACCCGTCGGATTGGTCACCGGTCCACATCGACATGGCGGATGCCATATTGCGCTGCCACATCTCAGCGGCCTGCATCCACATCTGGAATGGCGCCATGGTCATGCCGCTTAGCCCGTCGAAGCCGGGCATTCCGGAAAAGGCGGATGCACTGGACTTCATCATGCTTGCCTGCATTTTCTGCAGTTGTTCCATGAAATCGCTCGGAGTTGGCATTGCAGCAGTCGGAGACTCGATCTGCTCGGACCATGCCTCCATCAGCTTATCCATCAACTGCAGCTGCATCTGCGAGGCGTTCTCGATCTGCTCACGCGTTGCTTCTATCACATTGGACGGCCATCCCATTGCCCGCCCGGCTTCAGCCATTTGGTCCAGGACCTTTTCAGAGTAACGCTCGTTGGCGCTCGCCATATCCTCACGCCATTGGGAAAGGGCCTTGAACGCAGCTTTGGCTGCCTTGCGGGCTTCGTCAGGCATGGCTTGGTTTCGGGACTTGGAAGAACTTGCCATGTATCCGGCTCCTTGGAGGTCGACGCTGATCCTTCGGTTCGGCGCGAAGAAAGGAGACTTGATAGTATGTGCGATGCACGCCGAACGCCCATTTAGGACAGCAGGCTATCGAAAAAGGCAGTATAACCGTAACCCGCCAGCGACTGAAACGCGAGCACCAACTTGTACTTGGCTGCCGGGGTATGAGCCGCCGATTTAACCTTGCAGGCCTGGCGAATTTGCCGAACAACGGCGAAAGACCTGTAGAAATTCCTGTTCCCGTTCGAATGCGGCTTCCAATCAGCTTGGCACCGCTACGAAGCGGGTGCTAATGAGCCGCCATGACAGACACATCGCTGATCCGAAATTTTTCCATCATCGCTCATATTGACCACGGCAAGTCCACGCTGTCGGATCGTCTGATCCAGCTTTGCGGCGGCCTGACCTCGCGCGAAATGAAGGAGCAGATCCTCGACTCGATGGACATCGAGCGTGAGCGCGGCATTACCATCAAGGCCCAGACCGTGCGTCTTGATTACACGCACACCGACGGCAAGACCTACCAGTTGAACCTCATGGACACTCCGGGCCACGTCGACTTTGCCTATGAGGTCTCGCGCTCCCTTGCGGCATGTGAAGGCGCAATTCTGGTCGTTGATGCATCCCAGGGCGTCGAGGCGCAGACACTCGCCAACGTCTACACGGCGCTGGACAATGACCTCGAGATCCTGCCGGTTCTGAACAAGGTCGACTTGCCGGCCGCTGATGTCGATCGGGTCAAGCAGCAGATCGAGGACGTTATCGGGCTCGATGCTTCCGATGCTGTCCCCATCTCTGCCAAGACCGGGGTCAACGTGGAGGCAGTGCTCGCGGCGATCGTTGACCGTTTGCCGCCGCCGGAGGGTGATGCAACCAAGCCGCTCAAGGCCATGCTCGTAGACAGCTGGTATGATGCCTATCTCGGCGTCATCGTGCTGGTCCGCGTCATGGACGGCACCCTGAAGAAGGGACAGAAGATCCGCCTCATGTCGACCGGCGCCGTACACCCCGTGGAGCGGGTTGGTGTCTTCCGTCCCAAGCAGGAGATGCTGGAACAGCTGGGCCCGGGTGAGATCGGCTTTTTCACGGCGGCAATCAAGGAAGTAGCCGATACGAGAGTTGGTGACACCATCACCGACGACAGACGCCCGTGTGATGCAGCGCTGCCCGGCTTCAAACCGGCCCAGCCTGTGGTGTTCTGCGGCCTGTTCCCTGTTGATGCTGCGGATTTCGAGGATCTGCGCGATGCAATGGGCCGCTTGCGGCTCAACGATGCAAGTTTCTCGTTCGAGGCGGAAAGTTCCGCCGCCCTCGGGTTCGGCTTCCGCTGCGGCTTCCTTGGGCTGCTGCATCTGGAGATCATAACCGAACGCTTGGAACGCGAGTTCAATCTCGACCTGATCACGACGGCGCCTTCTGTGGTCTATCAGGTGCACCTGACGGACGGGTCCGTGATCGACATGCACAATCCGGCCGACATGCCGGACCCAGTGCGCATCGATCGGATCGAAGAGCCCTGGATCAGTGCAACGATCATGGTTCCTGACGAGTACCTGGGGGCGGTTCTGAAGTTGTGCCAGGATCGTCGCGGCCGTCAGGTAAACCTGACCTATGCCGGCTCGCGCGCCATGCTGGTCTATGAGTTGCCTCTGAACGAGGTTGTGTTTGACTTCTATGACCGCCTGAAATCCGTCAGCAAGGGCTATGCGTCGTTCGATTACCAGATCATCGGCTACGAGGAGGGTGACCTCGTAAAGATGTCGATCCTGGTAAACGGCGAGCCGGTGGACGCTCTCTCGGTCATCGTCCATCGTTCCCGTGCCGAAAGCCGCGGCAGGGTAATGTGCGAAAAGCTGAAGGAACTCATCCCGCCCCACATGTTCCAGGTCCCCATCCAGGCGGCTATTGGAGGAAGGATCATCGCGCGTGAAACGATCCGCGCCTTGCGCAAGGACGTTACGGCGAAATGCTACGGCGGCGATATCACCCGCAAACGCAAGCTGCTGGAGAAACAGAAGGCTGGCAAGAAGAGGATGCGTCAGTTCGGCAAGGTCGAAATTCCTCAGGAGGCCTTCATTGCCGCGCTCAAGATGGATGATGACTGATCGCCAGCCATCGCACTTTCTTTCACGGAACGGAAAAAGGGGCGACCTGACAGGATCCTGGGCAGATCAGTGGTGGGTCAGCGTTGCCGCATCGAGACCGATCAATGCGGCGCGCAGGTCGAACTCGATCAGCTTTGCCTGCCTGATGGATCTGGCGAGGATATGAACATGAACCTCGGTTGCCCCGAGCCGGGCACCCCGATGCCGGATCTCGGCCAGATTGAGCGAAGGCACATCGTGGAGCGCCAGGCCGACGTCCAGAACGGTTCGATGTCCATTGTCGTCACGCTTGACGAGCAGGTAATTGGCGTTGGGAATTTCGGGGCACTCGAGCAGGGAATAGATCGTGTGAACGTAGCGCGTGGTTGAAGCCCCTCGCCAGAAGAAGAAGTTTTCACAATTGACGACGGCCTGGCCACGGGCCTTGGCCACACGCGGCCGAAGCCTCTGCCGCTTTGCGCGGACCGCTGCCAGTTCTATGATGCGCGCACTCATACTACATCCTCGGACCACGCGACTAGTTTAACCAAGGTAAAGCAACAATAACCATTTCAGGTTTACTGCTTTCGTGATTTTGGCTCAGGATCGATATTTTCAACAATCAGTGAACATACCGTTATCTGCCGGCCATGAGGAACTCACCTTCCGGTGAATTTTTCCTGCGAATTAATCTCCCAAACAGCTTTTTTCCGTTTGACAAACCATCAGCAAGATCACCTGTTCCGAATTCGAAACAGAAAAACCCCGTGGCAGGTTCCACGAGGCAGAAAAATTGCAGTGCGTTTGATTAGGCAGGATGCTTAATCGCAACGCGAGAAGCCGCAGCGCTGACATTCCCAGCACGCTTCACGACGAATGTATCGCGCCGATCCGCAGCGGGGACACTGATTTGGAGCGCGCCACTGGTGTAGTTCCTGCCCGGAAAAGGCCTCAACGCCCTCAGCCGGAACGGAGGTTGTCGCATCTGCTGCGTATCCGGTTCCGCCAGTTCCGGTTTCGACCACGGTCGCAAGGGAGGCTCGTTCAGCGTTTTGATCGTCCGGCAGAAAGCCGGTGCGATGCATGTGCGCCTCGATGATCTCACCGATTGCCGCCAACAGGCTCGGGACATACCGTCCGTCAATCCAGCGTCCTCCCTGCGGATCGAAGATCGCCATCAGTTCCTCGGCCACGAACGTCACGTCTCCGCCCCTGCGGAATACGGCGCTGATCATGCGGGTCAGCGCCAGCGTCCAGGCATAATGCTCCAGGTTCTTGGTATTGATGAAAATCTCGAACGGCCGCCTGCGTCCGTCGCGCACGATATCGTTGATCGTCACGTACAATGCGTGGTCGCTGCCCGGCCACTTGAGCTTGTACGTGTAACCCTGCAGCCAGGCGTCCCGCTCCAGCGGCCTGGCCATGTAGTGAACTTCGCCGCCTTTCGTTGTTGCCGGAGCCGGCGAGGCCGAATGTTTCCAGGCGCCAGTCTGGCTCGGGCTTTCAGTGGCCAGGATCCTGTCGGACCTGCCTTCAGGTTCAGCTTTCCCGCCCCTGCTCAAAACCGCTCCGCGCACCCCGCTGGGCCTGTAGGTCGTACAACCTTTAAGTCCAAGAGTGTAAGCAAGGGAATAGACATCCTTGAAGTCTTCGAAAGGCATGTCCGGCGGGCAATTGATGGTTTTGGAAATGGAACTGTCGATGTGTTTCTGAGCCGCGGCCTGCATACTCAGATGCGCTTGCGGGGTAAGCTGATCCGCGCGCACGAAGTAGGCTGGGAGATCTGTGTCCGGACCGAATCTCTGCCGGAACAACGCATGGGCGTAGTCCTCGATTGTCTCGACGCGTGTCCTTCCATCCGGGTCAAGGATCTTGCGCTGATAGACTAAGTCAAAGACTGGCTCTATGCCGCTCGATACGTTGCCGGCAAACAGTGAAATCGTTCCCGTGGGGGCGATGGACGTAAGGCAACCGTTTCTGAGACCATGCCTCTCTATTTTGGCTCGGATGTCGGAAGGCAGCCGCCCGATGTTGGGGCTTTTCAGCAGAGCCTGAGCGTTGAAGAGAGGAAACGGATCGCGCTCGGCGGCCAGTTCGGCGCTTGTCCCATAGGCTGCCTCCTCGATGGCTTGCAACCACGTCTCGGTTAGCTCCAGCGCTCTCGGGCTGCCATAGGTCTCGCGGCACAGGATCAGCGCGTCGGCCAGCCCGGTGACACCGAGCCCCATACGCCGCTTGGCCTTTGCTTCCTGTTCCTGGGCGGCCAGCGGATAGCGCGAGACGTCGATCAGATTGTCGAGGAAACGCACAGCAACTGCCGTACGCTCCTTCAGTCGCGCGAGGTCAAGTCTGGCGTTTTCGGTGAACGGATCGCTGATGAAACGCGTCAGATTGAGCGAGCCCAGCAGACAGGCGCCGAAGGGCGGCAGCGGCTGTTCTCCGCAGGGATTGGTAGCTCTGATGGTTTCGCAATAGGCGAGATTGTTGCGGCTGTTCACCCGATCGATGAAAATGACGCCCGGCTCCGAATTCTCGTAGGTCGCAACCATGATGCGTTGCCACAGGTCCCGGGCCCGCACCCGGCGGTAGACCTTGCCTTCGAAGGTCAGATCCCACTCCCTGTCTTCGGCGACCGCCGTCATGAACCCGTCGCTGACGAGTACCGAGAGGTTGAAGTTGGTCAAACGTCCGGCCGTCGCCTTGGCATCGATGAAATCTTCGATGTCGGGGTGATCGTCGCGAAGGGTTGCCATCATGGCGCCCCGCCGGGCACCTGCCGACATGATCGTCCGGCACATCGCGTCCCAGACTTCCATGAAGCTGACAGGGCCCGAAGCATCGGCGCCTATGCTTCTGACGAGCGCTCCTTTGGGCCTTATCGTCGAAAAGTCGATCCCGATGCCCCCGCCCATCTGCATGGTCAGTGCGCCGTCACGCACCCCGTCGAAAATTCCGGCGAGATCGTCAGGGACTGCCCCCATGACGAAACAATTGAACAGTGTCACCTCGCGCTCCGCTCCGGCTCCCGCGAGGATGCGGCCGCCCGGAAGGAAGCCGAAATCCGCGAGCGCCTCGAAGAACCGCTGTTCCCAATCCTGCTGTTGGGCTGCGCCGGTTTCAGCCGACGCTGCGGCACGGGCAACACGCCTGAAGGTGTCCGGGAGAGAGGCGTCGACAATCGTCCCGTTGGCGTCGATCAGACGATATTTGTTTTTCCAGATCTGCTCGGATATGGGCGCGAAAAATGCGGGTTGAGCCGGGCTGGGCATCGGTTCTGCTGCCTGATTGACGGAGCCTGATGGACACAGCGCACCTGCGAAAGGCCTAGGCGCTTCCCCGTAAGGTAAGGCAGTACAACACTCGCGTCAATGAATGTTCACGTTATAGTCTCATTTTGTTCCGGATATGGCCGGGTCAGGTTTCGGGATTGGCGGAGGCGTCGGGCTGGCAGCTGCTTCCGCAATCAATCGGTTTGATGCTTCCTCGATGGTGTCAACAAGGCGCTGGCGGAACTCTCGCCGAGGCAAACCTGGGGGAATGGGCGGGAGGATTTCGACAATGATCTTGCCTGGATAACGCATGAAAGAATGACGCGGCCAGTAAAGGCCCGAGTTCAGCGCCAGCGGAACGCACGGCAAGCCAAGCCCGTCGTAAAGCGCCAGCGCGCCGGGCTTATAGTCCGGTTCGGCTCCCGGGGGCCGCCGTGTGCCTTCCGGAAAGATCACGATCTCGCGCCCGGCATCTGCCCGTTCCCTGGCATCCCGGATCATGTGGCGCAGAGCCACGGGGCCGCGTTCACGCTCGATCAGAACGTGCTCGAACTTCCTCGAAAACCATCCATAGAGAGGGATCTTTCCAAGCTCCGCCTTCATGACCATGGCCGGATCGCGGAAGAGCGGAATCAAGGCAAAGGTTTCCCATGCGGACTGATGCTTGGCGCAGACGAGAACCGGTCCCTCGGGCAGGTGCTCACGCCCCCGCACCTCGATCCGGGTGCCAACGATCACTTTCATCCACCAGAGCGATGCCAAAGCATGCGTCTTCAATCCCATCATGGCCCAACGCCGCGGCCCCAGGAGGAGCGGCGAGCCAACAATGAGAAACACGGCGGTGTTCAGGTAGAAGATGCCTGTGAACAGCAACGAACGAAGCATGAGCTGCCATGATTTCTGAGTGAAGGATTAGATTTTGGCCGGGCTTTCAGGCTTGCTGTCGGCGACTGTGCTGCTGTCCCATCCGGAGAAGACGCGTGCAGCTGCCAGCCGCGCCGCCGCAGGGAACAGCTTGATGTACTCTGAAAGCAGGATGCGGGCGGTGCCCGCATGAGACCACCATCCCCTGCCTTGCAGGCTTTGCGGCATTACCCGGTGCGCGATGAGCTTCACGTTGGGCAGTTCGCGCGACAACTCAAGCAGGCTGCGCGGCATGTGATAGTTCGCTGTAACGACAATCAGGGAAGTATAGCCGCGTGCCCGTATCCACCCGGCTGTTTCCTCGGCGTTCCCTTTGGTGTTGAGCGCTTCGTAGCCCAGATCGACACAGCAGGCGATTTCATCGGGGCTGAGGCCGCTCAGGTTGGCGATGTCACGGCTTCCGGTCCTGGGATTGACGCCGGTGATCAATAGCCGCTCCGCGCGACCCTGCCGGAGAAGCCGCGCTGCTTCTCCGATCCGTGCTTCCCCCCCGGTCAGAACGACGATGGCGTCAGCTTTCTCGGTTTCAGTTGTGGGCTGACGCATGACCATGCTGGCAAACAGAACGAACCCCAGCCCGATGAGTGCGATTCCGGTGGCCAACAAGCCAATCAACCATTTCAACCCGCGGGTCATAGACAGCCCTAAAACAGAATGTGCCCTGGCGCGTGAGGGAGAGGCTTACGGCGGAGACGTCAAACCGATACCCGTCATGGTCGTTCGGTTCATCTCGGTCACTCCAAGGGTAAAGTGCCACGTGTCACTCATCCAGGCGCCCCCCGAACCGTAGCACTGCCTTACGCTCCGGCTGCGAAGAATACGAAGCGGCTTACGCCGGGGCAAGCGCGCTTCAAGCTCAATCATGCTGGCTGTTCAGAATCCGGTAGACCCCGAAGCGCGAAGTCAGCATGCAAAGTGCCGCCACGACAACAATGACGATGCCGAGCAGGACATAACCGGCTGCATCGAGCGTGCCGGTGCCGATCAGTCTGTTGAGTTCGACCATGGTCATCGAACCGCCACCGAGCAGCAGCGTCACGATGGGCATCAGGAAGAACACCAGCATGGCGCAACCGGCGCCGACAACTCCGGCGCGAATGCCAAGCCGGAGGAAGTGCTTCTCGAATTCGCGGGCGATAAACCCGTCGGTGGCTCCAACAAAGTGCAGCACTTCGACGATCTCCCGGTTCGAGGCCATGGCGCTTCGTGTCGCCGATACGATGATGGCCATCGTGGCGGCTGCAACGAGAATGAGAATGGCAATTCCGCCGAGGGCAAGCGAACGCGTGACCGTCCGGATCTGCAATTGCCATTGTCGATGATCATCGAGGGTCACGCCGTTGAAGCGCTCCTTGAGCTCTTGCGCCAGACCCTGAAAATCCGGTGGGGCATTGCGGTCGAGGCCCACAGCGATCAGCCGGGGCACCGGCAATGTCTCCATCGCGTTCAGTTGACCGAGCCAGGGCTCGAGCAGCTCCGTAGAGCTTTCGAGGCTGAGGGGCGTTGCTGCCGCAATGCCTTTCTGCTTGCGCAGGAACTCGGTCACCTCGTTGACCACCTTGTTGATATCGCTGCCTTCGCGCGGCTCCACCTGCACAGTGACTTCGCTGGCGACATCGCGGAGCCAGGCGTCGGCTGACTGATTGATCATGTAGACCGCCCCTGCCGTCAGGCACGCCAGGAAACACATGATCGAGATAACCAGGTTGAGCGAGTTCCCCGTAACCGATCCGGCGGGCACCACCGCGCCCTGACCGCCATTCTTGTCCACACGGCTGGTACGTGGAACTGGAGGTTCTCGCCGCCGTTGCACAGGGCGTGACCGTGAGGATCGCGAAGGCGATCCGGTCACAACATCATCGTGACCGTCAATGTCGGGCCTTCGCTCCGGTCCCGGGCCTCCGCCCGTATAATCATACGATCCTGACATTGCCCTCGTGCAGTTCTATTCGAGGCGCCTTGAACTGGCGCATGAGCTGATGATCGTGCGTGGCGATCACCACAGAGGTTCCGAGCCGGTTCAGCTCGATGAAGAGACGCAGAAGCCGGCGCGCCATCTGCGGGTCGACGTTACCGGTAGGCTCGTCCGCGAGCAGCAGTTCCGGTTTGCCGATGACGGCACGCGCGATCGCCGCTCGCTGCTTTTCACCGCCGGACAGGATCGATGGATAGGCGTGCATGCGATCACCAAGGCCCACCCACTGCAGAAGATCGGTGACGTCTTCGCGGTAGTCGTCGATGTGTTTGCCGACAACCCGCAGGGGCAGTGCGATGTTCTCCCATGTCGTCAGGTGATCGAGAAGCCTGAAGTCCTGGAACACGATCCCGATGCGGCGCCGATGTTGCGCCCGCTTCGCCGTTGAGATCTTGCTGACGTCCTGTCCGAAGAGATGAATTTGTCCGCGGGTCGGATGGAGCGACATGAACAGGAGCCGCAGCAGCGTGGATTTGCCCGCTCCTGAAGGACCGGTGAGGAAGTGGAACGAACCGGGACGCAGGTGAAAATTGACATCCGTCAGAATGTCTGGCCCCCGGTCGTAGCGTAACGCCACATTGCTCAATCGAATCACGTCTTTGTGCCCCGCCCTGCGAAATGGATCATGTCCTAGGGATCTGACCCGTAGAGACAGTTCAGCCTAACGCTCAATCATGGAGGAATGTGGCGCCCTCGTGTGCGCAAACAACGTGTCTATACTCTCTGTCGTATCTGGCAATTTGCTTGCGTGACGCATTCAGCCGATACTTACTGAGTGGATAACCAGAAGCGACGTCTTGTAGAAGGCGTACAGAACAGATTTTGCCGAAGGCATGCAAACATGACCGAATCGATTTCCGCCAATGAGAACCATACCGTTGCTGAAGTCGAGGTTGTCTTCAGCGCGGATGAAATTGCAACCCGCTTGCAGTCTCTTGCGGTGGAAATTTCGAATCGCAAGCTCGACAACCTGATGGTGATCGCGGTTCTGAAGGGCAGCTTCGTGTTCGCCGCCGATCTGATCCGGGCGCTATACAGCGTTGGCATCGAGCCCGAAGTCGACTTCATCACGTTGTCCAGCTATCGCAAGAGCAGGACCTCATCGGGGACCGTAGACATCCTGCGGGATGTTGAACTCGACGTCCGTGGCCGGAATGTTCTGATTGTTGACGATGTGCTCGATTCCGGCCGTACCCTCGCTTTTGCAAAGGACCTTCTGACCGCTCGCGGCGCACGCAGTATTCACACCTGCGTGCTGCTGGAGAAGTTGATTCCCCGCGCCGTGCAGATCGACGTCGATTTCCGCGCATTCCAGTGCGAGAATGAATTTGTGGTGGGCTATGGCATGGATCTGGCGCACCGCTACCGTGAACTGCCGTTCGTCGCCAGGATGGCCGGGAGCTCACAGGAAGACCGATAGGCCATAGCGTCTCGTTCATTCAGTCATGAGGTGGAACCGTGCAAATCCTTCTGGCTGATGACGACACAACGACTTTGAACCTGATCGAGCGCTGCAGGGCGACGGTCATGAGGTGACCGTCGCCGAGGATGGCAATGCGGCACTCGATCTGCTGACAGCGCCGGGCAGCAAATTTGCTCTGCTGATAGCCGATGTGGATATGCCGGGGCTGAACGGCATTGCGCTGTGTGAGCGCGCCATGAGGATCGATGACACCATGCCGATCCTCTTGATGTCGGCACATCACCCCGAACTGGCGCGCACTACGGGTGGCGCGCGCTACGAATTCATCCTGAAACCGTTCGCGCTGGAGGATATGCGTGCGGCGGTAAGGCGGCTCATCTCCGCCAGCTAGCCTGAGTTCGCACAGCCCTCGCGCTTATCCGCCCGTCACGCTCATGTGCCGGCTGACGGCAGGCCGGTTGGTGCGGCGGTCGATGATGAAGTCATGCCCCTTCGGCTTGCGTGCAATGGCCTCATCGATAGCCGCGCTCAGGAACTCGTCATCATCGCTTGCCCGCAGCGCTGCGCGAAGATCGGCAGCATCATCCTGTCCAAGGCACATGTAGAGTGTACCCGTGCAGGTCAGCCGGACACGGTTGCAGCTCTCGCAGAAATTATGCGTCATCGGCGTAATGAAGCCGACGCGCCCGCCGGTCTCTTCCACCTCCACATAACGGGCTGGGCCGCCGGTCCGCAGCGGAATGTCGCGAAGCGTCCACCGTTCCATCATCTGCGCACGCACCATCGAGAGCGGCAGATACTGGTCCGTGCGATCGCCCTCGATATCGCCCATAGGCATGGTCTCGATCAATGTGAGATCGGCTCCACGTCCATGAGCGAAGCGCATCAGGTCATCGATTTCGTCATCGTTGACGCCCTTGAGGGCGACGGCGTTGATCTTGATCCTGAGGCCGGCCCGCTCGGCGGCCGTGATGCCGTTCAGGACCGTTTCCAGATCACCCCAGCGGGTGATGGCCTTGAACTTTTCGGGGTTCAGCGTGTCGAGCGAAACATTGACCCGCCGCACGCCGCAATCGTAAAGCTCGCTGGCAAACTTGCCGAGCTGGCTCCCGTTCGTCGTCAGCGTCAGCTCTTCCAGGTCGCCTGCATCGAGGTGGCGCGACAGGGAGCGGAAAAGCCACATGATGTTCTTGCGCACCAGCGGTTCACCGCCGGTGATCCGAAGCTTCTTGACCCCCTTGGCAACGAACGCTGAGCAGAGCCGGTCCAGTTCCTCGAGCGTGAGAAGGTCCTTTTTCGGCAGGAACGTCATGTGTTCGGACATGCAGTAGACACAGCGGAAGTCGCACCGGTCCGTCACCGAGACGCGGAGGTAGGTCACGCTCCGGCCGAACGGATCGATCATCGGTGCGGTCGTTGTCCGGGCCATCTCCGGTGATGGATTGAGTGTTTCCACGGCCATTTGCGTAACTTCTTTCCCCTGACTACCGATCAAGCGCCTGTCGCTGGTCCCGCTCGACACCGGTAAACCGTTATCCGTTAGTACAGATCCTACTGCCCGGACCACCAGGATCAGCCTATCGGTCCACACCGCCAGTGCAAGCGCATCATTGGGTGCGCCGCAACAAGATCCGGAGCCAGCAAAGCTGCTCCGGCACGATCGAAAACGTGGCTGGTATCCCGCTCCGCCTGCGAAATATATAGCAAGCGGGACGAGACAATACAAAGTGCGGGCCAAATGGCAGGCGCCGGCAAAGCCAATGCCCGGAACCGAACAAGTCGGGCGGCGTTCGCGATGTCAGCCATTATGCGCACATGAATGGCGCACATCGCTGCCAGACCCATATTAAGGCATTTAAGCGGGAAAACAGGCACGACGATAACGGGAAACTGTGTTCCAGACGGGCTGCTCAAGCCGCATGTTTTCCCGGGTACTTGAGTTATGAGACGCGTTTTCGACAGAAAGGCTAGGTTGGCCTCTGGTTGCGCCATAGCAGTCTTCGCTCTGGCATCGATCACCAGCCCGAACCCCGATGCTGGCGCTGAACCGGGTTCCAGGATCCAATCGCCCCCGGCTTCTTCACCCGCCCTCGACCCCGGACATACTGGTGTAACGGATGCGTCTCCGGCAGCAAAAGACCGGCGCACCGCATCCAGTGGCAACCTCGTTGGCCATGGCGGACCAGTAAAAGCCATCACGGTCGATCGCAGCAGGAACCGGGTTCTGACCGGCAGTTTCGACTACTCGATGATGCTGTGGGACGTATCGGCGGAAGCTCCGGTTGTGTTGCGGCGGCTTGCCGAGCACGACGGCGCCGTCAATGCCGTAGCCTTCGTCGGAAATGGCCGCCGCGCGCTCGCCGCGGGCGATGATGGCGTGCTCGTCCTGTGGGATCTTGAGAGCGGTACGAAGCTGCATCGCTTCATCGGTCACACCGGCAAGATCGTCGGCGTTGCCGTGTCTCCGGACGGCCGGTGGGCGGCAACGGCCAGTTGGGACCACACTGCCCGCCTGTGGGATCTCGAGCGCTTGCAGCCGGGCCCGGTTCTTGACGCGCATCGCGGTCCCGTAGGCGACGTGGAATTCTCCGCCGATGGCAGTGCCGTCTACACGGCAGGCAGCGATGGCGACATCCATAGGTTTGCCTCCTCCGATGGGGCCCATGAGCGCCTGATCTACCGGAACGGCTGGGGCATCAATCTACTCATCCGGCTCGCGGGGTCGGACAATCTCGTGGCTGGTGGTCTCAATGGCGCAACCGTGGTGATCTCAGGCACAACGGGCGATGTCGTAACCGAGTTGACGGGTCAAGATCGCCCTGTGCTCTCCATCGCCGTCTCGGAAAAGCCCGGCTATCTCGCAACGGGGGGCGCCGATGGTACCGTTCGCGTCTATCGTTCTGCCGATTTTGCACTCATCGAGGAATACCGGAATCCTTACGGGCCGATCTGGGCGATGGATTTCGCCGCTGACGGCAAAAGCATGTTTCTTGGCGGCCTCGATGACTTCGTTACCGCCTGGCAGATTGCTCCGAGACAACCTTTCGAGGCGATTGACAGTCCCTATCCGCGGCGCTTCCAGTGGAGCGAAGCGGGTGATGATCCGCTTGCCAGGGGGCGCATCCAGTTCGGGCGCAAATGCAGCGTCTGTCATACGCTTGAGCCCGATGGCGGCAATCGGGCCGGTCCCACACTGTTTGGCATTTTCGGCCGGAAGGTCGCGGCACTTCCCGATTATCCCTACTCGGAAGCGTTGAAGAGGCTCGATATCGTCTGGAGTGAAGATACCATCGACAGGCTCTTCGAACTTGGGCCGGACGTCTTCACTCCCGGCTCCAAGATGCCATTGCAAAAAATGACCGACCGCCAGCAACGCAGTGATCTGATTACATATTTGAAGGAAGCCACCCGCCAGGATGCATCCTCGGACAAGCAGTAAGGGAGAAGCAGGGGCTGTCGGCACGGAGATCAGCGACGAACCCGTCGTTAGACGACCAGTGCTGGATCGTCGTGAGTGCCGTGGGTTCTTTGATAAAGAGGCGAACACTGCCGATATAGGGTAGGATGAATCTCCCGATACTTGGCCACACTGCCAGAAGGAAGGACTGAAAGATGGACGAAGAAAAGTTCAATATTTCGATGCGCAAGTTCCTGAAACAGGTTGGTGTGACGTCGCAGCAAAAGATCGAGGCCCTGGTTCGCGAGAGCGGGATGACCAGCGGCGTTCTGAAAGTGCGCATGATCCTCACATCGGAGAACACGGACCTGAACCACGTTGTCGAAGGCGAGATCGAGATCGGCTGAAGCTGAATAAAGCGCGCGCCGCTCGCATATCCTCACGGTTGAGCCACGCTCTTGAGATGCGGATCAGCTGCATCTCCGCCTGTTCGGCCTAATCGTATACCCGGCGAACGTCTTCTGCGTTTTCACGGCCGCCAGTTCTTTGAGCCCCCTGCAAGAAGCCCGGCGAACGGATCAGCAGAGGCGGCCAAATCTCTGCCGGAGCCGCCGCTCGTTTGTTCGGCTTGATCCTTCCGTGCTGCAGGAATTGCGGTTGAGTGAAAAATTCCAGAGGCCAATGCCTTGGCGGATAGTTACATCTCGTCGCTGTTGGCATGGATGCGAGGCATGTCCTTGTCGGGGCTCGGATCGATCGCAGCGATGACACTGGCGGTAAGCAACAGGCAGGCCGACAAAATAATCAGTTTGAAACTCATGGCTTTTGAAATGTCTCCGGTCCGATTGCGAACATCTATCGTTCGCGGCTGTATTGATCGTCGAAGTTCGGTGCTGCCATCTCCGTCGGCAGGAATTTTATCAACCAGTCCCCTAGATGGAACCCCTGGGGGAAGCTGGGGTCACGCCCTGTTGAGTCGACGTGACCCCCGGAGAGATCGAGTGAAGACGCGGCGACGATGAACCCCTTGCCAGCCTCTGCAGCCTAGTTCCCGTCACCGCACACTGGATCATAGATATTTTTGGGAGCCCCCTCGTTGGCGGCAACGGCATTCTCCTGAAGAGTGGATCTCATCACGGCTGCCTGGGTGACGT
>Ga0180216_1000605_pt1 | contig 36467 bp, 36 predicted proteins | sample eDN3rd37CBELigMG_FD_128879 | JGI IMG/M metagenome (GOLD analysis project Ga0180216, IMG submission 128879) | Enriched Miracle-Growth compost microbial communities from Emeryville, California, USA - eDNA 3rd pass 37_C BE-Lig MG (version 2)... ... | reverse complement strand
CGGACCGTCAGCGGCCTCTGGAACTGCATCGGCAAGCTCGTCGACATCTTCAAGCCCGATGAATGTGAGAACTACTTCGTTTCATGCGGATATGAACCATAATGATCGAAAAACGCTCTAATGAGAACTGGTCGGCTCACGTCGGTTACCGTCATCTTGCCGTGGACTACCGGCGCGGCGGTTTCGTCTTCGACACGGCCTTTAGCGGACCTGTGGCCGGTGTTTCTTACCGGTTTTGATGATGCGCGTTCGATGACGCGGACATGTTCAGGCAGATTGGCCCGGTCACCCGCGCATCAGGAGAAAACCCGCTGGAATTCCCGGTATCCGGGAGCCTGAAGCTGGTCGCAATTTGAGCTTTTCAATAATGTGGAGGCAAAGATGTCCAGGGATGACATTAAAAAGGGTAATCCGGACACGTCTGGTTCCCGGAATGCGCGCGTCGACCGTCGTCAGTTGTTGATGATGAGCACGGCGTTCGCCGCGACAGCCGGCATGCTTTCCACGGCCCAGGCGCAGGCCCAGAAGCCGTCGCCGGCGTCGCGGGGCGACGCGACGCCGGCGGGCAAGCAACCCAATATCCTGGTGCTGTGGGGCGACGATATCGGCACCTGGAACATCAGCCACAACAACCGCGGCATGATGGGTTACAGGACGCCCAATATCGACCGCATCGCCCAGGAAGGCGTGAGCTTTACGGACTATTACGGCCAGCAAAGCTGCACCGCGGGCCGGGCGGCCTTTATCGGCGGAACCGTGCCGGTGCGGACGGGCATGACCAAGGTGGGGTTGCCTGGCGCGAAGGAAGGCTGGCAACCTGGCGATCCGACCATTGCGGCCCTGCTCAAGGACAAGGGCTACGCCACGGGCCAGTTTGGCAAGAACCATCTGGGGGATCGTGACGAGCACCTGCCGACGCGGCACGGGTTCGACGAGTTCTTTGGCAATCTTTACCACCTCAATGCAGAAGAGGAGCCGGAGAACCCGGATTATCCGAAGGACCCGGAGTTCCGGAGGCGTTTTGGCCCGCGCGGCGTCATTCGGGCGAAGGCCGACGGCAAGATCGAGGACACCGGGCCCCTGACGCGCAAGCGCATGGAAACCGTGGATGAGGAAACATCGGCGGCGGCCATCGATTTCATCGAGCGTCAGGTGAAGGCGGACAAACCGTTCTTCTGCTGGTGGAACGCCACCCGCATGCACTTCCGCACCCACGTCAAGGCCGAGAATATCGGCAAGTCCGGTCAGGATGAGTACAGCGACGGCATGGTCGAGCACGACGCCATCGTCGGCGTCATCCTGAAGAAGCTCGATGAGCTTGGCATCGCTGACAATACGATCGTTTTTTATTCGACCGATAACGGCCCGCACTACAACACCTGGCCGGATGCCGGCACCACGCCCTTCCGCAGCGAAAAGAACTCGAACTGGGAAGGGGCCTATCGCGTGCCGGCGTTCATTCGCTGGCCCGGGAAGTTCCCCGCCAACACGACGCTCAACGGCATTGTGGCGCATGAGGACTGGATGGTGACGTTCCTGGCGGCGGCGGGCATGCCCGACGTCAAGGAGCGGCTGATGAAGGGCGATACATTCGCCGGCCGCAAATATCGGGCGCACCCCGATGGCTACAACATGCTCGACTATCTCAGCGGCAAGACAAAGGAATCTCCCCGCAAGGAGTTCTGGTATGTCAACGATGACGGCCAGATCGTCGCGTCACGCTATGATGACTGGAAGGTTGTGTTCCTCGAAAACCGGGGCGAGGCGTTCGGCGTCTGGCGTGAGCCGTTTACCGAACTGCGCGTGCCGCTGCTGTTCCATCTGCGTCGTGATCCTTTCGAAAAGGCGCAGCACAACGCAAACGTGTACAATGACTGGTTCCTGAGCCGTGCATTTGTGGTTGTTCCGATCCAGGGAATGGCGGCAAAGTTCCTTCAGACGATGAAGGATTATCCCCCCAGCCAGTCGCCCGGCTCGTTCAACCTGACAAAGATCGAGCAGAAACTGCGGGAAGCCACCCAATAGCCGGGATGGCGGATCGCGCGGGGGGCCGGATGGCCGGCCCCTCACCTTCGGATGAGCAGGCGGGGCCATGCGCCCCGACTGGCGGCGCGCGCGGGCGCGACGGGATGTCATGGGAGGCGGGGGATGAGCGGTTTACGCAAACTGTCGTTGTCGCTGGCGGTCGCCGCGCTGGTTCTCGGCGGGCTGCCCTGGGGCGCCTCCAGGGGCTCCATGCCGGCCGCGCGCGCAGAAACGGCGTCGCCGCCGGCCGCGACAAAAACGTCGGATCGCATGCCGTCCGACGCCCAGGCGGCGGATCCGCTGCCGTCGTGGCGTGACGGCAGGGCGAAGCAGGCGATCCTGGATTTCATCGCCAGGGTGACGAAGCAGGGCGGGCCCGATTACGTTCCGCCAGCGGAGCGCATCGCTGTTTTTGACAATGACGGGACGCTCTGGGCCGAGAAGCCCGTATATTTCCAGGCGCAGTTCGCCCTGGATGAAATCGCCCGCAAGGCGAAGGAAAATCCGGCCCTGGCGCGGCAGGAGCCATACCGTTCAGTGCTGGCGAAGGACCTGAAGGCCCTCGCGGCGGACAACCACAAGGGGTTGTTGCAAGCGCTCGCCGTCACCCACGCCAACATGACGACGGAAGAATTCGCCGATCGTGTCCAGAACTGGCTGAAGACGGCCCGGCACCCGGTTACGAAACGCCCCTATACGGAAATGGTTTACCAGCCGCAGCTGGAGCTGCTGGCCCTGCTGGACAAGGCCGGCTTTCGCACATTCATCGTCTCTGGCGGCGGCGTGGAGTTCATGCGGGCATTCGCGAACAAGGTGTATGGCGTGCCGCCGGAGCGGGTGGTCGGATCATCCGGCGTGGTGACATTCCGCATGGGCAAGGACGGCAAGCCGGAGCTGTACAAGACCGCGAAGGTGGAGTTCGTTGACGACGGGCCAGGCAAGCCCGTGGGCATCAACCGCTTCATCGGCCGCAGACCCATCCTCGCCTTTGGCAACTCCGACGGCGATTTGCAGATGTTGCAGTATGTGACCGGCGGCCCCGGTCCGCGTCTTGGTCTGCTCGTTCATCATACGGATGGCGCGCGCGAATGGGCGTATGATCGCAAGTCCCCGGTGGGCAGGCTGGACAAGGCGCTCGATGAAGCCCCGGCGCGGGGCTGGACCGTGGTGGACATGAAGCAGGACTGGAAAGAAGTTTATCCGCCGGCGCCCTGATCAGGCGGGCGCCCGCCCATGCGGTTCGGGATGGAAACGTTGATGACACATGTGAGCAAACTGCCTGAGCGTTCACTGACGGACGGCATGGTCCATGTTCCTGGCGGCGCCTTCCGCATGGGCTCCGACAATCATTATCCCGAGGAGGCGCCAAGCCACCGGGTCGTGGTGGATCCGTTCTGGATCGACGCCACGCCGGTCACCAACCGGCAATTCCGCGCGTTCGTCGCGGCGACGGGCCATGTCACCGTCGCCGAGATCGCGCCAGACCCCAGGGATTACCCGGGCGCGCTGCCGCACATGTTGCGGGCAGGGTCGCTGATCTTCAATCCGCCGGGTGGTCCGGTGGACCTGCGCGACTGGTCGCAATGGTGGAAATTCCAGTTCGGCGCCACATGGCGCAAGCCCTATGGCGCGGGCTCGTCCATCAAGGGGCTTGATGACCATCCGGTGGTGCACGTGGCCTATGCGGATGCGCTGGCCTATGCGGCCTGGGCGGGCAAGGACCTGCCGACGGAGGCGGAGTGGGAGTTCGCCGCCTGGGGCGGGCGGGAAGGCAGCGAATTCGCCTGGGGCGATGAGCTGACGCCGGACGGGCGGCACATGGCCAACACCTGGCAGGGCGCGTTTCCGCACGAGAACACGAAGGAAGACGGCTTTGCCCGCACCTCGCCGGTGGGCGCGTTCCCCGCCAATGGCTATGGCCTGTACGACATGATCGGCAATGTCTGGGAGTGGACGGCGGACTTCTGGTCGGCGCGCCACGCCGGCGACGCGCCCAAGGCGTGCTGCGTGCCGCAGAACCCGCGCGGTGGGCCAGAGAGCGACAGCTATGATCCGGGCCAGCCGGCGATCCGTATCCCGCGCCGGGTGCTGAAGGGTGGTTCGCACCTGTGCGCGCCAAACTATTGCCGCCGCTATCGTCCCGCCGCCCGGCACGCCGAGCCGGTGGACACGTCGACAAGCCACGTTGGCTTCCGCTGCGTCATTCGGGCGCCATGACAAAAAAGGGGGGGACAGCGCATGGACGAGGCCGCGACAGCACCGCGTGACGCCATCGCCGACCTGCGGACGCGCATGTGCGCCGACATCATTGGCCAGGAGGCGGTGGTGGAGCGCATCATCATCGCGCTGCTGGCCAACGGCAATGTTCTGCTGGAAGGCTTGCCCGGTCTTGCCAAGACGCGGGCGATCAAGAGCCTGTCGCGACATCTGGAGTCCGATTTCAGCCGCATCCAGTTCACGCCGGACCTGCTGCCATCCGATGTGACCGGCGGCGAAATCCTGCGGCCGGACGGGCAGTTTGAATTCCGGCGCGGCCCGGTGTTCGGCAATCTGGTGCTGGCCGACGAGATCAATCGCGCGCCGCCAAAGGTGCAGTCGGCCCTGCTGGAGGCGATGGAGGAGCGGCAGGTGACTGTCTCCGGCAAGCGCTACGACCTGCCGCCGCTGTTCATGGTGCTGGCCACCCAGAACCCCATCGAGCAGGAGGGCACCTATCCGCTGCCAGAAGCGCAGATGGACCGGTTTTTGATGCATGTGCGCGTCGATTATCCATCCGACGCCGACGAGGCCAAAGTGATGCGTCTCGTCCGGGCGGAAAGCGCCACGGGAGCGGCGGCCGTTGCGTCGCCTCCGCCGGTTCCGCAGCAGGCGGTGTTCGACGCCCGCGCCGGCATCGACCAGGTGACGGTGCGCGACGTGGTAGAGAGCTACATGGTGGCGCTGGTGGCGGCCACCCGCCGCCCGGCCAGCTTCAGCGAGCAGCTCGGCAAATGGATCGCCATCGGGGCCAGTCCGCGTGGGACCCTGGCGCTGGACCGCTGCGCCCGCACATACGCCTGGCTGCAGGGGCGGGACTACGTGACGCCGGAAGACGTGCAGGCCATCGCCCACGACTGCCTGCGCCACCGGGTGTCGCTGAGCTACGAGGCGGGCGCCGACGGGGTTGGCGTCGACGCCGTGCTGGACGAGGTGCTGAAGCAGGTGGCGGTCGCGATCTGATCTCGCGGCCCGACCTGGACGATGAACGGGGGCAGGCCATGGCCCGGGTGCGCGAAAAGACTGGCGGGAAACCCGTGAAGGCCGATGCGGGCGCCCGCGCCTTCATCACGCTGGAGGAGTTGCTGCGCCTGAAGCATCGGGCGCGTGGCTTCAGTTTTCTGCCGCGCCAGCCGGTGCACAGCCTGCTGGCTGGCCGGCACGCCTCGCGCCTGCGCGGGCGCGGCCTGAATTTCGAGGAGCTGCGTCATTACTTCGAGGGCGATGACGTGCGCGCCATCGACTGGCGGGCGACGGCCCGGCTGGGCTCGCCCCACGTCCGCGTTTATTCGGAGGAGCGCGACCGCCCGGTTATCCTGGTTGTCGACCAGCGCAGCGCCATGTTCTTTGGCAGCCGGCGGGCGATGAAATCCGTCACGGCGGCCGAGGCGGCGGCGCTGGCGGCCTGGCGCGTGACCTCACTTGGCGACCGGGTCGGCGCCATTGTGTTTGGCGATACGGAAACCGTTTCGATCCGGCCGCGCGCCCGGGATCAGGGCGTCCTGCGCATTCTCGGGGAGATTGTCCGGCAAAACGCGGCGCTCGCCGGGTCCGCGCGCGCGGACGGCGACGGCGCCCGCCTCAATGACGCCCTGGCGGCGGCGGCGCGGATGACGGCGCATGACGGACTTGTCTGCCTGGTGTCGGACATGTCCGGGGCTGACGCGACGACGCGCCAGCTGGTGTCCCGCCTTGGCGTCCACAATGACGTCATCGCCATGTTCATCTCCGATCCGCTGGAGCAGGATCTGCCGGACACCGGTTTCACCACCTTCAGTTCCGGCGATGCGCGCATCGGGGTGGATCTCTCATCAGCGTCCCTGCGCCAGCGTTTTTCAGACCAGCGAACCGCCTGGCGCGCCAGTCTCGCCGCCTTGTCGCGGCGGCGGGCCATCCCGGTGCTGCCCCTGTCGACGGCGCGGGACGTGGCGGTGCAGTTGCGTGAACTGATCGGCCGGCGCATGGACCAGGGACGGGCGGGCGGCGCCAGGATTGGGGGGCCAGCGCCATGACCGCCAATCCCGCTGATCTTGCCCAGGCCGCTGATCTTGCCCAAGCCGCTGATCTTGCCAATCTCGCCGATATCGTCCTGACGGCGCCGCCGCCCTGGTGGCCGCCGGCTCCTGGCGTCTGGATCGTGGCCGGGGCGCTGGTCGCGGCGTTGGCCGTGGCGCTGTGGCGCTGCCTGCGCCGATACCAGGCCAACGCCTTCCTCCGTCGCGCCGCCGTCGAGCTGGACGCTGTCGCGGCGCGGAGCTGGCCTGACGCCGCCGCCATGGAAACGGCGGTGTCCAGCATCCTGAAGCGGGTTGCCCTTGTGGTTTACGGGCGCGGGCAGGTGGCGGAGCTGACCGGCGCGGCATGGATGGAATTTCTGGCGCGAACCACGCCGGCAGGGCGCGCGCCGCCCAGATTCACGGCTCCGCTGCTGCCCCCCGGGGACAAGCCGGATTCCGTCGGTGCGCCCGTGGACGGGAAGGGGGCGCCTGTCGCCGCGGCGCGGGGCTGGCTGCACGCCCGCAAGGCGCGCAAATCCCGCCTGGCTGGAAAGGAGGAGGCCTGAGCATGCTGTCCTTTCTCCATCCGTGGTTCGCCCTGCTGGCGCCGGCGCCCTTGCTGGTGTGGCTGGCGCTGCCGCCCTACGTTTCGGCGCGCTCCGGCCTGCGGGCGCCGTTTGTGCAGCGGCTGGCGCGCCTCACCGGTCAGGAGCCGCACCTGGGCGGCGCCGTCACCCGCCGCGCCTTGGGCCCATTGCTGGCGCTTGTCCTGATCTGGCTGCTGAACGTCGCGGCGCTGGCCCGGCCCCAGTGGATCGAGCCGCCGCTGCATCGCGAGCAGCCGACCCGCGACCTGTTGCTGCTGGTCGATCTTTCTGGCTCCATGGACACCCGCGACTTCACCGACGCCGCCGGCAGAACGGTCGACCGGCTGACCGCCGTGAAGCAGGTGCTGGATGGATTCCTTGCCCGCCGCAAGGGTGACCGGGTTGGCGTGGTGGTGTTCGGCGACGCGCCGTTTACCCTCGTTCCCTTCACCACGGATCTCGATCTCAGCCGCACCATGCTGGGTGACGTCGCCGTCGGCATGGCGGGGCCGCGCACGGCGCTTGGCGACGCCATCGGCCTTGGCGTCAACCTGTTCGCCAACAGCGCCGCGAAGGCGCGCACCATCATCGCGCTGACCGACGGCAACGACACCGTGAGCAGCGTTCCGCCCGTCGAGGCGGCGCGGGTGGCCCGGGACCGGGGCATCGTCATCCACACGGTCGCCGTGGGCGATCCGCAGGCGGCGGGGGAGGACAAGCTTGATGAGGCGGCCCTGAAGGAGGTGGCCTCGACCACCGGCGGCGGCTTCTACCGCGCCATGGACCGGGACGGCCTGCAACAGATTTATGACCGGCTCGACGCCATCGAAACCAGGCGGATCGACATCGTCAGCTTCCGGCCGCGCCGTGATATTTACTGGATGCCGCTCGCCGCGGCCCTGGTGATCGGCATCGTTTCCCAGGCCCTGATGCTGCTGGCGCGCCGGCGACGCCCCGCATCCCCTGTGGCGGCGGAGGCGGCGTCATGATGGCCGCCCTGTCGGACTTCCACTTCATGCGGCCGCTGTGGCTGCTGGCGATCCTGCCGGCCATTGGCGTCTGGCTGGCCTGGCGGCGCATGGGCGATCCCGCCTGGCGGTGGCGCGGGGTGATCGATCCTGAGCTTTTGCCGCATCTGATTGTCGGCGCCGACCGTCGCGCCCGCATGGGGCCGGTGGAATGGGGGCTGGTCGCCAGCGTGATCACGGCCGTCGCCGTGGCGGGCCCCGTATGGCGCCGCGCGCCGTCACCCTTCGCCGAGGCCAGGCCGCCGGCGGTCGTGGTGCTCAAGGCGACCCCGTCGATGCAGGAGGACGATCTGGCGCCAACCCGGCTGGATCGCGCCCTGCAGAAGCTCTCGGACATCCTGGCGGCGCGCGAGGGCGCCGCCACGGGTCTGGTCGCCTATGCGGGCTCGGCCCACCTGGTGCTGCCGCCAACCGCCGACAGCGCCGTGGTGCTGGACATGGCGAAAGCCATCTCGCCGCAGATCATGCCGAAGGAAGGCGATGATCTCACCGCCGCCCTGGCCCTCGCCAGTCGCGCCCTCGCCGGGACGCCGGATGGCGGATCAATCCTGGTGCTGGCCGATGAAATTCCCGCCCGAACCGCCGCTGTCGGCGCGCCGGTCACGGTGCTCGCCCTGCGCCCGCCAGGCCGGGACATGCAGGATATGGATGAGGCGGCGCGCGCCGCGGGCGCGCGCCTTGTTCCGCTGACGATCGATCAGGGGGACGTCGCCACGGTGGTTCGCGCCCTGGACGCCGGCGACACGGCGCGCGCCGCGCCAGGGGAGGGCGAACGCTGGCGCGAGGATGGCTACTGGCTGGCTTTCCCCCTGGTGTTGCTGGCCCTGTTGTGGTTCCGCCGGGGATGGGTGCTGTCATGAAGCGTCTGGCGGCCCTCGCGGCGCGGCTGGCGTCCGCTCCCTATCTGTGCGTCCTGCTGGCGATGGCGGCGGGTTTGCTGGTCGCGAGCTGGCGCATGGGGTGGCGCGACCTTTGGCTGTCGCCGGACCAGCGCGGCCGCCTGCTGCTGCGCGAAAACCGGCCGGCGGACGCGGCGGCGGCGTTTCGCGATCCGTTCTGGCGCGGCGTCGCGCTTTATCGCAGCGGCGATTTCAAGGGCGCGGCGCAGGCGTTCGCCACGCCGCAGACGCCAGAGAGCTTTTTCAACCGTGGCGACGCCCAGGTGCTGCTTGGCCAGTACGACGACGCGGTGAAGAGTTTTGACCGGGCCCTGGGCCTGCGGCCAGACTGGCCGGAGGCGCGGCGCAACCGCGATATCGCCCTGGCCCGCGCCGCCTTGCGCAAGACGGAAGGCGGCGAGATGGACCAGACGGATTCGAAGCCGGATGAGATCGTCTATGACAAGAATCGCAAGGGCGGGGAGGAAACGCCGGCGGAGCCGGGCCAGCAGATGTCGGATCAGGCGGTGCAGGCCCTGTGGCTGAAACGCGTCCAGACCAGGCCCGCCGACTTTTTGCGGGCGCGGTTCGCCTGGCAGCTCAGCGAGCAGAATGAAAACGGCGCGGCGGATGGAGGCGCGAAATGAGGCCTGTCCTGCTGGCGCTCGTCATGCTGCTGCCCGCCGCTTCCGCCCTGGCGCAGGCGTCCCCGCGCATCGCAACGACCCTCGACCCCGCCGATGGGGCGGTGGTGGTGGGCCAGCCGGTGCAGATGCATGTGCGGGTGCTGTTCGCCGACGACATGGCGCATCCGCCGCTGGTCAGCGTGCCCGAGGCGCCTGGCGCCCAGATCATGCGCTTTGAAAGCCAGGCGCTGACGGTGCGCGACCAGATCGATGGCCAGGCCTATGTGGGCAAGGATTTCGCGTTCACCGTCTATCCGCGCCGCGCTGGCGACATCGCCATCCCGGCGCCGCGCGTCACCCTGCTTGATCGCGCCGGCGATCCGGCGGGAGAAGCCAGGGGAACCCCGACCCACATCCATGCGCGCGTTCCCCCCGGCCTCGACGCATCCGGACCGGTTCTGGTCTCCAGCCGGGTGGCGGCGCGGCAGGAGTGGTCGCCGGACGGCGGCGCAAAGCCTGTCGCGGCTGGCGGCGCCATCGTCCGGGTTATTCATCGCCAGGCGGATGGGACGCCGGCATTGGCCATGGCTGACTTTCGTTTCGTCGCGCCCGACGGGGTGCGGGTTTATGTTGATCCGCCGGTCAGCCACGACCAGGTCAACCGGGGCGACGTCACCGGCAAACGCACGGACAAGGTCACTTATGTTTTCGAGAAACCTGGACGGTATGCCTTGCCAGCCCTCGTCCAGCCGTGGTGGGACCCGGGCCAGGGCGCGGCGCGAAGCCTGACCCTGCCGGGGCTCGAGGTCACCGTTACCGCCGCAGCGGCCAGCCATACGGCTGGCGCCGGTTTCATGGCCCGCCTTGCATCGCCACGGGTTTTGATGGCCGTGGCCGGCGTCATCCTCGTGGCTGTGGCCGCCCTGCTGCTGGCTCCACGGCTCTGGCGAAGCTGGCGGGGCCTGCGCCGCCGCCGCAGGGCCAGCGCCGGCTGGGCCCGCCGCGCCGCCATCCGCGCCGCCCGCACGGGGGACGCGAGGACGGCGTGGACGGCGCTGGTGACCTGGCTTGAGCGGTTGCCAGAGGCGGAAGCGCGGGCGCTGCGCAGCGATGCATCGCTGGCGCCGTCGCTGGCCAGGCTGGAGCGCGCCCTGTTCCATGGTGACGGCGCCTGGGCGCCGGCGGATGGCGCCGCGCTGGCCAGGGCCATCCAGCAGGCCAAAGGCGCCGTATCGGGGCAGGCCGCCGGGCGCGAGGGCGTGTTGCCCGCGTTGAACCCCCGGGCATAGACGCTGGCTTGCAGGGCCCGCCATCCAGGGCGTCGACACGCCTGTCCGCGCCGATGAACGTCGGCGGTGACCTGAACTGACAGGACGCAGATTTTTGCCCGGGCAGGCAATTTCCGGGCAGCCTCCGTTTGCCGTACTCCGGGGCGCCTGCGTACTCCGGGGTGCCCGGCCATGCGCATCGCCCGGCATGGGATCACGGAGACCTGAGGCCGGCGGCCGGGTCGGGTTATTGTTGGCCTATTGCCGGAATTCCCGCTTGCTTTAACCTGATTGTCCCTGGAGCAGGCGGCGAAGCCGCGTCTGAAGCTCCGTTTCGATGGGACTGGCAAACAGGGAGGTTTTCCGTGACCGGATCAGAGCAGAGCCAGGATAATGTGTCCTATCAGGAGCGCGAAGCCGTCGCCATTTTCGACTCGGAAAACGCGCTGCGGGCGGCGGTGGACGCCCTGATGCAAATTGGTCTGCGTCAGGACGATCTCAGCCTGCTGGGCGACGTTTCACTTCTCCGCAACCTGGGCAACATCAGGGAGATCGAGGACGCCGCGGGGGTCAGGCACGCCGCTTATGTCTCCTCCGACGAGCGGACGGAGGGGCTCTCGGCCGTTGTCGGCGCGCCCACCTATGTCATTGGCGCCGGAGCGGCCGCGATCGTCGCCACCGGCGGGGCCGCGCTCATTCCAACCATCGCCGTCGCGGCTGGCGGCGCGGCGGTGGGCGGCGCCCTGGGGCTGCTGCTGGCGCGCGCCTTCGGTCGCCGTCACGCTGACCGTGTGGAAAAGCAGCTCGCGGCGGGCGGCCTGCTATTGTGGGTGCATGCGCCTGACCCTGAAAAGGACCAGGCCATTATCTCCTCTCTCACCCGGAACGGCGGGCGCGACGTCCACATCCATGTGGTCGAGCGGACCTGGGGGCCGGCCGATGCGCCGCTCCACGACTTCAATCCGGATCCCTTGCTCGAGAAAGGCTGAAGGCTGTCCCGCTTCATGTCGCTGGACCCCGTTGGCGCCGTCGCGCGCCAGCGGGGGCGCGGCGGGGCCAGTCTTCAGAACCATGTCACGGCCGCGACGTCTGTCCGGCGTCAGTTCCGACAGGTCGCGGTTTCGACGACGGGCTCCAGCGAGCCGGTCAGGGAGGCGCGCTGGGACAGTTCGATCCAGTTGCCATCCGGATCACGCACCATGGAGATGCGGGCCGTGGTTCCGAGCGTCACCGGCGCGGTTCCCTCGCGGCCGCCATGGGCCAGAACGTGGGCGTGTTCACGGTCCACCGCGAATACCTGGAAGGTGATATAGCGCCAGCCCCGGCCGTCAAAGGCGGCGTCGTGCGGCGCCGTCGGGTCCGGCGTGACGATCAGCACCGTGTCGCCGGCGAGAAACGCCCGCGCGCCGGCCGGCAGGTCGGCGGGGGTGATCTCCGCCAGGCCGAGCGCCTCGCGATAGAAACGCCCGTGGGCCGCCACGTCGCGCACGCCGAGGCGGACGCCGATGCGGGTAACGCCAGAATAGCCGGGAGGCGTCAGCGTCAGGCGATTGCCCTCGGGATCGACGCGTTCGACGGGGCGCCGCAGGTCCGGGCGGGCGATCAGAAGTTCGCGATAGCCGGAGGGCGGGTTGTCCGGCAGCGTCTCGTAGACCTGGTTGATCTTGAGCACCGAGCCGCACAGGTCATGGCGGTGTTGTTTGTAACCCCGGCGGATGGGCTGGGTGTGATCGAACGGCAGGCCGATCTCGTCTTGCCAGAACGCCAGCACCGGCGGCGCGTTGTTGGTGGCGAAGCCGATGTCGATCCGGGGTTTGGCCAGTTCCATCGGGACCTCCTGCATTTCGTCGCCAACGGCTGCGGCCCATGGTTCCCAGCCTCCCGGAAGCCGACGTCGGCCCCCAAGTATACGACAGTATTGGCGCGCTACATGTGGAGTCCAGCATCATCAGAGGCATTACCAGGGGATGCGGCGTTCTGGCGCCCCAAGGGCGGCCCAGCCTGTCGGCCGGGGAAGCTGCGCCGGCTTGTTGGCCTCTTTTGGTTCGCGGGTTTCAGCCTCCACTGTTGCCGTCCGCCGGCAAGGCTGCGACCGCAGGGCGATGGGAGGAGGGGCGGGCGGATTTGGACGCGCGCGCAGTCGGGCTTATGGTCCACGGGAAACGCCATGCCGGATTTTGCGTGACAGGGAGGAAATGGCGCATGCGAGGATACGCCGGAATTTTGTTCGCGCTGATATTGGCGCATCCTGTCGCGGCGCATCCGGTTGCGGCGCCTTCCGTCGGGCAGGCCGTCGCGCCTGCGGCCGCCGCGCCGGCTGAAACCCTGTTCCGCAATGTCCGGGTGTTTGACGGCAAAAGCGATCGTCTTTCCGCGCCAACATCGGTGCTGGTGCGCGGCAATGTGATTGCGGCCATCGGCGAAACGGCGGGCGCCAGCCCCGGCGCCACCGTGGTGGAGGGCGGGGGGCGGACGCTGATGCCCGGGCTGATAGACGCGCACTGGCACGCGATGTTCGTGCGTCCCACGCCCGAACAGATGATGCTGGGCGATTACGGCTTCAACGTGCTCCAGGCCGGCGCCGAGGCGACCGCGACGCTGCTGCGCGGCTTCACCACCGTGCGCGACGTGGGCGGGCCAAGTTTCGGGCTGAAGCAGGCTATCGACTCCGCCGTCCTGCCGGGCCCACGCATCTGGCCTTCGGGCGCGCTCATCACCGTCACCAGCGGCCACGGCGATTTCCGCATGCCGTCAGAACTGCCGCGGGACAGTTCGAAGCCGCTGTCGCGCATGGAGCAGCTGGGCGCCACCATGGTGGCGGACAGCCCCGACCAGGTTCGCGAGCGCGTGCGCGAGCAGTTGATGCTGGGCGCCAGCCAGATCAAGCTGACCGGCGGCGGCGGGGTGGCGTCGCCGCACAGCCCCCTCGACGTTTCCACCTTCACGCCGGAAGAACTGAAGGCCGCTGTCGAGGCCGCCGCCAACTGGGGAACCTATGTGACGGTGCACGCCTATACGTCGCCAGCGGTTCGCCGCGCCATCGACGCTGGCGTGAAAGTGATCGAGCACGCCCAGCTGATGGACGACGCCACGGCGAAGTACATGGCGGACAAGGGCGTCTGGCTGTCCGCCCAGCCGATTGTCGAGGAGTTCTTCGGCGGCATGTTCCCGCCCGGTTCGGAGCAGGCGGAAAAGGCAGCGGAGGTGATGGCGGGCACCGACCGGCTGTACGGCCTGGCGAAGAAATATAACCTGAAGGTGGCGTTCGGCACGGACGTGCTGTTCTCCGCCGCCATGGCGCGCATGCAGGGGCGGATGCTCGCCTCGCTGTCCAAATGGTACACGCCGGCCGAGATCCTGCGCCAGGCGACAGGCACGAATGCGGAGTTGCTGACGTTGTCCGGCAAGCGCTCGCCTTACAAGGGCAGGCTGGGCGTGGTGGATGAGGGGGCGCTGGCAGACCTGATCCTCGTCGACGGCGACCCCCTTTCGAACATCAACCTCGTGTCTGATCCCGAGCGCAACTTCCTCGTCATCATGAAAGACGGGAAGGTGTACAAGAACAGCCTGACGCGGCCGTAATCTGACGCTTTCCGCGCCAACCGGAGGCTCGCCGCCAGAGGCATTGTCGCGCCCGCCGTGCTGGCCGGGCCGCCATGTGCGCTGGCCTCGGCGCTTGCGGGCTGGCTGGCCTGGTTGCGGACGCGGCGGCGTCCAGCCGCGGGATATGGATGCGGTTATTCCCGCCAGCAAGCGTGCGTTCATGCTGGCCGGCCAGCGGGCGGGGGCTCGCCCGGGAGCGGCTGCATGCTGCGCCGCGCGCCATCGCGGCGGGCGCAAGGGGTCGGCGTTCAGGTCATGCGCGCCGTTTCTCCTCATCGATCGTTCGCCGGGCCGGCAGGGCGCGGCTGCGATGTCCTTGCCGTGGCCGCCAGCGTCCACATGACATCAGAACGGCCAGCGTCCTGGCGGGCGCCCGTCACGATGGTCCGCGCCTGTAACAGGCGGAACCCCGGGGCAGCCTGTCGGGTTTCAGTCAGGGGATTGTTGTCACTGCAACCCTGGCTGGGACAGGCCCCCGAGGAGACAGCCATGGAGCGTCTGTTCACCCGTATCGCCAATTATATTGCCTATCTGGCCGGTACGCCGATGGCATTCGTGATCTGTGCGGCGATTGTCATTGCCTGGGCGGCGAGCGGTCCGGTTTTCGGCTATTCGGACACCTGGCAGCTGGTGATCAATACCGGAACGACCATCATCACATTTCTGATGGTTTTTCTTATCCAGAACACCCAGAACCGGGATGCCACCGCGATGCACGCCAAGATGGATGAGCTTATTCGTGTCGGACGCGCGCATAATCACTTCATCGGCATCGAGCATCTGACAGAAACCGAACTGGAAGAGATCAGGGAAAAGTGTGAGCGGGCCGCCAGACTGCACGACAGCATGCGCAAGAAGCAGTGATGGACCGGCCAAATGGCCGGGGCCCGGCGCACAGGGCGACCATGAATTCATGATGTGGACGCGCCGCGGATCCCCACGTCGATCAGACCTGGCATGACCGTCGCCGTGATCGTGGAATACTTCCGGAAACGTTTCAATTTTTGCCTTCAGGCTTCTCTGGTCAGAAGCAGCCGCCACTTTTTGCAAAAACGCCTCAGTCGCCAGCGTCAGGCCGTCAACAATTTGATCGTTCCGACTACGTCTTTCGGGGCGCCATGAATATGGGGGGCAATGCTTTTTTTGGGCGCGTTGCCGGAGGTGGCGTCAGCCCGAATTTTCTGGAGAAACAAGGCATTGCCGGCGGAGGTCATGCAAGTTTTCCTGTAAGCTACCGAATTTGCTTCGCTTTTAACGTCATCGTCGCGCATGCGGCCATGGCCCGAAAGGCGTAGCTCCTGGCTTCAGGGGTAATATGGCGATCATTGACAGGGCGTTCACGCATCCGTGAAGCTAGGGGTGGTTGAAGCCGGCGCCACGGCGTTTGGCGGGAACAGGGAGGGCCACGCCATGAATGATGCAACCCCCAAGTCCCGACGCGGATTTGCTTCCATGGACCCGGCAAGGGTCAAGGCGATCGCCAGCATGGGAGGGCGCAGCGTTCCAAAGGAAAAGCGCGCCTTTTCGACCAACCTTGATCTGGCCGCCGAGGCCGGGCGCAAGGGCGGTTCCCATGTCTCCGGCAAAACCGCGCCGGACAAACATGCCGTCCGCACGTCGCCTGCCCGTAAAACGGACGCAATGAAAGCAACTCCGGACGGATTTCCGTCGTAATGGACCGGCAGGCGCCACAGCATTTGCCGGTCCGGTCCCGCAGGATGTTCGCAGGGATGCGGCGGCGCATATGATCCGTGAGATTTTGTTCACGGACGCCGGCCGCGCGCCCATGGGGCTCGCGCTGGGGGATTGTTGCAAGCTGTTTCGGCAAGCTGTCGCCGGGGCGCCGCCGCATGGTATGCCGGATGCCCCTGTCGGAGCGCGGCGGCAGGCGTCACAACACAGCCGCTTTGGAACCGCGTCAGCGTGAGAACCGCCGCTCAGACAGGGGGAAGCACTACCTGGCGCGATGCGCCGCCAGATGGGCAGTATGTTGCCCCGGCAGGCGGCCCGACAGTGATAGTCGGCAGGGTCGCGCTTGACTGCCCGTGCGGCCGTTCAGCATCCTGCGGATTTTGGGGATGTTTTCATGGAATGTGCGCCTGCCGACGGAAGCGCCGGGCTGGCGAGCGTGAACCGGACCCGCTTTCCGGGAAAAACCGGAGAAATGCCGGAACGCGCAATGTCATCCGAACTGACGAATACTGCGGTGGATCCGTCGTCGGGTTGAATATAACCGCAACCTTTAAGGGGATTATAAAACTGTATAACGCCTGTGAACAAGAATACTCCTGTGGGAAGTGGGGAGGCCGGCGTGCGGCCTCCGCGTTGTCGCGCGGCGTGCGCCGCGATCTGGCCTCAGACGGCCTTGAGGTTCTCGGCCGCTGACTTGCCCTTGCGCGGGTCCATCACGATGTCGAACGACACCCGCTGGCCCTCCTGAAGGGACTGCATGCCGGAACGCTCAACGGCGGAGATGTGAACAAACACATCAGCCTTGCCGTCGTCCGGCTGGATGAAACCAAAACCCTTGGTGGTGTTGAAGAATTTTACGACACCGGTATTCATGACGACTTCCTTTCAGATCGGCATGGGAAAACAACGCCTGACATCGCCAGGCGCCATGAACACGAATTTGAGAGAGGAAGTCACACATGCACCTGGGGCGCATCAGTCAAGTTCATCAGCAAGTTCGATTGAAGGACCCTAGCCGGCAATTGTGTTTTTTACAAGGACATGCAATTGCGTTCGCCAGCAGGTCGGCGACACGGTCCGTCCCGATATAAGTATAGGAAAATTCTTGTAAATATTGATGTGGACGGCAGCCTTGCGCCACGCAAGGCCGGACCGGTTCAGCCGCCCTGTCGCGCCTGTTCCTTGCCAATTGGCCTGAAGCCAATCCCGTGCTGCATCGCGCGGCGTCTTGGTCGGGAAATGCGGGCGCTGTCCGGACGCGCCGTGCCGTTGACCCGTATTGTTTATATCCTTGGGAATGCAAGCGCGCTTCTTGCGTCAACGCTGGCGACGATTTCAGTGGAGATCGTTGGGTAGCGATTCCGGCGGTGATCTTTTGCCGAGACGCGCAGAAATCCCGCGCCAAGCTCAACCGCCGTATTCCGGTCGCCCTAACCAGTCATCAGCCTGCCGACGACAAACGCTGTCGCCAGCCCCGACCCAAAAAGCGCGGACAGCATGACGCCAATATGCACCAGATCATTTCGTGACACTGCAAACCTCCCATATGATTTTTGTTCACAGTAGGATAGGCGCGCGCCAACAGGCAATGTCAGGACCGCATGGCTATGGGCGCGTTGCGGCATGGCTGCGACAATGCAGCCCAAGCAGCGCGAAGCCGATGAGGGGCGTGAAGATGTCGGTCCAGAACACCACGCCGGCGTTGCCAGGGGCGAAATTGTGCGCGGTGACCATCTGGTAGACATGCACGCCGGCCGCGCCCCACAAAAAGATCGCCGGGCCGAGGATGGCGGCGAGGCGCATGTCGAAACCGCGCCAGCAGGACAGAAAACCCACCGCGGCGAAGCCAAGGCTTGCAAATCCTACTTCGAGCTGGAATGGGCTGTCGGCCCAGCCGATAAAGCGGGCGGTCATGTCCGCAAAGACGGTGTGCATGACGCCGTTATAGAGATTGCTGACGCCGATCGAGAAAAAGATGAAATAAAACAGCAACGCCTCCCAGACGCGCTGGCCGGTCAGCGGCTTCGGCGCCAGAGCAAGCGAAATGACCGATGCAGCCAGGCCCACGACCAGCAGCGTCAGGGTGAAGTTCGACAGCAGAAAAACGATGATGTCGCGCATGGGTGGCTGGACCTTGTGCTGGCGGTGTGGGTGATGCTCACGGGCAAGTGGTTGCGTGGAACAACTTGCGACAAATACACGTTAGCTTCAGGTATCGATGCCTGACCAGTCGTGTCAGGCGGTTTGTCCTGTAACCCGCCAGCTTTGTCAGCGTCGGGACCGGGCGGCCGGTTCTGCGGTGCTTCCTGGCGCTGACGTTGCGCAGCGGTGTTCTTCCGGCGGGCGCAAAGGTCTTGCCAGGAGACCTTTTCGCAATTCCTTGTCGCCGCGCTCCGGAACTCCTGTCGGAATTGCTCCTGCCGGAATTCCCGCAGATTCCCGCAAGAGAGGTTTGATATGTACCTTTTGCTGATCCTCATCATTCTCATCCTGCTCTTCGGTGGCGGTGGAATGATGTATGGTGGGGGGCGCTATCGCGCCCAGGGGCTTGGGTTGGGCGGCATTCTTCTGATTTTGCTGATCATCCTGCTGCTGACCGGCGGCCTCGGAAGGGTGTGAGGCGCGCCCCGTGAAAACTGGCCGTGAAACCGGCGCACCGGAGGCCTGTCCCTGACCGGACGCCTTCCTCACGCAAGATGCCCGGGGTTTGCCGAATGCGTGGAGACGGGGCGGCCGGAGCTGAAGCGGATCGGCTTCTGCCCCGGCGGTTCATGCGTTTCCCCGGGTCTGGGCGCAATCTCAAAAACGCGCGTTCCATGGAAAGGCGCTCACGAAAGCGCCTGATGACCTCACGGCCCCCGGGGGGCGCTGCTGTGGAGCGATGCTTCGGCAGCGCCGCCGCAATCTCCCCACATGAGCGCGGATGAGGCGCCCGTCTCCTTAAGGCTGCCTCGAAGGGGCGCGCTCGGGGGCGCGAAGCGCCTTGGCTGGCGGTTACCACCACCACCAGCCGGGGCCGCCCCAACCGCCCCACGTCTGGTAGTCCCACGCCGCCTGCTGGTTCAACTGCGCGGCCATCAGCTCCTGGCTGGCGATGGAGCGCTGGATGGAAAGGGCCTTGAACTGCTGGTAGCTCGCCTCGTTGCCCACATAGATGCAGTTGCAGCCCTTCGGGTCCGCGTAGATGAACACGGGCTTGCCCTTCACATGACGCATGGTGAATGTGCCGGCCGGAAGGCTGGCGAGCGCGGCCTGTTGTTGCGGGGTGCTTGCGACCTTGATGCTGAAGCCGGAAGCGGACAGCATGTCGGTCGTTGATTTCGTGGTCTGGCAGCCGGCGACGGCGACCGCGGCGAGCAGGGCGCCCGCGAGGGCGAAGCCGGTTCGTGATCCGCGCGGCGACAGCCAGCGGGCGTGGGCGACAGTCATGAGGAACTCCATGCATATCCCGCGCTCCGCTCCTGGAAGCGCGGCGGGTTGTAGACGCCAGCGGGCCCGATGCGCGGGCCGGAAGCATCGCCTGATGGAGCGGATGCTTCCCATATTCCCGGGGCTGGCCATCAACGCGGGCCCCCCGGTTGCCCCACACCAGAATGGAGGAAAATTTTCATGGGCTGCAAGTGGGAGAAGCGTGCTTTTTCATGGGGGCCGGTATTTTAGTCATTGTCGGCCCAAGGTTTGGCCAGTGCCCGCCCGGGAAAACCTGCATGTCATGCTCCGGCAAAATTTTCCGGTGAATATTCGCAGCTGGCTCGCCGGAAAGGGCGGCGTGATTGATGCGCGACCGGCGGCCGCGCCGTGCGCCAACCGGCGGCTCTATCCGGTCCGTCGCCCGGTCAGGGCGTCAATGGAGATCGGGCCGGGGCCGGCCGCAGCAAGATACAGGAACGTAAAGCAGTAAAGGGCCGCCAGCTCGCCGCCATTCAGTAGCGGAAAGAATCCCTTGGGCGCGTGCACGACGAAATACGCCACTGCGCACATGCCGCTGAGGAGAAAGGCCGAAATGCGCGACTGGAAGCCGATGACCAGTAGTGCGCCGCAAATCAGCTCGAACAGTCCGCCGACGCCGCTCAGGCTCGCCAGGGACGTGCTGTTCATCGGGCCCGTGGGAAAGCCGAGGATTTTGCTGGTTCCGTGCTGTAACACCAGCAGGCCCGCCATGATGCGCAATATGGAGAGCAGGAAGGGGGAAAACCTGGACGCGAACTCCATGGCCATTACCTCGCAGGCGTTCATTGCGTCGCGAGTATAAGTCCGCTTTCGCGCGCCTGTATATGGGCGCCCCGCCATTGCCAGCGCTGGTTACACGATAATGTTAATGACGGGAAAGATCGCTGCCCGAAGTATGCGCGTGAGTCCTGGAATGGTTCCAGTAAACCGGGTTTCTCTATTTACTCGACGACGCAGCGCCCCCCGCCTGCCAGGCTGGGGGGGGCGGCAAGGGCCCAGGGGCGCGACAGGCGGCCGCCGCGACTTGCGGGGAAGCCGCGGCAGCGCATATCATTCCGGCAGGACGCGAACGGCGCCCCTGTCGGCCGAGGACGCGAAGGCGGCGTAAGCCTTCAGCGCCGTGGTGACGTTGCGCGGCCGGGGCGCGGCGGGCTTCCAGCCCAGCCGGTCCTGTTCGGCGCGGCGCGCGGCCAGCTCGGCTTCGGGCACGGCGAGATTGATGGTCCGGTTCGGGATATCGATCTCGATGATGTCGCCGTCGCGCACCAGGCCGATGGCGCCGCCCTGGGCGGCTTCCGGCGAGGCGTGGCCGATGGACAGGCCCGAGGTGCCGCCAGAGAAGCGACCGTCGGTGATCAGCGCGCACGCCTTGCCGAGGCCGCGCGATTTCAGGTAGCTGGTCGGATACAGCATTTCCTGCATGCCCGGGCCGCCCTTGGGGCCTTCATAGCGGATCACCACCACGTCGCCGGCCTTGACCTGCTTGCCGAGGATGCCCTTCACAGCGTCGTCCTGACTCTCGTAGACCACGGCGGGGCCGGAGAATTTCAGGATCGATTCATCGACGCCGGCGGTTTTGACGATGCAGCCGTCGAGGGCGATGTTGCCCTTGAGCACGGCGAGACCGCCATCCTTCGAGAACGGATGCTGCACCGAGCGGATGACGCCGTTCTCGCGATCGAGGTCCAGCTCATCCCAGCGCGAGGCCTGGCTGAAGGCCGTCTGGGTCGGGACGCCGCCAGGCGCCGCGCGGAAGAATTCGCGCACGCTTTCGCTGTCGGTGCGATCAATGGCCCAGCGGTCGATGGCCTCGCCCAGGGTGGCGGCATGCACGGTGGGCGTGTCGCGATGGATCAGGCCGCCGGCCTCCAGCTGGCCGAGAATCGCCATGATGCCGCCGGCGCGGTGCACGTCTTCCATGTGCACGTCCTGCTTGGCCGGGGCGACCTTGGACAGGCACGGCGCCCTGCGTGACAGGGCGTCAATGTCGTCCATGGTGAAATCGACGTCACCCTCATGCGCCGCCGCCAGGATGTGCAGCACCGTGTTGGTGGAGCCGCCCATGGCGATGTCGAGCGTCATGGCGTTTTCGAATGCCCGCTTGTTGGCGATGCTGCGCGGCAGCACTGAAGCGTCGTCCTGCTCGTAATAGCGGCGGGCGAGATCGACGATCAGATGGCCGGCCTCGATGAACAGGCGCTTGCGGTCGGCGTGGGTGGCGAGCACCGAGCCGTTGCCCGGCAGCGACAGGCCAAGCGCCTCCGTCAGGCAGTTCATCGAATTGGCGGTGAACATGCCGGAGCAGGAGCCGCAGGTGGGGCAGGCCGAGCGCTCGATGACCTTGACGTCTTCATCGGAGACGTTCTCGTCGGCGGCGGCGACCATGGCGTCAACGAGGTCAAGCGCCTGCGTCTTGCCATGCAGCACCACCTTGCCGGCTTCCATCGGGCCGCCGGAAACGAACACGGCCGGGATGTTCAGCCGCATGGCGGCGTTGAGCATGCCAGGGGTGATCTTGTCGCAATTGGAGATGCAGACCATGGCGTCGGCGCAATGGGCGTTGACCATGTACTCGACGCTGTCGGCGATGATCTCGCGCGAGGGCAGCGAATAGAGCATGCCGTCGTGGCCCATGGCGATGCCGTCGTCCACGGCGATGGTGTTGAATTCCTTGGCGATGCCGCCCGCCGCCTCAATCTCGCGCGCCACGAGCTGGCCAAGGTCCTTCAGGTGCACGTGACCCGGCACGAACTGGGTGAAGGAGTTGACCACGGCGATGATCGGTTTGCCGAAGTCGCCGTCCTTCACGCCGGTGGCGCGCCAGAGGCCGCGGGCCCCGGCCATGTTGCGGCCATGTGTGGTTGTTCTTGAACGATAGGCTGGCATTGGGCGCTTGTCTTTCACTTCCATGTCGCTCGGAACCAGAGCACGGTCATCGCGGCTGGTAAACCCTGGCGTCGCCAGACGTCAGGGTAACTCCTGACGCCAGGCCGTCGCGAGACCCGCCGCCGGTCGCTTTGACATAATTCCAGACTAGCACGTCCGCACGGCGCAGTTCCATGGGCGTCACGTCCTGGCCGCCGCGCGACGGCGTCATGCGCTGGCGTCCGGCGCGATCTCCCATCCTGCTCATGTGGGCGCGACCTTCATGGAATATAAGGCCGTCGCCTTCAGGAGGCCGTGGCTTCACCCACGGCGGCGCGCGCGCCGCGCGGCGTTTGCACCATGCGGCGGTATTGCGCCGGGGTCATGCCGGTCCAGCTTCTGAATGCGCGATGGAATACCGGCGCGGCCGTGAAGCCAAGCTCCAGCGCCAGGGCGTCGATTTTCTCATGGCCCTGGCTCAGCCGGCGCAGGGCGGCGTCGCGCCGCAAGCGGTCCTTGATCTGCTGGAACGAGACGCCTTCCGCCGCCAGCCGCCGGGCGAGGCTGCGGCGCGACATGGCCAGATGCCCGGCCGTTTCGGCAAGGTCGGCCCGGAAGCCGTTGGGGCCGGCGTAAAGAAAATGCCGCACGCGCAGCGCCAGCACGTGAGCCATGGAGGTGGTGAACAGCCAGTCGCGCGGGGCCCGCTCCAGAAATGCCTGAACCTCCGCCTCCTTGCGCAGGATCGGCAGCGCCAGGGTCCGCGCCGTGAAGGCGATGGCGCTCGGCCCGCCGCCGAAAACCGGTTGCAGCGGAAACATCACGGCGTAATCGGCAGCGAAGGACGGCCGGGGGAAGGCGAGCCGCAGCCCGGCGAGGGGCGCTTCATGGCCAGCGAGCCAGGAGGCGACGCCATGCGCGAGCTTCAGCATCAGCGCCTGGCCGAAGCGGTTCAGCGGCGCCTCCGCCATGCGCGGCGCCAGGGTCATGACGCCCCGGCCGTCTTCCTCGGTGAAGATGAGCTGGTAATCGTCCAGCAGCAGGTTCCACACCTGGGCCAGCCGGTTGAGCGCGGTGGCCATGGACGGCGCGCCGATGACCGAGCGGCAGATCAGCTTGAGCGAGCCGGAGCGGACCGGCCGCGACCACAACCCCATCATTTCGTCGCCGGTGGCGACGGCGGCGATCTGATAAAAAGCGATGAGCTGCTCGCCGCCGATGCGGGCGCCGGGGCGCGCCAGCATGGCCGGCGCCACGCCCGCCGCTTCCAGAAAAGCCCGAAGTTGCCCGCCGCCGGCGATCCGCTCCAGGGCGGCGAACCAGTCCTGGACCAGTTCGTGCGACAGCGAGACCGGATCGCCGGACGGGTTGGCCATATCCATCATGTTTTTGGCTGTTCCCGTTATTTTCCTGGCGCCCATTCAGCAGCAATGTGGCCGCAGATGCAATAATGCGCCGCTTGCCTGGCGCGAACCGACGGGGCTTCCGAATGACAACCTTCCGCTCGCTGAAACTGGAGATGCGGGACACCGTGGCCATCCTCACCCTGGCGCGGCCGGAGCGTCGCAACGCCATCGACGAGGACACCGTCATGGAAATCGGCCGTTTTTTCGCCGATCCGCCGGCGGAGGCGCGCGTCGTGGTGCTGAACTCCGAGGGCGATCATTTCTGCGCCGGTCTTGACCTGGAAGAGCACGCCCGCCTGCGTCGCACGCCGGCCCAGTTCATGCGCATGTGCCAGAAGTGGCACTGGGCTTTCGACCAGATCCAGTATGGCGGCCTGCCGGTGATCGCGGCGTTGCGCGGCGCGGTGGTGGGCGGCGGCCTGGAGCTCGCGGCCGCCTGTCACACCCGGGTCGCCGAGCCGTCGACGTTCTTCGCCCTGCCGGAGGGGCAGCGCGCCATCTTCACCGGCGGCGGCGCCACGGTGCGGGTGGGGCGCATCATTGGCCCTGGCCGGATGGTCGACATGATGCTGGCCGCCCGCACCTATGACGCGGCGCGCGGGCTCGACCTTGGCCTGTGCCATGAAATCGTTGCGCCCGGCGCCGGCCTGGAGCGGGCCATCGCCATCGCCGAAGCCGCCGCGAAGCACGCGCCGCTGTCGAATTACGCCATGGTCACGGCCATCGGCCGCATCAACGACATGTCAACCACCGACGGCCTGTTCGCGGAGAGTCTGATGGCCGGCATCGTCCAGAGCGGCCCGGAGGTCGCCGCCGGCCTTGACGCCTTCCTCAGCAAGAAAAGCAGCCGCCTCGAACCGAAGGACTGACGGGCCGCCGGTCGCCCGTTTGGCCCATGGACGGGAGCCGCGACGGCGCCACGTGGCAAGGCCGGGCTTCCGTCCTCTCCCGTCATGGCCGGATCTGTTCCGGCCATGCACGCCAGCATATCAGCGCGTCAGCACACGCCAGGGCTTGCGCCCGGTATGGCGCGCGTCTCAGGCGTCCGCCGGCTCGTTCACCAGCATCCGCGTCAGGGCGGCGCGCAGGCTGTCGCGGAGGGGCTGGGCGCCTTCGGCCGTGGCCTGGACCAGGGTGGTCTGGCAGAGGCCGACGCATTTGCCATTCTGGAACATGGCCTGACCGATGTCCCAGGACGCCGAACCGATGCGCAGGACGCCGCTGCGAATCTCCACGTCCGCGCCATGAAAGACTTCGGCCAGATAGGTGACGCGGCTGTCGGCGGTGACAATGCGCACCCGTTCCCCGGAGGCGGCGCGCACGACCTCGCCAGTGAAGCGCGAGCGGGCCTCGTCATAATAGGCGGCGACGGCGATGTTGTTGACATGGCCGAGACGGTCTTCGTCGCGATAGCGTGTCTGCAAGATGAAAACATGCGGATAGACGGCGCTGTTCTGGCGCCAGACGGGCGGTTTCATGGGAGAAGCATCTCGCTGGATTGATTGTTGTCCGGGTTGCATTGCCTGATAGCCTTCCGCAACCGCTGTCGTGAACCCCCTGTCGCGCCAGATACGGCTGTTTCCGGCCACATTGGCGGTTATAGTCGGCGCCAACCGGTTGCCTGGGTCGCCTGATGCACGTTTCCCCCCTTATCCTGATTGTCGAGGACGACCGTGAGATCAGCGCGCTCGTCGCCCGCTATCTGACGCAGAACGGCATGCGGTGCGCCACGGCGGCGGATGGCCGGCAGATGGACCGGCTGCTGCGCGCCGACCGGGTCGATCTGATCGTGCTCGACCTGAACCTGCCGGGCGAGGACGGCCTCGCCATCTGCCGCCGGCTGCGCCTGTCGTCGGCCCTGCCGATCATCATGCTGACGGCGCGCGGCGAGGACGTGGACCGGATCATCGGCCTTGAGATGGGCGCTGACGACTATCTGGCCAAACCGTTCAATCCGCGCGAACTGCTGGCCCGCATCCGCGCCGTGCTGCGCCGCCGCGACAATCCCCACGGGATCGTGGAGGAGGTGAGCGCCTTCACGTTCCTGGGCTGGCGGCTCGATGCGGCGGCGCGCAGGCTGAGCAATCCCGATGGCGTGCGCATCGCCGTCACCGGCGCGGAGTTCGAACTGCTGCGGGCGTTGTGTGAACACGCCGGGCGGGTGCTGTCGCGCGATACGCTGCTCGATCTGACCCAGGGGCGCGCGGCGGCGCCCTTCGAGCGCAGCATCGACGTGCTGATCAGCCGGCTGCGCCAGAAGATCGAGCGCGATCCGCGCGACCCCGACATCATCCGGACCATCCGCTCCAGCGGTTACCTGTTCACGCCCGCCGTCGCGCGCCAATGACGCCGCGTCTCCGGTTGCCCTCCCGCATCGCCAGCCAGATCGCCATGATGGTGATCGGCGCGGTCGTATTGCTGCAAATGCTGATGGCTGGCGCGCTGTTTCTGCTGGCGCCGCGCCCGCATCGCGGCCCGCCGGAACTTGCCCCTGTCGCCGCCGTCATCCGCCTGACCGCCGCCGCGTCCGCCGGGCTGCGGCCGCAAATTCTCGATGCGGCCCATATCGCGGAGCCGGGTTTCCGGTTCACGCTGATGCCGGGCCATGCGCCGGAGGCCACGGAGAAGGAGGCGCATCCGGTTGTGAACGGCCTGGGAGAGCGGCTCGGGCCGGCATTCCGCGTATGGGTCCCCGCCGGCGCCGTCAGGGCTCCGGGCGGCGTTCCGGATGCGCTGATGGTCGCCTTGCCGGACGGGCAGGTTCTCCAGGTCGGGCTGGCGAACGGGCTGCCCGGCGGGCCGCGACCGACGCCATTGCCGCTTTTCGTGGTGGGGACGCTGGGGCTGGTCGCGGTCAATATCGGCGTGCTGACCATCTGGGCCTCGCGCGGCGTCACGGCGCCGCTGGCCAGATTTGCCAAAGTGGCGGAGGAGTTTTCGGTCGATCGCGATCCGGCGCCGCTGCGCGAGGAGGGGCCGGCGGAGATTCGCGCCGCGGTGCGGGCGCTTAACCGCATGCGCGACCGCATCCATTCCATGTTCGCCGACCGCACGCAGATGCTGGCCGCCGTCAGCCACGATCTGCGCACGCCCATCACCCGCATGCGCCTGCGGGCGGAGTTCATCGAGGAGCCCGGACTGAAGGCGCAGTTCACCCGCGACCTGGAGCAGATGGACGCCATGGTGCAGGGGGCGCTGTTCTTTTTGCGCGACGGCGACCAGAAGGAGCCGGCGGCGCCGGTCGACCTGTCCAGCCTGCTGCAAACCATCGCCGACACGTTCGGCGACATGGGGCGGGATGTGCGTTACGAGGGCCCGCGCCAGGCGGTGGCGCTGGGGCACGCCCGGCAGCTGGAGCGGGCGGTGGTCAATCTGGTCGAGAATGCTGTCCGCTATGGCCGCACCGTCGCCATCCGGCTGCGCCAGGAGGAGGCGGCGCTGGTGATCGACGTGGCCGACGATGGCCCCGGCATTGCGCCGGCCGACCGGTTACTGCTGCTGAAACCCTTCACGCGCGGCGACGCGGCCCGCCGCCAGAGCGACGCCGAGGGCTTTGGCCTTGGCCTGTCGATCGCCCAGTCGATCGCCGCCGCCCATGGCGGCGAACTCAGCCTGCATGACAATCCGCCGCAGGGATTGCTGGCGCGCATGACCCTGCCGAAGGGGCCTGCGCCGGAGCGGGCGTGACTGGCGCCAGGCGCCCTGGATACAATTTTCCATGGCGTGGCAACATTCAGCAACACAGGCGCCGGCTTTTGGTCCACGACCACGGGCATTGTTCCCGCCGAAACTGCGGGAACGCCACTTTCATGCCAACGCATATTCTGACAAAGCTCTGCCGCCGCGCCGTCATCAATGGCGTGGTGTCGGTGATGAGCATCGCCCTGGCGTCGCTGTCAGGACCTTCGAAAACCGGACAGCACCCGGTCGAGCCGCCGCGCCTCGCAGCCAGCGGCAAGGTCATCGACCGGCTGGCGGACGCCAGTCTTTCTCAGGCCAGCCCTGGCGACGCCAGCTTCATTCATCGCGCCGCGCTGGGCCCGGCGACGCGCGACCAGTTCGCCGCCATGCCGCTGTCGCTGGCAGTGGGCGGGGCGCGACAGGCGCCGACCCGCGCCATGGCGGCTGACGCTGGTCCGGCGCCTGCCGCTCACACGGCCGGTCGGCGGGCGACGCGGATGGCGAAGGCGACCGCATCCCGCTCCCGCATGCTGGCGATGGCCCCGTTGCCGCCGCAACGACCGGTGGACCGGCAGCCAGCGCCAGACAGCGTTGTGGTCGCGGCGGCGAAGCTGGAGCGTCCGTCGCTGGGAACGCGGGTGATCGGCGGCGCCGTGGTGGCGCTGGACGCCACCTGGTCGCTGCTGACGCGTTCGCTGTGACGATGGCCGTCATTCCGCTTGTCGATGGGCGGCCTCGCGCCCGCGCCCGCTTCGGGGTGCTGTTCGTTGGCCTCGCCCGGCGCTGGCGCGCCGCCATCGACGCCAGCCTGGCGGAGCTTGGCCTGACCGACGCCACCCTGGGGCCGCTGGCGCAGATCGCCCGTTGCGGCGACGGCGTCTCGCAGAAGGATCTGGCGGCGGCCGTTGGCGTTGGTGGCTCGACGCTGGTGCGACTGCTGGACATTCTCGTGGCGAAAGACCTGGTGGTGCGCCGGCAGGACCGGGCGGACCGCCGCGCCAACCTGTTGTATCTGACCCCGGCCGGTCACGCCGTCCTGCGGCGGATCGAAACCATCATCGCCTCGGTCGAAGACGATATCCTGGCCGATATGGACGAGGACGCGCTGGAAAGCCTGACGCGGGCGCTGGAGAAAATCGACGCCCGCATCGCCGGCGCCGGCCGGCGCAAGGCGTAGCCGGCCGCGGATCGGCTCCCCATCAATTTATGACCGGAGGATCTGAGCCACCGGTTTTCGGCCGGGGGTTCTGGTCTGGTGATTTTTGATCAGACGATTTTTGCCAGCCGGCCGGATTCCGCTTGCAGCGCCGGTGAAAGGCCTGTTAGAAAAATTGAAATAAGATAAGTTATGTTATTGTCGACCCGAAAACGGGCGGTGATCAGGGAATGGAAACGCCTGCTGCATCTGCAGGGAGGGGGAAACATGACTGGCATTTCGCGCCGCGCCTTCACCATGGGCGCCGCCATGTCGCTGGCGGCGCCCGCCATCGTTCGCGCCGCCGGCGACAAACCGTTGCGCATCGGCGTGCTCGCCGACATGAACGGCCCGTATTCCAATCTGTCCGGCGTCAGCGCCGTCACCGCCGTGCGCCTCGCCGTGGAGGACTTCCACAAGGAGCAGCCCAATATCCCGGTGGAGGTGGTTCAGGCGGATTTCCAGCTCAAGCCGGACATCGGTCTCGCCGTCGCCCGCAACTGGTTCGACACCGGCGACGTGCACGCCATCGCCGATATTCCCATGTCAGCCCTGGCGCTCGGCATCACCGAGCTGGCCCGCGACCGCAACCGCGTCGGCCTGTTCACCGGCACCGCCACCGAGGACCTCACCGGCAAGTTCTGCGGCCCCAACCACGTGCACTGGACCTATGACAGCTACGGCATGGCCAGCACCGTGGCCAACGCCATCATGGACAAGAAGCGCGACACCTGGTTCTTCATCGCCGCCGACTACGCCATGGGCGCCTCGGTGGTGCGCGACGCCTCGCAGATCATCGAGAAGCGCGGCGGCAAGGTGCTCGGCGTCGTGCGGCATCCGTTTCCCGGCTCCGGCGACTTCTCCAGCTATCTGCTGCAGGCGCAGCAGAGCGGCGCCAAAGTCATCTGCTTCGCCAACGCCGGCGACGATCTGGTGAACTGCATCAAGCAGGCCAATGAATTCAACATCACCGGCAACGGCGCCATCCTCACCGCCATGCTGATGGACGTGCCGCAGGTGCACTCCATGGGCCTGAAGGACGCGCAGGGCATCTATTACGCCAACGGCTTCTACTGGGATCGTGACGACGCCACCCGCGCCTTCACCCAGCGCCTGTTGCCGTTCGTCAAGGACCTGCGGCCGGCCCAGAACATCGCCGGGGCCTATTCGGCCTCGCTGCACTACCTGCGCGCCGCCGCAGCCGTGGGGCCGGAGGTCGCGCGGAAAAACGGCGCCGCCGTGGTGGCCAAGATGAAGGAGCTGCCAGTGACCGAGCCGCTGTTCGGACCGGCGCGCATCGCCCCGAACGGCCGGCTGATGAACCGCATGTATCTGTGCCACGTGCGCAAGCCGGCGGAATCGAAAGGTCCGTGGGACTACGTGACCATCGCCGGCGTCGTGCCGCCGGAACAGGCGTTCCGGCCCCTGTCCGAAGGGGCCTGCAAGCTGGCGGGTTGAACGAGGGTCGCGCGCAAGCGGGCGGCGGCGCTTCCGGCGCGTCCTGCGCATCCGTCCCCGGCAATCCCGTTGCCTCAATCCCGTTGCCCCAATCCCGTTGCCTCAGTCCCGCCCATCTGGGAGAGCGTCATGCTCCAGAAGTCCTTGCAGAAAGTCCTGCGCCGGCTGGTCCGGCCGCGCCCCGCCATGGGCCTGACGGCGGCCGTGGCGCTGGCGGCGGCGCTATCCTTTGCCCATGCGGCCGACCGTTACACGGGGCCGGGCGTCACCGCCGACGAAATCCGCATTGGCCAGACCATGCCCTACAGCGGCCCGGCTTCCGCCTATGGCCAGCTTGGCAAGGCCGAGGCGGCGTATTTTCGCTATCTGAACGATCGCGGCGGCATCAACGGCCGCAAGATCCGCTTCCTGTCGCTGGATGACGGCTACAGCGCGCCCAAGGCGCTGGAGGGGGTGCGCAAGCTGGTGGAAGGCGATGACGTCGCCCTGATTTTCGGCACGCTGGGCACCGCCAACAATCTGGCGATCCGCGCCTGGCTCAACGGCAAGAAGGTTCCGCAACTGTTCGTCGCCGGCGGCTCGCAGGCGTTCAACGATCCGAAGCGCTTCCCCTGGACCATGGCCTGGCAGCCGGCCCTGCACCGCGAGGGCGTCTTCTTCGGCGAGCAGACAGCGCTACGCACGCCGCAGGCGAAAATCGGCGTGCTCTACCAGAACGATGATTTCGGCAAGGAGCTGCTGGCCGGACTGCGCGCCGGGCTTGGCGACCGGGCCGGGCAGATCGCCAGCGCCCAGAGTTTCCAGGCGACCGATCCCACCATCGATTCGCAGATCATCAATCTGAAGGAGGCGGGCGTCGACGCGGTATTCCTGTTCGCCTATTCGCGCCAGGCCGCCCAGGCCATTCGCAAGATCCATGAAATGGGCTGGAAGCCGCAGATTTATCTGACGCTCGGCTCCGCCTATATCGGCTCGACCTTCAAGCCGGCCGGCATCGACGCCTCGACGGGGGTGATGACCGCCGGCTTCATCAAGGAGGCCACCGATCCGGCGTGGAAGGACGACGCGGCGGTGAAGGAATGGCGCGCCTGGTTCGACAAATATCTGCCCGGCGCCGATCCCTCGGACACCCTGAATATCGTCGGCTATGCCTACGCCCAGACCCTGGAGCAGGTGTTGCGCCAGGCTGGCGAGGATCTCAGCCGCGAGAACATCCTGAAACAGGCCGCCAATCTGAAGAATGTGCGCATTCCGGTGCTGTTGCCGGGCAGCCTGATCAACACCACGCCGGACGATTACGCCGTCGTCACCCACATGCGCCTGCAACGGTTCAACGGCGCCAGCTGGGACGCGGTGGAATAGGGCTTGGCTGGAAAGTCGGCGGCCGTCTTTCGCGCGTCACGGCCCCGGCGTCGGGCTGCGTCCGTGGCCTGGCGCGCCGTCCCATCTTCGCCGCGTCATGCCCGCGCCTGTCGCGGGCATCCGCGTTCTGGCGCCCTGTGGGGGACCAGCGCGTATCCTGGTGGATGGCCGGACGAATCCGGCCATGGACGGAGCGCGGGCGGTTCGAACATTAACGCTCCGGCCGTTGGCGCTTTCGGATGACCGATCCAGGCGTCAGCGCCTGGTCGCGGCGCGTCGTCAGTCCTTGCCGCCGCTGTCCGGGCGGGAGGCCAGCAGGTCGAAGGCGTCCTTGAAGAAGCGGCGGCGGCCGCCGGTGTCGAACAGTTGCAGATGGGCGACGTTCACCGCCATCAGGATGCGGGAGCGCAGTTCGGCCTGGGTGGCGTCGAAGCCCAGATCGCGGAACGCCTCGGTGAGGAAGGCGAGCACCTGCGCCTCCGCCTCGCGCACGGTGGCGGCGGCGCGCGGGTCCATGGTGGCCCAGATGCGCATGGCGTGGTCGAGATCGAAGGTGCCCTCGACGACGCTGCGCCGCGCCAGTTCGCGCACCCGCGTTCGCGGGTCGGGATCGTCGAACGAGGTCCGGTCGAGCACGCCGCGCACCCGGCCCATGCTGTAGCTGGCGGCCAGCTCCCCCAGATATTCCTCGAAGTCGCCGAAATGGTGATAGAAACTGCCGGTCGACACGCCGAGCCTGCGGGTGAGGGGCGCCAGCTTCACGGACGACACGCCGCCTTCGCGCAGGATGTCCTGGCCGGCGCTGATCCAGTCTTCCCGGGTCAGGCGTTTGTCGGCTCGCCCACGCCCGCTGGCCTCGCGCGCGTCCCGTTCGTCGGCAGCCCGGGACCGGGACGGTCTGGCTTTCGGCGGCGAGGCGTCGGTCATCGATCTGGAATCCTTTCCATTCTGCGCCAGCCTCATAACATCCATGCGCAGGAATGGCGACGCGACGTAATTGACAATAACATAACTTATCTTATTCTGATGTACATCAACGCCCGGGCGAAAACAGCGCCCGCAGGAAAAGCCGCCGCGCAGGCCCCGGCTGGCGCGCGAGCCCAGAGCGTTCCGGCGCGGCGGCGGCCGCCTTGCGCCAGGGCCGCGGCAAACAGCAGGAGCAGGCCCGGTGTCCGCCCTGCCGGCAAACGGAGGAAACAGATGAGCCGTCCACTGATTGTCGGCGTCGGCGGAACGACCCGCCAGAACTCGTCATCGGAGCTGGCCCTGCGCGCCGCGTTGCGTCATGCGCGCGCGGCCGGGGCCGAAACAGCGATCTTCACCGGCGCCGAACTCAACCTGCCCATGTACGGCGCTGAAGATGACAGCCGCACCGGGGCCGTCACCCGTTACATTGAGGCGCTGCGGCGCGCCGACGGCGTCATTCTCGCTTCGCCTGGCTACCACGGCTCCATCTCCGGCCTGCTCAAGAACGCGCTCGATTACATTGAGGATCTGCGCGACGACGCTGCCCCGTATCTCGACGGGCGCGCCGTTGGCTGCATCGTCAGCGCCTACGGGGCCCAGGCCATGGGCACGACGCTCTCCGCCATGCGCAGCATTGTTCACGCCCTGCGTGGCTGGCCGACGCCGATGGCCGCCGCCTTCAGCGCCGTGACGCCGGTGTTCGACGCGGACGGGCAATGCGTGGATCCGGCGGTTGACCGGCAGTTTCGCATGATCGGCGAGCAGGTGGTGGAGTTTGCGCACATGCGCGCCAACCATCGCGCCGGAGCGCGCGATCTGGCCGCCGCCGCGTCGCTGAAGGTCGCCTGCGGCTGAGCGCGATCATGGACCATGACGCCGGACAAGGGCGGTTAACCGCCCGCCGGCCCGTCTCCGCAGAATGGACGCTGACGTTCAGCCTGTAGCGACCGGAGGAAGCGCATGAACGGGGGAGAGGCATGAGGGTGGAAGCGACGGCGACCATCGACGCGCGGCAGGCGGACGCCGCCGGAGCCGTGCAGACGGACCTGACCGGCTGGCTGGCGCCGCCGGCGCCCCATGGCGGCGTTGCGGCCGGACTGCGATTGTCCCAGGCGTTGCAGCGCTGCGTGCGCTTGCGCGGCGGCGAGATCGCCGTGGTCGACGGCGCGACGCGGCTTACCTGGCGCGCCTTTGCCGACCGGGCGACGCGTCTGGCCGGCGCCCTGCGCGGGCTCGGCATGCAGGATGGCGACCGGGTGTGCATGCTGGCCAACAACAGCCACCGTTATCTGGAATTTTACTTCGGCGTTCCCTGGGGCGGCGGCGTGTTCACGCCGCTGAATTTCCGTCTCGCCCTGCCGGAGCTTGCCGCCATTGTCACCCACGCCGGGGCTGACATCCTGCTGGTGGACGACGCCTGGGCCGACGCCGGCGCTGAACTGGCCGCGGCGACTGGGGTGCGCTGCGTTATCCATGCCGGCGACGGGCCGACGCCGCCAGGCATGCTCTCCTTTGAGGCGCTGGTGACGGCGGCGGAGCCGGCGGAGGATCGCGGCCGTGGCGGCGACGATGTGGCGGCGCTGTTCTACACCAGCGGCAGTACCGGCGCGCCCAAGGGGGTGATGCACACCCATGCCAACATCCTGTTCAGCGCCGTTACCTATGCGGCGGCGATCCGCCTCGACGAGGAATCGGCGGCGCTGATCTCCGGGCCGCTGTTCCATGTCGGCGCCGCCGGCATCTGCATTCCGGCCATGGTGGCTGGCGGGCGCGTCGTGCTGCTGCCAAAGTTCGAGCCAGCGGCGGTGGCGGAGGCCATTGGCGCCCATGGGGTGACCGTCACCTCGCTGGTGCCGACCATGCTGCGCATGCTGCTGGACGATCCGGCCAGCCGCCGCCACGATCTCACCAGCCTCAACACCCTGCTTTATGGCGCCTCGCCGATGCCGGAGGCGCTGCTGAACGAGGCGCTGGCGCTGATGCCGTCGGCCCGCTTCATCCATTGCTACGGCATGACGGAGGCGACCGCCTCCTGCACCGCCCTGCCGTCGCGCTATGTCTCGACCCATCGCCACGAAGGGCGGGTGAAATCCTGCGGCCGGGCGCTGACCGGGCTCGACGTCGCCGTGTTCGATCCTGAGGGCGCGCCGCTGCCGCCAGGCGAGATGGGCGAAATCGTCGTGCGCGGGCCGACCATCATGAAGGGCTACTGGCGCGAGCCGGAACTGACGGCGCGGACGGTGCGCAACGGCTGGCTGCACACCGGCGACCTTGGCTACATGGACGGCGAAGGCTTCGTCTATCTCGTCGACCGCCTGAAGGACATGATCATCACCGGCGGCGAGAACGTCTATTCGTCGGAGGTGGAGGACGTGATCTACGCCATCCCCGGCGTGTCGCAATGCGCGGTGATCGGCATGCCGCACGAACGCTGGGGCGAACAGGTGCACGCCGTCATTGCCATGGCGCCTGGCGCCGACCTCACGGAAGAGGCGGTTGTCGCCCACTGCCGCGCCCATATCGCCCGTTACAAATGCCCGCGCTCGGTCGATCTGCGCGCCGAACCGCTGCCGCTGAGCGGGGCCAACAAGATCAACAAACCCCTGCTGCGCAAGCAATTGCAGACACCGGACTGACCCGCGCATGGCGCAGTCGCCGCGCGAAAACCTCGAAACGTCTACCTCGAAACGTCTACCTGGAAACGCCTGCCTGGAAACGCCTACGGAGACTGGAAATGGCCCTGAAAACCCCTGAACAGTATTACGAATCCCTGCGTGACGGCCGCGTCACCTTCTGGGACGGCCAGAGCATCCCGGACATCACGAAGAGCGACCGCTTCCGCGTGCCGCTGGCGCTGATCGCCCACGACTATGAATATGACGATCCGGATCTTGGCCATCTGCGCCGCTACAAGACCGAAGACGGGTCGGAAGCGCACCGCATCTTCCAGGTTCCCCGCACGGCGGAAGACCTGCAGACCCGCGTCGAGATGCTGATGCACACCTCCATCGGCACGGCGGTTTCCGGCGTGTTCATGGCGCTGCTGCAGTGCGTCGATGATATTCGCGCCGTCAATCCGATGTACGCCGACAATATCGAGCGCATCTACAAATATTGTCGGGACAACGACCTGCGCGGCGCCGAGGTGATCACCGACCCCAAGGGCGACCGCAAGCGCCGCGCCCATGAGCAGGACGACCCGGACATGTATGTCCGCATCGTCGAGCGCCGCAAGGATGGCATCGTGGTGCGCGGCGCCAAGCTGCACATCACCGCCGCCTCATGCATCCACGAACTGGTGGTGATGCCGACCAAGGGCATGCGCCAGGACGAAACCGACTACGCGGTGTCGTTCTCGATCCCGGTCAACACGCCCGGCGTCAAGATCATCAACCGTTCGTTCGCGCCGGCCGAACTGAACGCCTTCGACTATCCGGCCTCGTCGCACCATTCGATGCCGGAAGGCATGGTGATCTTCGACGACGTGTTCGTGCCGTGGGAGCGGGTGTTCCTCGCCGGCGAGGTGCAACTGGCCAGCAAGCTCGCCCAGTCGCTGGGCCTGTGGGAGCGCACCGGCGGCGTCATCGAGGCGGTGCGCATGTCGGAGCTGTTCGTCGGCCTCGCCCAGCTGGTCACCGAGATGCAGGGCAAGGAAAACGATCCGATCGCCCAGAACTCGATCGCCGAGCTGATCACCTATGCGGAAATGCTGCGCATGTCGCTGGACTATTCGCTGCGGCATTATGAAACCACGCCGTCCGGCATGGTGCATCCCAACACCCTCGGCATCAACGCCGCCAAATACTACTACGCCGCCAACTTCCACCAGACCGTGAAGTTCCTGCACGACCTCTCCGGCGGCCTGGTGCTGACGCTGCCGCTGGAGTCCGACCTGCGCAATCCGGAATCCGGCAAGTACATCCTGAAGTATCTGGCGACGAAGAAGACCGTGGACGTGGAGACGCGCATGCGCGTCTACAACATGATCCGCGACCTGACCGCCGACGCCTATGGCGGCTGGCAGTTCGTGGTCGCCCTGCAGGCCGGCGGCGGCCTGCCGGCCCAGCGGCTGATGATGAACCGGCTGTATCCCATGGAGCAGGCCCGCCAGCGCGCCCTGGCGG